>Ga0180121_10000104_pt1 | contig 28758 bp, 26 predicted proteins | sample AntDrymUQ5402106_2_FD_129676 | JGI IMG/M metagenome (GOLD analysis project Ga0180121, IMG submission 129676) | Polar desert sand microbial communities from Dry Valleys, Antarctica - metaG UQ540 (21.06) (version 2) (version 2) | ecosystem: Environmental > Terrestrial > Soil > Desert | place...
AAAGTGAATGTTAAAGAATTATTTGAACAGGAAAAAAATTATCTCGTTGATTTTGCGGATGTGAAAGGTCAGGTGGAAGTTAAGAGGGCTATGGAAGTCGCGGCAGCAGGGTCGCATAATATAATAATGATCGGACTTCCTGGTTCAGGAAAAACTATGCTTGCAAAGAGATTGCCGACTATTCTTCCCCCGCTGACGTTAGACGAAGCTCTTGAAACAACAAAGATACATTCCATTGCAGGAATTCTTCCAGGAAATACTGCAATAATATCCACAAGACCATACCGATCTCCGCATCATACGGCTAGCGATGTTGCTCTGGTAGGCGGGGGACCGAATGCAAAGCCAGGTGAAATATCTTTTGCGCATAACGGAGTTTTATTTTTGGATGAGCTGACAGAGTTTAAAAAGAATGTCCTTGAAGTTATGAGGCAGCCTCTTGAAGACAGAGTTGTCACAATATCCCGATCAAAAATTTCAGTTCAGTATCCGTGCAACTTCATGCTTGTTGCGGCAATGAATCCAACACCTGCCGGTACACAAAAGGAAGCTTCATTATATTCTGATTTTGAAATTCAAAAATTTTTATCGAAGATTTCCGGACCAATACTCGATAGAATAGATTTGCATATTCACGTTAACCCAGTAAAGTACCAGGAGCTTTCCAGTAAAACAGAATCCGAAAAATCAGAAATGGTAAGGTCAAGAGTTGTAAGAGCCCGAGAGAAGCAGCTTAGAAGATTTGAAAACAGAAAAGGAATTTATGCTAACTCAAGCATGGCTTCCAAAGAGATAAAAGAATTTTGCAGAATAAACGCTGAATGTGAAAACCTTATGAAGATGGCAATCACAAAACTTGGATTATCTGCAAGAGCTTATGACCGCATTTTGAAAGTCAGCAGAACCATTGCAGATCTCTCCGGTGAAGATAATATTAATTCCGCCCATATCAGTGAAGCAATTCAGTATCGAAGCTTAGATAGGACGAGCTGGATGTGACTATGATGTAAATGATGTAATGATGTAATGGATATTTACCATTAAATAGAAAGTTCAGAACTATAATTTGAATGATTAAATGAGAACTATGATGGTTATAGTATGAAAAATTTTTAAAAATCTGAGAAAGTAGAATATTGAAAAAATGAATACGGTTATAAAAGAAGAGTATAAATATTCTGAACTTACAGCCAGAATAATTAAATCTGCTATGTCTGTACATAATTTTCTTGGGAATGGATTTCAAGAAACAATTTATCATCGTGCTTTCGCTTATGAATTAACACAAGAGAGTTTAGATTTCATTCAGGAATTGAAAATGAATATCTTTTGTAAAGATTTGGTAAACCCAATTGGTTCAAGAAGAGTTGATTTTTTTAGTTGAACAAAAAGCACTAGTGGAATTAAAGGTCGTCTTTGCTAGATGATGTTCATCTTGCTCAGGCATTGAATTATCTTGAAGCGTTTAAGTTAGAAGTTGATCTATTGATCAACTTTTGTTCAAAGAGATTGCAGTTTCGAAGGTTGATGAAAAGTAAAGAACAACTGAAACTATGATGAATATGATTTAATGAATACTATGATGCAAGAAAGGTAAATCATACATATCATTTCATCATAAGCATCATAGTTCGACTTTCTCATATTCACTTATTCTATACAATCTCAACCATTGCCCTTCCGTTTTCTGATTTACCGTAAACATTGATAAACTTTGCTCCCCACACCACTTCATCGTATTTGTATGAATATCGCGAGTTTACGTTCTGCGAAAAAGTATCATCAAATCCTTTCAACAATACCAAGAATTCTCCGTCGATTTCTTCCAGTTTTTTTTCGGAAATTCCAAACAAAGGGCTGTTTTCATCGATCACGTGATTCACTGTCCATGTTGCACTGAAAAAACTAATCTTTTTATATTCTAATTTCAGATTAAAAAATCTTCTTGCATCATTTTCAATTTTTGATAGTATAACTTCGCTTTCTACATCTACCATGTTATGATCATTTCTCATATTTTGCAATTCTGAATTGAAATGCCTTCGTATCTTTAAATGGAGCAATGAGTGCGTTATTGCTGTAAATTATTTTGGCAACGGGCCTTGAGAATCTTCCGTAAAGAAGACCAGTTGCAATTGCCAGTGAAAGAAGTCCCGTAAGTGATTCGATAGACGAAATAACATTAGAGTAAATACCCACGGGATTTATTCTTCCATAGCCTACAGTTGTAAATGTTTGCGTACTAAAAAAAATACGTTCAGAAATTTGTCAAAAGCGCTCGTGGTTTTTATACCTTCGAAATTTTCCTCTCCCCCGGCTAAATACAACAGGGTAAAAAATACATTTACAATAATATATGAAATTAAGATCAGCGTGTAGAATTTTTTCCAGGATATTGAAATTAAGTAATGATAGATGCTGAAAGACTTTAAAAACGGCAGACCCGTTCTTTCAATATTAAATCTACCTTCTTTAGTAACTATACGCTGGCTCGGATCGATTACTCGTGAACCAAGACCAAGATCTTGACTTCTTTAGATTTAGTTGACTTATTTGTTTTTGAATTCAATACCATTGTAATTTCATTTTATTTTTTCTAATAATTCTTTCTGTTACCGCATGGATCTTTGAAAGAGAATCTCTTTATTCCCGGAATAGGCATCTCTTCCTTTATTAAAATGTTTTTTTGCTTTAAATATTTTTTGACTAATTCTAAATCTTCTACTTCAAAAGCAGGGTGCCTTTTAGAATAATTTTCTTCCTCTTCCACTCCGATATGAATCTGAATATCTGCAATCTCAAACCACATACCACCGTTTGGCTTTAAAGAATCCGGTTTCCCGATTTCTATTAGCCCAAGTATACCCGAATAAAATTTTTTTGCTTCATGTTCTTTTCCGTTCGGAATACAGATCTGAATATGGTCGATCCTTTTGAAATTTATCCTCAATTAATATTTTTCTCCCCAAATCTTTGAAGGAATTATTTTTCGTTTTATTAACTTATATTTTTCTATTGTATTGTTTTGAATATGTTTTAGCGCTTCATCTACCGAATCTGTTAATAAAAACAGTTTGAGATCTTCTTCGCTTATAGTTTTATTTATTACAAAATCATCCAACAGTTCCGTAAGATTCTTCCAGTATTCTTTTCCTATAATGACAACCGGGAAGTTTGAAATTTTCTTTGTTTGAATCAATGTAAGGGCTTCAAACAATTCATCCATTGTGCCTGCGCCGCCAGGCATTACCACAAAGGCATAAGAATATTTAATTAATAATGTTTTCCTGACAAAAAAATATTTAAAAGTCATCCACTTATCCATATAAGGATTCGGATCCTGCTCAAATGGAAGTTCAATATTGCATCCAACAGATCTTCCTCCGGCTTCTTTCGCACCTTTATTGGCAGCTTCCATTATTCCGGGACCTCCGCCAGTCATGACCGTAAACCCGATTTTGCTGAGTCCTTTACCGAGATCAAAAGCCATTTCATAAAATTTGTGCTGATGAGGAATTCTCGCAGAGCCAAATACTGTTACACAGGGTCCGACAAAATGAAATGCGCGAAATCCTTTTACAAATTCAACCATTACCTCAATCATAAATTTAACTTCTTCTAATCTTGAACGGGGTCCCTCTAGAAAATATTTCTCTTCCTGTGATGATGGAATTTTTTTCGGCACAATTGCTTCATTTAAATCATTTTTACTTAGAATTATTTTTTGCTCCATAAGTGCATTTTAGACAAAATACTGATTTGATAAATTAAGTATAAGTAATAAAATTTATTCGCTGTTTCTATTAAAGATTATTACAAATATTTTGCACAATTGAAATTTTAATTACAAAATTATGAATGAACAAAAAAGCATACTTACCGTCAAAAACTTTGGAGGATACAAAACAGAAATTTCATCTGGCGACAATTCAATAATTGCCGACGAACCGGTAGAGTCGGGTGGGAATGATATGGGTTTTAATCCATATGATCTCTTACTCTCTGCACTAGGTTCCTGCAAAGCAATTACAATCAGAATGTTTGCTGAAAGAAGAAAATACCCTCTGAAGGATATTATCATAAATCTTTCACATAAAAAAATTCATGCTGAAGATTGCAAAGAATGTGATACCAAAGAGGGGAAGATCGATAATATAAATATTGAAATTAAGCTGACCGGTGATCTAACCGAAGATCAGAAAATGAGTATGCTTGATATTTCTAAAAAATGCCCCGTGCATAAGACCTTAACTTCGGAGATAAAAATTACAACGGTAATAGATTGAAAGTTTATTATTCCGATACATATACATTCCCGATTCCCGAGGGTCACTGGTTTCCTGTTGAAAAATATAAAATGCTCAGGAAGAAGCTAATTGAACAAAAAACTCTTAGCGAAAAAGATCTGATCGAGGCTGATCTTGCAACTAAAGAACAAATCACTCTAGCTCATACTACTGAATATTTTGATGCCTTTGAACAAGGCGCTCTCGATCCGCAATCTGTAAGACGGTTAGGTTTTCCCTGGAGCTATCGTTTATTTTTAAGATCGATTGCTTCTGTCGGGGGAGCAGTTCAATCTGCTCGCGAAGCTTTGCAATCAGGCATTGCAGGTAACTTAGCCGGAGGAACTCATCATGCATTCATGGATCACGGAGAGGGATTTTGTGTATTCAATGATTTTGCAGTGGTTTCAATACTTTTACAAAAAGAAAAACTTGCAAAAAAAATCGCTATCATCGATCTTGATGTTCATCAGGGAAATGGCAACTCTGCTATTTTAGGAAATAATTCCTCGGTTTTTATTTTCAGCATGCACGGAAAGAATAATTATCCTTTCAAAAAAATTTCTTCCACGCTCGACATAGATCTTGAAGATGGGGTAAAAGACGATGAGTATTTATTTCATTTAAAAAATAACCTGCCATCTATATTCGAATTTAAACCTGATATTATTTTATATCAGGCGGGTGTCGATACGTTAAAAGAAGATCGTCTCGGAAGATTATCATTAACAAAAGATGGTTTGGTGGAAAGAGACCGTTTAGTGTTTTCTGAATGTATAAAAAAAGATATTCCCGTGTCAATTGGTTTAGGCGGCGGATATTCAAATCCAATTGACCACACTGTTGATGCATATTGCGGAACTTACAAAGTCGCAAAAGAATTGTTTAAGTGTTAAATTCTTCCGAATTATGAGAAGGCGAAGTAAAAAATTATTTTATTAGGCTTTTATTATTTAGCTGCCTATGTAAGGAAAGGGGATATTATAAAATTTGAATTATTCGATTGGAAAGGTTTTTATTATCAATTTGAAATCTATGAAGCTGAATGAGCCTGTTCTTTCATTTTTTATCAATTTTAAAGTCGATATTTTGAGTCATTGCTGAAAGATATAAAAAATACGTTAAGGCAATCGGCCGTTTATGGATTAAGCAGAATTGCGGCTAAGTTTGTTTCCTTCATTTTAATTCCTCTCTACACCGCAAAATTTCTGCCGGATGCTATCGCAAATATTAATCTCTTGGAATCTTTCTGGCAATATTTATTCACCATATGCATGTTCGCCTTTGAAACAGCTATAATAAATTTTTGTGCTTCACAGGACAACATATCAAAGAGAATGAAAATATTGTTTAATTTTTCCTCGATGATGGTTTTAAATTGTTCAGTAGTGATTCTTATAGGGATATTTGCCTCTGGACAAATTTCAGTATATATTTTAAAGGAAGTTCATCTCGGAAATGTAATTTTTTATTGTTTCCTTATTTCTGCATTCGAGGCATTGCTGATCCTCCCATTGACTGTCGCAAGACTTAACAGCAAACCTTTTCTGTACACAGTAATAACAGTTTCCAATCTTTCAATAAATCTTTTGCTTCAGCTTTATTTTATTCTTTCTCTTGAGCTTGGTTTCGAATATATTTTTCTTGCAAAGTTAATTGCGCCTGCATCAATCTTTATTATATTTTTACCATATCTTTTCAAAAACCTCGAATTTAATTTTGATAAAACGGAAATAAAAAGTATTCTTAAATTCTCATTTCCGTTAATGTTAGCAATGCTAATGTCACTTTTATTGAATACGGTTGACCGGTTCATTCTCACGGATTTTGTTTCTAAACAGGATGTGGCTATTTATACCATCGGATACAGTATTGGGAGCGCTACAAATGCTTTCATACTTTCACCGTTTACGCTCGCGATGAATGTTATATTCTGGAAAAAAATTAACGATGAAAATTTTAAAAGGTTTATGACAAAGTCTTCAACGTATTTATTTTCGGCAATGATCTTTGTTTCTATGTTAATCTCTTTTATTATACCTTATGTATTAAAAATATTTGTCAGGAATCAATTGCTACTTCCGGCAGAGAATATAATCCCTTTCATTCTTTTCTCGAATTGTTTCCTTGCGCTTGTTCTTTTTCCTTCTCTCGATTTTTATTACAGGAGAAAGACAGGCTCAATATTGTACATAATTGTTATTTGCCTGATATTTAATTTTATTGCAAATATTATTTTTATAAGATACTTCGGAATATATGCTTCTGCTGTGATCACGGTTCTTTCATTTATCTTAATGATCCTGCTGGGATGCTTTTTCACAAAAAACTATTCCTTCACAAAGTTTGAGACATATAAAATTATTTTATTGTCTATACTTTTTGTATTAACTGTTTATTTATCATTTATTCTTAATTTTAAAAACATTTTTCTTGATATAAGCTTTAAATCGTTATTGATATTTTTATTCATACTTATATTATATATTTTCAAGTTTTTCGAACCGATAGAAATCGAAAGAATCAAAGGGTTTTTTATTAAATATTCCATAAAAAAGATTCGGTGAGCCAATTAACAAAAGAGCAGCTTAAAAAGCAATCAGATGATTTTATAAATCTGCCTTTTTGGGATCCAGGTTTTTATACTTTAACATTGTTAAGGAAAAAATTAGAAAAAAATATTTACAAACAACTAGATTCAGGTAAGAAATATAAGATATTGGATTATGGATGTGGAGTTAAGCCATATAAATATATCTTTTCCAGGTATGAACATGAATATATCGGTATTGATGTTGATAATAATCCCCACGCTGATTACAAAATAGAACCGGATAAGAAACTTCCGTTTAATGATGAAGAGTTTGATATTATTTTGTCTTCACAAGTTCTAGAACATGTTGAAGATGTGGATCTGTATTTGAGTGAGTGTAAAAGATTATTGAGGACAGGCGGAATTCTAATTCTTTCGACCCACGGAACGTGGCAGTTTCATTCCGCTCCTATAGATGTTCAAAGATGGACATCTTATGGATTAAAGAAGTTAATCGAGAAATATGATTTTAAGATTGTTAATTTTATACCCGCTCTGGGTCAACTTGCATTAACTTCACAGCTAAGGCTTACCTTTTATCATTCATTTGTAAAAGAAATTTTTAAGCCTATGCTAATTCTGTTTTATCCACTTTCTATTTTATATCAGATAAAAATGAGAATCGAGGACGCATTAACTCCGCAACGAGTAAAGGAGAGGGACTCGGCTATTTATATAGTATTTGCGAAAAAGAACTAAAACTATGCTGTTTCCAAATACATTTATTTGTTAAGAAATTTATTAAGGGTTTTTAAAAAATACTTTCAGTCAAAACAACCCTACGATAAATTCATCAAGGAAATAATATTTTTTTTGAATCGTCCCGCAAGCTTTACATGAGCCAGCATAAAATGTAAATAATTTTGACAAATCTTCCAAACCCAACTTAAACCTTCATCAAATTGTCTCGTTCGAAAATTCTATTTGTTAAGCATTACAAAGCCACTGCAAAGTTTATAAATAACGATGCTGAAATATTAAGAGAAAAATATGATGTCGAAATTTATAAATCGTATGTCACAAAAAACATTTTCACACTATTTTCATTGCTTAAACAATCAGTGTTCTTATTGGTTAATATAAAAAAATATAGTTTAATTTATATTTGGTTTGCAGATTATCACGCATTTTTGCCAATTTTATTCGGAAAAATTTTTAAGAAAAAATCAGTAATAGCCGTTGGGGGATATGATGCTACAGATATTCCTGAAATTGAATGTGGAGTTTTCAGTGAAAAAAATTTCTTAAAGAGAATTAGGCGCTTTGCGGCCCAATATAGTTTTAAGCATTGCAATAAAATATTTGTAGTCGATGATTCTTTGATTGAAAATGAAAATACTTATATATATTCGGATATACCAAACAGTAAGCCGCTTAAAGATGGAATTTTAAATTTTATTCCTGAAGTTAAAAATAAAATGGAAGTCGTTTACTTCGGGTTTGATAAAACCTTTTTTAAGAGAGATGAAAATAGCAAAAAAGAAAATTTTGTTTTAAGCGTGGGATATTCTGATAATGATAATGAGTTCAAAAGAAAAGGATTTGATGAATTAGTCAAAGTTTCTAAAGTTTTAAAGAATGTAAATTTTGTGATAATCGGTTTAAACTCCGATCAATTAGATAGGTTAAATAAATTAGAACTCACTAATGTAAAGTTCTTACCACCTGCAAAGCTTGAAGATTTAATGAATTATTTTGATAAGGCAAAGGTGTTTGTTCAATTATCACTTTTTGAAGGACAGCCAAATACGCTAGTTGAATCTATGATGTATGAATGTATTCCTGTTGGATCTGACGTGAATGGTATTCCACGGGTAATCGGCGATACCGGTTTCATTGTTTATAAAAAAGATATAAATGAAATTGCGGAAAAAATTTTGCTTGCTTTGTCTGCTCCTGAAGATTTAGGAAAAGCCGCTCGAGAAAGGGTCATTAAAAATTATCCTATTGAAAAGCGGAGAGAAAAAATTTTAAACATAGTTTCTGAATTACTGAATTCTTAATTATGGGGATTCAAATATTTGTTTGTGTAGTTTACTCCGGGAGTTCGTGTGATTTTATTTTTGTAGCCAAGCATTCCGAAGCCGTATGGATTATCCCAGTGGGTTAGTATGCCTGCATTGAAACCACACTCAAAAAACCACTTGGAAACTTCAAGGGGATCATGATAATATCTCCATCTCGGAGTAATAGAATCATACATATCAATTCTTATTTCATCAAAATTCCTTTTAAATTTTTTCCCGCTAAGATATTGAATTCCGAACGATATTGAAGTATGAATATTTACTGCGCATTTTTGTATAACAGAATGCGTTCTGGACACAATTGTTCTTAGAAAATCAAACCATCTTCGCTTTATTCTCCACAGAAAACCCCCCTTCCGACAGTAAAGCCACAAATAGAATCTTCCCTCGGGTTTGACACATTTAGCAACGGATTTAAAAGTTTTATATGTGTCAGGAGTATGATGTAAAACGCCATTTGAAAAAATAATATCAAAAAAATCATTATCAAACGGAGGATGCTGAAGGTCACCTCGTACAAAGCAAACATTTTCTGATTTTCTCTTCTCTTCAGCCATAAAAACGCTTTCCGAATAGTCAATTCCAAAAACCAAACAATCTTTTTGAGAAATATATTCGGACAACATTCCGTTGCCGCAACCGGCATCCAAAACTATTTTATTGTTCAGCTGGCTTTCTTTGATCTGATTCTCTATTAAAAACTGTTCATACCGCCCTGATGTGCTCATTCCCCATGTTGTATCCAGATTTTTTGAATTATGCGAATCCCATTCGAGACTAAAACTCCATGTATTTTTTTGTGTTGAAGGATTAATACTCGCGGAAGGAAAATTTTTTTTTATTTCAATAAGTTTCTTTTCATATTTTTTACAAAAATCTTTTGTGAGAGAACTAGACAGTAGCACGGGAACTCCTTTAATTATGGGGAAAACGTTTCCCGATATTTTATTTAAGAGAATTCCGGAAATTATATTTTCTGCATTATTTTCAAATGAAAAAAATTGGAGATTTTCTTTTGTAAACGGATCTTTTAGAAATTGAATAAATTTTATATTCACACTTATTATTCTTTCAATCTTTAAAAATTTAATATAAATACGGTTGTAGAAATTATGTTTTCAATTCCCTGTTAAGGAAAAATCAAATAACATTTCTTGCTTTTTTTAAATATAAATTTAAATATTTAAAAAGTATTATTTAATTTAAAAACAAAGGGAACAGCTTAAAGCTGCTCCCTTGTTATTCAAAAAATATTTTAGGAATTTATTTTATTAATATCATCCTCTTTATGCTTTTGAATTCACCAGCCTCTAATCTGTAAAAGTATGCGCCGCTTGAAAGATTTGTTCCATTAAGCGGAACTTCATATCTGCCCGCCTTCTGGTTTGTATTTACCAATGTCATGACTTCTTTACCCAGCACATCGTATATTTTCAACGAAACAAAATTCGCAGAAGGTAAATCATAACTTATTTTCGTAGTTGGATTAAATGGATTCGGATAGTTTTGCAATAGGGCAAAAGTTAAAGGAATTGAGCTCGTATTTTGCTCTATGCCCGTTATTAGCCCATCGACAAAATCAGATGCGCCTTTTATAAACCTTCTCACTGGTGATCCGGGAGGACTGTCTGGTGTTGGTCTTAGAGATTCAATGTCGATCCCAATTATTGCTATATTGTATGTTGGAGACAATCTTCCCGTTGAATTTACTGAATCAGGAAATAATCTGAATCTGTATAAATTATAAAGCTGCTTTGCAGGTAATGATGCTGATTTTCTAATGAGATCCGGCCACGGTCCGGAGGTACTGTCTGCAATATTTGTATTTATAGTTACTCCGACTAATCCTCTGGTGCCGATTGTTCCTGGTCGGTTGGCAATATATTCAAACCCTAATACATTCCTTGCAAATGATGCATCATAATATGTTGAAGCCGGTCTGTCGAGATGATAACCGATATCTTCAGATATTATAATTAATTTTGATTTTACGGCTGTTGTACCGACGTTCAAATAAGATTTCAGTGAGTCTTTTACAACATTAGACATCACTGACGTCCCTTCTCCAAGTACAATAACCTTACTATATCCTCTAAATGATATAGATGCAGTTCCTGTATTTCCTCTTCTGTTGTATAAATCAAACGTAGCTCCTAAATTGCTTAAATTGTTAATCACCGAATCTCTTGATGTTCGGCATGCTGTAGATGTGGAATCATAAACTAAAATAACTTCACCTCTTGATTGTCTCTTTAAAGTAATTGCAAATGTCTGAACTGCTTTGGAAGAATCACTTCCGCTATATGCCCAGACCGACCATTGACCAATCAAAGAATCTCCAGGGTTAAGACCAAGTCCGGAAAGTATTCCATCAAATGAACTGTTTGAGATTCTCAACAACGAATCGTATCCGGAATTATTTGAAGCTAATGACAATCTTACATTTGTTAAAGTTGGACTACCAAATTTCCATTTGTATGTGACACCTTGACCGGATCGCGTCCAGTTAATGTTAACGGAAGAGGTATTGAATGGAGAAGTTGTAACTGTGGTACCGCTAGGCGGAGATAATAAATTGAATGCTGATAATACAGGAATTCCTCTTTTCAACGTAATTGCTCTGGGACCGTTGTTTGATTTTAATGAATCGTTCACAGGAAGTAGTCTATACGTCCATACATCCCATTGACCTACTAATGAATCTCCCGTATTGACTCCAAGACCTGCAAGCATATTATCTAATTGTCCCGAAGATAATGTCAGAGAGTTTGTTGCCACTTGAATCGAAATTTTTCTCGGTGTGGTTGTTGGATTTCCAAATACAAACCTGTATGTAGCGCCCGTAGCGGAAGTGTCCCACGTAATATTGTAAAGTGTTGTTCCCATCGGAAAAGACGTTAACGTAGTACCTGTATTTGGAGTCCTCAATGAGAAAGGATTCAATACCGGAACGTTTGTAATTTTTACTTTTTGAAGCAACTTGTTTACGTTTAATCTTCCATTAGAAACGGTAATTCCTGTCAAGGAGGGAAGAGTGTCAACGCTTGAAAGTAAAAATTGTTTGAACAATGCTGCCGCTGAGTCGGGGTCGTTTTTTACAAGATTCATAAATATGCTGCTTGCGCCAGCATGCATTAAAGCGATTGCGCCTGCTACCTGAGGAGTTGCCATTGATGTACCTGTGGAAAGACCGTAACTGTTAGTAGGTGTTGTCGAAAGAATATCTGTACCCGGAGCACCGAGATCCATATTTATTGGTCCGAATCCTGCTCCGCTGTTTTTTGCGTCGGTTCTAGTTGTATTTGTAACTGCGATCATATAAATACTTGGACAAGTTGTAGGCATATCTCCCTGGGTATCAATATTAATATTGAGATTAGGCCCCGCACCTGCGCTTAAAATTCCTGCCATTCCAAGTGAATCATAAAAAGCGCACCATAATGGGTAATTAGAGGGCTGTCCGAAATCTATTCCCCAGGATGAATTGGTTGATACAACAAACGCGCCCTGTGTTCCATTTGTAAGATTATAAATTTTTCGTTGCTTCAAAACATATCCATAAGCTTTCACAGCGTTTACTTCTGTAGCTGCGCCATAAACTACTGGCATTGTCTTTACCTTCCAGTTAGCTCCTGCTACACCAAGATTATTATTTCCTTTTGCTCCGGCTATTCCTGCGCAGTGTGTGCCGTGAGAGTTTGCGGGAATTGTTCCGTTGTTTGTGCCGGCATTCCACCCGTTAATGTCATCAATATATCCATTGTTGTCATCGTCAATTCCGTTCCCGGGAATTTCTGCCCAGTTTCTCCATGTATCTAAATCCTGATGGTCGATTTGCTGACCTCCATCAACTATAGCAACAACAATAGTATCTCCTAAAATTGTTGTGCCTCCAATAAAGCTTTCCCATGCTTCAGGTCCATCAATATCAGCATCGGGAGTTCCTCCAGTTTGGCCCGTGTTATGTTTGTCCCATTGCTCGGAAAATCTTGTATCGTTAGGTATTACTCTCTCCTTAAATGTGTGATTGAATTGGGCAATAGCAACTTTATCATTTCTCATCACGGAAAGCAAGGCGTCCACCGGTTGGGATTTCTTTATGTCGTATTGCAGCAAATAGATGTTCATATCCGGAATAACTCTTTCTTTAACTGTAAGACCAATGTTATCATAATTCTTAACGAAAGAATTCGCATCAACATCTGATTTGAACAATACAATAATATCACCTTCGATATAGTCTCTATCTGAATAAAAATTATCAAGGTCATTCTGACTTGTAGTCGGATTGTTAAGAGAAAAGAAAACTATTCCCATAACAAAAATTACAAGCAGTGCGTATAAAGCTCTCATTCTATTTTATATTTTTAGTTATTAAATTTAATCTGTAAAATAACAATAATTATTGCAAAAATAACTTGCTATTTTTATAAAACTATTGTAGCCTCGCAGATTTTTAGATAACTAAATTGAGACGCTAAATGATTGTATAATAGGTTATAGCAGAGAGAAAACCGGAGAGAAAATTACAATTTGATAATAGCATGCAATACGAACTATCTTTCAACGGTCCGTTAAAAAGCACATTTTTAGAAGCAAAAAATTTTATTTAACCATTACTTGGGAATACGTTCCGTCGGTATTATTAATAATGCTTCCCTCCGTTTCCCAGCCATTCTCTATCATATCATTTACCAACTTCTGAAGCTCGTCTGTTGAATTTGCTGTAACAGTGGATGTGTCTCTTTCTTCGGGTGATTTCATTTTTCACACCTCCATTAATTTTAAATTAATTGTACAAAAAATATTTGATTCATTTTTATTATTTTCATTAGCTTATTTTCCAACTTAACATACTTAACATACTTAACAAACTCAACCAACTTAACATACTTAAAATACACTCCGCAGCGCGAAATTACTTAATTAAAACCATCGTCTTCGTATCAGAAAGCTCGACGTGCTCCAATTTATCCGAATGGATCACTATGTGACAATAATATGCTCCTGATGCAAATGCTGAGGCATCCCATTCGACCTCATAAGTACCCGGACTTAAACTCGTATCTAACAGTCTCTGCATCTCTTTCCCGTTCGAATCAAATATTATCAATTTTACATTTGATGATCCTTCATTTAAATTCGAAATATCAAATTTTATTTTTGTAACCGGGTTAAAGGGATTCGGAAAGTTATCATAAAGTTTAAAAGATTCAGGTATGTCAAAGCCAACCTGTTGAACTTTGGTTATAAAATCCACAATTGCAGTGTACAAACTTAATGAAGTGTTGTCAAGTCTTGTCCATATAGGTCTTACATACCCATTATGCGCAGTTATATTTGTATAATCCCCGAAGAATGTTGAAGAATTAGGAGTAAATGGTGTCGCACTGATTTTAAAATTTGTAAAAGTCTCACCACCGTCCGTCGAGCGCGCCATATAAACATCTGTTTGTGTATTTGTATAATTTCTTCTGTCATAAAAAACGAAATATAAATAACCTGTTGCGCGGTCAATTGTCATCCATGTGAAAAATTGTTGCTTACCGGCTGGATCATTATTAACTCTCTTAACACTGCTCCATATGTTTCCTCCGTCAGATGATTTTATCAGCCATATGTCCGTATCGTCCGCTCCGTTTCTCTGATCAGACCAGTTGATATAGATGGTCCCCCGGTGTGGTCCATTAGATAGATCACATGAAGTAATAGGTAATCCGTTAGCCCTGTATATTCCCGCAACAGCAAAATCCCATCCGCCCGGTTGAGATGTTACAAATTTATCTTCATTCATCCAGGAGATTCCTCCGTTTGTGGATTTATCCATGACTATCCCAAGTGGTCCTGACCAGGATACATATATTTCTCCGTTTGGTCCTACACAAGGCACCGCCCCTTCTACTGTGTTGCCGTCATCTACACAATTACCGGCTTTCTTATTTATCCTGATCGTGCTGCTCCAGTTTGCCCCGGCATTTGTAGATCTCGAAAATAAAATTACCGAGCTGTCCGATGGTGAAGCGCTTCCATACAGGTCGAATTGCGTCCACGTCATATATAAATTATTGTTTGCGGGATCAACACAAAGCCATTCTTTGTCCTGCTGCTTTGGGGGAATGTAACCTGTAAATGCTCCATCACTCCAGTTAACGCCTCCGTTAGTTGATTTTTGCACGACTATCCTGTCAATAAAATAACTGCTTGTAAGATTCGTCAAATGACCATAATAAAAATTACCAGCTGTATCAACAATTATTGAAGGATCTCCCCAAACGCTATATGATGAGGTCAAAACAGACCGACTCCAGTTATAACCGCTGTTTGTAGAATAGTAGTAGAAATTTAAGTTTGATCCCGCGACAAGTTGATTTATATTCTTCGGATTAATGCATATTGTTGGTTCGTTCGGCGAGCCAATGTTGGTAATCTGCACATTAAGGTATTGTGAAAAAGCAATTCCTGTAGATGCAAAGATAAAAATGGTAATAAAAATTTTCATATTATCATTTAGATAAATTTTTATGAATATCTATAAAAACCTCAGTTTCCTGAAATCCACTTCTCAAGAACCTCTTTCTGCTCATCCGTCTTTTCATCAACATCCGTTATCTTATATTTCGGAAGTGGCTTTAGTAGTTTAACTTTTACATTTTCAATCAAGCCCTGTCTGTTTAGCATAAAATTAATTTCATCACCAGTCTTGTAATTCTTCATAAACGTTTTAATAACTTCCCCATCCATTCTCACTCCGTCAATTGAAATTAATTCGTCGTTAAAATTAAGCCCCGACTCATAAGCAGTACCACCTTTGAAAACTTTTGTTATGATGATTTTTTCGCCCTCTATTTTAAATTCAATATCGAGCGACGCAGGCAGCGTATCGTTTTCATTAGTTAATTTTAAGCCTGCATAGTTAAGATAATCATTTAAAGGAAGCTCGTCTGTCCCTTTAATATATTTTTTCCAGAACTCATCTAAATTTTTCCCGCTTACTATTTCGCAGACCTCCTTTACTCTTTCCTCAGTATATCCTTTTGAATTATCATTTTTGTAATCTTCATACAGCATTCGCAATGCATCATCAAGAGATTTCTTAACGCCTGTAGATTTTATTATTTCCAGATTCAGCATTAAAGCAACAAGCGCACCCTTTGTATAGTAGGACACCTGTGCGTTGTTATAGTTTTCATCCTTTCTGTAAAATTTTATCCATGTATCGTAGCTCGACTCTTCCAGGGATTGATAAAACCTTCCTTCAAATCTCAATATATCATTAACTTCAACATCCAGAAAATCAAAGTATTCTTCATTATTGAGGATATTACATCTTCTTAATATGAGATTATCATAAAAACTCGTCCATCCTTCCGCAACCCAGAGTCCTCTTGTATAGTTTTCATTATCGTAGTCAAAAGGGCCGAGAGCTAATGGCCTTATTCTTTTTACATTCCATAAATGAAAAAACTCGTGAGAAACAAGTCCTAGAAATTTTTTATACAGTTTTTCATCAGTGAAATTCCACCTCGACATCTGAGCAACAAAAGAATTCATATGCTCGAGGCCGCCTCCGCCTTTTTCAACCAGATGAATTATGTAGGTATAATTTTTATAAGGTATATCTCCTCCCAAAAGTTTTATTTCTTCCATTGCAATCATTTTAAAATCTTTTATGATGACATCTTCATTATAATTACCCTTTCCGGCAAGACAGATATAATGTTTAATTCCGTTTATATCAAACTCGAGTACATTCTGATTACCAACCTCCACGGGTGAATCAATAAAAGTGTCATAATTATCTGCGGAAAATACTGTTTCACTTTCCCTAGTCAAACCTGTTGATATTTTTTTCCATTCTGACGGAGGGTTTATATTCAAAACACATCTCGTATTTTCAAATCCTTTCAGCCGCATAAATACACCTGCAATGTTTAAAAACGCATGATTAGCGTTGATTTCGCTGGTTCTAACAGTAAGCTCATTACAGTAAACTTTATACAATAATTTAACATCGTTCTGATTCTTTGTATCAACGCTCCATGAATTCTTACTTATCTTCTCGACATTTAATTTTTCACCTTTTGAATTTTCAGCTATTACACCTTCGACGTTCTTTGCAAATTCTCTTATAAGATAAGAGCCGGGAGTCCAGACAGGCATTGAGAAAACTACCGAATCTTGCGTAATACTATCTAAAGAAATTTCAACTTCACAGTAATGTGTATATGGTTTCTCAAAAAACACAGAGTAATTAATTTCGTTCATCTGATCATTATAAGTTGGATTATTATTTTCTGCATAACAGTTATGCAAAATAATCAAACATGATATAAGAAAAGGTGTAAAAACTATAATCCTAAGTCGGTTATAGTAGTTTATAAGCAAACTAATCTTATTTATTAGGTTTTTATATACGCATTAGGAGTAAAATTGATTTCTGATCTTTATACAAGCTTTAAATTTTTAAGAAGTATACCAGTAATTTATTACTTCAAAATTTAAAACGAAATGTAAATTATGATTTCAAAAAAAATTATCGGTTAGACATGGGTAACACTTCTAAGAATAAAGCAGAATAATTAATTTAAAAACTCATTATCGAAAATACAAAAATCTTTCTTAGACTATGTAATCTGTATATATAAATTCTCAAATATTGCAATTTATAAAAAAACTGTAATTCCAAAAAAACTTTTTTACCATTAAACTTAAAAATTTTAATTATGAAAACAGATAAGAAATACCCGAAGCTTTCTTCCGAAGAAAACCTAAAAGCTGAAAATGATCTGTTAAAGATGAAGCTCACAGCTGAATTTGGTATGATGAGGTCAGACACTTCTTCATTGGACAATGAACTCGAAAATCAATGGCTTAAATATATTTATGAGTTTGAAAAATCTTACGCCGATTCAAAACAAGTGAAAATCTATGACTACCTTGGAAGACCCGATTTCAAACCTATTGATACATTGAAAAAAGCTGAAATAACCACTGAACTTAATAAAGTTTTAGAAATTATGGAAAAAAATTTCATACAACTTGATACTGTTTGTGAATATGATGATAATATTATTTATAAATTTATTACTGAAGAATTATTTCTTGAGGAAATTGACGATATAAAGGTAGAAGACCTGATTTCTTGTTACTCTTACGAAAAATTTCATCCGAATCATGAATACGATCTGAATTTTCAAACAGAGGATTTTTTTAAATCTTTATTTGAAGATGTTTGGGACGAATTTGACAAATTTAAACTAAAGGAAACTATAGTATATAATAATAAAATTTTTGACCGCGATGAATTTACGATCATTCACACTTTTCAGGATGAAAATATGCCCTTTAAACTCAAAAATGTTTTCTATAAAAACCGTTGAATTTAGTTTGGAATCACGGAATGCAATCGTCAATGGAAGTGTGAATTATCAAACAAATCTTACACATCATGACGGAGAATTTGATATCAAATTCAATTTTGATGGTCAATATTGGAATATTTGTAAATTTAGATTATCCGGCTTTGGAGTTTTAACGATTTCCGAAAAAGATAATTATTACCTACCTAAAGCTTAGTAACAACTATTAAACAATCTCAAAACTTTTTCCGTAATATAATCTTGAATGATCTTGTGACAACTGTCTAATGTCATTACTCGCTTAAATGACATTATTGTCTATTTTATTTCCCAAGAAACAAATAAAAATTCGTAGAAATCACTTTTGATTCTGGCACAATTTATGAAAAGTATTGAATAACTTAAACTGGCTGGTTTCAAATTTGTTAAATGAGAATTCACAGATTCTTCTTTGTCTGTTTTATAATTTTTTATAAATCTATGAAAACAGTGGTAGGAAAAAAACAAATTTTAAGGCGGTCAACTTAAGTAAATAATTAAACTTAACCATAATATTATGGAAAAAAGAATTTTTGGAATAATCCTTTTGCTACTAGGAATTGCAGGTTTAATATTAGCAGCTACAAATTTTATGTATGATGGAACTGGAGAAAAGAATATTAAGGAGATTGTGATTTTTGGAGTACTGGGAGTGATATTCTTTTTCGCGGGTACCGGAATGATTCGGAGTACAAAAGATAAGCCAACATAAGTCATCACCACAAGATTTTCTATGCTCCGGCAATTTGTTTAAAGGGTTTGAATAAAAACTTATAAATGCGTAAATTGCAATTCTTCGGAGCGTAGCGTAGCCCGGTATCGCGCCAGTTTTGGGAACTGGAGGCCGCAGGTTCGAATCCTGCCGTTCCGACATAAAAGTTAGGTTTATAAAGTTAAAAGTAGATAGGTTGTTAAAAGTCCTTGAAAAGTATTTAAGGACTTTTTTTTATAATAGAGTATCATTTAAATCAAACTAAAATTAACCTAGGTAGTTCAATCATTTCATTATAGCCTTGTTTTATAAAATCTTAATTCGACCATTGCTCTTTATTCTTGATCCCGAGGAAGCACATAATTTTGCTCTGAATTTTGTTTCAAAGTTTATATTTCTTTATCCCTTATTTAAATTTTTTTATTCACCAGAAAAGAATGATGAAGTTGAGATTTGCGGCATAAAATTTAAGAACCGTCTAGGATTGGCAGCTGGGTTTGATAAAAACGGTGTGGCAATTAGATTCTGGGAAGCCCTTGGATTTTCCCATGTTGAAGTCGGAACAGTCACGCCTCTTCCTCAATCCGGAAATGTTAAACCCAGAATTTTTCGTTTAAAAAAAGATTTAGCGCTCATAAACCGACTTGGGTTTAATAACAATGGTGCTGATGAAGTTAAGAAAAATATTCTTCAAGCAAAAAAACATACTCCAAAAAATTTTATTATCGGGGTCAACATTGGTAAGAATAAAGAAACTCCTATTAAGGCCGCTTTTGTAGATTACAAAATTTGCTTTGAAAAGCTTTACGATGCAGCAGATTATTTCACAATTAATATTTCTTCTCCTAATACGGAAGGTCTAAGGAAACTTCATGAAGAAGAGTATCTCGACAAGCTACTTTCGGAATTGCAAATTCTTAATTACAATATTTCTAAGTTAAAATCTACAGCTATTAAATGTATATTTCTGAAAATTGCACCGGACTTTAATTTCGAGATTATAGAATTGGTTTATAAACTTGCTGTCAAAAATAAAATCGACGGAATAATAGCAACAAACACAACTGTGCAAAGAAAAGAATTAAGATCCGGTATGGACGAACTGGGCGGTTTGAGCGGGATGCCTTTGAAATCAATGTCCGGAAAGGTTTTAAAAAAGTTAAATGAGATGAGCAAAAAAAATTCTGAAAGCCCTTTAACATTTATAGGGGTTGGCGGGGTGTTCTCAATAAAAGATTTTAATGAAAAAATTCATTTCGGCGCATCGCTTGTCCAGATTTATACCGGTTTCATTTATGAAGGCCCGTCCATAGTTAAGAAAGTTTTGTTAAAGCCACAGGGTTATTAGAAATAACTTTGAATAAATTTCTCAGTGGCAAAAATAAAAATTTAAATTGAATTCACTATCTAATTCACCTGTAACTTTAACCTTGCTATTTGCAAACGTAGCTATCTCACTTTGGGCATTTTACGGAAATCCCCTATACATGCAAAAGTTTTCTGAATGGCCATATCAGATAGTTAATGAGAAAAAATATTATCAGGTCATTACTTCCGCTTTTCTTCATGCAAACTTCATACATCTTTTTTTCAATATGTTTGCGCTATATACTTTCGGAACATTCTTAGAGAGTTTTTTTGTAGAAAATTTCGGATCTTTTAATGGAAGCCTATATTTCTTTCTGATATATTTTATTAGTTTACTAACAGGCTCGTTGCTGACCGTAGCATTTCATTATAAAGATCCAAACTATGTTGCTGTTGGTGCTTCGGGAGCAGTCTCGGGAATTGTTTTTTCATACATAATATTTTTTCCGAAAAGCATGCTGTATGTTTTCTTTGTTCCGATGCCTGCTTATCTTTTTGCTTTTCTGTGGATCGGGTTTTCAATTTACGGTATGAAAAGTAAACTGGGAAACATAGGTCATGAAGCCCATCTGGGAGGGGCTTTAGGAGGTCTGCTGGCTACTTTGATTCTCGTTCAGGGCTCTTTCAAAATTTTGCTTAGTCATTTTAATTTATAGCATGGAAAATGAAATCTTTTGTCCATACTGTGCAGAAGTAAATTTAATTGAAATTGATTTAACCGAAGGTGCTTCCCAAACCTTTGTTCATGATTGTGAAGTATGTTGCAGGCCGATTGAATTAACTATTAGTGTTGACCGGGACGGAAACATTAATGTTGATGCAAAAGATGAAGAAGGGTTTTGAATTAACAAAATCTTTTCATTTAACTGATAGCTTTTTCGAAAACAAATACGTCAAATACACATTACTCAGCTTCTCAAGCGTCGAGTTTGTTTTTAATCTCTCATTCAAGTTTTTAAAATCTACCTTATCCAGAAGCTGATCCTGATTAAAACAGGAGAATACAAACGACTCTTCACCTGTAACCGGATCCACATGTTTCTGCAGGCACTGAGCACAGACTTCCTTCATCATGCACTGCATCGTCGAGTTAATACTGCCGATTCCGATATGGTCGCTTAAATGGTCTTTTAATATTGTGTGTCTGGCTTCCTTTACTGCATTCATCATCCTGTCACTGCCAATTGCAATTATCCTTTTCACTTCATTGAAATTTGCAACTCTGCCTCCGAGCTCTCCTTCAGCATAAGCTTTCATTGCCTGGACAATATTTCCTTTGAAGCTCATATCATGTTTTCTTCTCGGACTAATTGTGTCCCCAAAATCATTGCTCCAGATTACTTGATCAGTTCCTGCTTCCACTTCATCCATCTTATAAACATCCTCAGAATTTTTGTATCCGGCAAAGTAAATTACTTTGTTATTATTTTTTTTCAATGCAGCTGCAATGGAGAATAGCACTGCATTTCCAAGACCTCCCCCTGCGAGAATAACAGTTTCTCCTACAGGAATTTCTGTTGGAGTTCCCGTGGGTCCCATTACTACAACGCGTTCTCCTTTTTTCAAATCCGCAACCAACCTCGACGAAACTCCCATTTCAAGAACTATCAATGAAAGTAAACCTTTTTCTTTTTCCGTCCATGCCCCTGTCATTGCAAGCCCTTCCATCGTGAGAACTGTTCCATCCGAATGGTGGGAATTCGTTTCATAATTTTGCAGTCTGTAAAATTGTCCGGGATGAAATTTCTCGGCAGCAATCGGTGCTCTGACGATCACTTCGACTATAGTGCGTGTTAATCTTACAACTTCTTCAACAGTTGCAATCAATCCATTATCAAGTTTAGAAATTAAATTTGAAAAAGTTTCTTTTCGCTTTTCAATAGATGACGGATCATCATTTAATTGCGAAATATCTTTTGAAAACACCTCCACAACTTTTTCGTAACCGTCTTTTGCCGAAGCCATTGCTTTTACGACATTACCGGCATACTTAGGGTGATTGTCTCCATAATAAGATATCAATTTTCCGTTTTTATCATATGATGTAAAAAATCCTACTTCACCTTTATTAACAGGCGATAAAATAGGTTTTCCATCTTCCGGAATTTGAATTTTATAAGGTCTGAAAAAATAGTTTTTGTCATCTAGCTCAAATGTCCCCGGAAATTCATTCTCATAAATTATATTTGGCGAAGTTCCTGCTGCTACCATAACAGATTGTGCTTTGAAGGAAACACGCTGACCCGAACTTGAAAAATTAATCGAATTTGTTTCAGGATCATTTTTGATTTTTTGCAAATCGAAGACAATTTCTTTTATTGCTCCGAATTTATTTCCGATCGCTTCTACAGGAACTAAATTTTCTGCAAAGCGAATCCCTTCATCGAGTGCTTCAATTACTTCCTCGTGATTAAGTTTATATGACGGTGAATCGATCAATCTCTTTCTATACACAATTGTTACACCGCCCCACTCTTTCAGCATCGTGATCAAATCTGGTTTCCTGTTTTCATTCTTAGCAGCAATTTTTTCTTTTCTGATCTCTCTCCCGTGACCAATGAAAGTTTCCATAATTGATTTCTCTTCTTCATCATAATTTTTCCAGAATTCTTCTTCACCATATTCGCTTACTAACTTTTCATATTTATCAAGCGCTTTCAAAACTTGGACCGGATAGTAAGCAAGAGCTTCTGTCGCAGTGTCGATCGCTGTTAAGCCGCCGCCAATAACTATTGCCGGCAATTGGACCTGGAGATTTGCTAAATTATTTTCTTTTGCTGCCCCTGTTAATTGAAGTGCCATCAAAAAGTCAGAAGCCTTTCTTATCCCCCGAATCAGATTATTCTTCATCTTAATAATTGTCGGCTTGCCAGCACCTGTTGCAATTGCGATATGATCAAATCCGAGATTCCAAGCATCGTCAATTGTTAGCGTTCCTCCAAATCGAACTCCGTCATACAATCTGAAATTTTCCCGGCGTGAAATATTTATGTAAATCGCCGTTAGGAAGTTTTTATTCCAGCGGACAGTAATTCCGTATTCCGAAACTCCTCCGAATCCCTGAAGTATTCTCTCGTCTAGCTCCTGCTCAATTTCTTCATAAAAATTTTTAACAGGCTTGGAAAATTTGACAAATCCTTTTGGATCCTTTACTCCCGTGTAGTCTTGATGAACCTTTTCTATTTTTAAGGCGTCAATTCCGACAACTCCAAATCCTTCATTGAGCAAATAATGTGAAAGAGTATAGCCCGCAGGTCCCATTCCAACTACCATTACATTCTTTCCGTTGTATGGCAATGAATAAGGCCGTTTAATATTAATGGGATTCCAGCGTGTCAGCAAAGAATAAACTTCATAACCGTAAGGAAGCTTAAAAATATCGGTAAGCACACTGGTTTCAATTTGCGGAATGTTGACCGGTTCTTGCGTCTGGAATATGCACCCCTTCATACAGTCATTGCAAATTCTATGTCCGGTACCGGGTACGTTAGGATTATCAATCATTACAAGTGAAAGGGATGCAATCGGAAATCCATGTTTACGGACCACGTGCATTTCTGAAATTTTTTCATTGAGCGGACAACCGTTAAGTTCGGTGCCGAGAGGGTTTATTTTTTTATTACCAAACCGGTCGAGCAAACCCTTTGAACATGAATCTTTATCTCTGTCATGGCAAAACATACAGTAATCGACCTGATTAAGGATTTGCCTTTTATTCATTCTGTTATCAGTAAGCTTAAATCCGAATCTTGGGCGAAGTTTGTTCTGTGGGGCCTCCATGAGTTCAGGCATGTTTGAATTTGGAAGATCATATTTTACAAGATGCTCGTAATTTAGTTTATGGGGTTCAAAATAAGAAACCCAGTCCTTTGTATTCTTGTCTGCAAACTTTTTTGCAAAGATCCATTTCTCCAATTCATTTAAAATATATTGAAGAATATTAAGATCCTTTTTTCCATCTTCTGGAAAATCAAGTGATATTTTATTTCGGGACCTTACTTTCGTTAAGATCTCGTTTGCCCTGTTACTTACATCATAAGGAATAACAAAATTTTGGGGCGCGAATTTATCGCCTTCATAAAACCAGCGGTAATTTTTTTCAATCTCTGCCAATTCAAGTATAAATTTTGCAGTATGTTTTTCTTCATCATTCACAAAATTATATTCGGGAAATGCCCTTTGTTTTAGACTACTTGCAAACTCATCCAACTTTTCCCAATTTAGCTCTACAAGGTTTTCTTTTTTATACTTCTTAAAAACTCTTCTCTGCACAAAATCTTTTTTAAATGTCAGTATGTCTTTTTCATAATCTACTTCTTCGATGAATTTTCTTTGTTCATTTTCCAGCTGAAAAAGATCGACTATAAAATCCGATAGAAAATATGAAGAATCGATAAGAATGTTTGAGATCTGCAAATCTGTAAAACCTTCTCCTTTTAAATCTCTGTACTTAATAAAATTTTCATACTTATCTTTGTCTTTTGATTCAAAATAGTTATAAAAGTCTTCCGTGAGAGATTTTAACTTCAATGGATTATAAAGGTCTTCGTACGAATATCCGAACCTTGGATTTAAAATTTTTTCGTTGTCTTCTACCATTAAATTTTTCTTAATTAGACTGACAATTTACCTCTAATAATTTTATTTATAAATCCAATTATCGATAAAAACTATACACATCCTTACTTATTCACCATTCACCATTGACTATAAATTCATATATAGAAATAAGTTTATAGATATTATAGATAATCTGTATTAAGTTAAAAATAAAAATTTTTCAGGAGGATAAAAATTGTTACAGTCATTTAATTTTAAAAACTGGATTGAAGAAAACCGACATCTACTAAAACCGCCCGTTGGAAATAAATGCATGGTTGACGGCGATCTGATTGTAATGGTTGTCGGCGGTCCGAATGCAAGAAAAGATTATCACTTCGAAGACGGCGCGGAGTTTTTTTACCAGATAGAAGGCGATATAGTCGTAAAAATCATCGAAGATGGAAAGCCCAAAGACATCCATATCAAAGAAGGAGAAATGTTTTACCTTCCACCAAATACACCTCATTCCCCGCAACGTCCTGCAAACACTATAGGTCTTGTCATTGAAAGAAAACGCGATGACAACGAACTCGATTCCTTTCAATGGTACTGCGAAAATTGCGACAATAAGCTCTATGAAGAAACTGTAAAACTGACAAATATAGTAGAACAGTTACCTCCAATTTTTGAAAGATACTGGAGTGATGAAGAAAAAAGGACGTGTGAGAAGTGTGGTTCCCTTATGGAGAAGCCCGTCAATAAATAATTAAAAATTACGAATTAGGAATTACGAATTTATACTTTAAGTGAATTTGTTTTATGAAAGAAAATGTAATATTGGATAAAAGTTATAATTTTGCCGTGAGAATAGCTAAACTGTATCTTTATCTAAAAAGTGAAAAGAAAGAATACGAATTTTTAAACAACTACTGAGAAGTGGTTGCTCAATAGGATCAAATGTAGAAGAAGCAGTTGGTGGATATTCACGAAAGGATTTTGCTGCTAAATTAGGAATTGCGTATAGAGAAGCTAGAGAAACAAATTACTGGTTAAGAATTATTCGAGATACTGATCTAATTGATCTTAAAATGTTTAAATCATTACAAGAAGATTGTGAAGAGATTTTGAAAATTATTGGATCAATTCAAATAACATTGAAAAAGAAAAATTCGTAATTCTTAATTCGTAATTTTTAATTGAAGATATGAAGATCGACATTCACACCCACATTCTCCCAAAAAACTGGCCGGATCTGAAAGAAAAATACGGCTACGGCGGATTTGTTGAGCTTGATCACTACAAGCCTTGCTGTGCAAAGATGATGATCGATGGAAAGGTATTTCGAGAGATTCAGGATAACTGTTGGGATCCGGATGTCAGAATAAAAGATTGCAATCATACTCATGTGGATATTCAGGTGCTTTCGACAGTACCTGTGATGTTCAGCTACTGGGCGAAGCCGGAGGATACGCTCGATCTTTCAAAATTTTTGAATGACCATATTGCCGGTGTTGTCAATGATTACCCTGACAGGTTTAGAGGACTTGGAACTCTTCCGATGCAGTCTCCCGATCTTGCAATTAAAGAGCTTGAACGGTGTATAAAAGATCTGAAGCTTTCGGGAATTGAAATTGGCTCACACGTAAATGAAGCGAATCTCGATAGCGAAAATCTTTTTGAAATCTTTCAGGCTGCCGAAGAATTAGGAGCCGCGATATTCGTTCATCCCTGGGATATGATGGGTAAGGAGAAGATGCCAAAATACTGGCTCCCGTGGCTTGTCGGGATGCCTGCCGAAACTTCTCTTGCAATTTGCTCAATGATCTTCGGCGGAGTTTTTGAAAGATTAAAGAAATTGAAAGTCTGTTTTTCTCACGGAGGAGGCTCGTTTCCTTTTACAATTGGAAGGATTGAACACGGATTCAAAGTGAGACCTGATCTGGTTGCCATAGATAATAAGGTTAATCCAAGGGACTATATTGGAAAGTTTTATCTTGACTCGCTTGTACATGATGAAACGGCTTTGAAGTATTTGGTTGATTTGTTTGGTGATGAAAAAATTGTTCTCGGTTCTGATTATCCGTTTCCCCTTGGTGAGCATCATCCAGGGAAGTTGATTGAGTCGATGAGTACATTGAGTATAGAGTCGAAGGAAAGATTGTTATGGAAAAATGCATGTGAGTTTTTGGGAATTAAAAGAATTAATTAACAAGTAGAAGTTAAAAATTTGTTTTCAATTTATCAGGATTCTGCCTGGAATCAAAAAGAGTAATAACTTCTATTTCGTTTTTGGCTACTCTGTAATATAGAGTTACTTGTTTTGTTATTACACATCTCTTAATTTTTTCCCGACCCTCCAATTCATGATAAGAATTCGGAAATCGTTTGATGTAAGAAACTTTTTCCCTTAATACGTTAATAAATTTTTTAGCGCTGTTCTCAGACCATTCTTTTTTCAGATAAACAATAATTTGTTTTGTATTTTCAATCGCTTTAGGAGAAAAAATTACCCTTTTAACCATTCATCAAAACTTTTATTAATCTCATCAAAATCAATCCCTTCCCCGTTTTCAAGTTGTCTGAGACCCTCTTCAATCGATTTTTTTTCTTCCTCGCTTAAAGAATCCCAACTAATTTTTTCATTGCTTAAACTATTGTTTAGTATCTTATTCATTTGTTCAAGGAGCTCTATGTCTTCTACTTTATCAATTAGCGAATGCAAATTTTGTTTTAATTTTATTGCTTCCATTTGTTATTTATTTTCCAACTTAAACTATAAAATAATTTTATTACTTTAAACACAATTTATTAATTCCTATGCAAGTTAATGAGATAATAAATCAGCTTGATTTAAATTACAAAGTTTTTGATAGTCTACTATCAAATCACACACTCGAACAGAGCAAGTGGAAACCTTCCGAAGATAAATGGTGCTTGCTGGAAATTGTAAATCATCTGTATGATGAAGAGCGTGAGGATTTCAGAGCAAGATTAGGAAAAATTTTACATCAGGATTCGGAATGGGACCCGATCGATCCTGAGGGATGGGTTGCTTCAAGAAAATATATGGAGAGGGATTATTCTCTGACACTAAAAAGTTTTTTTGATGAAAGAAAAAAATCCATTGAGTGGCTAAAGAATTTAAGAGTTGATAATTGGAATGTAAAAGTTGTTCATCCTAAGCAGGGAGAGTTTGCTGCATATGAGATGCTCTGCAATTGGCTTGCTCACGATTACCTTCACATCCGTCAGATAATAAGGCTGAAATATCAAATGCTTGAAGCAGCTTTGAAACCGGGTGAATTAGAGTATGCAGGAAAATGGTAAACTAAACATTTCACTTCTTCTCAAAAGGATTCCTCGCCCATACAGTAACCTCAGGTATCATTCCCCTGTCATCCATTTCAAGCATTGTTTTTATTGTAAATGCAATCTCATCACTTGTAAGTTTGTTTGCAACCTCCGCACGCTCGGTTCTTTCTTTATTTCCAAATGCTGTCGTCACTTCACTTGGATTAACCTGCATTACTCGAATATTGAATGGACGAAGTTCAGCCTGCCAACACTCTGTCATGCTTCTCAAAGCAAATTTTGACGAAGAATAAATTGTCCCTCGCGCAAAACCTTTCAACGCTGCAGTTGAAGCAATATTAATTATATTACCCGAACCTTGCTTCTTAAAAATCTCTGCAGCTTTCTTTGCCATCATAGCTGCGCCAAAAACATTTACGGAATAAACTTTCATAAATGCTTCGATCGCTAACTCTTCAATCGTTGGAAATTCTCCGATACCGGCATTGTTTATTAAGCAATCAAGTCCATCGAACTTTTC
>Ga0180121_10000105_pt1 | contig 28607 bp, 30 predicted proteins | sample AntDrymUQ5402106_2_FD_129676 | JGI IMG/M metagenome (GOLD analysis project Ga0180121, IMG submission 129676) | Polar desert sand microbial communities from Dry Valleys, Antarctica - metaG UQ540 (21.06) (version 2) (version 2) | ecosystem: Environmental > Terrestrial > Soil > Desert | place...
CCGCTCCTTGGCCGGCCCCCTGGCCAGCCCCTTGGCCAGCTCCTTGGCCAGCTCCTTGGCCAGCTCCTTGGCCAGCTCCTTGGCCAGCTCCTTGGCCAGCTCCTTGGCCAGCTCCTTGGCCAGCTCCTTGGCCGGGTCCTCGGCTCCAGCGCTTGCCGGCGAGCATGTTCACGCCCGCCGCGACGAGTGGGATCGCGATGGCAAGGCCGATCAGGTCGATCATCCGCGCAGCACGCTCGCTCGGTCGACATCGACGGTCGATGTGCGTCGGAACACCGCCACGATGATCGCGAGCCCGACGACCACCTCAGCCGCGGCAACCACCATGGAGAAGAAGGCCAGGATCTGCCCGTCGAGCTCCAGGTGCATGCGCGAGAACGCCACGAGGGTAAGGTTCACGGCGTTGAGCTGCAGCTCGACCCCCATGAAGATGCGCAGCGCGTTCGGACGCATGAGCACGCCCGCCGATCCGAGCGCGAACAGGACCGCCGAGAGCACCAGGAAGTAGGCGATCGGCGTCCTCACCGCGCCGCCTCGATCTCGCGTTGGGTGAGCACCTTCGAGCGGCGCAGCGCCAGCACCATCGCCGCCACGGCGGCCACGATCAGCAGGATCGAGGTCACCTCGAACGGAAAGAAGTAGTCGCGGAACAGCACGTCGGCGAGGGCCGACGGATTCCCGCCCGCGTTCGCGGCCTCGAAGCCATCGGGCGCCCTGGTCGCGAAACCGACTCCCGCGCGGATCGCGGTCGCGAGCTCGACCACGATCGCGACAGCGAAGATCACGGCGGTCGCGCGCTGGCCGAGAAGTCGCTCACCGGGCATCGAACCCTGGTCGACGCCGAGCAGCATGATCACGAACAGGAACAACACCATTATCGCGCCGGCGTAGACGATGATCTGCACCGCGAACAGGAACGGCGCGTCGAGCAGCAGGTACATCACGGCGATCGTGAAGAGGTTCACGACGAGAAAGAGCGCCGCGTGCACCGCGCTCCGCACCGCGATCATGCCGATGCCGGTCGCGACCGAGAGCGGCGCGAAGACCCAGAACACGACGTTGTCGAGCGGCACGGCGCCCTATCCCTCCCGGTCCACCGGATCGGTGCCGAGCGGCAAGGGCGGCTCGAGCAGCTGCTCCTTGGTCCAGATCGCCTCTTCGCGGCTCGTGAACGACATCTCGAAATGACTCGTGAGCGTGAGGGCGCGGGTCGGGCAGGCCTCGACGCAGAGGCCGCACATGATGCAGCGCAGGTAGTTGATCTGGTAGTCCTTCGCGTACCGCTCGCCGGGGCTCACCGGGTGCTCGGGGTCGTTGTCGGCGCCTTCCACCCAGATCGCGTCGGCCGGGCAGGCGAACGCGCACAGCTCACACCCGATGCACTTCTCGAGGCCGTCGTCGTACTTGTTGAGGAGGTGGCGCCCGATGTGCGAGCGCTCCGGGATCGGCGCGATCTCCTTCGGGTACTGCTCGGTGTTGTCGGCGCGGAACGTCTGCTTGAACACAGTGGCCATGCCCTTGCCGATGGCGAGCGCGGCTTCCCACGCGCCTTGGTCGGCCGGCGGCCCCAGTGGCTCGACCTGAGCCTCGGCGTCAGTGGGTTCGTCATTCTCGGGTGCCTGCTCGTCGGTCACGCTCGCACCTCCTCATGCTCGGGTGAGGGCCGGCGTGAGAACAACGGTGCGATGAGCGTCGCGAGCGCCGCGGCGCCCACGATCACGGCGGCGGCGATGTATCGCCCGCGGCTGCCGTATTCCTGCGGCAGCACCACGACGACGCCGGTGATCATCACCCAGACCAGCCCGAACGGGATCAGCACCTTCCAGCCGAAGCTCATGAGCCGGTCGTAGCGCATGCGCGGCAGCGTGGCCCGCACCAAGATCAAGATATAGATCACCGCGGTGACCTTCACGATGAACCAGAGCAACGGACCGATCCACGCGACCGCGCCTTCGAACGGCCAGTAGCCGCGCCACCCGCCGAGGAAGAGCGTCACCGCGACCGCCGCCACGGTGACCGTGCTCACGTACTCGCCGAGGTAGAACATCGCGAACTTGATGCCCGAGTACTCCGTATGGAACCCGGCGACGAGCTCCGTTTCCGCTTCGGCGAGGTCGAACGGCGGCCGGTTCGTCTCGGCGATCGCCCCGATCAAGAACACCATGAACGCAGGGAACTGCGGGATCACGTTCCACACGGTGTCCTGCGCGGCGACGAGCTCGCTCATCTGGAGCGTGCCGCTGTACATCAGCACGGCGACCAGGGCGAGCCCCATGCCGACCTCGTAGGAGATCATCTGCGCGCTCGAGCGCACGGCGCCGAGCAGCGGGTAGTTCGAGCCGCTCGACCAACCGGCGAGCACCACGCCGTACACCGACAGCGACGTCATCGCGAGGATCCACAGGATGCCGATATTCAGGTCGGCAAGCTGGAACGGGATCTCCCGCCCGAACAACGTGACCTGGGTGCCGAACGGGATCACCGAGAACGCGAGGAAGCCCGGGAACATCGCGAGGATCGGCGCGATCGCGTACACGGGACGATCGGCCGCGGTCGGCGTGATGCCTTCCTTGAAGAAAAGCTTGATGCCGTCGGCGAGCGTTATCAGCATGCCTCGGGGTCCGGCGCGCACGGGGCCTACGCGGGTCTGCATATCGGCGATCACCTTGCGCTCCATCCAGATGTAGAGCATCACCGCGATCAGCAACGCGAAGAAGACGATCACGACCCGCACGACGAGGATCGCCCAATCGACCCAGTCCATCAGACCTCACCTCCGACAGACGCGGTTGCCCGCTCTGCGTCGCCGGCCACGGCGAGGGTGGCGCGGGCGAGCATCCGCCCAGAGAGCAAGGTGTTCGCGGCGAAGCCTGGCTGGTTGAAGGGCACGAACGCAGCGCCTGCCGCGATGTGCTCCGTCACGCGAACGGAGAGCTCCGCCTCACCCGCGTCGGTACGGACCATCGCCCGGCCCGCATCGACGAGACCGAGCCGTTGCGCATCTGCGGGGTGCAGCTCGACGAACGACTCATCCTCGAGCGCCGCCTTCAGCTCGTCGGCCCCTTCTGACAGGCGCCCCTCGTCGACGAGCAGCGGGTACGTGAACAGCACCAGCGCGTCCCCGTCGCCGTCATCGGGCGTTTCGCCGAGGTCGTCGCGGGAACGTCCCACCTCCGCCGCCGCGCCCTCGTCGCGCGCGCTCTCCTCGCGAGCCCCGAGAAGCCGGCCCATCTCCTCGTGCAGCTCATCGAGCGTCTCGAAACCGAGGTCGCCCCCGCACGCGAGCGCCATGCTCGCGAAGATCTCCCAGTCGGCGAGGCTGATGCCGTCGCGTCCGCGGATCGCGCGCAGGCGTTGCGCGCGGCCTTCCCATGTCGAGACATGCCCGTCCTTCTCGAGGAACGCGGTCGCCGGCAGGAACGCGTCGGCGTAGCGCTCGAGCGGGCCGAGCTCGAGCGACTGCACCACCTTCACAGGCACCTCGTCGAGCGCGCGCCGCACGAGAGCAGCATCGGGCACATCGCGGAGCGGATCGACGCCGATCAGGAACAGCACGTCGATCTCACGGTCCGCACACGCCCGCAAGATGCCCATCGTGTCGCGCCCTGGCTGGCGGTTCATCAGCGGGCCCCAGGTTCGCTCGACATCGTCGACATCGAGCATCGAGCGGCCCCCCGGCAGCAACGACGGATGCACCCCGGCGATCAACGCTCCACGGTCGTTCGCGCGGCGCGTCACGTACTGGAACTTGGCGCCGGCGGCGTCCGCCGCTGCTTTCGCGGCGTCGGCGGCGCCCACCCGCTCCCCCGCGAGCACGACCCCGCTCTCCCCAGCCTCGCGGAGCACGGCGAGCGCCTCGTCGAGCGTTGCGTCGACGCCCCCGGCGAGCAGGCGCCCTTCGTCACCCGGCGCGCACAGCACGTGGGTCGCCACGTCATGCAGGCGCGTGCGCCTCGGGTGCAGCACCCAGATGCGCGCGCCCCGGCGAGCAGCCTTGCGCAGTCGCAGATGCAGGATCGGGACCTCCTGCTCTGCATCGAGACCGGCCACCACGATCGCGGCCGCTCGTTCCACGTCTCGGTAGGTGACCGCCATGGGGTTCGCAGCCGCGTGACGCTCGGCCGCGTCGGCACCGATGTCACCCGCACGCCGGTGATCGAGGTCGTTCGTGCGGAACACGGTTCGGGCGAGCTTCGACAGCGCGAAGTAGTCCTCGTCCATCAGCCGGCCGCCAGTGAGGATCGCGACACGCTTCCCATCGCACCACTCGGCCACGCGCGTGAGCACTTCGCCGAACGAGGCCGGCTCGAGACCGTGATCGCGGATCAACGGGGTCGTGATACGGCCGGAAGCGTCGGGGAACCCGAAGGCGTATCGTCCCTTGTCGCAGAGCCACGCGTCGTTCACATCGTGGTTGTCGCGCGCGAGCTGACGAACAACCTCGCCCCGGCGCATGTCCAGCTTGATGTTGCAGCCGGCGCTGCAGTGCGGGCACACCGTGTCGACCGTGGTGAGGTCGAACGGGCGAGCGACGAACCGGTACGGCGTCGAGGTGAGCGCCCCCACGGGGCAGATCTGCACCGTGTTGCCGCTGAACGGCGAGCGGAAGTCCTCGCCCGGTGCGATCGATACCTGCTCGGCCGCCCCTCGCGCGAACAGCTCGATGAACCGGTCGCCCGAGATCTGGTCGCAGAAGCGCGTGCACCGCGCGCAGAGCACGCAGCGTTCCCGATCGAGGTTCACGAGCGGCGACAGCGGCATGGGCTTCGGGAAGACACGCTTGGCCTCGCGGTAGCGTGTCTCGCCCGGACCGAACGCGAGCGCCTGATCTTGCAGGGGGCATTCGCCGCCACGGTCGCAGATCGGGCAGTCGAGCGGATGGTTCAGCAGCAGGAACTCGAGGTTCGCGACCTGCGCGTCGTGCACGGCATCGCTGGTGTTCTGCGTGCGCACGACCATGCCCTTGGACACGTTCGTGGTGCACGACGTGAAGAGCTTGCGCTGGCCCTCGACCTCGACGTAGCACTGGCGGCATGCGCCGACCGGCTCGAGCAACGGGTGGTCGCAGAACCGGGGGATCTCGACCCCGACCTGCTCGGCCGCGCGGATGACCAACGTTCCCGCCGGCACGGTCACCTCCTTGCCATCGATCGAGAGCGTCACCTGGTCGCCCGTCACGCCCGTCACGACGGAACCCCTTGGATCTCGAAGGGGCCGGTCGGCGCGAACGTGACGGCTTCCTGCGCGGGCTCGGCGTCGTGGCTCGGACCCCGGCCCGTGACCGGGCATCGGCCTTGTTGGATGTGCGCCTCGTACTCGCCCATGAAGTGTTTGAGCGTCGACTGGATCGGCGAGACGGCTCCGTCGGCCAGCGCGCAGAACGCGCGGAACAGGATGTTCTTGCCCATGTCGGCCATGACCGGCAGGTCCTCGTCGCGTCCGTAGCCCGCCTCGATGCGCCCGAGCACCCGTGTCGCCCACCAGGTTCCCTCACGGCACGGCGTGCACTTGCCGCACGACTCGCGCGCGTAGAACTCGACGAGGCGGCGGGCGGCTTCGACCATGCAATCGGTCTCGTCGAGCACCATGATCGCGCCGGTCCCGAGCAGCGAGCCGGCTTCCATGACCGATTCGAAGTCGAGGCCCACGTCGAGGTGATCGGCGGTGAGGAACGGCGTCGAGGAACCCCCCGGCGTCCAGGCCTTCAACGCCTTGCCGCCGAGCACGCCGCCACCGTGCTCCTCGAGCAACACACGCAACGGGGTGCCCATAGGAAGCTCGTAGTTGCCTGGGCGTTCGACCTTGCCGCTGATCGTGAACATCTTCGTGCCGGGTGCCTTCTCGGTGCCGACCTCCTTGAACCAATCGGGGCCGTTGTTCACGATGTGCGGCACGTTCATCAAGGTCTCGACGTTGTTGATCACCGTCGGCGATTCGTAGAGCCCTTCGACCGCAGGGAACGGCGGACGTAGGCGGGGCTGGCCCCTGTACCCTTCGAGGCTCGAGAGCAGCGCCGTCTCCTCGCCGCAGATGTAGGCGCCGGCGCCACGGTGCAGCACGATGTCGAGGTCGTAGTCGCTACCCATGACGCCCTGCCCGAGGTAGCCCGCCGCGTACGCCTCGTCGAGTGCCCGCTGCAGCACCCGTGCCTGCCAGAGATACTCGCCGCGAACGTAGATGTACGCGAGATGACAGTCGATGGCCTTGGCCGCGACCGCAGTGCCCTCGATCAGCGCGTGCGGCTCGCGCTCCACGAGCTCCCGGTTGTTGCACGTGCCGGGCTCCGACTCGTCGAAGTTCACGGTGACGTACGTTGGCTTGCCGGTGTCGCGGGGCACGAACGACCACTTCATGCCGGTAGGGAACCCTGCCCCCCCGCGACCGCGCAAGCCGGAATCCTTCACGAGCTGGATCAGCTCGTCGGCGGTCTTGTCGAGAGAAGTGCGAAGCGCCCGGTAGCCGCCCGCGTGTTCGTAACCGGCGAGCGCGATCACGCTCGGGTCGTCCCAGTGAGCCGTGAGCACACGGCGCGATTCGGAGGTCACGCGCTCACGCCCTCGGTCTCAAGAGGCTCGAGAGGTTCGAGCCCCGACAGCATGCGCGAGGCAGCCTTGAAGCTCTCGACCGCCGGACCCCGGGCGGGCTCGGGCACCTCTCCGGCTCGGAGCAACTCGACGATCTCGCGCAAGCGCTCGGGGGTCACGAGGTCGTGGTTCGCGACGTTCACCTGCACGACCGGCGCGAGCTCGCAGACGCCGAGGCACTCTTCCTCGTGCACGGTGAGCTCGCCATCGTCAGAGATCTCCCCGCCGTGCGGGATGCCGGTCGCCTCGTGCGCGGCCTCGTACACGTCCTTCGCGCCGCGCAGGGCGCACACCAGGTTCGTGCAGACCGCGATCAGATGGGTGCCGGTCGGGCGCAGGCGCAGCATCGTGTAGAAGCTCGCGACGGCCTCGACCTCGGCCGTGCGCACGCCGATCAGCTCCGCGACTTCCTGCAGCGCCGCACGAGTGACGAAGCCCTCGACCGACTGCGCGAGGTAGAGCAGCGGCATCACGGCCGATCGCTGGCGCCCATCGGGGTAGCGGGCCATGATCGCGTGCGCCTCGTCGAGCCGCGCGCCTTCGAAGATCGCCATCAGCGATCCACCCCGCCCATCACGGGGTCGAGCGAGGCGATCGCGGCGATCGCGTCGGCCACCAGGAACCCTTCGACCATCTTCGGGATCGCTTGCAGGTTCACGAACGACGGGTCGCGGATCTTCACGCGATAGGGACGATGCTCCCCCGTCGAGACCACGTAGAAACCCAGCTCGCCACGCGGCGACTCGACGACCTGGTACACCTCACCCGCGGGCACCTCGACCCCTTGCGTCACCATCTTGAAATGGTGGATCAGGGCCTCCATCGACTCTTCCATGATGTGGGTCACGTACGCGGGATCGTTGCCGATGCCGTCGGGACCCACGCTCAGCTTCGCCGGCCACGCGACCTTGGGGTCCTCGACCATCACAGGCCCCGGCTCCTCGAGGCGGTCGAGGCATTGCCGAACGATCTTCATGGACTCCCGCATCTCCTCGATGCGCAAGCGGTAGCGGGCGTAAGCGTCGCCCTGGGCGCGAACGGGCACGTCGAAGTCATACGTCTCGTAGCCGCAGTAGGGAGCGTCCTTGCGGACGTCGGCCGCGACGCCGGCCGCACGCAACACCGGTCCCGTCACCCCGAGGGCGAGCGCATCGGCGGCCGAGAGCACACCCACACCGACGTTGCGCTCGAGCCAGATCGGATTGGCGTCGAGCAGCCGCTCGTAGTCGTCGATGCGCGCGGGCATGTCCTTCAGGAACCGCTCGATCTTGGCCAGGCCCACCGCCGGGATGTCCATGATCACGCCCCCGATGCGGATGTAGGCGTGGTTCATGCGCAGGCCGGTGATCTCCTCGAAGATGTCCATCAGCACCTCGCGCTCGCGGAAGCCGTAGAGCATCACGCTCACCGCGCCGAGCTCCAGGCCACCGGTCGCGAGCCAGACGAGATGGGACGAGATGCGGTTGAGCTCGCACATCAGCACGCGGATCACCTGGGCGCGCGGAGGCGCCTCGATACCGAGCAGGCGCTCGACCGCTAGGCAGTAGCCCAGCTCGTTGAAGAACGGGGAAAGGTAGTCGGCGCGCGTGACGAAGGTCACGCCCTGCATCCACGTCCGGTACTCGGTGTTCTTCTCGATGCCGGTGTGCAGGTATCCGATGATCGGCGTGCACGTGATGACCGTCTCGCCGTCGAGCTCCAGCAGCAGCCGCAGCACCCCGTGAGTCGAGGGGTGCTGAGGACCCATGTTGATGATCATGGTCTCCTGCCGGATCTCGCCGGTGCGCTCGTCGACCGCATCGTTCACGCGGGGCTCACCCTGGGAGATCGGCGTCGTGGGAGCGTCGGTCATCGCGATGCCTCAGGTCGCCGTGCGCGTGTCGACCGGCGGGATGAACGCTCCGTGGAAGCGGGTGTTCACGCCACCGAGCTCCTCGGTCTTGCGCAGCGGATAGCCCTCCCACCCGTCGGGCATGAGCAGAGGACGGGGGTCGGGGTGCCCGTCGAAGACGATGCCGTAGAAGTCATGCGTCTCGCGCTCGTGCCAGTCGGCGGTCGGGAACAAGGGCGTCACGCTGGGCAGATGCGCGTCGTCGCCGGCGAGTCCCACCTTCACGCGGAGCCGATGGTGATGCTCCATCGAGCGAAGCTCGTACACGACCCAGAACCTCGGGTCGGACCCGGGCCAGTCCGTCGCGGTGACGCTGGAGCAGAAGCCCAGCGAAAGGTCGTCGTCGTCGCGGAGCCACACGAGCGTGTCGAGCAGCTCGTCGCGATCGACGATCGCCGTGGCTTCGTCGCGCGACACGACCGTGTCCGAGCATCGGACCCGCACGCGCTCGGCCAGCTCCAACGAGCTCAACCGAGCGACGGCCGAGGAGCTCATCGGAACGGCTCCGTCGTGCGCACCTTCTCGTGCAACTTCAAGATGCCGTGCATCAACATCTCGGGCTTCGGCGGGCACCCCGGCACGTACACGTCCACCGGCACGATCGTGTCGACACCCTGCACGATCGCGTAGTTCGTGAACATGCCGCCGGCGCTCGCGCACACGCCCATCGAGATCACCCACCGAGGCTCGGGCATCTGGTCGTAGATGCGGCGCAGCACGGGCGCCATCTTCTGCGACACGCGGCCCGCCACGATCATCAGGTCGGCCTGGCGAGGTGAGGCGCGGAACAGCTCCATGCCCCAGCGCGACAGGTCGTACTTGCCCGCGCCGGCCGACATCATCTCGATGGCGCAGCACGCGAGCCCGAACGTGGCCGGCCACATCGACTGCTTCCTCGCCCACCCCACCGCGCGGTCGAGCGAGGTCAGCAGAACGCCGCGACGGACCTCTTCCTCGATCTCTTCGGGGGTCTTGCCGAGGTGCACACCCTCGAGCCGCTCAACGGGCACCGGCGGCCTCCGGGTCGCGCATCGCGGCGGCCATCTCGGCGTCGGCCCGCGACATCAGATCTGCGGGCCCCTCGACGGCGGCGGCCGTGTCGTCGAGGGGCGTTGCGACCGTCTCCGCCCAGTCGAGACCGCCCGCACGCCAGACGTAGGCGTAGGCCACGAAGACCAGCGCGATGAACACCGCCATCTCCGCGAGACCGAACAGCCCCAGCTCACGGAAGCGCACCGCCCACGGGAACAGGAAGATGATCTCGATGTCGAAGATGATGAACAGCATCGCGACCACGTAGAACTTCACGCTGAATCGCTCGCCTCGGGGAAGCCGCACCGGGTCGTTGCCGCACTCGTACGCGGAGAGCTTCACGGGGTTGGGCTTGTGCGGGCGGAACGCTCGCGAGACCACGAGCGACGCGACCCCGAACACGACCGCCAGCACGGCCATGGCCACGATCGGCAGGTACTCGGTCAGCACAAGCGAATCCTATCGGTCACGCCGCCCTCGCGATCCGCTGCAGCAGGTGGAACAGACGGTCCTGCCGGTCGCCGTCGGGACCATCGGTGAGGTTCGCCATCACGCGCATGGCGAACCCCATCACGCGCTTGTTCGGCAGCAGGTGGCGCGTCGCCCGGCTCATGATCGCGGGACGCCCGATGATCTTCGCGAACCCACGTCCGACGCGGAAGTAGTCGCCATAGCGCTCGCGCAACACGGTCGGATACATCATCGCGATGGCGGGCCGATCGTTCACGAGGGCCTCGTGCACGAGATCGGAAGCGACCTCGGCGGTCTCCATCGCATAGGCGATGCCCTCGCCGTTGAAGGGGTTGACGGCGCCGGCCGCGTCACCGATGAGCAGCATGCCCGGCACGGCCTGCGGCACCCTGTTGAAACTCATCGGCAGCGGCCCCGACAGCACACGCCCCTCGGCTGTGTCCTCGGAGATCTTCCAGGCATCAGGCAGCATCGTCGAGAACGCGGTGAACAGCCGTTGCGCCGAGATCTGCTTGAAGCCCTTGAAGGTGTTGAGCAGCCCGGCGCCGAGGTTGATCTGCCCTCCGGCGACCGGGAACAGCCAGCCGTAGCCCGGCAGCAGCAGGTCGCCTTCCCAGAGGTCGAGCCATGACTCGAACCACGGGCCGGGGTGATACGAGGTGCGGTAGTAGCGGCGCGCCGCGATGCCGAGCGGTCGGGAATCGTCTCGCCGCACTCCGGCAGGCTTCGCGAACCGGCTCGCGGCGCCGTCGGCCGCGATGGTGAACCGCGCGCGGATCTCGGTGGGCTCGGCGCTCTTGTCGTCCGCCGGTCGCACACGGGCGCCGGTCACCCAGCCGCCGTCGATCACCGGTTCCACGGCCTCGGTGCGTTCGTGCAGGCGAGCACCGGCCTTCTGCGCGCGCTCGATCAACAGGTGGTCGAACCCGGCGCGGGGCATCACGAGCCCGTACCCCGGCCAGCTCGAGAGTTCCGGCCAAGGAAGCTCGATCGTCGCCCCCCGCGAGTACACGCGGAGACCCTCGATCCGCTCGAAGCCCGGGTCGGCGGTATCGATGCCCATGCGCAGAAGGGCCGCAACGCTCCGGGGGGTCAATCCGTCGCCGCACACCTTTTCCCGTGGGAACGACGCCTTGTCGATCACGGTGACGTCGAGCCCGTGCCGCGCCAGGTAGTAGGCGGCTGCGGCGCCGCCCGGACCGCCACCCACGACGAGCACGTCGGTCTCGGCCGGCTTCGCGCTCACACCGGCTCCGTCGATCCGGCCGGAGGCGTGCGTTGGCCGACCGGAGCGGTCCAGCTTGTGAAAAGTTTCACAAGGCGCAGGCTACCGCAGCGTCCCGCAAGCATCACTCGCGCCCGCTCATCGGTGGTCCCACGCATCGACGCGCGAGGGCACGACGCGCAGGAATCCGAGCGCCGTCACATCGCTCGTGAACTTCTCGAAGCCGTCGCGCGCGAAGAGCTGTCGATACTTCTCGTGCCAGCTCGACATGGGTGCTCGAAGGTCCGGGTGCTCTGCCGGGAACCCCTCGGCGACGCCCTCGACCCGAACACCCGTGAGGTCGGCCCAGTCGCGACCGGTGTCGATCAGCACCGAGATCCGTGGGTCGCGGGCGGCGTGCGTCCAGGTCGTGTCGCCGACCTTCGTCGAGACCCACACCCCGTCGTCGCGCCACACGAACCACCGGGCGGCGAGGTGAGGACCTCCGTCCGGCCGCACCGTCGCTACCCGGCACGTCAGCACATCGGCGAACGCGCGCCGCAACCCTCCGAGGTCGTCGCTCATGACATCGTCACCAGGTCCGCGAGCGCGTCGAGCGCCGCCGACGCCCCAGGGTCGAACGGAGTCTCGCGCACCGCATCGCGAAGCGTCGTGCGGGCGCGCTCGACCAGCTCGTTCACCGTCGCGGGAGTCGCGCCGTGTGCACCCTCACGATCGAGCAGGTCGTCGCGGAGCTGGAAGGCTTCCCCGAGCGGCCCGCCGAACGCGCGTAGCGCCGCTCGCACCTCGGCCGGAGCGCCGGCGAGGGCCGCGCCCACCAGGAGCGGCCCCTCGACCGTGTAGTTGCCTCCCTTCAGGCGAGCGGACCGCCGAGCCGACTCGGGCCCCGACGCGAGACCGGCGATGTCGAGAAGCTGGCCCGCCGCCATCTCGAGTCGCATCTCGTGGTACGGCGCGAGGGCACGCGCGATCGCCCCCGGGTCGAACCCGCTCGTGAGGAACAGCCGATCGGCGAGCACGGCCGCGAGGTCGCCGGCGAGCAGCGCCGCGGCGGCGCCGAACCGATCCGCATCGACGGTGAAGCCGCGACCGAGCGCCTCGCCGGCGAGCTGCGTCGCGGTCGCCGGCATGCCACGGCGCTCGGTCGCGCCGTCCATGAGGTCGTCGTGGATCAGCGCCATCGTGTGCAGCAGCTCGAGCGCGGCCGCGGCGCGGACGATGGGCTCGCCGGCTTGCAGACCCGCGGTCGAAGGCCCAGCGGCCCGGTAGCCCCAGACGCAGAACGCCGGTCGAAGACGCTTCCCACCTGCGAACACGAGCCTGGTGATCTCCTCCACGAGCAGCGGCGCATGTGCGTCGATGTCGCCGAGGTGGCTCGCGCACGCCTCGAGATACCCACGCAGCGCCTCGTCGACGTCGGTCCGCACGGACTCGAGCGCATCGCCGGCGACGGCGGGTTCCACGACCATGCACGGAAGTATCTCGCAGCCGGCGTCGCCGGCCCGCCACTATCATGTGGCAGGCCGCCGGCGATCGCGCGGCATGCAGCGCCGAACCCTCACGAGGACTCGATGACCCGGTTCCAGAAGCTCGCGCTCGCCACGACGGTCACGACGCTCATACTCATCGCGTGGGGCGGCGTGGTGCGCGCGACCGGCTCGGGCGAGGGTTGTCCGGACTGGCCCACCTGTTTCGGAAGCTGGGTGCCCCGCTGGGAGTACCACACGCTGGTCGAGTACGCGCATCGAGCCCTCGGCATCATCTCGGGCCTGTTCGCGATCGCGCTCGCCGTGGCCGGCATCGTCGAGCTCGCCGGGGTGCGACGAGGCGGCACGAGCACCACGCCTCGCGCCGCCGTGCTCATGGCCGTGGCGCTCGTGCCGCTCTTCGGCGCGCAGGGCGCCCTCGGCGGTGCGGTCGTGAACAGCGAGCTCGACCCGGCGGTGGTCACCCTGCATTTCGGCCTCGCGATGATCGTGCTCGGCGTCGTCATCGCGGCGACGAGCCTGAGCTTCGAGCCCGCGCCGCGCGCGGGCGATCGGGCCTATGCCAGGCTCGCCGTGCTCGGGGCGATCGCGACGCTCGCGCTGCTGCTCGTGGGAACGTACGTGCGTGCCGAGGGCGCCGGCCTCGCCTTCCGAGACTGGCCGCTCATGGGAGGCCGCCTCGTGCCGTCGTTCGGTCCCCGCGGTGCGGCGGAGATGTTCGCGCACCGCCTGCTCGCGATCGGCGTGGCGGCGCTCGTGCTGTGGTTGGTGGTCAAGGCCCGCACGATGCCGGTGCGATCGATCCGGCTGGTGCGGCTCTCCACGATGGCGGCGGCCCTGTTCGTGGGGCAGATCGTGGTCGGTGGCATCAACGTCATCACCGGGCTTTCCACCTTTCCTCGGGCCCTGCACGTGGCGCTCTCGGCGGCGATCTGGGCCACGATGGTCGCGATCGCGGTCATCGCCCGCCGGGAACCCGCGTCGAGCGACCTGACCACCTTGCGATCGAGCGACGAGGTCTCCGCCGCGCACGAGAGGCCCGCGATGGTGGACGCGGGCGAGCCGGCCTCGATCGGCGACACGCTCACCGCGTACTACCGCCTCACGAAGCCCCGCATCATCGTGCTGCTGTTGATCACGACCGTGCCCGCGATGATGCTGGCCCAAGGTGGGGTGCCGCCGGTCTGGCTCATGCTCGCCACTCTCGTCGGAGGAACCCTCGCGGCGGGCGCGGCCAACTCGATCAACATGTACCTCGACCGCGACATCGACGAGGTGATGCGGCGAACGCGTGGGCGCCCGCTCCCCGCCCATCAGGTCTCACCCGAACGAGCCCTCGCATTCGGCTTCTGGCTGGGGGCGTTCTCCTTCCTGTTCCTGACGCTCACCGTCAACATGCTTGCGGCCGCGCTCTCGCTATCCGCGATCGCGTTCTACGTCGTGATCTACACCATGTGGCTGAAGCGATCGACGACGCAGAACATCGTGATCGGTGGGGCTGCGGGCGCCGCGCCCGCGCTGATCGGCTGGGCCGCGGTAACCGGGTCCCTCGCCCTTCCCGCATGGATCCTGTTCGCGATCGTGTTCGTCTGGACCCCGCCGCATTTCTGGGCGCTGTCGCTCAGGTTTAGCGGCGACTACGCGGCGGCCGGTGTTCCGATGCTGCCGGTGGTCAAGGGGGAGGACGAAACGCGGCGACAGATCTTCCTGTACTCGCTCGTGCTGTTCGGCACGACGTTGCTGCTGGCACCCATCGCGGGCATGGGGCCCATCTACATCGTGACGGCGGTCGTGCTCGGCGGGGTGTTCGTCTACCGGGCGCTGGTGCTCTGGCGTAACCCTGATGCCACGAGCGACGCCGCTGCCACGTCGTCGGACCGCTCCTGGCGGCTGTTCACCTACTCGATCGTGTACCTGGCGGCGCTGTTCGGCGCCGTCGCGATCGACGCGATCGTCTAGGAACCCTCGGCGCCCTTCGGCTCCTCGCCCACCTCGCCGTCGGCGAGCTCCCGAAGCAGGTCGATGTGGCCGAGGTGTCGTCCGGTCTCCTCGATCATGTGGATCACGATCCAGCGCAGCGAGTACGCCTCGTCCGGCGCAGTTGCATCCAGCGACGGAGCGGCGGTGATCACCTCGTCGCACCGCGCCGTCTCCGCCGCGTAGGCATACAGGAGGTCAGCCATCGCGAGGCCCTCTGCACGGACATCGGCGTCCGGATCCTCGTCGGTCCAGTCGAAGTGCAGACCGGTCTCGCCGGCGAAGTACTCACGGAACCACGAGCGCTCGACGTTCTCTAGGTGACGCACGATGCCGTGCAGGGTGAGGTCGCTCGGCGTACGGACCGAGGCGAGCGTCTCGTCGGAGGCCTCGCGCGTCTTCCACGCGACGAGATCACGCTGGCGCTGCAGGAACCCCAACAGGGTGGTGCGCTCGTCCCCGACGTGGGCCGCTTCGGTCACCCCGCCGCGGACCCCGTTGGCCGCACCGGCGCCGTCAGCGACCACGGCTGAACCCTTCGATCATCATGCCTTCACGCTACGCGGCGCGGACTTCCGGCGCAACGTCGACGCCCCCAGGATCGCCGGCAGCGGCAGGCGCGCCTCTCAGCAGCTCGTCGATCAGGCCCGAAAGCTCCTGCGCGGTCGTCTCACCGTAGACCACGTACCGCATGGTGCCCGACACGTCGATGAGGTAGGTGTCCGGCACGTATGGGAAATCGAGCACGGCGGCCGTGCGCCCCTCCGCGTCGTACACGCTCGGGTACGTCACCCCGAAGTCCTCGATCCAACGCTCGGCTGCGGCGCGATCGTCCCGATAGTTGATACCGAGGAGCTCGACGCCGCGGCCGGCGTACGCCGCCTGCACCTGCTGCAGCGCCGGCTGCTCGCGGCGACACGGCTCGCACCAGCTCGCCCAGACGTTGACCACCAGCACCGTCCGATCCATCACTCCGGTGTCGACGGGGGGGCCGACCACCGCCTCGCCCTGCAACCCCGGGAAGGTCTCGTCGAGCGCCGCGACGCCGCCTTCCTCACGGGGATCGATCGTGGGACGCAGGGCATACGCGGCGATTCCGACCGCGGCCACAACGACCACGACGACGAGCACGGTGCGCCATGCGCGTCGCCGCGCCGGTGACTCACCGGGTGCCTCAGGGCCGGTCGCGGTCGCGCCGACCGAGGTGCTCACGTGACCTCGACCGTGCCGTTCATCTCGGGATGGATGTCGCATCGGAACTCGAAGGTGCCGGCTTCCATGGGCGGGATCATGTACTCGACCGTCGTCGGACCCGACGTGAGCTCGCCCTGGAACACCGCCGTCTCGCCGCCGTAGATCGACACGTTGTGCTGGCCGGTCACGTCGGCAGGATCCCGGTTGTCGAAGGTCAACACGACCTCAGTAGCGGCCGGCCAGGTCAGCGTAGTCGGGTTGAACGCCGTGCCCTCGGCCGCGACCGAGGCGGCCGCGGCAGGCTCGCCGCCACCGCCTTCGTCGGGCGGTTCCTCCCCGCCGGAGCCGCCGGACCCGTCGGAGCCGCCTGAGCCGCCGTCTTCACCACCACCACCTCCGGCGACGACGACCGTGCCGGTCATGGTTGGGTGCACATCGCACTGGAAGAAGTATTCCCCCGCGGGCAGGGCAGGCACTTCGTAGGGGATCGTCTCGGGGCCGGTGATGAGGTCGCCTGTGAAGAGCGCTTCGGCTGCCGTGTCATCGGTGTAGATCGCGATGTTGTGCGGCGTGCCGGCTTCCTGGTTGTCGAAGGTGATCGTCGTCGGCGTCTCGGCCGGCAGCTCGATCATGTCCGTGTCGAACTCCAGCGCGGCGGCTGCGACCGTGACCCCTTCACCACCCTCGACGCCACCCGGCGCGGCCGTGATGGTGCCGGTCATGGTCGCGGGGTGGATCTCGCAGTTGAAGAAGTACTCGCCCTCGGCCAACGGCTCGATCGCGTAGGGCGTCTCACCGGGACCGGTGACCAACGTCCCAGAGAACAGCGAGGCAGAGTCGGCGTCGGGTCCGTCGAAGATCACCACGTTGTGCTGCACCCCGGGATCGGAGTTGTCGAAGCCGATCGTGAATGCCTCGTCGCTCGGCACCGACAGGGCGTCGGGTGAGAACCCCGAGGTAGCCGCGCCTTCGGGGGCGGCGAGGGCGACCACGGCGCCCGGCTCCTCCTCGGACTCGAGCGGCGCCGCGACCACCGCGAGCCCGCCGGCGACCATGGCGATGCCCGTCATGGCGGCGACCATCGAGAAGAGCGTCGAGCCGGTGACACGTTTCCGCGACGCGACCCAGGCGGCGACCCCGACGATGCCGGCGGCCGCCACCAACGCCACGACCGTCGCGGCGTTGTGCGAGACGGCGAGCAACACACGCGAGAACCCGAAGAGGACGAGCGCGATCAGCGCCAGGGCGCCGGTCGGTATCAGGATCGGCAGCAGCAGGCTCTGCCGGTTCTTGCCGTCACTCATGGACTCGTCGCTCCTCGTTGGTCGGGATGGGTGGCGGTGACCGCGGCCACCCTCATCGGCCCATCTCCGCGCCGATCTCTCGCTGCACGTTCTGATACGCCGATCGGTCCAGGCCGTCTCGCTGCTCCCGCTCGAACCACCGGAAGAAGATCACCGCGATCACGCTCCACAGCAGCATGCCGCCGGCGAGCTTCATGATCAGTCCGGCGATGAGCTGGTCGTTGAGCGCCGACACCCCCCAGATGCGCGGGAACGTGGCGTACACCGGATACAACGGCGTGTGCCCGAACGTGAGGAACGACGCCGGGATCGTGGGCGCGAGCGACTGCAGGAACAGGTAGATCATCTGCCCCGGCGCAGACAGCGACGGCATCTCGGGAAGCGGCGACATCACCGGCCACCACATCACGAGCGCCGAGGTCACGATCAACACGTGCAACGACAGGTGGACCGGCTCGGACCCGACCGATGCCTCGACCACCGCGGGCCAGTGCGTGAACAACAGCACCCCGTTGAAGAGCACGAGCGCCACGAGCGGCCGCGTGAAGAGCCGGAACACCCGGCGCACCGGCCGCGGCGCGAGCAGCGATCGAAGCATCCAGGCCGGCATGCCGGCGATCAGCAGCGGCGCCGCGATCAGCGTGAACAGCAGGTGCTGGGTCATGTGCATGAGGTAGAGGTAACCCTCGGCCAGGTCGTGTACGGGCCAGTCGGCGCCGATCCACAGCACCCCCATGCCGCCGAGGAAAAGCTCCTTCGTGCGTCGCGGCGTCACCTCACCCGTCGCTGCCACATGCATGCGCGCCGCGATGAGGTACGCCGCGACGATCGAGCCGAACAACAGCCAGACATCAGGGTGCAGGTGCCAGGTAGGGAGCCGCACGATCGCCTCACTCCACCAGGAACACGCGGAACGTGATCAGCACGATCAGGTAGAGGGTGGCCGCCCCCGCGAGCCCCATGAGGAAGAACCGTGCGTATGTCGGGCTGTCGAACCGTAGGTGCATGAACCACATGACGACGAGCGTGAACTTCACGATCGCCAGCCCGAACAGGGTGGGCACGAGCAGCGGGCCGACGTCGACGTAGTAGGTAGCGACCTCGAGCGCGGTCAGCAGGCCCAGGATCATGCCGATGCGCACGTACTCCTTGGGGCTCGGATGCTCGGCGTGCGCCGCGGACGCGTGCGTCGCCGGTGCCCCCTGCGCGTCGATGTCGGTCTCAGCCTCTGTCACGCGCATCGCCTCCTACGCCGGCGCCGGGCCGGGCGTGGGGATCAGGTACACGACCGTGAAGATGATGATCCACACGATGTCGACGAAGTGCCAATACAGGCCCACCATCTCGACCGGGAACGCAGCGTCGTCGGGCAGGCGATCGGCGCTCGAGAGCCCCACGAGCGAGAGCAGCATCAGGATGCCGACCGTCACGTGCACCCCGTGGAACCCGGTCAGCACATAGAACGTCGTGCCGAACAGGTTCGTCGTGATCGACAATCCCTCGTCGTAGAACGTCGTGAACTCGTAGACCTGACCGCCGACGAACGTGAGGCCGAGGAGCGCGGTGGCGAGCAGCCACAGCCGCATGCGGACGACATCGCGCTTCTGCGCCGACGCGAGGGCGAGCACCATCGTGAGCGAGGACGCCAGCAGCACGAACGACGAGACCGAGGTGTACGGGATGTCGAAGACATCGGCGGGGTAGGGGCCCGTCATGCTCGAGCCCCGGTAGAGCACGTAGGTGCTGATCAGCGCGCCGAACAACATGCATTCCGACGAGAGGAACATCCACATCGCGAGCTTCGTGTTGGGAAGGCCCGTGGTCGTGGTGTGCTCATCATGCGACGCGCCGGCGGCGCCGTGCCCGGGGGTGATCGCCAGGTCGCTCATGGGCTCTCTACTCCTCCGCCACCGACGGCTCGATGGCCCAGCCGTAGAACCCGATCAGCACGACCAACGCGCCCGCGCCGATCAGCCACCACGAGTACAGCACGCCGTAGGCCATGATCGGCAGCCCGAGCCCCGACACGAGCGGCCAGTACGAGGGGCTCGGCAGGTGGATCGAGTGTCCCCCGCCGTGACCATCGGCATCGCCTTCCCCGGGACCGGCCCCGGCCGCCCCCGCTTGCGCCGGCACCAGCCGGCCGGAGCGTTCGTCTTCCACGTACTTGCGGTGCCAGAACTCGTCGAGCGCGTGCACGGTCGGGATCTCGTCGAAGTTGTGCACGGGCGGCGGACTGGTGGTCATCCACTCGAGCGTGCGGGCGTCCCACGGATCCTCGACGACCTCGCCGCGAGGCTTCATCTGGGTGCGCGCGACGTTCACGAGGAACATCGCCACCGAGGTCGCGATCAGGAACGCTCCCACTGTCGACATCTGGTTCCAGAAGGTGAGCCCGAGCGTCTCGGGGTAGGTGTACTCGCGCCGGATCATCCCCTGCAGTCCGAGGATGTGCATCGGCCCGAAGGCGAGGTTGAACCCGATGATCAAGATCCAGAACTGCACCTTGCCCCAGGTCTCGTTGAGCTTACGGCCGTACACCTTGGGCCACCAGTAGTAGAGGCCCGAGAAGATGCCGAAGACGGCGCCGCCGAAGATCACGTAGTGGAGGTGCGCAACGATGTAGTACGTGTCGGTCTGCTGGTAGTCGCTCGGCACGATCGCGTGGGTGACGCCCGAGAGACCACCGATCACGAACATCATGACGGCGCCGACCGAGTACAGCATCGGCGAGGCGAACTTGATGTCGCCCCCGTGCATCGTGCCCATCCAGTTGAATATCTTCACGCCCGTGGGGATCGCGATGATCGCGGTCGAGACGCCGAAGGCGGTGTTGGCGACCGGGCCGAGTCCGGCCGCGAACATGTGGTGGGCCCACACCCCGAACCCGATGAAGCCGATCGCGATGCCGGAGAAGATCACGAACTGGTAGCCGAACAAGGGCTTGCGGCTGAACACCGGCAGGACCTCGCTGATGATGCCGAAGGCCGGCAGGATCAGGATGTAGACCTCCGGGTGGCCGAAGAGCCAGAACAGGTGCTGCCACAGGATCGGCTGGCCCCCGCGCGTGGGGTCGAAGAACGCGGTGTCCCAACGCCGGTCGAACAAGAGCTGGAACAGCGCGACCGTGATGATCGGCAGGGCGAACACCAGCAGGAACTGCACCACGAGCCCCATCCACACGAACGGCGGCATGCGGAACAGCGTCATGCCCGGCGCCCGCATGTTCACGACCGTCACCGCCAGGTTCACGGCGCCCGCGGTCGACGCGATGCCGGTGATCAACAAGCCGAGCGCATAGAAGGTCATGCCGATCGACGGGTCGGTCGTGGAGTTCGGCGCGTACCCGAACCAACCACCGTTGGGCGCGCCTCCGAGGAAGAAGCTCGAATACAGGAAGAGCCCACCGAGCGCGAATACCCAGAAGCTGTATGCGTTCAGGCGCGGGAATGCCACATCGCGCGCCCCGACCATCAGCGGGATCATGTAGTTGAAGAACGCGGCCGACATCGGCATCACGAACAGGAAGATCATCGTGATGCCGTGCATCGTGAAGATCTGGTTGTACTCGTCGGCGTTTAACAGGGTGCCGTCGGGCTGGGCGAGCTGCGCCCGGATGAGCAGCGCCTCGAGACCTCCGACGATGAAGAACGCGAAGGCCGCGACCCCGTACATGATGCCGATCTTCTTGTGGTCCACCGTGGTGAACCAGCTCCAGAAGCCGGTGAGGGCCGAGGGGCGACGCAGCGAGCCCCGGCCGCTCGCGGGAACGCTCAGACTCGCCATCGCGCGGTGATCGCCTCCATCACGTCAGCGAGTAGAGATAGGCCATGATGGCCTCGATCTCGTCGGGTTCAAGCCCGTAGTCGGGCATCTTCGCGCCGAGCTTCGCGGCGTCAGGGTTGTCGAGCCATCTCGCGAGCGCCTCTCGATCCGTGGTCGGCCAGTTGCAGCCTGCGAAGCATGTGTGGGTCGGGTCGGCGAAGTGCGTCAGGTTCGGCGCGGCGGCCGCCCCGGGTGCGGCGCCGACGGCGTGGCATGCGGTGCAACTTCCGCTGCCGTTGCTCAGCGGGTTCAGGAACAGATCCTGGCCTCGCTGGGCGAGCGGGTCCGTGGGGCTCGGGGCCTCGCTCTTCTGGTTCGCGACCCAGGCTTCCCAGTCGGCGGGCGCGAGCGCCACGACCTCGAGCTTCATGAGCGCGTGCTGCAGGCCGCAGAACTCGGCGCACTGCCCCGTGTACGTGCCGGGGGTGTCGATGCTGAACAGGATGTGGTTCGTCTGGCCCGGCATCACGTCCTGCTTGCCGAACAGCTCCGGCACCCAGAACGAGTGGATCACCTGGAAGTCGGGATCGCCGTTCGCATCCTTCGCGGCGCCACCCTTGGACTCGAGCGAGAGATAGATCTCGCGCCCGGTCGGCACCACCAAGGTGTCGGCGATCGTGATCGGAGCATCCCAGTCGGTCACCAAGTCGTCGTCGGGGTAGACGAAGCCCCACCACCATTGGTAACCCTCCACGGTGATGTTGAGCGCGTCGTCGTTCGGCGGACGAGCAAGATCCCACAGCAGAGAGATGGTGGGCACCGTCACGACCGCAAGCACCACTGCGGGCGCGATCGTCCAGCCGATCTCGAGCCGTGTGTTGCCATGGGTCTGCTTCGGCATTCGGTCGCTGCCCTTGCGGTGGCGGTAGCGCAGCGCGATTAACAGGATGCCGCCCTGCACGATCACGAAGACGGCGACGGCGACCCAGAACACCGGCACGAAGAGCGCCTTCTGCTGCTTGGCGACGTCGCCGACGGGCTTGAGCGTGTCCTGACCGGCGTTGGGAGCACAGGCCGCGAGGAGCAGTCCCACAGCGACCAGACCGAGGGTCCACAGGGCCTTCTTCCGCACGATCGCCTCGCTCCCTACCCGCCGACTCGGCCGTTCACGTGCCGGAACGCGCGCACTGTATCACCCGTGTCTGCACGGCCAGATGCTGCGCGGACCTTACTTCGCATAGCTGTGCAGGCCGACGATGAACAGGTTCACGGCGTAGTAGGTGACCAACAGTGAGGCGAAGCCCACGAGGGCGATCACGGCCGCGCGACGACCCTTCCAACCGCTCGTGGCGCGCGCGTGCAGGTAGCCGGCGAAGACCACCCACGTGATGAACGACCACGTCTCCTTCGGATCCCAGCCCCAGTAGCGTCCCCACGCTTCCTGCGCCCAGATCGCGCCGGCGATGACCGCGAACGTCCAGATCGGGAAGGCTAGCGCGATGATCCGATACGCGAGCCGGTCGAGCCCGGCGGCCGACGGCACGAGCCGGCGCCGGGCGAGCACGGCCTGCACGTCCTCGGCCGGGTCGGGCACGAGGTCGCTCGGCGCGGCGCCGGCGCGAGCGTCGTCGGCAGCGTCGAGGTCGATCGCGCCGCCCATGATCGGCGGCGGGCTCTGCGCGCCGAGCGCTTCCAGCTTCTTCCGCTCGGCGCGGTCGACCACTAGGTACGCGATCGTCGCGATGCCCCCGAGCGCGAACAGCGACGACCCCCAGATCGCCGCCTGCACGTGGATCTTGATCCAGTACGAGTTCAGCGCGGGCACGAGAGGCCCCGGTCCGACGTAGAGGAACGACACCGCGACGGCCATGGTCAGCACGCTGAACATGAGCGCGAACCCTGTGAGCGAGCGTACTTTGTAGACGCCCTCGACCACGACGAGCGCGCCGACGACCACGAGCAGCGCGAGCATCGACGAGTACTCGTACATGTTGCCCCAGGGCACCCGATCGGCCGCGAGCCCGCGCGCCACGACAGACGCGAGGTTTGCAACCACGCCGATGACCGCCACCGCGCGCGCGACCCGCCAGAACGCGTCACGCTTGAAGGACAGGTGCACGAAGTAGCCGACCATCGCCGCGATGTACGCGAAAAGCGCCACGTTAAAGGCGTCGTTGGAGATGCGGGCCCACTGCAGATCGGTCACGGCGTCTGCACCCTTTCCTGACTCCCGGCCTGACTCCCGGCCTGACTCCCGGCCTGACTTACCTGCGCTCGATCGCCAGGAAGGTCCTGCGCCCCATCGTTCGCCGGTGACGGTGGCGGCGATCCACCGGCTGCCGTCGCGAGCGCTTCGACGAGACGGGCGAACTCATCCTCGAACTGCGGCTTGCGCTGCATCGCCAAGCCACCCATGCGCAGCACGGCGCCGTCACCATCGGGGTCGGCACGGATCCAGACCTTGCGCCGCGAGCTGTAGAGGGCAGGCAGCAATCCCACGAGGATGAGGATAGCCGCGGCGAGCACCAGGGGAAGCCCGGGGTCGCGAGCCACCTGGAACACCGAGTACTCACGAAGCTCCTGGAACGAGATCGTCGACCCCGACCCCGACTCCGCGTCGCCCTCGGCCAGCGAGGCGCCGCCGCCGAGATCGGCGGTCCGCTCGGCCCCGACGATGCCCGCCGACACCTCGCGCATCGAGGCTGTATCGAGCCCGCTCGAGGAGAGATCGCTGAGCGGTCCCTCCCAGACACTGAACCTGATGATGGGCTCGAACGCGACCAGCATGGCCTGCGGCTCGGCGCCCGGATCGAGCAGCGCCGCGAAGGCCCTGCTGTCGGGCCACAGCTCGAGCTCGATCGCTCGGTCCGTGCCTTGCGCTCCCGTCCCCGGAAGCTTCACCACCCCCCGCCATGGCATCGCGAGCTCCACGACCCCCTCGGGTGCCGGGTCGCGATCCATCACCACCGGCCCCGACCACACCACCTCGCCCCGATCGGTCACCTCGATCACCGGCGCCCAGCCGAACCCCGACTGGTAGATCCAGAGGCCCTCGATCTTGGCGGGCTCGTTCACCCTGATGTCCTGCTGACGGAGCAGCGATCCGTCGGGCGCCTGCAGGTCGACGCTCGAGACGAAGTCCATCGGCTGGCCCGACCGCAGGAAGTCACTGCCGAAATCCCGCAGGCGAAGGCCGACGCCCGTGAACCCGTCGAAGAACCGGCCCGCCTGGATCGTGCCGTCGTAGTTGGCCTCGGCGTCGACCCAGGTCTGACCTTCGACGACCGCGATCAACCCGCTGAACCCCGTGCCCTTGCCGTAAATCACGCCGGCGAGCAGCAGGATGAACGCCCAATGGAACGCGAGGCTCCCCACCTCGCGCGCCACGCCCTTCTCGGCGGCGAGCGCCGGTCGCGACGAGTCGCGTGCCACGCGGAATCGCCGCCGGCGCAGGGCTCGGCGGGCCGAGTCGATCGCGAGATCCGGCCCCGCCGCAACCCGTATCTCCGCGAACTGCGGGAAGGCGTCGATCTCGCGAGCCTGCATCGGCGGCGTTCGCAGCGCCCGCCAGAGCGCCCGGGTGCGAGGCACGAGGCAGGCGATGAGCGACACGAACAGCAGGGTGGTGATCAGCACGAACCACCACGATCCGAAGACATCGAACAATCCGGCTCGGTCGAGGAAGGTCCCCCAGAACCGGTGCTCCGCCCGGTACTGCAGCACCCGTTCGGGGCTGTTCGGCCGTTGCGGCAGCAGCGACCCGGCGATCGAGGCGAGCGCGATCAGCAGCAACAGGATCAGGGCCGTGCGCATCGAGCGCAGGGTGCGCCACACGAGGGCGACCGACTGGCTGAGCGAGAGTCGCTGAGGAGATGACATCGGGGCTCGGCCCATCCTAGATGCTCACGCTATATGCCCAGCGTGAACCGCTGCGCGAGAGGGGCAACCCTACGGGTGAACTCGCCCGTGAACACGAGCACGCCCATCGCCACCATCACCGCGCCTGACACGATCGCGATGGCGGTGTACCGGCGCTTCACCCAGTCGAACGCCCCCATGAACCGTGTCACGCCGAAGCCCAGCAGCAGGAACGGCACGCCGAGGCCGGCCGAGTAGCTCACGAGCAGCAGCACCGCGCGAGCCGTGCTCCCCCCTGCCGCGATCGCGAGGATCGCGCCGAGCACGGGGCCGATGCACGGCGTCCACCCGGCGGCGAACGCCATGCCGAGAGGCAGTGCGCTCACGCGTCCCGGGCGAAACCGAGCGAGGAACGGCCGTCGCTCGGCGTAGAGCGCGATCGACCCACGCCGCAGCGCGTAGCCGATCATGAGCACGCCGAACGCGATCACGATCGCGCCGCCGACACGCTGGCCGCTCGTGCCCTTGAACACCTGCACGAACCTCGATGCGAAAGCGCCGAGCAAGACGAACACGATCGTGAACCCGGCGATGAACAGCAGCATCGGAGCGATCGGACGCCGCCCCTGCTCGGTGATGCGATCGCCGGCCACCAACGAGAGGTAGCCGGGAAGCAGCGGCCACACGCACGGGCTCAGACACGACACGAGGCCCGCGGCGAACGCCAGCGCGGGCGCCCACCACGATGCGAGGCCGCTCTGCACGATGTCGGCGATCAGGGCGATCAGGGTGACTCCCGTTCAGTTTCCCTGCACGGACCGTGGACCTGCGTCGATAGTAGCGACGAGCTTGTGAAATGATTCACGAGTGGGCTGGCGACCAGAGCGCTCAGGTCGAGTGTGCGCGACGCGTGTCTATAATCGCCCCGCCTCAGCAGGTTCGCCCCGACCCACACGGGACGAGTCGGCAGGAAGAGCCGTAGGAACTCGGGCCAGGGGATCCAAGGAGCTATGAGCCAGGTCGAGACGACGACGCCAGCCACCTCCAGGCAGACCCGAAGGGAACGCGTCGAGACGTTCCTCAAGGAGTTCGAGTGGACGTGGACCACGGCGGTCGTGTTCTCGCTGGGGCTGGTGTTCTTCCTGTTGATCTCGACGTCGGTGCTGCCGTCATTCTTCCTGTACGTGGCGGAGCAGAAGTTCGGGTGGCAAGGTCCGACCGACATCGAGGCGACGCTGCTCGAGATCCCGACCTTGCTCCCGGGCGGTGAGCCTGCCGTGTTCGACGAGCTCCTCCTCGAGTTGCGCGACTCGATCGCGATGGGCCTGTCGACCGGACCCATCATCACGCTGCTCGTAGCCGCCGCGATCATGCAGAACTGGCGGCGCAAGCTGCGCGGGCAGTCCGACAGCCGTCCCACCGGCGGATACCGGTAAGGAGAAGCGCGAGCCGATGGCGTACTCGAAGACCGAGGTCGACATCCACGAGGACTACGTCGTGGGATCGGTCGACCCCGCCTGGCTGGCCCAAGGGGTCAAGTCACCGAAGCACCTCATGCTCGACCCCGACAACTGCATCCTGTGCCGGGCGTGCGAGGACGTCTGCCCCTGGAACTGCATCTATATGCTCTCGCCGGGCATCGTCGACAGCGCGGAGCAGGACGCGGTCGGCGACGAGGTCGGCGTCGCGAGCGCGATCTTCGTCGTCGACGACATCGCGTGTACGCGCTGCTCGGTCTGCGTCGACCGGTGCCCGACCGACACGCTGTACTATGCGCGACTGCCCGACGGTTCCAAGGCCGGATCGCGCACGATGGCCGAGGTCCCCACATCACAGGCCGAGCCCGAATGACCGCGAAGCAGCGAGAGGTGGTGCTGTGAAGCTGAAGCCCCCGTCACCCGGCGACCTGGGTGAGCGGCTGCGAGAGACCGAGGTCTGGAAGTCGATCTTCCGGCCGGGCTCGATCTTCCGCAAGGGCTACAAGGACACGTCGCGCGATCGTGCCTTGGCGACCATGAACAACGTGCTCTACCACCTGCACCCGGTCAAGGTGAAGCGGCACGGGCTGAAGCTGACCTACACGTTCTGTCTCGGCGGCCTGTCGTTCTTCTTGTTCGTGCTGCTCACGATCACCGGCATATTCCTGATGTTCTTCTACCGCCCGACGGCAGACATCGGCGGCGCGCAGGCATTCCAAGACATGCAGCTCATCCGCACGTCGGTGTTCTTCGGTGACCTGGTGCGAAATCTGCACCGATGGGGCGCCCACCTCATGGTCTTCAGCGTGACGCTGCACATGGCGCGTGTCTTCTACACCGGCGCATACAAGCCGCCGCGCGAGTTCAACTGGGTCGTCGGCGTGATCCTGCTCTTCCTCACGCTCGGCCTGTCGTTCACGGGCTACCTGCTGCCGTGGGACCAGCTCGCGATCTGGGCGGTCACCGTCGGCACGTCGCTCGCCGGGTACTCCCCGCTCATCGCGAAGCAGGCGAACTTCTTGTTGCTGGGCGGCGTCGTGGTCGGTCCCGAAACGCTGCTCCGCTGGTACACGCTGCACGTGATCGCGCTGCCGTTCGTGTTGGTGATCTTCCTCGCGGTGCACTTCTGGCGCATCCGCAAGGACGGCGGCATCTCGGGACCGCTCTAGGGGATCCAGGGGAAGACAGAGGTCATGGCCAAGGAAGACACTCCGCTCGACCAAGAAGTCTTCGACTCGACGCTGGAGGCGGAGCTCGCCAAGGGCATCGACCGCCGTGTGGCCGAAGGGCGTGCGCGCTCGGCGGCGGTTCGAGCCTTCCGCGCCGCGAACCCCGAGGAAGCCGCCAAGCACGAGGCCGCCGGAGGTGCGCCTGCGGCCGCCGCAGCCGCCGGTGGGAACGGTGGAGCAGCCGCAGCACCCGCCGCCGCCGCCGCCGCAGCAGCCCCGGCCGGGGCCGTTGCAACCGGGGGCGCACCGGTCGCCGTCGCCGCCTCGGTGACCACCCCGGTGCGCGAGGCCCCGTTGCCCACGGGCAACCTGCCCACGCCGAAGAAGGGCGCCGACGACAAGCATCGGCTGCTCGCCCTGGTGCCACCCGAGGGCATCCAGCGGGTGGACCGTGAGCAGGGCGACCGCGTCAACGTGTGGCCGCACCTGCTGATCGAAGAGTTCGTCGCCATGTTCATCCTGTTGGCCGCGCTCACGGTGTTCTCCACCTTCATCAACGCGCCGCTGCGCGAGCTCGCGAACCCGAACCTCACGCCGAACCCCTCGAAGGCGCCGTGGTACTTCCTCGGGCTGCAGGAGCTGTTGCGGTACTTCCACCCGATGGTGGCGGGCATCACGATCCCGACGTTCATCTTGATCGGGCTCATGGCGGTGCCCTACGTCGACCGCAACCCCAGCAACAAGCCGGGCGACCGCAAGATCGCGATCACGATGTTCACGATCCTGTTCATGTTCGGCGGCATCCTCACGATCATCGGCTCATTCTTCCGCGGTCCGGGCTACAACTGGGTCTGGCCGTGGGCACAGGGGGTGTTCTTCGAGCTATGAGTGGTTTCCTGCCTGGCCTGGTGGGTGTCTCGGCGCCGCTGGTCGCGGCGATCCTCGCGTTCGTCGTGCTCGACATCTTCGCCGTCGTGTTCGGCCTGTCGTTCGTGCGCGCGAACCGCGCCGCCCGCGAGTCTGCCGACGGCCAGATCGAGGTGGCGGGTAAGCCGGTCACCTCGGTGTCGCGACGCGACTTCTTCCGGCGCTCGCTGCTGACCTCGCTCATGGTCTTCGGCGCGCAGTTCGGTGGCGCCTCGATCGCCTTCTTGTGGCCAAGCCTTCAGGGC
>Ga0180121_10000106_pt1 | contig 28593 bp, 30 predicted proteins | sample AntDrymUQ5402106_2_FD_129676 | JGI IMG/M metagenome (GOLD analysis project Ga0180121, IMG submission 129676) | Polar desert sand microbial communities from Dry Valleys, Antarctica - metaG UQ540 (21.06) (version 2) (version 2) | ecosystem: Environmental > Terrestrial > Soil > Desert | place...
CAGCGGATCGAGCCGATTTGGGTCGACGACGTCGGCGCCTACTTCGCCGCCTCCGTGGACAAGCCCGAGGCGGCGAACGAGACCTTCGAGCTCGGCGGCCCCGACACGGTCACCTGGGACGAGCTCTGGAAGCGGATCCGGGGCGCGCTCGGCATTCGCCGCCGGCCGACGATGCATCTCCCGACCGCGCTGATGCGGATTCCCGCGGCCCTGACCGAGCGCCTGCCGGGGAACATTCCACTTACGCGTGACCTCCTGACGATGCTGGAGGCAGGGGACAACGTCGTCTCCAACGACCGAGCCGTGCGGATCTTCGGTCTCCCGCTCGTGCCGCTCGACGAGCAGCTTCGGCGCGCCACCGCTTGATCGAAGCGACACGGACCGTCTCGGCGCCGCCCGAGCGCGTCTTCGACTTCCTTTCGGATCTCCGCAATCACTGGCGACTCGAGAAGCGCTTCCTCGAGCTCGAAGACGTTGGAGAGAGGGATGGCGTCATCCTTCTCACCGGGCCGCTCGGCCTCTCGCGCAAGGCCCGAACCAAGGTGCTGGAGGCTGAGCGCCCGACGCGTGTCGCCGGCCGGGCCGACCTCCGTGGAGGAACGGTGGGACTGGTCGCCTGGGACATCTGGCCCGAGGGACCGGGCTCGCGCGTGCGCCTGGCCGCGGAGATACCGCAGGTGGCTGCCGGATCGGATCTTTCTCATGATCGGCGGCCGCATCTGGTTGCGGCGCTTGTTCCCGCAGGCCCTCGCGAACCTCGACGAAACCCTGTCCTAGAACAGCGCGCCTAGCTCAAGCGAGCCTGCGTGAATGCCGACCTCCCTCATATGAGGGGTCTCGCTCGATGCTCTCGCCGCGTCATCGCGGCATCCGTTCTCCTGCTCGTGGTGTTGCTAGGAGGATTCGCGTTCGTCGTCGTCCAGTCGCAACGGGAGAGCCGGGAGAGCCTCGAGGACCGATTCGCTCTCCGCGGAAGCCTCGCCGGACGCTTCATCTCGACCTACGTGCGCGACGTTGCTCGCCTGCAGAAAAATGAGGCGCAGAACTCGCTATCGGGCTCAGCAGTCACACGCAGAGACTTTGAGACGACCGTCGACGGCATGGGCATCCATGCGGCCGTCCTCCTCGACCGGCAGGGCCGGTTGCTGCAGGTCTATCCACGCAATCCCGAGATCCTCGGCAAGAACCTCGGAGCCTCCTACCCGCATCTCGCGGCGGCGCTCGAGGGCCGCATCGGCGTGTCGGGGATCGTGGCGTCGGCTGGGCGCGGCTCGCCGATCGTCGCCGTCGCCGTGCCGTTCGCTTCAGTCGAGGGCGGCCGGGTCTTCGGCGCAGCGATCGATCTCGAAACGAGCCCCCTTGCGGCCTACCTCGAAAACTCGATCCCTTTCTCAGCCGAAGGGCGCCTCATCGATGCCAACGGCAGGTTGGTCATGAAGTCGGGTGCGCCATTCGACGGGGAGGCGTTCGTGACGAGCGCAGCAATTGTCGGCACTCCCTGGCGGCTCCAACTGACCGCGCCCAAGTCGACGCTCTACGCGCCTGTCTCCGGTCTTGCCCGCTGGGTTCCCTGGGCCCTCTTCGCCGGCTTCTCGGTGGCGGCAGTCGGGATCCTGCTCCTCTTCCTTCGCCTGCTCGAGAGCCGGACGCAGGTGGCTGGGCGCCACCGGGAGGTGATGCGCCTGATGCAGGTTCAGCAGCGGTTCATCGCGACGACGTCACACGAGCTGCGAACGCCGTTGACCTCGGTGACCGGATACCTCGACCTCCTGCTCAGCGGCATGGCAGGCCCTTTCGCCGAGAAACAGCGTGACCTGCTCCTAGTGGTTCGACGAAACGCGGGTCGCCTCCTCGACCTCGTGGCCGACCTCATGCTCGCGGCAGAGATCGACGCGCGGAGGCTCAAGCTCAATCGCGAGCCTCTGGCGCTCGAGGATCTCGCTCGAGAGACCGTCGAGAGCGCCCAGCCCCAGGCCGACGAGAAGGGCGTCGAGCTCGTGCTCGAGACCGGGACCCCCGCGAACGTGGTTGCCGACCGCCGCCGCATCTCGCAGGTGCTGACCAATCTCGTCTCGAACGCGGTCAAGTTCACGCCCGAGAACGGTCGGGTGGAAGTCCGATCCTTCCGGGAGAATGGCCATGCAGTGATCGAGGTCGCCGACAACGGGATGGGAATCCCGGAAGCCGAGCAGTCCCGCCTCTTCGACCGGTTCTTCCGGTCTTCGAATGCTCTCGCGCAGGAAATTCCGGGGTCAGGACTGGGCCTTGCCATCGCCAAGCAGCTCACCGACCTGCATGGCGGCCAACTGGGCTTCACCACGAGCGAAGGGATCGGCACGACGTTTCGCGTCGAGCTCCCTTCGTCACAATAGGCCTATGGCGTCGAAGATCCTCGTCGTCGAGGACGACCAGGACATCCGCAACCTGCTCCACTTCCAGCTGACCTCGGCCGGGTTCGAGACGGCGTTCGCCCGCGACGGCGCAACGGCGCTGATCGTCGCCCGCAAGGAGCGGCCGGACCTAATCCTCCTCGATCTCGGCCTGCCCGCCGGCGACGGATTCGTCGTCATGGAGCGAATGAAGGCGATCCCGGATCTCGAGATGATCCCGGTCATCGTCGTGACCGCCCGAGATCCACGCGAGGGCGAGCGAGCCGTCCAGCAAGGGGCCCGGGCGTTCTTCCACAAGCCGTTCGACGCCGATGCCCTCGTCGCCGAGATCCGCGCGGCGCTCGGTGGCGGCGCAGTTGCGTCCGAGCTAGACGGCAGCCCGGGCTGAGACCAGCGCTCTAGCCGCCGCGCAGATGTGCTCGGCGTCGATGCCGGCAGCCGCCAGCAGCTCCGCCGGCTTGCCCGAGTGCGGCAGCTCGCGCACGGCGAGCAAGCGGACCGGCATCTGCTCCTCACTCTCGGCGAGCACGGAGAGAACCGCCTCGCCGATTCCGCCCTCCGCCCAGTGGTCCTCGACGGTGACGATCGGCGTCCGGATGGATTGCAGCGTCTCCGCGTCGATCGGCTTCACCGAGTACAGGTCGATCACCCGCGCCGACACGCCTTCGGCGGCCAGCGTGTCCGCGGCCGTGAGCGCCTCGTGGAGGGTGATGCCCGCAGCGACGATCGTGACATCGTCGTCGTCCGAGGAGCGCAGCGTCTTGCTTCCACCGACCGGGAACTCCTCGTCCGGCTCGTAGACGACTGCCGTGTCCGCCCTCGTCGTTCGAAGGAACGAGATCCCTTCGATGTCGGCCATGGCCTGGACGAGCTTTGCGGTCTGGTTGCCGTCGCACGGGTAGAGGACCGTCGAGCCGTGGATCGCACGGAACTCGGCGAGATCCTCGAGGGCCATCTGTGAAGGCCCGTCCTCGCCGATCGAGACTCCGGCATGGGAGCCGCAGAGCTTGAGCGTCGCCCGGCTGATCGCCGCCATGCGGACGAAGTCGTAGCCGCGGCTCATGAACGCAGCGAATGTGGATGCGAACGGCTTCCAGCCGAGCACCTGCATCCCCACGGCCGCGGCGACCATCTGCTGCTCGGCGATGTACATCTCGAAGAACCTGTCTGGGTGCGCGTCGCGGAAGATCTCGGCGTAGGTCGAGTTCGAGACCTCTCCGTCGAGTACGACGACCTTCGGGTCGACGCCGCCGAGCGCGGCGAGCGCGTCGCCGTAGGCCTTGCGGGTAGCGACCTTGGAACCGAGCTCGTACCTCGGCCACTCCGGCGTACCCGGCGAGCCGAAGGCGTGGGGCTTGCCCGCGTCCGGCTTCGGGATGTCCACCTCGACGTTGCGGATTCCGCCCAGAGCTTCGACGGCATCCTCCGCCACCGCTTTCCCGTGCCAGCCGCCCTTGTCCTCGATCTCGGAGTAGCCCTTCCCCTTGACCGTCTTCGCGACGATCGCCGTGGGCCTTCCGGTCGTCGATTCGGCTTCGCGGTACGCGGCGTCGATCTGCTCGACGTCGTGGCCGTCGACCTCGATCGCGTGCCAGCCGAACGCGCGGAGGCGGTCGGAGTAGGACGAGAGGTTCCAGCCGTGCATCGTCTCCCCACGCTGGCCCAGCCGGTTGACGTCGATGATCGCGGTCAGGTTGTCGAGCTCGTAGAACGCGGCGTGCTCGGCGGCCTCCCACATCGACCCCTCCGCCATCTCGCTGTCGCCGCAGATGACCCAGACTCGGAACGGAAGCTGGTCGAGCCGCTTCCCGGCGATCGCCATCCCGACGCCGATCGGCAGTCCCTGCCCGAGCGAGCCGGTTGCAACGTCGACCCAGGGGAGGACAGGCGTCGGATGTCCCTCGAGCCGGCTGCCGAACTGGCGATAGGTGCCGAACTCCTCCTCGGAAAGCGCGCCTGCGGCTCGGAAGAGGCCATAGACGAGCGGAGAGGCGTGGCCCTTGGAGAAGACCAGCCGGTCGTTCGCGGGGCTCTTCGGCTCGTCGAAGTCGTACCGGAAGTGGCTCGCGAGGAGCACGGCGGCGAGGTCAGCGGCCGACATCGAGGAGGTCGGGTGTCCGGAACCTGCCTTGGCGCTTGCGCGCAACGCGTCGACGCGAAGTTGCTGTCCAAGTTCCCGCCAAAGGTCTGCGCCCTGCATGTGGGGGTAACGTAGACGAGCGATGCGGATCGCGGTTGCCTTCGACCACAGGGGTGTCAAATTGCGCGAGCGCGTCCTCGACGACGTGCGGGCGCTTGGGCACGAGCCGCTCGATCTCGGGACCGACGCGTCCGAGCCGGCCGTGGACTATCCGGATAAGGCTCGAGAGGTTGGCGAGGCGATCCGCTCCGGCGAAGCCGAGCGCGGCATCCTCGTCTGCGGCTCCGGCGTGGGCGCTGCGATCGCCGCCTGCAAGCTGCCCGGAATTCGAGCCGCGATCTGCCACGACACGTACTCGGCCCACCAGGGCGTCGAACATGACGACATGAACGTGCTCTGCATCGGGTCCGGCGTGATCGGCGCCGACATGGCCGGCGAGCTCGTTCGCGCGTTCCTCGCCGCCCGGTTCGACGGGGGCGACCGCTACAGGCGGCGGCTTGAGAAGATCGAGGCGATGGAAAGAGAGGCTTCAGGTGTCTAGATCGAGGTTGCACCAGCTGAGCGAGCTCGGACAGAGCGTCTGGATCGACTCCCTCTCCCGCGAGTGGCTCCGCACCGGGGAGCTGCAGCGGCTGATGGACGAGGACGCCGTCGTCGGAGTCACGTCCAACCCGACCATCTTCCAGAAGGCGATGGCGGAGGGGGACTGGTACGACGAGCAGCTGCGGCAGGTGCTGGCGGAGACCGACGACCACACGGAGGTCTTCTTCCGGCTCGCGTTCGACGACATTCGCGAGGCCTGCGACCTGATGAAGCAGGTCTGGGACGTGAGCAAGGGGCAGGACGGCTACGTCTCCCTCGAGGTCGACCCGAACCTCGCCCACGACACGCAGGGGACGATCGAGCAGGCGCAGCGCTTCCACGACGAGATCCGGCGAGACAACCTGTACGTGAAGATCCCGGCGACCGAGGCCGGCCTGCCGGCGATCGAGGAGATGATCGCCCGCGGCAAGAGCATCAACGTCACGCTGATTTTCTCGCTCGAGCGCTATGCGGCGGTAGCCGAGGCCTACGTTCGCGGGCTCGAGCGTTTCGTCGAGACAGGCGGAGACCCGACGAAGGTCACGTCGGTTGCGAGCTTCTTCGTCTCCCGGGTCGACACCGAGGCCGACCGGCGGCTGGACGAGCTGGGCGGTCACGACGAGCTCAAGGGAAAGCTGGCGATCGCGAACGCGAAGCTCGCCTACCGGCGCTACAAGGAGATCTTCTCGGGAGAGCGTTGGGATGCGCTCGTCCCGCGCGGAGCATCGGCGCAACGTTGCCTCTGGGCCTCGACCTCGACGAAGAACCCCGAGTACAGGGACGTGATGTACGTCGAGGAGCTCCTGGGCCCCCAGACGGTGAACACAATGCCCAAGGAGACGATCGACGCGTTCCAGGATCACGGCGAGGTCCGGGGCGCGACGATCGAAGAGGGACTGGACGAGGCGGAGGCCGTCTTCGCGGAGCTCGCCACGGCCGGCGTGGACTACGACGACGTCTCCCGCGTGCTCGAGGAGGAGGGCGTCCAGAAGTTCGCCGACTCTTTCGGCGAATTGATCGAGGGCATCGCCTCCAAGCGCGGCCAGCTCGTCTCCGCTTGAACACGATCGCGCCCGCCGAGCTGGTCGAGCGGATCTGGGAGCGCGACCCGTCGGTCTGGACCGGCGGCGGCGAGGCCCACTGGCTCGGCTGGCTCGACGAGCCGGTTCGGATGCGCGAGCGGGCCCACGAGCTCCTCGACTTCGCCAATCGGATCGAGGCCGAAGTCGAGGACGTGGTCCTGCTCGGAATGGGCGGGTCGAGCCTGGCTCCTGAGGTGCTGCGCCGCGCGTTTGGCGCGGAACGTTTCCACGTCCTCGACACGACGCACCCGACGGCGATCAGGCGGCTCGAGGACTCGATCGACGTCGAGCGGACGCTCTTCGTCGCCGCGTCGAAGTCCGGCACGACGATCGAGACGCGTTCGCACACGGAGTACTTCCGGGACACGGGAGGCCGCTTCGCGGTGGTCACCGATCCGGGCTCCCCGCTCGCCGACATCTCAGAGGACGTCTTCTACGGCGAGCCGACGATCGGCGGGCGCTACTCGGCACTCTCGGTCTTCGGTCTCCTGCCGGCCACGCTCATGGGTGTCGACGTCGTCCGGCTCCTCGACAGGGCCGACGAGATGCGGGAGGCCTGCCGCCAGGAGGAGGGCAATCCCGGCCTCGAGCTCGGCCTGCGGCTGGCGGAGACCCGGTTCCTGCGGGCGGAGGGCGACTTCGGCCTCTGGGTGGAGCAGCTCGTCGCCGAGTCCACGGGCAAGCAGGGCAAGGGCGTCGTCCCGGTGCGGGAGGGCGGCGAGCCGCTTGGGATGGGTCTGGCCGATCCGTACGACCTCGGCCAGGAGTTCTTCCGCTGGGAGTTCGCAACGGCCGTCGCAGGCTCAGTCCTCGGGATCAATCCATTCGACCAGCCAGACGTTCAGTCGGCGAAGGATCGAACCACCACCTTGCTTTCCGAGACACGGTCAGTGTCAGACACTCGTCAGGTCTCGGAGGGCCATGTCGAAGAGCTGCTCGACCAGGCAGGCCCCGGCCAGTACGTCGCGATCCAGGCGTTCATCGACCCCGCTCGCGAAGACGAGCTGGAGCCGCTGGTTCGCCGGGCGCGCGACACGGGCGCAGCTGTCTCGGTTGGGCTCGGGCCTCGATACCTCCACTCCACCGGCCAGCTCCACAAGGGCGGGCCCGACACGGGGCTCTTCGTCCAGGTCGTGGACGACCTCGGCAAGGAGCTGGCCATTCCCGGGCAGGATTTCGGGTTCCGCACCCTGATCTCGGCCCAGGCCGACGGCGACTTCGCGGCGCTCGAGGAGCGCGGCCGGATGATCATCAGAGTGTCGCTATGAGACTCGGCATGGTCGGCCTCGGCCGGATGGGCTCCGGGATGACGGAAAGGCTGACGCAGGCTGGTCACGACGTGAAGACCTACGACCCGAACGTCGACTCGACCGCGTCGTCGCTCTCCGAGCTCGCCCAGCAGCTCGAGCCGCCGCGACACGCCTGGATGATGGTTCCGGCCGGCGACATCACCGAGAGCACGTTCCAGGAGCTCCTCGGAGTCCTCGAGGCGGGCGATGCGATCGTCGACGGCGGCAACTCGAACTTCCGGGACTCGCAGCGCCGGGCAACCGAGGCCGCCGAGACCGACATCCACTTCCTCGACGTCGGCGTCTCCGGCGGGATCTGGGGCTTGCGCGAAGGGTTCGCGCTGATGGCCGGCGGCGACCCTGAGGCGATCGGCCGGCTCCAGCCCGTTTTCGAAGCGCTCGCACCGGAAGGGGGCTACGCGCATGTCGGCCCCTCCGGCGCCGGGCACTTCGTGAAGATGGTGCACAACGGCGTCGAGTACGGGCTGATGCAAGCCTACGCCGAGGGGTTCGAGCTGATGCAGGCCTCGGAGTTCGACCTCGACCTGGCTGCCGTTGCCGAGATGTGGCGCCATGGCTCCGTCGTCCGGAGCTGGCTGCTCGACCTCCTCGCCCGGGCGTTCGAGGAGGATCCCGGCCTGGAGAGCATCCGGGGCTACGTCGAGGACTCGGGCGAGGGTCGCTGGACGGTCGAGCAGGCGATCGAGACCGCGGTGCCGCTCCATGTGATCACGGCCGCGCTCTACGCCCGCTTCGGCTCACGGCAGGACGAGTCGTTCGCCGCCAAGGTCAACGCAGCGCTCAGGAACCAGTTCGGCGGGCATGCAGTCAAGCGAGACTGAGAACCCGCTCGCCGAGGGGCTCGAGCTCCGGCGCCGCCCCGAGCCGTGCGTCCTCGCGATCTTCGGCGCCTCGGGAGACCTCACGCGGCGCAAGATCTTCCCCGCGCTCTACGCGCTCGCCTTCCGTGACCTACTGCCCGAGCAGTTCGCCGTCGTCGGGATCGCGCGGACGGAGCAGGCGACCGAGGATTTCGTCGCGGCGATGGAGGCCGCCGTCCGCGAGTTCGCCCGCGACGAGTTCCGCTCGGAGATCTGGAATCGTCTCGCGACCCGTACCCGCTATCTCGCGTCGGAGTTCGCGGACGAGGAAGGTGAGGATCGAGTGGCGCGGTGCCTCACCGAGCTCGACGGGCAGCACGGGACGCGCGGCAACCGCGTCTACTACCTCGCCGTCCCGCCCGGGGCGATGCCCAAGCTCGTCGAGGAGCTTGGCGAGCGTCGCACGACGACCGGGTGGACGCGCCTCATCATCGAGAAGCCGTTCGGCCGGGACCTGCAGTCGGCCCGCGAGCTCAACGAGCTGCTCGGGCGGAACTTCACGGAAGACGAGGTCTTCCGCATCGACCACTATCTGGGCAAGGACACGGTCCAGAACCTTCTCGCCCTGCGCTTTGCGAACGGCATCTTCGAGCCCGTCTGGAACCGCCAGTTCATCGACCACGTGCAGATCACCGTCGCCGAGTCGATCGGAATCGAAAGCCGCGCCGCCTTCTACGAGGAGTCGGGCGCGATCCGCGACGTCTTCCAGAACCATCTGCTCCAACTCGTCGCCCTGACCGCGATGGAGCCGCCGATCGACTTCACCGCCGACTCGGTGCGGAACGAGAAGCTCAAGGTTCTGAAGGCCCTTGGGACCCCTGCGCCGACCGACGTCGTGCGCGGCCAGTACGGCACCGGCTTCATCGAGGGCGAGCCGGCCGCGGGATACAGGGACGAGGAGGACGTCGATCGGAGCTCGGAGACCGAGACGTTCGTCTCCGCCAAGCTCCACATCGACAACTGGCGCTGGGCAGACACGCCGTTCTACGTCCGCACCGGGAAACGCCTGCCGCGCCGCGAGACGACCATCGCGATCCAGTTCAAGCGCGTTCCGCACCCGCTGTTCGAGGACGCAAGCGAGCTTCGGCCCAATCTGCTGATCGTCCATATCCAGCCGAACGAGGGCGTGTCGCTCGCGATCGGCGCGAAGGTGCCGGGCGAGGGCATGCGTGTCCGAACCGTGCACATGGACTTCCTCTACGGCGGCTCCTTCCGCACAGGCCTTCCGGAGGCCTATGAGCGGCTGATCCTCGACGCCATGCTCGGCGACGCCACGCTCTTCACCCGCGCCGACGAGATCGAGGAACAGTGGGCGCTCGTGGACGCTGTCGTGTCCGCCTGGGAGCGGGACAAGCCGTCATTCCCGAACTACGCCGCCGGCACCTGGGGGCCCAAGGCGTCGCAGGAACAGGTCGAGTGGCACCGATAGCCCATATCGACGAATGGACGGACGAGTGCGCGACCGTAGTCGAGGTGGAGCAAGCATTCGTCGAGCTCCGCCTGCAGCGCGGCTTCGAGGGCAAGCGGAACCTCCGCACGAGCGTCCTCACGCACATCGCCTGGGTTCCGCAGGAGTGGCAGGAAGCTGCCTCCGACACGCTGGCCGGGCTCGCGGAGCGCCATCCGTCGCGCACGCTGCTGCTCTTTCCGGAGCCCGACGCCGACGACGGCCTCCACGCTCGGGTTCTCCTCGAGTGCTATGAGATGCCCGGCAACAGCCGTCACCTCTGCAACGAGGTCGCCGAGCTGCGGCTGCGCGGGATCCGGGCTCAGGCGCCCGCGAGCATCGTGCTGCCCCTGCTCCTGCCGGACCTGCCCGTCTTCATGCGCTGGCGCGGCCGCCCCGAGTTCGGCTCGTCCGTGTTCGAGCAGATGGTCGAGGTCGTCGATCGGCTCGTGGTCGACTCCTCAGAGTGGCCGGAGCCCCACGGCGACTTCGATGACCTCGAAGCGCTTTTCGGCCAGGTGGCCGTATCCGACATCGCTTGGCGTCGGACACTGCCCTGGCGCCGGGCGCTCGCCGCCGCCTGGCCCGATTTGCCAAAGACCCTCACAGGCCCGCCGGCCGAGACCGCCCTGGTCGCCGGCTGGCTGCTGGCTCGCGCCGGCGTCCACGTGGAGGTGGAGCCAGGCGACGCGCTTCCCGTCGGTACGGCCGGCGACTCCAGCGATCTCCTCTCGGACGAGCTCGACGTATTCGTCCGCGACCCGATCTACGAAGCGGCTGTCACGAGCGCGGGTCGTCCCTGATCGCGAGGCCCGCCGGCCCTCCGGGCAGCTTCTCGACGATCGCATAGCCGCCGCTCTCGGAGATCACACGCTCGTAGTCCGGGATGTCATGCCCCGCAATGATCACGAACCACTTCGGATCGGAACGCACGTGCTCGTACGCCGAAAGGGCCATCTGGATGCGATCGGTACACGAGCTGTCCGCGCACTCGCACACGAACTCAGCGATCTCGGCCACGAGGCTGAAGCTCTCGCCAAGCTCGCGGAGGCGCTCGTTCACCTCTCGGAAGACCACTTCGTTCTCGCCGACTCTGCGTCCGCGCTCGTCCATCAGTGGAGTATGGCGCGCGCTAGCGTGTGAGGCTCATGCGCGAGCAGGTTGCTTCAGAAAACGCCATCCGACGTTTTGCCGCCGAGCTCGAAGTCCGGGTGACCGAGCGGACGGCCGAGCTCGAAGAGCAGCGTGCCCTCCTCGACGCGATCATCGACACGGTGCCCGTGGGTCTCGCGCTCGTCGATCCGGCGGGGAGCGTCGTGCGCGTGAACTCGAGGGCGCTCGACATCATGCGGGCGACGTCGATCGAGTCCGACGAGTTCAGCAACTGGCGCGAGCTCCAGGCGTTCGATCTCGAGGGCACGCGCGTGACAGAGCTGCCGATGGACCGGACGCTCGAGACCGGTGAGGTCGTGATCCACGAGCGGTTCGAGCTCTTGACGACGGGGAAGCATCGGGTGATCGTCGAGATCAGCACCGCGCCGGTGACGGCCGCCACGGGCGAGATCCTCGGCGCCGTAGCCGTCTTCCAGGACGTCACGGTCCGAGAGCGTCAGGAGCGCGCAGAGCGCGAGTTCGTGACGAACGCCGCCCACGAGCTCCAGAGCCCGCTGGCAGCGATCATCAGCGCCATAGAGGTGCTCCAGTCGGGCGCCAAGGACGGCGAGCAGCGCGAGGTCTTCCTCGACCACATCGAACGGGCATCGAGGCGGCTCGAGCGGCTCGTTCGCGCACTGCTGATCCTGGCCCGGGTGCAGAGCGGCCTCGAGACTCCCAAGCGAGGGCTCGTCGCTCTCTGTCCGCTGCTGACGGACATCAGTCAGGGCCTTCGTCTCGCGCCGGGAGTCGAGCTCGACGTGATCTGCCCGGAGAATCTCGCCGTCCTGAGCAGCGAAGTCCTGGTGGAGCAGGCCGTCTTCAACATGGCTGAGAATGCCGCGAAATACACCCAAACCGGCGAGGTCGTCCTCTCGGCGCGGAGAGTCGACGACCAGGTCGAGATCTGCGTCGGAGACACGGGCAAGGGGATCCTGGCCGCCGAGCGTCCCAAGGTGTTCAGCCGCTTCTACCGTGCGGACGAGCTCGGCTCCACCGGCTTCGGCCTGGGCCTGGCGATCGTTCGAGCGGCCGTCGACGCGCTCGAAGGCGAGCTCGAGCTGGATTCGGCTCCGGAGGTCGGGACCCTCATTCGACTGCGGCTGCCCGGCGCCGCAAACCTCACGAGCCCATGAATCGAGTGCTCATCGTCGAGGACGAGCCGGCAATCCGGGATGCGGTGCGGTACGCACTCAAAGGCGAAGGGTTCGAGGTGGAGGCCGCAATGGACGGTGAGGCCGGACTTCGGGCCGGGCTCGAGGATGCGTTCGACGTCGTCATCCTCGATCTGATGCTGCCCCGCATGTCCGGTATGGAGGTGTGCCGGAGACTGCGGGCCGAGAGCTCGGTCCCGATCATCATGCTGACGGCGAAGGGCGCGGAGCTCGACCGGGTGCTGGGCCTCGAGATCGGCGCCGACGACTACGTCACGAAGCCGTTCTCCATGGCTGAGTTGATCGGCCGTATCCGGGCGATCATCCGCCGCCGCGAGCTCGACCGTTCGGGGGCCGCGAGCGTGCTTCGCGTGGGCCGGCTGGAGCTCGATCCGATTCGCCACGAGGCGAAGGTCGAGGGCGAGCTCAAGCGCCTGACACCGTCCGAGTTCAAGCTCCTCTTGCTGCTCGCCGAGCAACCCGAGCGCGTGTTCAACCGTCGGGAGATCATGCAACACCTCTGGGACTCGACCTATGTCGGCGACCAGCGCGCCTGCGACATCCATGTCTCCAACCTGCGTCAGAAGATCGAGCCGGATCCCGCAAATCCCCAGCACCTGTTGACGGTTCGCGGCATCGGCTACAAGCTCGCCACCGTGTGAGCGAATCCTCGTCCATCGATAGCTGAACGCTCAGCTAGCCGCGGCTACCGTGAGGCCATGGAGCCGGCGTTCGCGGTCAGGACGGCCAAGCTCGGGGCCGGGACGTACGTCGTGTCCGTGACCGGGGAGACAGACATGCATGCTGCGTCGGAGGTCGAGCGCGAGCTCCTCGACGTGCTCAATCGTGGGGGCCAGTCCGTGATCGTCGATCTCGTCGAAGTGGGGTTCATCGACTCGACTGCGTTGGGGCTCCTCCTCCGGTTCCAGCCGCGGTTCCGTGCGCGGGGCGGGGACCTGGTGATCGTCTCCGACGACCGTCGCATGCTACGGACGCTCGAGATCACCGGGCTCGACAGGATCTTTCGGATCGAGCGCCGGCTCGGCGAGGCTCTCGGTGAGGCGTACGTCGAGCCCGCAGAGGCTCCGAACTCCGCCTAGAGGCGTTCCGACTCTTTGTCCCAGCGGAGGGGCGAGAGGCAGACAACGTCGAAATCGGAGATGCGATTCTCACCGCTTCTCCGCAGCACGGAACTCGACAGGCACTTCCGATCGAAATCGGATCTCGCCGGCCTCCGCTGGAGACGCCGAAAACCTAGCCAGGCGGCAGTGAGCGTTTCGGCCGAGGTTTGTACGGCTTTGCTTACAGCCGTTAGCGGCCGACGACGCGGAAGCGGGGGCCCGAGACGCGGAGTGTTACCGGGTCCGACCACGACATCTGTCGACCGCCGCTCGGCAGCGCGAAGGAGAGCCCGCGGATGCGGTAGTGCCAGACGCCGGGCTTGAGCGGAAGGAGGGCGGAGGTCGCCGCCGTCTCCACCGAGCCGGCCTTCGTCCACGGATAGACCTTCTTGCTCCACTGCACCTCGTACCGATCCGCGGCGAGGGCAGGCCTCCAGGCGACGAGCGGTGTCCCGTAGACGACCGGCCGTGCACGCGAGGCGGAGAAGAGCGAGCCGTTCGGTGAGAGGACGGTGACGTACGGTCCGCTCGAGCTGGCCACGACCGCTTCGCTGACCTTGCCGAAAGTGTTGACGCGGCCCGACGCGCAGGCGTCCTGGGGCAGCTCCACGTCGTGGTACTCGATCGAGTTCGCGTCGGAGAGCGACGGTCGCATCCCGACGCCGACGACGGTCCAGTAGTAGCGATTCTCCGGCCAGCCGTTGTCCCAGAGATCGACGGACGGCGGAGAGAGCACGGCTGACTCGGCCTTCTCGATCTGCTCGTCGGTGCTCCCGCCGGTGCCACCGGTGCCGCCCGTTCCGGTGCCGTAGGTCTTCGACTCGTTCTCGAGGGCGACGGCGTTGTCGACGGCGAACGTCTTGCCCTGCTTCCCGTCGCTAACGATGTAGCCGTTCCTGGCCTTCGTCAGCTCTTCGCCGTTCGCCGGCAGTGTCAGGGGGCCGGTCGCTCGTGGGGCCCACGCCGGGGATCCGACGACCGAGCCGCGGTAGACGATGTTCACGCAGTCGCTGTCGGTGGCGATGTAGACGCGGTAGAGCTCCCTGGGAGTGCCCTCGGCGGAGAGTGAGCCGCCGAAGCTGAGCGAGGGCATGAGCTTGAACGGTGCGGGTGCGTCCGAGTAGGCGTCCGAGGCCATGGTCGAGGTCGCGAGCTGCGACGCTGCAAGAGGAGTGTTGAGCTCGACGAAGACCGGGCTCCAGGGCCCATAGGAAACGCTCGGGATCCCGTTCGCCGACGTTCCGACCCGCGTTCGGACCGCACGGACGCGCCAGCGCACGACGCCGGTGACCGCAGGATCCTGGTGGAAGCTCCAGATCTCGCGCTCGTCGGCGACGTTGGTCTTCGTGGCGACGACCTTGTTCGGAGCGAGCAGCCAGACGTTGTAGCCGGTCGCGCCCTCGACGGGGGACCAGCGCATGAGCCCGACAGTGCTCGGTTGAGCCTCCGGCGTGTTCGCCCAGCGCGTGTTGAACCCGTACGGCGACGTCCACTTCGAGACACCTCTGGCCGTAACGGCCCGGACGCGAGCCCAGAGCGCGTACGGAGTGCCGGTCATCCACGGAAGCGCAAGTGGCACCGCGATCGTCGGCATCTTCGCCGTGCCGGCCCAGACGACCGAGCCGTCGGTGAAGCTGCTGCGCGTCGCGAGCTCGAACTCGTACTGCGTGGTTCCGCGCACTGGGCGCCACGCGAAGGACGGCGTGCGGGGGAAAACGCGGGCTGCCGTCTCGTCAGCCCGGAGGAGAAACGGCCTCAGGCTGCTCGGGGCGGAAACTGCGGCGTCGGCTACAGGCGCGATTGCGAGCATCGCGAGGCAAACGGCAGCAAGTCTGACCGCAGGTATAGCCAAGGGGTTTGTCGGCATGGGCGGGGGTCAGGGCGTCCCTCGAACGAGGGAGGCCTCGATTGCCTCGCCGGCGGCAAGAATGAGCGCGTCGTCGCCGGGGCGACCGACGATCTGGAGCGAAGCGGGCAGGCCGTCCTCGGCCGGGCCGGCGGGCAGGGCGAGCGCCGGCCAGCCGAGGGCGTTGAACGGGAAGGTGAACTGCAGGATCTCCTCGCGCACGTCCTGCTCGTCAGCGGGAAGCGGCGGAGCCACGAATGCCAGTGTGGGGACGAGGAGGAGGTCGAAACCCTCGAGAGCCAGGGCGCAACGCCGTTTGTACTCCGCTCGAGCTTCTCTGCTGATCGCGACCTCGGCCTCGGAGAGCGCAAGGCAGCGCTCGACCTTCGTCCTCACGCTCGCGCCATAACTCTCGGCGCCCTCGGCGAACAGGTCGCGGTGAACGTCTGCGACTTCGGCCATGAACGCCGCGCCGACCCCGGTCGGAAGCGGGAAGTCGACCGAATGGGCGCCGACGAGCTCGGATGCCTCGCGTAGGCGACGGGCGACGAGCGGTTCGCAGCGGTCGATCCAGGCGGCGCCGAGCGACAGTTCGCGAAAGGGCTCGCGCTGGAAGCCGGGCACGAGCGACTCCATCATCGCCGCGCACTCGCCGACCGAGCGAGCCATCGGGCCTGCGTGGTCGAACGTCGGGGCGAGCGGAAAGCAGCCGTCGAGCGGGACGAGGTCGTAGCTCGGCTTGAAGCCCACCACGCCGCAACATGCGGCGGGGATGCGGATCGAGCCGCCGGAGTCCGTCCCGAGCGCGGCGTCGGCGAGCCCGGCCGCGAGCGCCGCCGCCGACCCGCCGCTCGACCCGCCGGCGATCCTTCCAGGTGCGATCGGGTTGGGCACCGTCCCGAAATGCGCGTTCTGCGACGTGACGCCGTATGCGAACTCGTGGAGGTTCGTCTTGCCGACGTTCGTGTAGCCGGCGGCCTCGAGCCGGAGGACGACCTCGGCACTCCGGTCCGGAACGTGGTCGGAAAAGAGGATCGACCCGTACGTCGTCGTCAGTCCGGCGGTGTCGAAGAGGTCCTTGACGGCGAGCGGGATTCCCTCGGTAGGAAGCGGGTCAGGCCGTGTGAGAAAGACGCCAGGGATCGGTGTGGGGTCGCTCATCAAGCCGTACCGCTTCCACATGCTCGCCCGAGTAGCTTCCCGCCGTTCTCAATCAAGGGAGGTAGCGTGGTATTGGATCCTGACAAGGGGCGGGCAGGCGGACGATCGCAGGTCGTCGCCCGCCTGACGACCGAGACGAAGCACGCGTTCAAGACGACCGAATTCTGGGCGATGGTGGCGCTCATCGTGGGCATCCTCATCGCTTCGATGGTCGTGGGTGACGGTGACTCGGGCGCCGAAGGTGGCGAGAACGCGAACGACGCGTTCCCGGCCGTGCGCGCCTGGCTGTACGTGGCGATCGTCGGCTCGGCCTACATGGTCAGCCGCGGCCTGGCGAAGGCCGGCAGCCGCGAGCCGTACTGGGCCGACCGTGGCGATCTGCCCGGCGGCGACCGCGACAAGTAGGGCTTCGGGGGAGGGTCGGGGGGGTCGGCCAGTCCGGCCTCCCCGACTAGGACTAGTCCAGCGCGAGGTAGATGAAGGCGATCACCCAGACGCCCGCGAAGAGGAGGAGGGAGAGCCCGAAGAGGGCCCAGCCGAAGACCGCGTTCTTGCGCGCCACCTCCCGCTCCGGATCGACGGGCTTCACGGGCGCCGGGATCGCGCTCGAGGGGGGAGGCTCTTCGAGTTGCTCCGTCACAGGACCACCATGGGGTCGATTGCCATCGCAACGAAGAGCAGGGCGAGGTAGGCCAGCGAGTAGTGGAAGAGGGAAGCGGCCCTGGGTTGCGTCGTCGAGCGGAGGAGCTTCACGGCCAGATGGAGGAACACGCCGCCGAGAATCGCCGCGGCCGCGAGATAGAGGGCTCCGAAGGTTCCTGTCAGCACGGGCACGAGCGTGAGCGCGACGAGAACGATCGTGTAGAGCAGCACTTGCCTGGCGGTTTCGTGGTCGCCCCGCACGACGGGGAGCATCGGCACCTTCGCCGCCGCGTAGTCGCGCTTGATCAGCAACGCGAGGGCCCAGAAGTGGGGCGGCGTCCAGAAGAAGACGATCAGGAACAGGAAGAGCGCCGGCAGCGCCAGGTTGCCCGTCGCGGCGGCGAAGCCCACGAGAGGCGGGACGGCGCCGGCCGCGCCGCCGATGACGATGTTCTGCGGCGTCGAGCGCTTGAGCAGGCGGGTGTAGACGAGGACGTAGAAGAGGTTTCCGACGAGCGCGAGCGATGCTGTCAGCACGTTGACCGCCGACGCCAGGAGCACGAAGGAGAGCGCCGAGAGCGCGAGGCCGAACTCCAGGGCGAGCTCTGGGCTGACGCGGCCCGCGGCGACCGGCCGCATGGACGTCCGCTTCATCGAGCGGTCGAGATCGCGGTCCAGCATGTGGTTGAGCGCGCTCGCGCCGCCGCAAGCGAGGGCGAGCCCGAGCATGGTCTCGCCAAAGAGCATCGCATCGGGAAAGCCCTGTGCCCCGACGAACATGCCCGCTCCGCCGGTCAGGAGCAGGAGTGACATGATCCTCGGCTTGACGAGCGTCAGATAGTCCCGCCACGCCACCTTCCCCGGCCGCTCGCCGCGGAAGAGGAGAGCCGTCGCCACCGCCGTCGCGGCCACGGCCAGCGCGGCGAGGACGACGTGAAGGGTCGGCGTCCACCAGGTAGCGACTGCGGCGAGGAAGAACACCAGCGCCGAACCCGCGGCGAAGACGACCGGCCGGTGCGCGAACCATGAGCCGACGACCAATGCGATCAGCAGCGGAAGCGCAACGAGCACGAGGGCTCGGTGGGCGATCCCGAGTTCGCCGCTCGCCACGACCAGCCCGACGGCCGCCGTCGCGCCGAGCGCGCAGAGCCGGAACCAGGGGCCGGCTCTCATCGCCTTTGCCCGATCCGGCGCCGAAGATCCCGCAGGGGTCGGGCGCTCGTCACGTACGGGACCTTGTCGAAGTTGTGCGGCGGCGGCGGAGACGTCGTGTACCACTCGAGCGTGTCCGCGAGCCAGGGGTCGTTCGGCGCACGAGGAGAGTGCTTCCGCGACCAGATCACGTTCGCGACGAACACGAGGATCCCGAGCCCCATGATGTAGGAGCCGATCGTCGAGACGAGGTTGTACTCGGCCAGCAGGTCGCGGTCCTCGTACGTGTAGATGCGTCGCGGCATCCCGAGCATCCCCAGCATGTGCTGCGGGAAGAACGCGAGGTTGAAGCCGATGAACGTGAGCCAGAAGTGGATCTTCCCGAGCTTCTCGTTCAGCATCCGGCCGAACATCTTCGGCCACCAGTAGTAGAGCGCCGCGAAGATCCCCATCATCGAGCCGCCGAAGAGGACGTAGTGGAGGTGCGCGACGATGAAGTACGTGTCGTGCACCTGCCAGTCGAAGGGCGGGATGGCGACGAAGACCCCCGAGAGCCCGCCGATCGTGAAGACCGCGATGAAGCCGAGGGCGAAGAGCATCGCCGTGTCGAAGATCAGATTCCCGCGCCAGGTCGTCGCGATCCAGTTGAAGATCTTCACCCCGGTCGGGACGGCGATCGTCAGCGAGGCGATCATGAACCAGATCTGGAGGCCGAGTGGAAGCCCGACCGTGAACATGTGGTGGCCCCAGACGAGCATCGAGTAGAACCCGATCGCCACCAACGAGAACGCCATCGCCTTGTAGCCGAAGATCGGCTTGCGCGAGAAGACGGGGATGACCTCTGAGATCACCCCCATCGCCGGCAGGATCATGATGTAGACCTCGGGGTGGCCGAAGAACCAGAAGACGTGCTGGTAGAGGACGGCGTCTCCGCCCTCGGCCGGGAGGAAGAAGTGCGTCCAGCCCTGCCGGTCGAGCAGCAGCATCGTCAGCCCCGCGGCGAGCACCGGCAGCGCGGCGACGAGCATCACCGAGTAGACCTCGATCGACCACACGAAGAGCGGCAGCCGCATCCACGTCATCCCGGCCGTACGCATGTTGTGGATCGTGGCGATGAAGTTGATCGCTCCCGCCAGCGACGAGAGCGTGAGGATGTGGAGGCCCACGATCCAGAGGTCCTGGCCGTTGCCGCCGACCGTCGCCGAGAAGGGCGGGTAGCCGGTCCAGCCCGACTGCGCCGCGCCGCTGTCGGCGAAGAAGCTTCCGAGGAGGACGACGCCGCCGAACAGGTAGAGCCAGTAAGAGAGAGCGTTGAGGCGCGGGAAGGCCACGTCCCGCGCGCCGATCATCAGCGGGACGAAGTAGTTCCCGAAGCCCGCGAGGATCGGGACGACGACAAGGAAGATCATCGTCGTCCCGTGCATCGTGAAGAGCTGGTTGTAGGAGTCGCGCGTGACGAGATCCATGTCCGGCGTCGCCAGCTGCGTACGAATCAGGAGCGCCATGACGCCGCCGGCCAGGAAGAAGAGGAGGCTGGTGAGGACGTAGAGGATCCCGATCCGCTTGTGGTCGACGGTCGCGACCCAGCTCGCGACGCGGCCGTGCGTCCACGGCACCGGGTAGGTCGGCGTCTCGGCCCTAACGGCCATTGCTCTCCTCCGAGAAGCGCTCCTTCAGATGGCGGGTCAGCGCGTCCATCTGCCGGTCGTCCCACTCCTCGCCGATCGCGGGCATCTTTCCGCGTCCGTTGCGGACGACCTCGGCGACGATGTCCGCGTCCGACACGGAGGCGCTCGTAAAGGCCGGTCCGATCAGGCCCTCGCCGTTCATCCCGTGGCACTTCGCGCAGGCGCCGGTGAAGATCTGCTCGCCGAGGTCCGACGTCCTGGCTTCCTGAGCCCGCGCCTGCTCCCGGAGCCAGGAGTCGAACTCCCCCGCCGGGACGACCTCGATGGACGCCAGCATCTTCGCGTGCTGGATCCCGCAGAACTCGGCGCACTGTCCGTCGAACGTCCCGGTCCTTTTGGCCTTGAACGCCGTCTCCGTGGTCTCGCCGGGGATGGCGTCGAACTTCCCGCCGACCGCCGGAACCCAGTAGCTGTGGTTCACGTCGCTCTCGGGCGCCGTGATCGTAAGGACGACGAGCCGACCCTGCGGGGCCCGGAGCTTGTCGATGGCGATCACGCCGTTGGGGTAGCGGTACTGCCAGTAGAACTGGCGTCCCTCGACGCGGATCCTGAGATCCCCGGCCTTCGCCTCGTCCTCCAGCGTGATCCCGGGGAGCTTGTAGAACGTGAAGGCGGTGACGAAGACGAGGATCGCGACCGGCACGAGGGTCCAGGCGATCTCCAGACGTGTCGAGCCGTGGATCTGCGGGCCTTCCACCGTCCGGTCCCGGCCGCGGCTCCTGTAGCGGACGATGAAGAGCGCGAGCGGGATGGCGACGGCGAGCAGAACGACCACGGCCCAGAACGTGACGAACCAGTAGAGGTCCGCGATGCGCTCGGCGTTCGGCGACTCGGGCGCGACGGGGGTCAGGCCCGTGGCGGCGAACAAGGCAGCAGCAAGCACGGCTGCGCCATTCTATGGGCGTGTCTGACGCGGGAGCTACATCGAGCGGCATGTCGCAAGCGGGCTCGAGGGTCGAGCTGCCGGACGACGTGCCCGAGTCCTTCGAGATCTTCATCAACGGGGTTCGTCAGGAGCCGGGGCGCGATTACCGCGTCCAGGGGCGCGCCCTGATCTTCACGCGCTCGCTCGCGCAGGAGGGCCGCCTCGGCCCGCTTCGGTGGGCAAGCATGTTTCTCGGCATCGCTGGGACATACCGGAAGCACGACACCGTGGACGTCGTCTACGACCGGGACGGGCGGCGGGTTGTGGCTACAGGCCTACGGCCCGAGCCGTAGAGACTCGTTCGCCCCGCTCACGGTGAGGCCGGGTTTCGGGCCTCCGGCGAGCGCGTAGACGCGGCCCCGCCAACCGATGAGGCCGAGCCCGTGGCGCGAGGTGCGCAGGCGCGGAAGCTGTCGCCAGCGCCGGGTGCCCGGCGAATAGGCGTAGACGGTCGGAATCGTCCCGGTCGGTTCCTCGCCCCCGGCGGAGACCAGGCGTGAAGCGACGGCGGCTGCCGCCGTCCCACCGCGCTTGCCGGGCACGCGGGCGATCGCGCGCCAGCGGCCGCGGCGCGGATCGAATGCCTCGACGACGTCGAGGTTGGAGTCGAGACCGGCGGTGCGTCCGGCGACGGCGTAGACGAGTCCGCCGAGTGCCGCGGCACCGAGATGCTCCCGCGGTCTCGGGCCTCGGATCGTCGCCCAGCGCGTGGCCCGGAAGTCGAAGGTAAACGCGTCGCGAGCGAGGCGCCCGGGAGCCTCGACGCCGCCGACGACGTAGAGCTTCCCGCCGAGGATCGCCGCGCCTGCGGCTGCGCGTGGCCCTGGCATCGGCGGGAGTGGCGTCCAGCGGCCCTGCCGGAGGACGAAACCCGTGGCGAGCGCGACCGAGCCGGGCCCGTACCCGCCGATCACGTAGACGTGGCCACCGGCGCCGGCCGCCATCGCATGGTCGACGGTCACCGGAAGGTCGGGTAGGCGGCGCCAGCGGTTGCGCGCAGGTGAGTAGGCGTCGGCCCGGCCGGTGTTCCGTCCGTTGGCGAGGAACCCGCCGACGACGGCGATCTCTGCTCCGAGCGGCGCAGTTGCGACCTCCGTCCTCGGCACGGGAACAGGGCGTGCGGGCCGCCAAGCCGGTTGTGCCGCAGACCCCACACCCCCCGCGACCAAAACGGCGATGGCGGCGGCCATCAAAACCAGCCTCACGGCCCGCACTCTAGTCGGGGCCGCACCCCCGACTCCCTTGACCGGGCCGGGTCGTCCGGGCCCACGGCGCCACGCCGCACCTGGCCTCCCGGACCCGGACGACCTACCCCGGCTGATTAGATGGATGCCGCTTTCCGACCGGACTTGCGCTCTTGTGACAACTTTGTGCGTCCCGCGCTGCGCAACCTCGAAAAAGGGGGGTTCCCGCGGAAGGAACATCGCGCTACGCTGGGCGCCCGGTGCCTGCCGAGCGCATTGACCTCGTCCAGGCGAGCCTCCTCGGTGAGGCGCTCGATCGTGGGCCACTGCTCGTGTTCGTCGCCGACGAGTCGATGCGTTACCTGGCGGTCAACCAGCTCGCCTGCGAGACGTTGGGCTACACGCGAGAGGAGCTGCTGCGGCTACGGGTCTCCGACATTGCGGTCGCGCCCGAGGCTCCCGACCTCTACGAGCAGATGCTTCGTCAGGCGAACCAGCGCGGGCGCACCGAGCTTCGCCGCAAAGACGGCTCATCGGTCCAGTTCAACTACTGGGCTCGCGAGACCACCACGGCCGGCATGACCTTCTGGGTCTCTGCCGGCTACGTCGAGTAGCGGACTAGCGGAGAGCCTCGACCCCGTCGAGAAGTGCCCAGTTCCCCTTGAGGGCACGTTCGGCGGCAGCCACAACCCGGTCGGCGTCCTCGGGTCGGGCGTGGCGTTCCAGTAGCTCGCGCGATTCCGCGGCGTGCTCGTGGTCCCGCTCGGCGTGGAGCGTGAAATAGTTGGTTCCGGCGCTCTCCGGCGCGAAGCCGTAATGCTTGACGAGCCCGTCCATCTTCGTCTGGGCGACGTCCGGCTGGCCTGCCTCGACCGCGTAGAGGATCCCGAGCGCCTCCAGCGGATCGGCGGCGGAAGTCCAGGCGTTCACGCAGGTCACGGTTCCTTCCAGGCGGGCAGGCCCGGGCGCGGAGTCGACGGCCGTAGCGAATTCGTCCCAGAGGTCGACGTGCGCGCTCTCCTCGTCGGCGTGCTCGTTCCCGGCGAGTGGCGCAGCGGTGGTTGCGGCGTCGGCCAGCGCCACGACGGCATGGCGGTACTCGCCCGCGTACGCCGTCAGCTCTTCCCGGCTGAGCTCGCCGCACTCCCACCGGCGGTAGAACGGATGCTTGAGGACGTTCCAGCGGCCGCGGATCTCGTCGAGGCGGGCGATGAGGCTCATGGCGATCCTTCCGTCGAGGGGTGACACGATGCTAGCTCGCCGTGCGCTTGCTCGCGTCTCTCGCGGCTCTCGCGCTAGTAGCGCAGCCGCGACCGGAGTACGCTCCAGGAGGGGCTGAACTGAAGGGGGAGAGGGCATCGCCGTCTCCGTAGCCGCAGCAGAACCGAGAGTGGGTCGCGCATACCCACCTAGGTTGATCATCGGAATTCTGGCGCTCGCCGCTTTCGCGGCTGCGGCTGCCGCGTTCAACCTCAGCCTGTCCGGCGACTACGGCCGGAACCCGTACGTCCACGCGAGCCTCGTCGCCTGGATCACGCTTTCGTATGTCCTGTGCGGGTTGGCTGCCTGGTGGCGCCGACCCGAGAGCCGGTTTGGGCCGCTGATGGTCGTCGCCGGCTTCTCACCACTCCTCTCGCGCCTGTCGGCCCGTTACTCCCACGTCCCGACCGGGCCGCCTTCGAGGAAGAGCCGGAGCCCGTACGGGACGCTTTCTGCGTCCTCGGGATCGCGCTCAGCCGGGTCGGTCGCGGCGACGTAGCGATGCCAAGCGAGGCCACGGGCGAGCGTGCCGGTCCGATAGGCGAGGTCGGCAGCCCTTGCGGAGGCTCCGAACGACTCGACGTAGACGTTTCGGAGGCGGAGAAGCGGAGGCGACCCAGGCTCGAGCTTCCACCGCCACGCGAGAACGCGGAGCGTCACGGTCAGCGTGTGAAACGGATGTGAGATGCAACTGTCGCCCCAGTCCTGGAGGAGGTAGCGGCCGTCCTTCACGAACACCTGCCCGTCGTGGAAGTCGTCGTGCTGGATCGTCTCGGGGATGCCGAACGCCTCGAGCTCGTCGACGAGCGCTCGCAGCTCGGGCATCCGCAGGCGCAGCTTGTCCCGTTGTGCCGGGCTGAGTCCCTCGGAGTGGCCGAGCATGAGGGCCTCGTCATCCTCGAGCAACGCCTCGACCTTGTCGGGAAGGCCGGCGAGGCGCTCATCCGGGACGCCCAGCTCCAGGAGCTCATCCGCCCGCGACGCCATGGCCATCTGGATCTCGGCGTAGCCGGGGAGGATTCGCTCCCAGTGGTCGAGATCGTCGACCGACTTCATGAGCTCGCGGAGTCGAGTCCCCGCGTCCCGCATCAACATCCAACTGCGGTCGTGGTCGACAGCGAGGACCTCGGCTACTCGATCCGGGAATCTCTCGGCGAGCTCAGCCGTGAGCAGCGGCTCGAATCCGTGTACCTCCGGTGTCGTGGCCTTGAACCAGAGATCCCCGTCGGGCGTCGGCGCCCGCATCGCCGTCGACCAGGGGTAGACGTGCGGCTGCTCGATGGGGCCGGTGACACGAGCGTGCTCCCGGATCCAGGCCTCGGCTTCGTCTCGCCAATCGGGGTCGAGCCAGCGCATCCGTGAGGATTCTGCCGATGCGGATCGTGAGCACCCGGGGGCGAGCGCTCACCGGCTTCGCCGCGCTCGGGATCTTCTGGGGCGTCTGGGGGGCGGCGCTCCCCGAGGTGCAGCGCCGCTCGCACGCCGGCGACGCCGATCTCGGCCTCGCGCTCGTCGTCCTCGCGCTCGGCGCGTTGATCTCGATGCGCGCAACGGGTGTCCTTCTCGACCGGCTCGGGCCACGGCTCACCCCGTTGACGATCGGTGTTTTCGGCGCGACGGGCGTCCTTCCCGCGCTCGTCGGTTCGCCGCTCGAGCTCACGGCCGCCCTCTTCGTCCTCGGGGCCGCCTCGGGCGCGATGGACGTCGCGATCAACTCCGACGCGGTCCGCGAGGAAGTGGCTTCCGGCCGTCCGCTCCTCAACCTCGCCCATGCGGGCTTTTCCGCCGCCGTGGTCCTCTCGAGTCTCGGCACGGGGCTCTTGCGGTGGAGTGGTGCCGAGCCGATTGCCATCTTCGCGCCGGCAGCCGTCCTCGTCGTCGCAGCGTCGGTGGCGGCCCGTCCTGGCCCGGAGGAGCGGTGGGGGCCGTCGGCGGAGGGGGAGCGTCCCAGGCTACTCCAGCGCGTTCCGGGCTGGCTGCTCCTTCTCGGCGCTCTCGGTGCACTGGCCTACTGGATCGAGAACGCGTGGCAGAGCTGGGGTGCCGTCCATCTCGAGCGGACGCTCGACGCTTCGCCCGCGACGAGCTCGCTCGGGCCGGCGCTCTTCGCGGCAGCGATGGTGGTCGGCCGCCTGAGCGTCCATCGGCTCGCGAGACCCGGTGGAGAGCGGACGGTGCTCGTTACGGGCGCAGCCCTCGCCGGAGCAGGCTCGACAGTTGCTGCGATCGCTCCGTCGATTGCGATCGCTCTCGCCGGGATCGTGGTCGCCGGCGCGGGCTGCGCGGTTTGCGCGCCGACCCTCGTCAGCATCGCGGGCCGAGCCGCCGCCTCCAACCAGCGGGCGACTGTCGTTGGCTCGGCCACGACGGTGATGTACGTCGGCTTCCTCGTCGGCCCCGCCGCGGTCGGCGGGCTCGCCGAAGTCACGAATCTTCGCCTCTCACTGGGCACCGTGGCAGCTCTCGGCTTCCTGCTCAGCCTGCTGTTCGCAGTCGTGCGCTTGCCCGGCGGGCGATCGGGGTAGGAGCCAGGGGGATGACTGGCACGAAGGTCTTGGTAGTCGCGACCGTCCCGCCCGACGAGGGGCAGCTGCGAGAGGCGATCTCCGGAGCGGACGAGATCCGCGTCGTCGCGCCCGCGACGGACGTCTCCTGGCTCGGCTGGCTGACGAACGATGAGGATGACGCCCGCCAGGAAGCTCAGAAGACCGCCGATCGCACGGCAGCAGCGGTCGAGGGCGAGACGTCGGTTCAGATCGACCGCACGAGCCAGGACACCGACGCAGCGCAAGCGATCAGGGACGCTCTGCGGAACTTCGCCGCCGACGAGATCGTCGTCCTGACCCGGCCCGGCGACGACACGACCTGGCTCGACGACGAGGCGGTCCGTGCGGCAATCGACGCGCACGGAATCCCCTCGCGCCACCTGGAGCTCGCATCTTCCTGAGTCGATAGGGTCTGCGCCGTGCGGAAGCTCCTGCCGCTCCTCGTCCTCTCCGGCGGCTTGCTGCTCGCAGCCGGTTGCGGAAGCGACGACGACGAAGGCGACGGCGGCTCCGCGGGCGGGACGACCACCGAGCAGGCAGCCTCGTGTGACAAGGACTCGCTTGAGCTCGTCAATGCCGGCCAGCTGACGATCGGCACCGACAACCCGGCCTTCCCGCCGTGGTTCGAAGGCACAAAGGAGTTCGACCCCTGGGACCCGACGACCGAGCCCACGAAGAAGGGCTACGAGCAGGAGGTCGCTTACGGGATCGCCAAGGAGCTCGGCTTCACCGACGACGAGGTCAAGTGGAAGGTCGTCCCGTTCAACCAGTCGTTCAAGCCTGGCCCGAAGACGTTCGACTTCGACATCAACCAGATCTCCTACAAGACCGAGCGGGCCGAAGCCGTCGACTTCAGCGAGTCCTACTACGACGTGGAGCAGGCGATCGTCACCGTCGAGGGCAGCAAGATCGCGAACGCCAAGTCGGTCGCAGACCTGAAGGACGCCAAGCTCGGCGCCCAGATCGGGACGACGAGCCTCGAGGCGATCAACGACACGATCCAGCCCGGCAGCGAGGCGTCCGTCTACGACACGAACAACGACGTGGTCGCGGCGATCAAGGCGAAGCAGATCGATGGGGTCGTGGTCGACTTTCCGACCGGGCTCTACATGGCCTTCGTGCAGCTCGAGGAGGAGGGAGGCTCCGTCATCGGACGCCTCCCGGCCGAAGAGGGCGGCGAGTACTTCGGCGTCGTTCTCGAGAAGGACAGCGCCCTCACCGAGTGCGTGAACGAGGCCATCGCCGCGCTGCGCGATGACGGGACGATCGACCAGCTCGAGCAGAAGTGGCTCGGCGGCAGCGCGCCGGTTCTCGAGTAGAGGAGCTCGCTCCAGCATGGGATCTGAGCCGCCAGGCCGCGCTGGGCGGCGCCAGACGTCGTCCTCAGCCGCGCCCATATTCCGCGATATGAACGCTGCCTGCGTCCGGGCCTGGCATCCACCCATCGCACCTTGGCGACGAGCCCCACACTGAAACGAGCTCCCGGGAACCGCCAGTCCCGGATCCTCGGCGGCGGCGGAGCTGCCCGCAGCACGCTGATCGCGGCCGTCAGCACGCTCGCGTTCTTCGGGATCCTGGCCTACCTGGTCAGGAGCTCGCCGGGCTGGCCCAAGGTTCGACGTTCTTTCTTCGACGGCGACGTCTTCGTTGAGGCGCTCACCGACATCTCGCCTCGGCTGCTTCTCAACATCCAGATCTTCCTGGTCGCCGAGGTGTTCATCCTCGTTCTCGGCCTCGGGATCGCACTGCTTCGTAGCCTGCCCGGCCCGGCGTTCTTCCCCTTCCGGCTGCTGGCGATCGCGTATACCGACTTCTTCCGGGGAGTTCCCACGATCCTCGTCATCTACCTGTTCGGCTTCGGAGTGCCGGCGCTTCAGCTCTCCGGCGTGCCGAACTCGCCGTTCTTCTGGGGTGTCGCGTCGCTCGTGCTCGTCTACTCGGCGTACGTCAGCGAGGTGTACCGGGCCGGGATCGAGTCGGTGCACCCGAGCCAGGAAGCGGCGGCTCGCTCGCTCGGGCTGTCGCGGGCCAAGTCCTTGCGCTTCGTCGTCGTGCCGCAGGCGGTCCGGCGTGTGGTCCCACCGCTCCTGAACGACTTCATCGGGCTCCAGAAGGACACCGCGCTCGTCGCGCTGATCGGTCCGGTAGAGGCGTTCCGGCAGTCGCAGATCGAGGTCGCATCCAAGTTCGACTACACGCCCTACTTCGCCACGGCGCTCATGTTCGTCGCGATGACGATCCCGATGGCGCGGTTCACGGACTGGCTCGCGGCCCGGCAGCGGAGGCGGATGCGATGAGCGCGGTCGAGCTCCACGGTGTGCGCAAGTCGTTCGGCTCCGAGGAGGTGCTGCACGGCATCGACCTCGAGGTCGGCGAGCACGAGGTCGTCTGCCTGATCGGCGCCTCGGGCTCTGGAAAATCCACGCTCCTGCGTTGCGTCAACCTGCTGGAGCCGGTCGACGAGGGCCGGATCCTCGTCGGAGGTGAGGAGGTGACGGCACCGGGGGTCGATGCCGACCGCGTGCGGCGGGGAATCGGCATCGTCTTCCAGGCCTTCAACCTCTTCCCGCACATGACGGTGCTCCGGAACGTAACGCTGGCGCCCCGCGAGGTCCTGAAGACTCCGCGCGCCGATGCTGAGGCGCAGGCGCTGGAGCTGCTGGGACGATTCGGGCTCGCCGACCGGGCGGGCGACTATCCCGACCGCCTCTCCGGCGGGCAGCAGCAGCGCGTCGCCATCGTGCGGGCACTCGCGATGCGTCCGCAGCTGATGCTCCTGGACGAGGTTACGAGCGCCCTCGACCCGGAGCTCGTAGGCGAGGTGCTGAACGTCGTCCGCGAACTGGCCGCCGGCGGGATGACGATGCTCATCGCGACTCACGAGATGGGCTTCGCGCGCGAGATCGCAAGCCGCGTGTGCTTCCTCGACGGCGGCGTGATCCTCGAGCAGG
>Ga0180121_10000108_pt1 | contig 28374 bp, 18 predicted proteins | sample AntDrymUQ5402106_2_FD_129676 | JGI IMG/M metagenome (GOLD analysis project Ga0180121, IMG submission 129676) | Polar desert sand microbial communities from Dry Valleys, Antarctica - metaG UQ540 (21.06) (version 2) (version 2) | ecosystem: Environmental > Terrestrial > Soil > Desert | place...
CCACCGCGATGCCCAGGAAGCCCGCACCGCCAGCGAACGCATCCTCGTAGTAGTGCTTGTAGCCGAGCACGTGATTGATGCCGCCCATCCCGGCGAGCGCGCCGGCGAGCGTCATCGCACGGATCCACACGCCGCCGACCCGAACGCCGCCGTACTCCGCGGCGTCAGGTTGCAGTCCGACGGCTCGCAGCTCGTACCCGCCGCGGGTGCGCTCGAGATACCACCACACCAATACCGCCGCGGCGAGCGCAACGAGAATCGTCCAGTTGCCCGCCGATCCATGAAATGCGTCCATCGTTCCCGAGAGACGGGGAACGACCCCGGCGCTGATCTCCGCGGTGTGCAGCGTCTCGGCCACTGCGAGCCGCGCCGCGACGATCCAGTTCAGGAACGCAAGCACGATGAAGTTCAGCATGATCGTCACGATCACTTCGTGCGCGCCGAATCGAGCCTTGAGAACTCCGGGAATCATCCCGACGGCCCCGCCTCCGGCCGCGGCCGCGACGATGCAGATCGGGATCGCGATGACCCCCGGCATGCCCCGGCTCAGCGCGAGCCCCGCCATCGCCGCGGCGAAGCCGCCCATCGCGAGCTGGCTCTCGGCGCCGATGTTGAACAGGCCCGCGCGAAGGCCGAGCGTGACGGCGAGGCCGGTGAAGATCAGCGTCGTCGCCTTGAACAGCACCTGGCCAAGCCCGTACGGGTTGCCCCATGTTCCGTCGAGCAGGAGGCGATACACCGCACCGGGCGCCTCGCCGAACGAGAGGATGAGGATGTCCCCGATGACCAGTGCGATGAGGAGCGCGACGAGGGGCGGAAGCAGCGCTTCCAGGATCGCCGTCCGCTTCACGCTACAGAGTCCGCCGCACCGGTCATGTACCGGCCAAGGAGTTCCTCGGTCGCGTCGGCACGTTGCACGACGGTCGCGAATCGACCGCCGTACATCACCGCGATGCGATCCGCGAGTGCCATCACCTCTGCCAGCTCCGCGGACACGAGGATGATCGCCTTCCCCGCCGCCCGCGCCGCGCGAAGGCGGTCGTGAATCTGCTCGATCGCGCCGACATCGACGCCCCGGGTGGGCTGCGCAGCGAGCAGCACCGAGAAGTCGCGCGCCATCTCCCGCGCGACGACGATCTTCTGCTGGTTTCCGCCGGAGAGCGCGCGGGCAGGCAGGGCGGGGTCGGGCGGCCGGATGTCGAACGTTGCGATCCGGTCGGTGGCGTTCGCAGCGACCCGCTGCCGCTCGAGCACGCCGCGGCGCGTGAAGCGATGCTGCGCTCCTAGAATCAGGTTGTCGGCGATCGAGTAGTCGAGGATCAGGCCGCGTCGATGCCGATCTTCGGGGATGTGCGACAGGCCGCGATCGGCCCGCTCGCGCACCGAAGTTCGCCCGATGTCGTGCGTGCCGAGATGTATCGAACCGGCGCTCGGCGACCGCAGGCCGGCGAGCGCCTCGATCAGCTCCGTCTGGCCGTTGCCTTCGACGCCCGCGATCCCGAAGATCTCGCCGGCAGCGACGCTGAAGCTGACCCCGTCCACCGCGCGGACGTTGCGAGCGCTCGGCACCACGAGATCGCGGACGACGATCGCGGGCGCAGCGGGGACTATCGCACCAACCGCGGCACTGGTCGCGCCGGCGAGCACCACGTCCCGGCCGACCATCGCCCGCGCGAGCGCCGCCGGGGTCGTGTCGCGAGTCGCGGTTCGCAGCATCGTCTCACCCTGCCGCATGACCGTGACCATGTCCGACACGTCCATCACTTCGTCCAGCTTGTGGGTGATGAGCACCACGGTCGTTCCGTCGTCCCGCAGTCGGCGCAGGATGCGCCAGAGATCGCGGATCTCGGGCGGCGACAGGACGGCCGTCGGCTCGTCGAGCAGGAGGATGCGTGCGCCGCGAAAGAGGACGCGCAGGATTTCCACCCGTTGCGCCTCGCCGACGGAGAGCGCCGACACCCTGCGGTTCGGGTCGACGCGGAATCCCGTCCGCTCGCTGATTGCCTCGACATCGCGAACGGCGCGCGCCCGATCGAGCAGCCCGCGGCTCGATGGCTCGCGTCCGAGGACGATGTTTTCGGCGACTGTCAGAGTCGGCACGAGCATGAAGTGCTGATGCACCATCCCGACGCCGGCAGCGATCGCCGCCTCGGTGGACCATCCGGTGACGTCGCGGCCGTCGACGGCGATCGTACCCGCATCGGGGGCGAACATCCCGCTGACGATGCGCATGAGCGTCGACTTGCCAGCGCCATTCTCGCCGACGAGTGCGTGAATCTCGCGGGTCGCGACCTCGAGCGACGCGCCACGATTCGCGCGCACGGCTCCGAACGACTTGACGACCCCGCGCGCCACGACGGCCATCGTAGCGCCGTCCTTCGCGGCCACCGGAGACGTCACCCGCGGCCTCCCGGTGCGGCAGCGCGTGTGGTCGGCACCTTGATGCGGCCGGCGATGATCTCCTGCTTCAGCGCCTCGACGCGCGCGCGCGCCGCATCGGGGATCAACGCCCGATTGTTGGCGTCGTAGATGTAGCCGACGCCATCCTCGGCCAGACCATACGAGTAGATGCCGCCCTTGAACGTCCCGTCCCGCACGCGCTTGATCGTGTCGAACGTGACCGCCGCGACGCCCTTCACCATCGAGGTGAGGATCAGCCGCGGTGCCGTGGGATCGTACTGATCGGCGTCCACGCCGATGGCCATCTTCCCGCGCTCGCGGGCTGCCTGAAACACCCCGAGGCCCGTCGATCCGGATGCGTGGAAGATGATGTTCACGCCGGACTGGTACTGACTCAGTCCGAGCTCCTTTCCCTTGCCTGGATTCCGAAACGCTTCCGGCGTCGCGCCCGCGTACTGCGCGATGACCGTGCAGTCCGGGCACACGTGCTCGACGCCCGCACGGTAGCCTGCCTCGAACTTGTGGATGAGGGGGATGTCCATCCCGCCGACGAACCCGACACGCTTCGAGTTGCCGACGATCGCCGCCAGCGCGCCGACGAGGAAGGAGCCTTCCTCCTCGCGAAACTTGAGGGCGGCGAGGTTGGCCGGCGGCGGAATGACATTTCCCGCGGCGTCGCTGGCGATCGAGTAGTCCACCCCCGCGAATGCGACGTCGGGATATTCCTTCGCCAGCTCTGTCAGGTCATCGGTGAAGATGAAGCCGACCCCGATGACGAGGTCCATCCCTTCTGCGGCGAGGAGCCGGAGTCCGGCTTCTCGGTCGGATCCTTCACCCGGCTCGACGAAGCGAACGTGTGCGCCGAGCTCCCGCATCGCCCGTTCAGCGCCCGCATACGCGCCGTCGTTGAACGACTTGTCACCCCGGCCCCCGACGTCGAAGACGACACCGACATCGATCGTGCCTTCCGCCACGGATTCCGTCGCCCCGCGTGGGGCGACGAAGAGCAGGGCGAGGTGGATGACGAGGAGCACCGCGATGGCGATGACGAGCTTTCGCATGGGCACGAAGATTCGTGCTCGGCGCGGGCGGGGGCAAGACTCGGCTCCGCGCGAGCGTCGCGGCGTCCGCTACGCCTGCTCTCGTTTCGCCGACTGCTAGAAGAAGAAGAAGAACTCGCCGCCACCGCCACCACCAAAGCGCGGGTTCACGATGTTGTTCAGGATCGAGCCGAACGTGTAGTTCAGATTGACGTTGCCGGAGTATCGATACGAGGTCTCGAGCTGGCGCCGCCGGAGAAGTACATCCTCATCGCTCGCCGCGCCGCGCGCCAGATAAAGCTGATTATGAATCTGCGAAGCGCTCACGAAGAAGTTGAGGGAAAAGCCCCTGAAGAGTCGCAGGTTCGCGTTGCTGAAAGCCGATACCGAGTACAGGTCAAGGTCGTGCAGGTACTGCTGTCCAGAAATCGATGCGAAGGCGCTCCCCCAGGGCCGGGTTATCCGATACCCGACAAGAAGCTGCTGGTCGAAGCGGCGCTCAGCAGTCTGGAAATAGATCGTCTCATCGAAATAGTCGATCGCGTTGAACCCAGCTGAGTACTGAACTGTCAATAGCCGCCGCGTGGATTCCTGGTACGGAAAGATGCTGTACTCGACCGCTGGTGCAGCCCGAAGCGTCAGCTCCTGGTTCAGGAAGCTTGACCGGGTCGCGTTGGCCGTCAGCCCGCCTGACCAGTGCGGGCCCAGCGACCGAACCAGCAGGCTACTTCCATTGATCCCATGCGAATACAGGGTTGTAGTCCGCCCACTGGCGAATGTGAACCGCTGCTCGCGATAGTTGCCGCTTGCCGACAGGCGTGCCTTCCACGCATCGGTGGTTCGAGTGGCGGTGAGCGAGCCATTCGTGGATACGCCCCTGTTCGTCTTCTCTCCGTTCGCGCTCCCACCTATGCTCGTCGAGAACACCCAGAAATTCCAGGGGTCGGCCGACGCCGACGGGGGCACGGATGGCTGACCAGCCGAGAGAGGCGCCAAGGAGATGTTGATCCGCGCGGCGCTGGGCGTATGCGCGACGTACCGCATGAGGCCCATCTTGAGATACTGCAACGCGAGCCGGCGTGTTCGATCCTCGGTTTCGCTCGGCTCCGTCGCGAACACCAGCGTGTCGGCCGCACCGGCGAATCTCCTCAAGCCGATGAAATCCAGCGTATGCGCCCTCCCGCCCGCACCAGTCGTCTGGGACGTGAAGATCACATGGACGTCGGCGTCGGCGCGATCGCGGACGTAATCGACGTACGTCAACTCGGTACGCAGGTAGTCGAAGCTGCACGGACAGTTGTCGACGAACACCCGCAGGGTGGTGCCCACCGTTGTTGCCGGGGTCGCCGGGGGGACATCCTGCGCCTCCAGGATGAGTGGCGCTGCCAAGGCAGCCAGACCGAGGCACAGGGATCGCTTCATCGGTTTCGTGAGGGCAAAAGGGGAATGGCCGACCCTCGATCCCGCCGGCAATGGCGGAAATCCGAGGGGGCATCGAACAGGCTGTTCGACACCCGGTACCCTCCAACGGTTGGCAACCGTCGACGGATTCAGACCGCGCAAGCCCTGCACGAGACGCGCCCGAACCGTTCGTCGCCCAATGGACAGCCAACGCGCGCCCCGGTAACTCTCTGTCTCCCCACCCGCGATCCCCAGAGGTTCCCGATTGGAGCGCATCCGCACTCGCTTCCTCGTCGTCGGCAGCGGCGTCGCTGGCCTGCACACCGCATGGCGTGCGGCACAAACGGATGATGTTCTCCTGCTCACCAAGCGTTCGCTGTTCGACAGCGCGACAGCCTACGCTCAGGGGGGAATAGCCGCCGCGCTCGGCGCCGGAGACTCGCCGAAGCTTCACCGGCAGGACACTCTCGCCGCTGGTGCGGCGCTCTGTGACGCGGCGGCCGTCGCCGTCCTCGTCGAGGAAGGTCCGGCGCGCGTTACCGAACTGTACGCCGCGGGTGCGAAGTTCGACCTGGATCCGAGTGGGAAGTTCAAGCTGGGCAAGGAAGCGGCACATTCGCGCCATCGCATCGTTCACGCGCACGGTGATCAGACGGGCGCCGAGGTCGCGCGAACGCTGATCGCCAAGGTGCGGGAAAGCGAACGCGTGAAAGTGGTCGAGACCGCGCGCGTCCTCGGCCTCATCGTGCACGGCGAGCAATGCTGCGGCGTCCGCGCGAGCGTCGCGGGCAATCCGGTCGAGATCATCGCAGACGCGACGGTCCTCGCCACCGGAGGGTGCGGGCAGGTGTTCCGGTACACCACCAACCCCGTCGTCGCGACGGGTGACGGCTTCGCGATCGCACACCGTGCCGGCGTGCGTCTGGCCGACATGGAGTTCGTCCAGTTCCACCCGACCGCGCTCGACACGCCCGAGAATCCGCTCCAGCTCATTTCCGAGGCGGTGCGCGGTGAGGGTGCGCGCCTCCTCAACGAGGCCGGCGTGCGCTTCATGTCATCGCGCCACCGCCTGGCCGAGCTCGCGCCGCGCGACATCGTGGCGCGCGAGATCTTCCGCGAGCGGGCCGACGGTGGGCGTGTCTACCTCGACGCACGAAAGCTCGGACGCGCGTTTATCCGCCGCTTCCCGGGCATTCACGCCGTCTGCCGCGCGCGGGGCATCGATCCGGTGAAGGATCTCATCCCGGTCACCCCGGCGGCGCACTACATGATGGGCGGCATCGTCACCGACCTCGTGGGTCACTCGAGCCTCGCACGCCTGTACGCCGTCGGCGAGCTCTCGAGAACGGGCGTCCACGGCGCCAACCGGCTTGCATCCAACTCGCTGCTCGAGGGCCTCGTCTTCGCCGAGCGGGCGGCGCGCGACATGATGCTGACACCCCGGCTCCGTACGGCTCCGCGGAAGAAGTCATGGCAGGTGCCGCTGCTCACCGATCGCGGCGCGGCCCAGGTCGCGGCCGATGACGTTCGCTCCGTCATGTGGGAGCACGCAGGGATCGCCCGAACGGGGAAGGGACTGCGCACCGCGCTCTCCGAGCTCGATCGCATCACCGAGCGACTGCCCGAGGGCGCAACGGAGGAGGCGAACATGATCGACACCGCCCGGCTCATTGCCGAGGCGGCGCTTATGCGCGGCGAATCACGCGGTGGCCACTTCCGAACCGATTTTCCGAAGGCAAAGCGCAAATGGCGCGGGAGGCACATCGAATGGTGACGCACACGACCAGTCACGGCGACGAGACGATGAACCCGCTGGGCCGGCCCGGCGCCGGCGAGTATGCCCCCTCTTACGCCGGGTACGTGAACGCCGTCCCTGATGGCGAGCTGCTCGTGCTGTTGCGCGATCAGCTCGCCGAGACCGAGGCACTGCTCCGCGAGTTCTCCGGCGCGCGGGGCGATCATCGCTACGCGCCGGGAAAGTGGACCGTGAAGGAGGTCGTCGGCCACATCGCCGATTCGGAGCGCGTCTTTTCCTATCGTGCGCTCCGCTTCGCACGCGGCGATCGCACGCCACTGCCGGGATTCGAGCAGGAGGACTTCATCCGCGGGGGAAACTTCGCCGCGCGCCCGCTGCCCGAGATCGCGGGTGAGCTGCGCAGCGTTCGCATGGCGACGATCACCCTCTTCGCGGGCCTGTCCGAAGAGGCGCTCATGCGACGCGGGCCGGCCAACAACGTGGAGGTGAGCGTGCGAGCGTTGGCATGGATCATCGCCGGCCACGAGCGGCACCATGCGAGGATCGTTCGCGAGCGATACCTGGGATGACCCCAGTGGCCGACAATCAGCGCCGGGCGAACTGGAAGAAAAACTCGCTCTCCTGTAAGGAATCGTTGCAGAAGCACAGACCGCTGCCTGTCGCGAATTACTGATAAGTCAATACGAACTAACAGGTTGGGCTGCGGGCCCATCCATTGCCTTGAGGCTCCGTCACACCGGTTCAGGGAGCCCACGGATGATGAGGACGAGGAAGCGGCAGATCGCGGTGCTTCTCGCGATGTCGATCGGGGTAGGGTGCAGCGATGTTGCGCCGCTGGCGCCGACGCCGGGTTCCGGCGTCGGCACCGCCGCCGAGGTCTCGCTGGCGCGCCAGCCGAGCAACCGCGAGCAGACCATCGCGACACTGGAACGGCTCCGGCCCCTCAAGGCGAGCGATAGCAGGACCGTGATCATCGGGCCCGCGGGCGGTGACATCATGCTGCCCAGGGCCGGGTTCCGGATCCACATTCCGCCGGGCGCACTCACCGCATCGACGGCGATCTCAGTGACCGCCCATCCCGGCAGGGCGGTCGCGTACGAGTTCGGGCCGCACGGACTGCAGTTCCTCGTTCCTGTGCAGATACACCAAAACCTGGTAGGCACCACGGCGGAGAAAAGCCCCGAGCTCCGCCAGTCGCTCGCTGCGGGCTACTTCGAGAACGGTGCGGCGTCGATCGATGACGCCGCCGGTGTCGCCGTGATCACCGAACGCCTGCGCACGACTCTGTCAGAGAAGGACATGGCGGTGTTCTTCGAGATCACTCACTTCTCCGGCTACATCCTGGCAACGGGCTGATGCCCACGCGCTATCCGGAGTCAACGGGCTCGCCGACACTAACCGTGAGTGATTCATGAACACTGATTCTCGTCTCGAGCGCATCGCCGAAGCGCGGCGGCTGGCGGACCGAGGCCGTTCCGCCGAGCAGCGCGGAACGCCGCGCGATGCCCTCGGCTGGTACGACCGTGCTCTCGCCTCGCTGGAAACCGCCGGATCGGACACGCTCTGCGCCGACCTGCTGCGCTGGAAAGGAACGGTTCACCGCGAGTGCGGTGAAACGGCTGAGGCGGCGGCGTTGTATCGCCACAGCCGGACAGTTGCAACCTCCATCGGCTATCGCGCCGGTGAGGCGCACGCCGTGAACTGTCTCGCCGGGATCGCCCAGCGACGCGGCGATCTCGCTGACGCGGAGGCCTGCTATGATGAGGCCGCATTGCTCGCCGTCGCGGCGGGCGACGTCCGCCTGGCCGGAATGATCCAGCAGAACCTCGGCATCCTCGCGAGCATTCGCGGCGATTGCGACGGCGCGCTCGCTCGATACCGCATGAGCCTCCGGACGTTCGAGGAACTGAAGGATGAACAGGCCGTCTCCTGGGTGCTCAACAACCTCGGGATGCTGTTCGCGGATCAGCACCGCTATGACGAGGCGGATGCGGCGTTCACCCGCGGGCTTGCGCTCGCCCGGTCCCGCGGGGATCTGCTGGTCGAGGGTGCCATCGAGGTCAATCGAACCGAGATGTTGATCGCCGCCCAGCGGTGGGAGGACGCGGAAGGCGGGTGTCAGCGCGCACTGCGAATCGCGGAGCAGCGCGGCGATCGGCTGCGGACTGCCGAGGCACTGCGGCTGGTCGCCAAGCTGGATCGTCACCTCTCGCAGCTGGACCACGCTATCGAGGTACTCGACAAGGCCCGGGCGCTGACGGACGAAAGTGAGGATGCCCTGCTCGGTGCCGAACTGCTCAGCGAGCTCGGGGAAGTGCGCCATTCCCAAGGCCGGATCGGAGATGCGCGCGATGCGTGGCGCGAGGCGCTGGGGGCGTTCATCAGGCTTGGGGCATCCCAGGACGCGGGTCGAGTGGAGGCTCGGCTTGGAGCACTGGGCCCGACGAGTCCCGGCCGCTCCGAGAGCACGCCCGTCGCGTGACGCCGCTAGCGAGCGCGGCCGCGATGTGATCTACGTCACAGATAAGCGAGCTCGACCGGGGCGTTATTCGCCAGGCGACCGAGGCCCCTCCTCCTGCGGACGGTCGTGGGTGCTGGCGGCAACGACGGTCGGGACCCGTGCCTCTTCGAGGCAATCCTCAACGGTGGCGGAGCAAGCATGACCGGACAGCAGAGTGGCAGCAGATCCTCTTCCCCGAGTGCGTCCGCGTTCGACGCACTCGTGGGAACGAGTAGTGCCCTGCGGGCGGCGGTAACCGGCGCCCAGCGGGTGGCTGCGTCACGGTTCACCACGGTCCTCGTGATCGGCGAGACCGGAACCGGCAAGGAGCTCGTGGCGCGTGGAATCCACTGTGCGAGTCGGAACGCAGCGGCGCCTTTCGTGGCCATCAATTGCGCGGCTATCCCCGACAGCATGCTCGAATGCGAGTTGTTCGGGCACGAAGCGGGGGCGTACACCGATGCGCGCACGCGCAAGCACGGGCTCATGGAGGTCGCCGGATCCGGGACGCTCTTTCTCGATGAGGTCCACGAGCTTCCTGCGATGCTGCAGCCAAAGCTGCTCCGTGTCCTCGAGGACCGTCGCGTGCGGCGGCTTGGCGGCGTGCAGGAGATCAACATCGACTGCCGGATCATTGCCGCGACGAACCTCAGCCTGGAGCGCGCCGTGCAGCGGGGAACGTTCCGGGAGGATCTTTTCTACCGACTGAACGTCTTCCGCGTCGAGCTCCCGCCGCTCCGCAGTCGAGCCGGCGACGTCGCGCAATTGGGGCGTCGCTTTCTGGCGGAGTTGTGCCGCGAGCATGACCTCCCGGCGAAAACACTGCTCCCGGATGCGGTCGCCAAACTCGAAGCGCACCGCTGGCCCGGGAACGTTCGCGAGCTCAAGAACGTCATCGAACGGGCAGCGCTCCTCAGTGACGATTGCTCCGTCAGCGCCGATCACATCGTGATCGAAGGCCGGGCTCCGTCACTTCCGGACGCAACCCCTGCCATCGCCTTTCGAAGCGTTCGCGCAGGGGAAATCGAGATCCCGCTCTCCGGGAAAACGCTCCAGGAGATCGAGTGGGAGGCCGTGCAGGTCACCCTGCAGCTCACCCACGGCAATCAGAGCCGAGCCGCGCGGCTGCTGGGTATCTCCCGCCCGACGATCGCTCGCATTCTACGCACTGGCCCTGTTCATACCGGGGCAATTCAAGAGGCATCATGACCGGGCCGTGCGAAGCGTCTCCCGAGCTGAGCCCGGCGTTGCAGACACTGCTCATGACAGCGCGAGACGCCGAGCGGGCCGGGACGCAATCGGCAGCGCGCTCGGCGTACGAGGAGATTCTCCACCGGCTTGCCGGCGCGGACAGCGCACAGTTCGCCGCCGCGCTGCTGCGGTGGATCGGGCGCACTCACTTCCACGATGGTGACCTCGACGCGGCAGGTGACTGCTACGAGGCCGCCCTGAGCATTGCGGACATCGTGGGTAACGAGGCGTGCTCGGCCCATGCGGTCAACATGATCGCGGGCATCTGGTGGCGACGCGGCGCCCTCGACGAGGCGGAAGGGCTGTATCTCCGCGCGCGCGAGCTCGGCGCCCGCGGAGGTGATCCAACGCTGGTCGCCATGATCGAGCAGAACCTCGGGATCATTGCGAACATCCGGGGCGACTTTCAGCGTGCGCAGCGTCGCTACGCGGCGAGTTTGGCGGGCTATCGCGCGCTGGGTCTCACGGCGTATGTCGGGCCGCTGCTCAACAATCTCGGCATGCTCCACACGCACCGGAAGCAGTGGCGGCAGGCCGAGGATGCATACGAGCAGGCGCTCGCAGCCTGTCAGGAGGCCGGGGACGTCAGCACGCGCATCATGATCGAGGTGAATCTCACCGAGCTTCGCATTGCGCAACGCGACTGGAAGCGCGCCCTGGCGAGCTGTGATTCGGCGAGCGAGCAGATGCGCCGATCGGGCGACACGCGTGGACTGGGCGAGACCCACAAGCACTACGGCGTGATCGCCCGCGAGCAGCAACGGTATGATGCGGCCGCCGGCCACCTGCGCGATGCGATGACCGTCGCCGAGCACACTCAGGATCACCTGCTCACGGCGGAGACTGCACGTGAATACGCAGAATTGTTCTGGCGGATGCGGCGAAATTCGGAGACGCTTCGGTGGTTGACGCGCTCGCATCGGCTGTTCGCCGAGGTGCGCGCACGACATGAGCTGGCCGATGTCGATGCCCGCGTCGAACGTCTGGAGCTGCTGTTCCTCGCCATGGTGAAGGAATGGGGAGAGTCGATCGAGTCGAAGGACCGGTACACCCGGGGGCACTGTGAGCGAGTTGCCGACTATGCCTGCGCGCTGGCCGGATCGCTCGGCTACGATCGCCAGCAGCTCTTCTGGTTTCGGCTTGGCGCCTTCCTCCACGACGTCGGCAAGCTCGTGGTCCCTTCGGAGATCCTGAACAAGCCGGGCCGGCTCACATTCGAGGAGCGCACAGTGGTCGAGCGACATCCGCTCGCCGGAGTCGAGTTGCTGAGCGACACGGACTTTCCAGCGGACATCGTGCCGATGGTGCGCAGCCATCACGAACGCTGGGACGGGACAGGATACCCGGACCGTCTTCAGGGTGAAGCCATCCCCTTCGCGGCGCGAGTCCTCTGTGTGGCCGATGTCTTCGACGCGCTGACGACCGATCGACCCTATCGCCCTGGCTTCGACCGCGCGACTGCGCTTCGGATCATGAGCGAGGAAGTGGGAAGGGCATTCGACCCGGCCGTGTTCGCGGCGTTCACCCGACTCGACGTGCACGTCGGCGTGGCCGCGCGGATGGATCCTCTCTGCGCACCCGATGTGCCGACGCTTGCTCGGCACGCAATGCCCATGATTGCTCATGCCTGGCGAGCCCTGTCTGCATGATGCCCCGCCCCCGCCAACCATGCAGGCGAGGGCGCTCCTACCGGCGGGTGTAACCCGCCTCCGAGACCCACTGCTCGAGCTGCGCGGTCGTTTGCGCTCCAAGCCGCCGATCGATCAGCTCTCCGTTCCGAAACAGCAGCGTCGTCGGGATCTGGTTGTGCGCCTCGGTCAGCGCGAGGCGCGCGGCGCCAAGCGGAATCCGCGGCAGGCCGACGCCGTGAGTGTCGAGCAGCCGCGCGATATCCGGCTCCAGGCTTCCGGGCTCCGTCGCCATCATGATGCCGACGTCGATCGACTGTTGGCGGAGCGACTTCCGCGCCCGCTGCAGATCGAGCAGCGCACCGGGGCTGTGCGCGCTCCATGTGCTCCACACCATGACCAGACTCACACGGCTCGTGGGCGCCGGCGTCTCCGGGAATAGATCCGACCACTTGCGACGTGCCGGCAGCGGCGCCGGATTCTCCGGCAGTGGCCGCTCCCGCGCGCTCAGGACATCACTCGCCATCATGAACCCGCGGTAGTCGTCGCCATCATAGCGGAACGAGAGGCGACCATCCCTGGTCCAGCTCGGGAAGTAGCTCGATCCGGAAAGATTGGTGACCGTCCGAACCGTGCGTCTCTCGGTGTCGACCACCTGGATCTCGTAGCCGGCTCCGTTCAATTTCTGGACATGAAAGGCGATGTAGCGGCCGTCCCACGAAAAGTCGGCCTTCGCGCCACCGATCCCCGTATCGAGAATGCCTTCGCAGTCGGTGAGGTTGCGGACGACGACAGTCCCGCGGACGAACGTCGTGATTCTCCTCCCATCCCGCGACAGGAGCGGGCGTTCGCCAGTGCCGATGCCAAGGCACGCCTGGACAGTGCCGGCGGGAAGCACACCCCTGTCGCCGTCGAGAAAGTAGTATCGGCTGTCGATCGTGAGGATGAGGTTCCGCCCATCGCGCAGGCCCCAGCTGAAGTAGTCGCCGAGCGCCACCGGCGCGACATCCCGGGTAATGGCGCCAGTGCGGTGATGCCGGATCGCCACCGAGCCGCTTCCCTCGAAGCTCAGGTAGATCATCCGCTCGCCGTCGGGCGAGAAGTAGGCATCGATGCCCGGTTCGGTAAACAGCAGCTTGCGGGTCCGGAGATCGATGACTGTCACGGTGCGCTGCGGATCGCGTCGCCTGGGCGCGCGCGTCTCGGAGGCATACGCGAGGTAGCGGCCGTCCGGGGAGATCCGCGCGTAGGCGAACACACCCTCCGCCGGGTCCAGCGCGTGCACACGTTCGAAGCGCGGAGTGCGAGCGGTCGGGGCCGTGGAGGCACACACGACGAACAGGGGCAGCAGCGCCCGGAGCTTCATGCGGTTTTTCCGGTTGGTGGCAGCATCGGTTCAGGCTATACTCTAGGCGCCGGCGGGGGATGTCCAGAGGTGCGGCCTCGAGGGTCGCTCCGATACTCCGCGACGCGCCACGGGAGACGATGACGGCGACCGCCACGACCGCACGAGTCCACGACGAGATCCGCGAGCTCGCCCGCGTCCGCAACGCGGTGATCCTCGCCCACAACTACGAGCGTCCGGAGGTCCAGGACGTCGCCGACTATGTCGGGGATTCACTCGGCCTCTCGCGCGAGGCGGCCCGCACCGATGCGGAGGTCATCGTGTTCTGCGGCGTGCACTTCATGGCCGAGACGGCTGCCATTCTCTCGCCGGAGAAGACGGTCCTGCTGCCGGACCTCGCCGCCGGGTGCTCGCTCGCGTCGATGATCGACGCCGAGCAGCTCCGCGCATGGAAAGCGGAGCACCCCGGTGCGGTCGTGGTGTCGTACGTGAACACGACTGCCGCGGTGAAGGCGGAAAGCGACTACTGCTGCACATCAGGTAACGCGGTCGAGGTCGTGAACTCCATTCCGGCGGAGAAGACGATCCTCTTCCTCCCCGACATGTTCCTCGGAAACCACGTTCGCCGGATGACCGGCCGCACCAACATGCACGTGTGGCTCGGCGAATGTCACGTGCACGCGGGGATCGATCCCGAGCACATCTCGCTGCAGCGGGCGAAACATCCTGGTGCCGAGTTTCTCGTCCACCCGGAGTGTGGCTGCTCGACGAGCGTGCTCGAGGCGATGTCGGCGGGCGACATCGACGCGCAGGGCGTGCAGATCCTGTCCACGGAAGGGATGATTCGGCGCCCGGCAACTTCGGATGCCGATGAGTTCATCGTCGCCACCGAGGTCGGCATCCTTCACCGGCTGCGCCGCGAAAATCCCACGAAGCGATTCTTCGCGGCGAACGACCGGGCGATATGCACCTACATGAAGGTGACCACGTTGCCCAAGGTGCTTCGTTCTCTCGAACGACTCGAGCATCGCATTACGGTCGAGCCGGCGATTCGCGAGCGGGCACGACTCGCGATCGAACGCATGGTGGCGATCGGCGGGCAGACGCCGCTGTCGCCCGCCCCCGGAACGGCGGAGGATCCCGGCGAGTGAGTCCACATGGGAAGCGTCGCCAACCTCGGATCGTCACTCCGCTCGGTGCGCCGATCATCGACGCCGAGCTCCAGCTCGATTTCCCGCTGGACGAACTCGAGGTGCGGATGATGGTCAGGGACGCGCTCGAGGAGGACTATGCCTTCCGGGATGTGACGACCGCCGCGACGGTGCTGTCCGATCGGCGCGCGCGGGCCACGATCGTCGCGCGCCAGGAGGGCGTGCTCGCGGGTGTTCCCTTCGCGCTGGAGGCGTTCAGGATTCTCGATCCGTCGGTGACCATCCGCGTGGACGTGGATGATGGGACGCGCGTGCACCCCGGGCTCGCGCTCTTCTACATCAGCGGTCACGCGCGCGGGATGCTGTCGGCCGAACGCGTCGCGCTGAACTTCATGCAGCGGCTGTCGGGAATCGCCAGCTTGACGCGCAGGTTCGTCGATGCGGTGGTGGGAACGGGGGTCAGCATCCTCGATACGCGGAAGACGACGCCCGGATGGCGCCGGCTCGAGAAGTATGCCGTTCGCGCCGGGGGCGGCATGAACCATCGGATGGACCTGTTCAGCGCGGTGCTCATCAAGGACAACCATCTCGTCGCCGTGGATGGCGACATTGCGCTCGCCGTGCGCCGCACGCGCGATCTCGCCCCGCCGGGCACCCGGGTCGAGGTGGAGTGCGATCGACCCGAACAGGTCGACGCGGCCGTCGCTGCCGGCGCCGACATCATCCTGCTCGACAACATGGCGATCCCCATGCTGCAGGAGTGTGTGCGCAGGGTCGCGGGCCGCGCGACCCTCGAGGCCTCCGGAGGCATCTCGCTCGCCACCGTGCGAGGGATCGCGGAGACGGGGGTCGACTGGATTTCCGTAGGAGCGCTGACGCACTCGGCCCCCGCCCTGGATCTCGGGCTCGACTTCACGAGCGTCTAGCGGGTACACGGCGCGCATGTCGGACCTCCTGGCGGCGCGCTCGCAGATGGCGATGTCCCTCGCCTTCCACATCATCTTCGCCGTGATCGGGATCGCCATGCCGGTGCTGATGGTCATCGCCGAGTGGCGGTGGCGGCGCCGGGGTGACGCGATCTACCTGGAGCTGGCGAAGCGCTGGGCGAAGGGAACCGCGATCCTGTTCGCCGTCGGCGCGGTGTCCGGCACCGTGCTGTCGTTCGAGCTCGGCCTCCTCTGGCCACGCTTCATGGAGTACGCCGGAGCGATCATCGGAATGCCCTTCTCGCTCGAGGGCTTCGCGTTCTTCACCGAGGCGATCTTCCTCGGCGTCTACCTGTACGGCTGGGACCGGATCTCGCCGCGCGCGCATCTCCTTGCCGGCGTGATGGTGGCGGTCAGCGGAGCGGCGTCGGGCATTTTCGTGGTGACGGCGAACGCATGGATGAATTCACCAACGGGCTTCGATCTCGTTGACGGCCGGATGGTGAACATCGACCCGATCCGGGCGATGCTCAATCCTGGATCCTTTCCGCAGGCCCTGCACATGACGCTCGCGGCGTACGCGGCCACCGGGCTCGCGGTCGCGGGGATTCACGCCTTCCTGCTGCTGCGCCGGCCGAACCATCCCTTTCATCGCAGGGCGCTCGGTATCGCCCTCATGGTCGGTGCGCCAGCGGCGATCCTGATGCCGGTGAGCGGCGACATCAGCGCGCGCTACGTCGCGAGATGGCAGCCGGCAAAGCTCGCCGCGATGGAGTCGCTGTTCGAGACGACGCGTGGTGCGCCGCTCGTCATCGGCGGAATCCCGGACGTCGCCAGTCGCACGACCCGATGGTCGATCGAGATCCCGAAGGCGCTCTCGCTCCTCGCCTTTCACGACGCGAATGCCGAGGTGAAGGGACTCGACCAGTTCGCGGAGACCGATTGGCCGCCGGTGACGATCGTCCACATCGCGTTCCAGCTGATGGTCGGCCTCGGCACCCTGATGGCCTTCGTGTCGCTCTGGGCGTTCTGGATTCGCTGGCGACGGCGTGACCTGTCGAAGGAGCGAGCGCTGCTGCGCGCGCTCGTCGTGGTCGCGCCACTCGGGATGGTCGCGATCGAGGCCGGGTGGGTCGTCACCGAAGTCGGGCGACAGCCGTGGATCGTGTACGGGATCGTTCGCACCGCCGATGCCGTGACGCCGATGCCGGGCCTGGTGTATCCATTCGCGTTGTTCACCCTGCTGTATCTCTTCCTCGCCGGCGTCGTGGGGTGGCTGCTGTATCGCCAGATCGTGCACTCACCGTCGCCGACCGAGCTGCGCGTGGGCACCCAGCCGCTGCGCCCGCCGGATTCCTGGCTCACGACCGACGAGCCGATCACGCGCGGGGACCGCGGCGGTACGAGCGGGCAATGAGCGACCTCTTCACTCTGCCCGTCATGCTCGCCGGGGTCATCATAGTGTCGCTGAACGCGTACGTGCTGCTCGCCGGAGCAGATTTCGGCGGGGGCGTGTGGGATTTCTTCGCCACCGGCGAGCGGCGTGTCCGGCAGCGCACCTTGATTGCCGACGCGATCGGGCCGGTGTGGGAAGCGAACCACGTGTGGCTGATTCTCGTGGTCGTGTTGCTGTTCACCTGCTTTCCCGGCGCATTCGCGGCGATCAGCGTCACGCTGCACATCCCGCTGCTCGTGATGCTGGTCGGGATCGTCATGCGCGGGGCGGCCTTCACCTTCCGTACCTACGACAGCCAGCGCGACGAGGTACAGCGTCGATGGGGGCGCATCTTCGCGATCGCGAGCCTCGTGACGCCGATCGTTCTCGGCGTCTGCGTCGGAGCGATTGCCGCCGGACGTGTCCATGGCGAGAACGCCGCTGGCTTCGCGAGCGCCGGCTTCCTGGCGTCGTACGTCACTCCATGGCTCACCGGCTTCGGTTTCGCCATTGGTGTGACGACGCTCGCGCTGTTCGCGCAGCTTGCCGCCGTTTATCTCACCGTCGAGGCGCGCGACACGGACCTGCAGGATGACTTCCGTCGTCGAGCCCACATCGCCCAGGGCGTGGCGTTGGTGGCCGCCGGACTGGCGCTCATTCTCGCCCGACGGGATGCGCCGAACATCAGTCGGGGATTGCTCGAGGGATGGCATGCCGTCCCGCTGCTGCTTGCCGTCGCCCTTTCCGCCCTCTGGACCGCGTTGTCACTCAGGCAACGGACCTTTCACGCCGCTCGCATCGGCGCCGCGGCGCAGGCGACGGCGATCCTGTGGGGGTGGCCGCTCGCCCAGTTCCCCTGGCTGCTCCCGCCTGATGTCTCGATCGCTGACGCGGCGGCCCCGGCCACGACACTGCGTCCCGTCCTCATCACGCTGGGCGTCGGAGCGCTGCTGCTCCTTCCGTCGCTCGCCTACCTGTTTCGCGTGTTCAAGTCGTCGACGGCCGTCGCGAAGCCGTCGTAGATTTCTGCTCGCTCAGTGCGTCGCCCAGACCTTCCGCGATCCATCCTTCGCGATCGCGATGACTTCGTACGGCTCCAGCGTGCCCGTTTCCATTCCCGGAGATCCCTGCGGCATTCCGGGCACCGCGATGCCGATGATGTCCGGCCGCTCGCGCAGCAGGCGGCGCACATCCTCCGCAGGAACGTGCCCCTCGACGAAGTAGCCGCCGATCACCCCGGTGTGGCAGGTCGCGACATCCTCCGCGACACCGTACGTCCGCTTCACCGCCGCGAGCTGCGCGACGTCGGTGACCGCGACCCGGAAACCGTGCTCCCGCATGTGATCCACCCAGTTCGCACAGCACCCGCAAGTCGGCGTCTTGTAGACGGTGATGAGCGAGCTGTCCGCGGGATTCAGCTGTGCGACGGCGCTCCCCGGTGTCGGAGGCGCGGGGGTGTCCGCAGCACCATCGCCCCGGCTCGCGGTCTCTTCCGCACGGGAGCACCCGCCGAGCAGGATCAGCGCGCCGGCCGCGATCGCCACGCGGCCCGCCTGGCCGACCCGCGACCGAATGGACGAAGGAAGTTCAATGTTCATCGAAATTGGCCCGGAAGGTGTGAATACGCCTTCAACCTAGCCACCCCGCCCCAGCCGCGCACGGTTCTAGGTCCCTACCCCTGCAGTACACGCAGGCGCGCTCGCAGCCATGAGCTCTTCGGCTTGCTCAGCTGGCACCTCGTAGTTTCGACCATACGAGCCGACGATGCAGCAGGCAGCAGGTAGCTAGCAGCAGCGAGAGCCGTGAGCGCGTCAGCGGTGAGCCCCGGGCAGCATCGAATGCCAATCCAGTGGCAACAGCGAGGTACCAGCGGCTAGCTGCCAAGCTGGTAGCTGGCGAGCTCTAACCACCACCCGGCTTACGCCCGGAGCAGCCCGTCACTCCTCCAGAATCGAATCCTCGACCTCGTACCCCCCCGCCTCCCGCACCGCCGCCGCGACGTCGCGCCTGGTCGCGTCCTGCGGCGACTCGAGCCGCACCCGCGCCGCCCGGAACCGAAGCCCCGACTCGGAGCAGAACAGGTCGCACATCGCGAGCTCGCGCTCGCATCCCTCGGCCCCTCGTTTCTCGACCAGGCGCTGCGTCCGCGCAATCGTGCACGCCGTCGCGAACAGCTCGATCCCCATGTCGGCGAGCCGCTCGAGCGTCTGCTGACGCTCGATGATCTCGCGCCGATGCGTGCGGATGGAACGCTCGGTGGCCGCCGCCAACTCCGACACGTGCTTCTCGAAGAACCGCTTGTGCGGCTGCAACCGCTCGTGCAGCTGGACATCCAGCGTGGCCGTAGCACCGAACGCACTCTTGACCCGTGACGCCGCATACCCGCTGATCAGCCCCCAGCTCCGCAGCGGGGTCCGCAATGCGCTCCCCACCTCCTTCAATCGCTCGGCGGGACCCTGCACGCCGTTGAGCGCGATGAACAGCCGCAGCACCTCGTTCGTCCCCTCGAAGATCCTATTGATGCGCGCGTCGCGCAGCATCCGCTCGTACGGATAGGGTTGCACGAACCCGCGTCCGCCGGCGACCTGGACCATCTCATCGGCCGCACGCCAGATCATGTCGCTCGCGAACACCTTGCAGCACGCCGCCTCGAGCGAGAAGTCGCTGTGGTCACGGTCCACGAGCGACGCCAGGATGCCGAGCATTGCATCCGCCGCATAGATCTCGGCGGCAAGGGTCGCGATCTTTCGCTGGGTGATCTCGAATTCGACGATCGGTCGCCCGAACTGCACGCGCTGCGACGCGTAGCTCACCATCTCCCGCAACGTGACCTTGGCCGCGCCCGTGCACCCTGCCGCCAGCGTCAGTCGGCCACCGTTCAGGACGTGCACCGCCACCGCAAAGCCCTTCCCGATCGTTCCCAGGACGTGGTCGGCCGGGACCTCGAGATTCTCGTACGCCAGCTCGGCTTGCGTCGAGCCGCGAATGCCGAGCTTGCGCACCGTTCCCACGACCCTGAAGCCGGGCATGTCCGGACGGATGAGGAACGCGGTGGGGCGCATCTTCTGCCCCGCTCGCGTGTCGCGGCCCGACCGTTCCACCGGCGTCTGCGCGAACGTCGCGATGACTCCGGCGCGATGGCCATTGCCGATCCAGATCTTCCGGCCGTTCAGGATCCACCGAGTGCCATCAGCCGACCGCTCGGCCCGCGTCACGATGTTCTGCGCATCGGAGCCCGTCTCTGGCTCGGTGAGCGCATAGGCCGCCAGCGTCTCGCCGCGCGCGAGCATCGGGAGATAGCGCGACTTCTGCTCCGCGGTCCCGAACAGGACGATCGCCTTCGACCCGAGCCCGCAGTGCACGCCGATGAGCACCGAGATCGAGGCATCAGTTGCGGCGAGCGCCGCGAACACCCGCGCGTACGCCGTCGAGGAGAGCCCAAGCCCACCGTACTCCTTCGGGATCGTCAGCCCGAGCATTCCGATCTCGCCCAGCGAACGAATGACATCCTCGGAGAGCGTCTCCTCGGCGTCAATCCGCGCGGGATCGATGAGGTCACCCCGAAGCTGCCTCAGGTCGCGGATCAGCCGGCGGACGATGCGTGCTTCATCCGGATCCCGCTCGTCGAGGGGCGGTGGATAGGGGAAGAGCAGCGAGTCGTGTACAGCGCCCGCAAACACGCCGCGCGTGAACGAAGGCTTGGTTTCCTCGTCGGCCATCGGGCGAACGCCAGTGATCGGACGTGCGGTCATGTGTACCGTTCCCGGGTCGTGCGGGTCGATCAGCGCGCCCCGGACGCACCCTCGAGCTGGGTGCGCAGCTCCGCGGGGTCGGTCACCGGCGCGTCGCAGGTGAACTGCCGACAAACGTACGCAGTCGCCCGTCCGTTTCGCATCTCCCTCTCCGCGAGGAGCCCGACCTGATCGCCCTCGGATGGCGCCCCTCCGGCCAGCACGAGCGAGGGCACGTACTGCCCCGCGACCGCACGGGCAAGCGCGTCGAAGTCGCCCTCGCCCGGACGCCCCATGAGCGCGACCTCGACCGCTCCATGCACCAGCATGTCCGCGACGCCAAGCATGTGGCCGAACGCGGGTCCATGGCGGACGAGCGGCTCGGCGAACGTCTCCATGACGATGCTCGCCGCCCGCCGCAGCTCGGCATCACCGGTGACTTCGGCGATGCGCACCATGAGGTCGACGGCGAGCGAGGTTCCCGAGGGCATCGCGTTGTCGGTCACATCGCGGGGGCGCGTGACCAGGGTCTCGTGGTCGTGCGCCGTGTCGTAGTAAGTGCTGGCCTTCTCATCCCAGAACCACTTGATCATCGCGTCGCACATCGCGCGGGCACGGTCGAGCCACCGCTGGTCGAACGTCAGCTCGTACAGCGCGAGTGCCCCGAGCCCGAGCGCCGCGTGATCCTCGAGATAGCCCGCGAGCCGCGCATGTCCGTCCTTGTACGACCGCAGTGCGCGGCCGTCGCGGACCATGCGCGCGAACAGGAACTCTCCGTTCCGCACCGCGAGCGCACGATCTTCCTCGCGGCCGAACACCCGCGCGGCTTCGGCGAGACCACGCAGCATCAGCCCGTTCCACCCCGCCAGGATCTTGTCGTCGAGTCCCGGCCACACACGTTTCGCGCGGACATCGTAGAGCGTCCGCTTCGTACGCTCGATCGTCGCGGCAAGCTCGCCCTCGCTCACGCCGGCCCGCCCGGCGACCTGGGCCGGGTCGAAGGGCACGAACAGGATGCTCTTCCCCTCGAAGTTTCCGGTGGGCGTGACGCCGTAGTACGACTTCATCAGCTCCGCGTCGTCGCCGAGCAGCGCGTCGAGCTCCTCGGCGGTCCAGACGTAGAACTTCCCCTCGTGTCCCTCGCTGTCGGCATCGAGCGACGAGTAGAAACCCCCGTCCGGCGATGTCATCTCGCGGCGCAGCCAGTCGATCGTTTCTTCCGTCACGCGCCGGACCTCCGGATCTCCCGTCGCCTGCCAGAGATGCGCGCCAAGGCGGACGAGCAGCGCATTGTCGTACAGCATCTTCTCGAAGTGCGGAACGAGCCACACTGCATCCACCGCGTAACGAGCGAAGCCCCCGCCGACCTGATCATAGATGCCGCCGCGCGCCATCTTCCGAAACGAGTGCAGCACCATCTCCCGCGCCCACTCGGTGTCCGTTCGCCGCCAGTAGCGCAGCATGAAGTCGAGGGTCATCGTCGGCGGGAACTTCGGTGCACCCTCCAGTCCCCCGTGCCGGAGATCGATCCGCTGCGCGATGCCGCGATAGGCGCGCTCGAGGGTCTGCGCCGTCACCGTCCCGGTGGACGTGGCCGGCGCGGAGGCGTTCGCGTACACCTCGCGCATCGCCGCCGTCGTCCGCTCGACGCGATCCTTCTGGTTCACGTATGCACTGTGCACCGATGTCAGCACAGTCTGGAACGACGGCATCCCATGACGGTCTTCGGGAGGAAAATAGGTTCCTCCATAGAACGGTTCTCCGTCGGGCGTGAGAAAGACGGTCATCGGCCAGCCGCCGTGACCGGTCATCGCCTGCACGGCCTGCATGTAGATGCCATCGATGTCCGGGCGCTCCTCGCGATCCACCTTGATGTTGATGAACCGCTCGTTCATGACCCGCGCGGTCGCTTCGTCCTCGAACGATTCATGCGCCATCACGTGGCACCAGTGGCACGCCGCATATCCGATGCTGAGGAGGATCGGCCTGTCCTCCCGCCGCGCACGCTCCAGCGCCTCGGATCCCCAGGGATACCAGTCCACGGGGTTGTCCCGGTGCTGCAGGAGATATGGGCTCGTCTCGTCGGCCAGCTTGTTCGGCATCGGTGTCCGCGGAATGTGAACGCCCCAGAGCGTTGACTGCGACATGGGTTATGACAGGACGGCGTCAGGGGTACGTCTCTGACGTCGTTAGAGTCAACGGGCATGCCGAAAGCGCAAGGACCGGTCCGACGCCGCGGCCGTCAACGCTTCGCCCTACCTCCGCCCACCCGGCGGGGATCGTTAGACTACACGGCGAAGCCGACCTGACAGCCTGCGCTCTCCTGCGCTTCCACACTCCGGTTCCTGTCCGAGCATGACAGCTGCCCCCACGATCCCACGCGACATCGACGCGTTCCTGACCGAGCACAACGACCGCATCCACGCCGAGCTCTACGAGCTCCTGCGTATTCCGAGCGTCAGCGCCCGCTCCGAGCACACCGGTGACGTCGCGCGCGCGGCGGACTGGATCGCGACGGCGATGCGTGACATCGGCATGGACGCGGCGATACACGCGACCCCCGGCCATCCGGTCGTCATCGGCGAATGGCGCCGCGCCTCGGCCGGTGCGCCCACGGTGCTCATCTACGGCCACTACGACGTGCAGCCCGCCGAGCCGCTCGAGCTCTGGACCTCGCCTCCCTTCGAGCCGACCATTCGCGACGGGCGCATCTACGCTCGCGGCTCGGTCGACGACAAGGGACAGCTCTTCCTCCACCTCAAGGCGATCGAGGCTCACCTCGCCGTGCGTGGAACGCTCCCCGTGAACCTGATCGTGCTCGCCGAAGGCGAGGAAGAAGTGGGAAGCGAGCACCTCGCGGCATTCATCGAGCGGCGTGCCGACATGCTCCGCAGCGATGCCGTCGTCATCTCGGACTCGGCGATGTTCGCGCCGGGTCTCCCATCGATCCTCTCGTCGCTGCGCGGGCTGGCGTACTTCCAGATCGACGTGCAGGGCCCCGCGCAGGATCTTCACTCCGGCAGCTACGGCGGCGCGGTCATCAACCCGGCAATGACCCTCGCACGGATCCTGTCCACCTTTCACGACGAGAAGGGACACGTCGCCATCCCGGGTTTCTACGACGCCGTGCAGGAGTGGGAGCCGAGCGCCCGCGGCGAGATTCGCGACCTTCCGTTCGACGAGACCCTGTTCCGTGCCGAGGTGGGTGCTCCGATGCTCGGCGGGGAGTTCGGGTACACCACGCTCGAGCGCATCTGGATGCGCCCCACCTGCGAGGTGAACGGGATGCTCAGCGGCTATACCGGGGAAGGCGCGAAGACGGTCCTTCCGGCGAAGGCCATGGCGAAGGTGAGCTGCAGGCTTGTCCACGACCAGGATCCGGTGGAAGTCGAGCAACTGATGAAGGCCCACGTCGCCCGCGTTGCTCCGCGCGGCGTCACGGTCTCGGTGACGCACCTCCATGGCGGTCGCCCCTGGCGCGCGCGACTCGATGGCCCGCTCTTCGACGCTGCCCGCCGCGCCCTCGCCGCCGCTTTCGGCCGCGAGCCGGTGATCACCGGCGAAGGCGGTTCGATCCCCGTCGTCGGCGACTTCGCGCGCGTCCTCCGCGCCCCCGTCCTCCTGATGGGCTTCGGTCTCCCCGGCGAAAACGCCCACGCCCCCGATGAATGGCTGAGCGACGACAACTTCACCCGCGGGATGCGCGCCGCAGCGATGCTGTGGGATGAGCTGGGGGCCGCGACGTGACTACTTTCTTCATGCCCCTTCATGGACCCCCTTCATGCTCTTCATGTTCAGGCTTTCCCACAAGCCCGAATGCCGAGGAGAGCAGTCTAGAACTTCCACTCCCGGATCAGGAACACCCCGAGCACACTGAACGCCGGCAGGTCCTCACGCTCGCTCAGTGAAGGGACACGCAATGCGAGGCGAGGCTCGAAGCTCGCCTCGACCCGGTAGTCGGTCCACAGGCGACGCTGAAGCCGCAGACCCGGCGGGGTCGCGAGCGAGAAACGCGTCTGTACCGCGCCGAAGGTGTCGGTGCCGAAGTAGCGCCCGACCTCGAGCTCGGTGGACTGGAGAATGCGCGAGAACTGTCCGCGCGTGACCTCGGTGTACACGTCGGCCGGGGTGATGTTGAGGACGTCCGCACCGAGCGAGCGCGCCGCTTCTCCCTCGAGCTCATCGACGAAGACTCCGAGCGCGATTCCGAAGAGCTGTTGTCCAGCGAACGTGCCGACGCCCTGCACACCGCCCCCCGTCCCCTGGCCCGAGACGCTCGACCCGCCGAGCTGCAGGAGCGAGGACGACGTCTTGCCGAACGCCACGTAGCTGAGCAGGTCCGATTGCGTCAACGGCGGCTGGGCGTCGCTCGTCAGCGCGATCGTCGGGCGTTCGAGCGTTCCCCCGAGCACGACGCGAATGTTGATCGCCTCGCTGGCCGGGAGCTGCACCTGATGCTCGGCCGTGATCTGCAACGTCGGGTTCAGGCCCGACTCTCCGCCAATGAACGTCGCCGATCCGCGCCGCACCTCGAACCGCCGGCTGAGGAATGTGTACTGCCCCCGTTCCGTCGTGACCACGCCGTCGAGCGCCAGCGCCTGCTTCGCGCGGTCGACGTTCAGCGTGAGATCCCCGTCGCTGTAGATCTCGATGTTCGCATCGCGCGACCGGATCCACGTGTCGCGATTCACCGTGATGCCGACGTCCATCCGCATGTTGGCGAGCAGCGGAGACTGCCCCGGGAACAGCAGGCGCGCATCCACGACCGCCGTGTCCACGACGTTGAACAGCGCGGGATCGCCGGCGCCAATGACCGTCTTGTTGTCGGACTCGGGTACGTAGTACACGGCATTCAGCACCGTCGCACGGCCGTTGATGTACACGGCGTTGAACGGACCCTTCATCGCGACGTCGGCGTTGATCCGCGCATTGCCGCGGTCGTTGTCCAGCACCTCGGCGTTCGTCGCCGTCAGCTTCAGGTCGAACGATGGCTCGGTGAGCGACGCCATCCCAATGCCACCCGACAACCGGATCCTGCCGCCGCTCGACCCCGCGAGCGAATCGATCATCACCGAATCGCCGGCCATGCGGAGCGCGCCGGCGATGTTCGCGATCGTGACGCCGAGTGGAGCGATGGTCGCCCGGCCGTCGCCGACCTCGATCGCGCCGGCGAGGCGTGGTTCCTGGATCGTCCCTCGTGCGGCGATTCGCCCGACCGCGGTTCCCCGGATGTTCGTGATCGCGTCGGTGACAGGCGGGATGTAGGCGAGCGGGAACCGATCGATCACCACGTCGACCGACATCGGCGCGTTGGGCAGGCGCGGACCGCCGTCCGAGCTGAGATTGAGCGGCAGCGTTCCTTCCGCGGTCAGGATCGACGGCCCACCCGGCTCCGACGCGTTCGCATTCGCCGTCAGGCGGGCATCGGCGTAGCGGAACGTCCCGTGAAGCGACGGAAGGTCCGTCCCGCGAAAGCGCCCCTTCTCCACGCCAATCGCGCCGTCGAACCGCGGCGACTTTGTCGTCCCCTGAATGTCGGCGGTGAGCGAGACGAGGCCACGCATGTCGATATCGGACTGCAGGAGCGAGATGAGGTTCCCGATCTCGAAATTGTCGATCTCGATATCGAGGTTCGCGACGCCGTCGCTCGGCAGCAGCCCGTTCGCATAGATTCGCCCCGCCGCGCCACTCCGCAGGTCGAGTGTCTCGACCTCGATGCCGCGTCCGCCCCACCGGACCGTCCCGGGCCGCGCCGAGTTCCAGAACGTCGTATCGAACTGCAGCGCCAGCTCATTGAGGTGGACCTCGCGATGCTCCGCGTGCAGCGTGAAGTCCGCGGCCGCCGAGTACCGCTGCTTATCCGCCTGGGTGATGACGAACGCGACGTTGCCTTCCTCTGCCTGATACGACAGTCGGCCATCGACACTGTCGAGGGCGAACCCGGCAACGAGCGCCGAGTCGAGGTGCACGGCCGCGGCGATCGCCGGCGTGGCCGTCCCGCCATTGACAAACCCGTATTCGACGCGCGCGTGCCGTACCTGGTTTCCGCCGTACACGAGGCCCTCGATCCCGGCCCGCCCCCGCGCATCGAAGCGGGCAACGCTGCCCTCGAGCGTACCTGCCGCGTACACGCTTCCGGCGAGTGAGTCCTTGCGCACGACGGTGGGCGTGTCGAGCGCAGCCACGGCCGCAACGGGAGTGGTTGACTTGCCGGTCACCGCCACCTCGACCGCCGTGGCTTCCGCGGTTCGTGCCGAGTCGCTGCGCGCTTGGGCAATGGCCTTGGCGGCGATCCCGGGGCGTGGCTCGACGACACCGCTGTCGGCTGCGGGAAGCCAGCGCGCGAACGCCGCGAGCGAGTCGAGGCCGACCGTATACACCAGACGGCCCTCGCGTCCGCCCGTCAATCCGAACGTGCCCTGCACGTCGGCACGCGAGCTCGGGGCACGCAAGACCAGTGTATCGATGCGCGCCATTCCGTCGGCGATCGCGACGCGCGCCGTCAGCGAGTCGACCGCGAAACTATCGTACTCCGACGTCGCGAGATCCGCCGCGAAGTCGGCGCGCATCGTCGCGGGATCGAAGCCGCGTCCACGCGCCGAGACGGTGGCCGTCAGGGACGTCTTCGGCAGCTTCGCCGCGACGACGTTGGCGTTGAAGAGGTTGGCGACCGCCGCGAGATTGTAGCCGATCTCCTCGCTGGCCAGGTCGAGCGTCCCGCGAATGGCGAGCCCGCCGCCGCCGGTGACGGCGAGGTCGGCGCGGACTGCGAGTGCGGAGAAGGGACCCGTCATCGTGATCGGACCGGTCCCATCACCCCGAAGCTCTGCAGCCGGCACGAAGCGTCCCACCGTGAGGAGCGACACCGGCAGCGCCCGGACATCGACGTCCATCCAGCGCTCCCCACCCAGCCGCAACTCACCCTTGCCGATCAGGTGCGACCGCTCCACGCCCTGCTCGTGCGTGAGGTCCGCAGCAGACGCCAGCCACCCCTTGCTCGACCCATCGACCGTCACCGTGCCGCGCACCGTGCCACCCACCGGGAAATCCTTCACGGCGATGCGGACGAGGTCGAGCTGGACAGGCGCGAGGTTGAGCTTCAGCCGCTTCGCACGGAACACCGTCTGGACACCGACCTCGCCGTCGGCCACGACTCGGCTGCGTCCGGATCGCTCGTCATCGAACGTGACATCGGCGTCGACATCGAGCGCATTGAGTCCGCCCCCGATCGCCGCCCGTCCCGCGAGGATTCCCTGACGCGGCATCTTCGCCGCGGGAGCGATCTGCTGAATGAGTCGCGTCCCGAGGTTGGAGAATCGCAGGTCCGTGTCGTGAAAGGTGACCGAGTCAGCGAGGGTGATGCCGAAATTGCCGGCGACCTGGGCGCGCTCGATGCGCAGGTCGGCATTCCGCGCAACGTACACGGCGGTGTCGCCGATCCAGTCCATCGCGAACTCGAGCTTCCCTTCGCCATCGGCCGGCAGTTGCGGGAAGAGCCAGCGGAGGTCCGCCGTGGTGACCGGTGCACCGACCAGCCGGAGACGCATGTCGCCTCCGGAATACGTGTAGCGCCCGCTCCCACTCACCTGCGACGCGGGAAGCTTCGCCGTCATCCCCGACCACCACGCCGAATCGCCCGTGAGCTCGAACGTCCCCTTGAGGTCGCGAATCTCCGCGTCCGGCGGGTTGAACAGCGCGGCGATGGTCTGCAGCGTCGCGACTTCGATCAGCTTGGTGACTTCATCGGGATCGGCGAGCCGGACGCGCGGCAGGCGCGCGTTGAGCTCGCGGAATTCCATCTCCTTCTGCA
>Ga0180121_10000109_pt1 | contig 28303 bp, 20 predicted proteins | sample AntDrymUQ5402106_2_FD_129676 | JGI IMG/M metagenome (GOLD analysis project Ga0180121, IMG submission 129676) | Polar desert sand microbial communities from Dry Valleys, Antarctica - metaG UQ540 (21.06) (version 2) (version 2) | ecosystem: Environmental > Terrestrial > Soil > Desert | place...
GTCTAGCTGGCTCTATTACTGGGCTACGCCCCTGTGCGGGCTAGGCCCCCCTCTGTGCGTTAGTTAAAACGTGTCCCGGCTCTTCATCGCTGAAGCCGTGCGGTATTCAGATCAATCTGGTCTGAGGAAGATTGCGCGACTCCATCCGAGGGGCAAGCCCGCACCAGGGGCACAGCCCAGTGATACAGCCAGCTAGACGGCGGGGCACAGCCACCGCCTCACATCCGGCGGCGAAGCCGTGCCACTTCGAGGTCTTTCTCGGTGGAAGATGAAACTGCATCAGTGCCGCTCCATCGAAAAGTGAATTTCGCTGCGCCCTCTAGTGACCACCCTTGGTTCAGTCCCTCCTTGACAGCGTTCGCTAATTTTCGCTAATCTTCGTTTACTTCTTCTGCCGAAGGGCGCCGATATGTTTGCGTGCATTTTTGGGAAAGGAATTACCGGCGGAGTGTCGTTGGCGGAGTTTGCCACCGCTTTCTCACCTCGGGTGGAAGAGACGGCGGTCGATACGGTAGTCATTGACGCCGAAGGTTGTGAACTGCTTTTTGGTTCGGCTTACGAGCTGGCGAATCAAATCGCCAAATGCGCAGCGCGCCCAAAAGAATCTGCCGGGCTGGGATGCAAGGTCAATGTGGCTTTAGCCGGGAATCCGGATGCCGCCATACATGCGGCCAGGTTCTTCCAGGGCATTACCTTTATTTCTTCCGGGGAAGAACTCACCTGCCTGGGCGAGCTGCCTATCTCGGAATTAAGTCCAACGTCCAATGTCCAAAGTCCAAAGTCTGAAGACCAAACTTCAATTTCAAATAGACAGACTTTGGACATTGGACGTTGGACTTTGGACGAAAAGAAACGACACGAGGAAATACAAAAGATCCTGGAAACGCTGACGCTGTGGGGTGTTCGCACGTTTCGCGATTTTGCCAGGCTGCCAGTCGCCGGCATTTCAGAGCGTTTGGGCCAGGAAGGAATAAGGCTACAACAACTTGCCAGCGGGAAAACCGAACGCCACCTAAAACTCAAACAGCCCGCACCTGTTTTCGAAAACTCAATCGAGCTGGAGCATGCGCTCGCGGAGCTCGAACCCCTCTCATTCATCTTTGCGCGCCTGCTCAATCAGCTTTGCGCCAGCCTGAATGCTTATGCCCTCGCAACTAATGAGTTGCGCGTACGGATGAAATTGGAAGATGAAACCTCTCACGAACGCCAGCTCAATCTTCCTTCCCCAATGCGTAACCCCAAAGTTGTTTTGAAGCTGTTGCTGCTCGACACGGAAATGCATCCTCCGCCAGCGGCGGTCATCGGGGTGACGATTGCCTGCGAGCCGGTCAAGCCGCGCGTGCTTCAGAACGGCCTCTTTATTCCTTTGGCGCCGCAACCTGAGAAGCTGGAACTTACTCTGGCCAGGCTGGCGAAGCTGGTTGGTCCTGAAAACACCGGCTCGCCTGAGTTGGTTGATACGCACCGGCCAGGAGCTTTTCGCGTGAAGAGATTTGGCTTGAAAGAAAAAGTTAACCATAGGAGACAGAAAAATTCGAAATTCGAAATTCGAAATTCGAAATGTCTTCTGGGTTTCCGAGTTTTTCGGCCGCCTTTGCGAGCGCTGGTTGAGGCCAACCGAGGCTATCCCACACAGATCAGCGCCTGGGGATCGAATCGAAGTGTGCATGGGAAAGTTGTGCGGCTGGGGGGTCCATGGCGGACGACCGGTGATTGGTGGCGCGAAGATCGTTGGGCGCGAGATGAATGGGATGTCACCGTGGAAAAGCGGGCAGAGGTTTCGCCAGGCAAACCCACCCCTTCGCCCCTGCAAGTCATTTATCGGATTTATCGCGAGCTGAGTAGTGGTTCGTGGTTTGTTGAAGGAATCTACGATTGAGGATGCCATTGCCAATTGCCGATTGCCGATTGGCAGTCAGGACAGGTTGAGTTGTGAATCAGGTTGAACATGCACTCGAAGGAAACGGTAATTTGCAGGTCGGGAAGGGGCAAAGCGGAGCGCGCCCCCGCTCAAGCTGCAAATTTGCTGTGCTTGAATTGCCAATTCAAGGTTGAGTGGCGGCGAATCTAGAGCGGGGGCGCGCTCCGCTTTGCCCCCTTCCTTACCTGCAAGGTAGCCGGCCTTGAGTCGTCTTTTTAGGATTAATCAATCGGCAATTGGCAATTGGAAATCGGCGATGAACTACGTTGAGTTACATGCGCGGTCAGCATTCAGCTTTTTGGAGGGCGCTGCGGTGCCGGAAGAATTGATAGCTGCCTGTGCGGAGCTGCAAATGCCGGCGATGGCGCTGTTGGATCGAGACGGTGTGTACGGGGCGCCGCGTTTTCACATGGCGGCAAAGAAGAATGGGGTCAAGGCCCATATCGGGGCGGAAATAACTGTCCAAAGTCCAAAGTCCAAAGTCCAAGGTCAAAGCCAGGAGAATGCCGAACATCCCGACATCCAACGTCAAAAGAAGAACTTAGGACTTTGGACTTTGGACGTTGGACAAAAAAGCCCCCCCGCGTATCACCCCGTCGTAACGATACCTGTCCTGGTTCGCAACCGCACTGGCTATCAGAATCTCTGTCGACTTATCACCCTGATGAAACTGCGGGTGCCGAAGCACGCAAAACCCGGTGAGTGTGCGGTCACTACTGATGAACTGGCGGCACATGCCCAAGGGTTGATTTGTTTGACTGGCGGAGAGCAGGGGCCGCTGGGGGCGGGAGACGGGAAGACGCGGGGATGGGGAGACCGGGAGAACGCGTTGAGAACTGGCGAATGGTTGTTGGACGTTTTCGGGAAAGGGAATGTTTATGCCGAGTTGCAGCGCCATTTTAATCGCCCGGAAGAGGCGCGCAATCAGGCAGTGGTACAGCTGGCGAAGCGGTTGAAGCTGCCGCTGCTCGCCACCAACGGTGTTTACCATGCGACTCCTGCGCAACGCGAAGTTGCTGACGTCTTTACCTGCCTCAGAAATCATGTGCGTCTGGAAAACGCTGGGCAGTTGCTGGCAAACAATTCCGAGCGGTATCTGAAGTCGGCGCAGACGATGATGAAGCTCTTCGCTGATTTGCCGGAGGCAATCGCCAATACTCTCGAGCTCTCTTCACGGCTGAAGTTTTCCCTCGCGGATCTCGGTTACGAGTTTCCCAAATATCCCGTGCCCGCCGGCGAGACAATGATGTCGTTTCTGCGTAAGCGCACAGACGAAGGCGCGCGGTTGCGTTACACCGGCCAGAACAGCGCACCGACATATGAGCACGCGCGGCTGCAGATCGATCGCGAGTTGCTCCTGATCGAGAAACTCAAACTCGAAGGTTACTTCCTGATCGTCTGGGAGATTGTTCGGTTTTGTCGGCAGCAGGGAATTCTGATTCAGGGGCGCGGCTCAGCTGCAAACAGTGCTGTTTGTTACTCACTGGGAATTACGGCCGTTGATCCCGTAGGCATGGAACTCTTATTCGAGCGTTTTCTTTCTGAAGAGCGGGGCGAATGGCCCGACATCGATCTCGACCTGCCGAGTGGCGACCAGCGTGAGCGTGCAATTCAATATGTTTATGAGCGCTACGGAAAACTGGGTGCGGCAATGACTGCAAATGTCATCACTTACCGCGGGCGCTCAGCAGCGCGCGAAGTGGGCAAGGTGCTCGGTTTTGACGACGCCATACTGGACCGTCTTTCCAGCCTGGTGCAGACCTGGGAATGGAAGGATCCAAATGACTCCACGAGGCGGCAGTTTCGCGATGCAGGACTGGATCTTCGCAACCCTCGCATTAAAAAGTTCTTTCAGCTTTATCAGTCGGTGCAGGATTTGCCGCGGCATCTGGGCCAGCATTCCGGCGGCATGGTGATCTGCCAGGGTCAGCTTGATTCTGTGGTGCCGCTCGAGCCGGCTGCTATGCCTGGTCGGGTAGTTGTGCAATGGGACAAAGAGGATTGTGCCGACCTGGGCCTGATTAAAGTGGACCTACTCGGGCTGGGAATGATGGCCGTGCTGGAAGATTCGATCCAGTTGATCCGCGCCGCTTATGGAGAAGAAGTTACCCTCGCTCATCTGCCACAGGATGACCCGTTAGTTTATGCCGCATTACAAAAGGCCGACACGATTGGCCTGTTCCAGGTGGAAAGCAGGGCACAGATGTCGTGTCTCCCGCGCCTGCGCCCACAAAAGTTCTACGACATCGTGGTCCAGGTAGCCATCATTCGTCCCGGCCCGATTGTCGGCAATATGGTTCATCCGTATCTAAAACGCAGGCAGGGTCGGGAGCCGGTTATTTATCCTCATCCTTCGCTCGAGCCGGCCTTAAAACGCACCCTGGGAGTGCCCCTTTTTCAGGAACAACTTCTGAAGATGGCGATGACCTGCGCGAACTTTTCCGGCGGGGAAGCGGAAGAGCTGCGGCGCGCGTTTGGTTTTAAACGATCGGAAGCGCGTATGAAAGAAGTTGAGGTAAAGCTGCGTCTGGGCATGAAGCGCAATGGTATCGCGGGCAAAGCCCAGGACGAGATCGTGCAAGCGATCACTTCTTTTGCGCTTTATGGCTTTCCTGAATCACATGCCGCCAGTTTTGCTTTGATTGCTTACGCCAGCGCTTATCTCAAGTGTCATTATCTCGCAGCCTTCACGGCCGCGATTTTGAATAACCAGCCGATGGGTTTTTATCAACCATTCACAATCATCAAAGATGCACAGCGACACGGGTTGAAAGTGAGACCCGTGGATGTGACGCGCTCGGATTGGTTGTGCACGATTGAAGAGGAAACGGAGGTACAGGGAGAGGGGGAGTTGCGGAGATGCGGAGACGGGGAGATGCGGAGAAGGGGAGATGAGGAGACGGGGAGATGCGGAGACGGGGAGACGGGGAGACAGGGGGAACCGGAGACATTTATGAATCGTGAGAATGAGCTATCAGATCGTCGCCCTGCTGTAGTCGTGTCGCCACATCGCCCCGTCTCCCCGTCTCCCCGTCTCCTCGTCCTACGCCTCGGCTTGAGATACGTAAAAAGTCTTAGCGAATCCTCAGGGCAAGCCATCGAACGCGAGAGAAAAGCAAGTCCTTTCCTGAGTTTTGATGATCTACGCAATCGCGTACCCGAACTGCGAAAAGATGAATTGCGCAAGCTGGCCTCGGTGGGCGCGCTGAATTTCATCCAAGAAAGTCCAATGTCCAATGTCCAACGTCCAAAGTCAAAAACACGAGCAGCAGAACAGACGTTGGACGTTGGACATTGGACTTTGGACAAAGGAACAAATCGTCGCGACGCTCTGTGGCAAGTAGAACGCGTCGCTCGGCCAGCCGGCCCCTTGTACCAGGAGCTGCATGAACCTGATAGCAAGTCGCCTCTGGCCCCCATGACTTTACCGGAAAAGCTGGATGCAGACTTTCGGGGCACTGGGTTAACAATCGGGCGGCATCCAGTTGCCCACCATCGGAGTGAGTTAAATAAGCTGGGAGCTTCGCGCGCGTTCGATATTGGCGCGATGCCTAATGGCAGTGAAGTTCGTGTTGCCGGCTGGGTCATTGTCCGCCAGCGCCCTGGCACAGCAAAGGGGTTTGTTTTTCTAACTTTGGAGGACGAGACTGGAATTGCCAACATCATCATCACGCCCCAGCTTTTCAGTAAGAACCGTCTGGTGTTGGTGGACCACCCTTTTCTTTTAATCGAGGGTACTCTGCAGAACCAGGACCACGTCGTCTCAGTCAAAGCAAAGCGAGTCAGGCCGCTTTCCTTCAAAGTGGCCGGCGCTCCTTCGCATGACTTTCATTGATTGAAGCGTTCGGCCGGCGCCCGGGAATGTTGACTTCAAGCATTGAAGGTATAAACTCGCCGCAATCTTAGCCGGGTACTCAGCGTAGCGCGACGACGCAAAACTCAAGACTCAGGGGAAGTTCACATTTCGGGAAGCGGCAACCATCTAAGGCAGTAGTGTTCAACTGAAAAGCATATCGCCAATTGCGTCCTGACCTTCCAACTTTTCAATCACCCCAAAGGAGAAGACACATGAAGATAAACTATCCGGCAGTGCTCGTGGCTGCAATCCTGCACTGGATCCTCGGGGCAGTCTGGTACGGTATATTCACAAACAAATTTGTGGAGCTAATGGCTTGGACCCCTCAGCAACTCAGCGAACTGGAGAGCCAAAGTCATACGAAAGAGTATGTCCTGGCCTTTCTTTCATCCCTGGTGCTGGTCTACGTGCTCGCACACTTTATGCGGTATACGAAGGCCACCAACCTGGTTGGTGGCCTTCAGACAGCATTCTGGCTTTGGCTAGGTTTTGTTGCCACGTCACAGATAGCCACAGTGATTTTTGAGGGGCGCAAGCCTGGTCTGTATCTCTTAAATATCGGCTATCAGCTTGTTGCCTGCTTGGTCGCAGGAGGACTGCTGGCAATCTGGAAACCTCGCGCAGCCGCTGATCCAGCAATTCAACCGGCTTGAGATGCGAACTGTCACGCCTTTACGGCGGCAAATGCAATTCAACTTAATTTGCCACCTAACGCTGCGCACAGCGCTCAGCCCGTATCCAAACCAACTTCAGCGCCGGTTTGCTCGCGCCGGCGCTGTTTCGACCTTCCGTTTCTCACGATAAAGACTCTTGAAAGATGATAGGAATCAAGTAAACTTCGGTCGAAATGTCGAAGTCGATCATCGGCGAGCAGATATGGGCCGAGATTACCGAGGTCCAAAAGGCTGAAGCTGTCCGTAGTGGTCGCGCAACTTTGAAACAGCTGACCGAAGGCTTGCTGGACGGTTCAGATGAATTACGCCATGCCTGCCGAGAGTATCTCGCTCATACCGATTCCGGTAAAAACCTTTCTGAAGAAACTGACCCCAGACTCGACAAAGTCCTAAAGAAACGAACCTCATCGAAAAGGAAAAGGAAAGTTCTCAGCATGAAGAAGCCGAAGCCTCGATTCGGCTTGCCGGAGGGTTTTACGCCCCGTTTGCAACAGTACGGTAGAAGCGTTCTGCTTGAAGACAATGTCTATAGTCTTCCCAGCGGACAAGAGTTCATACCCAAATATCCAACCGGAACTCTGGGCATGCTTCGCCACCTGTATGCGCTATTGACCGTGGAACAATTCGAAGGTGGCCGCCGGGGATCCGTTTATGTTCGCACCGATGGAAAGATTTTCGACTACAGTGTGGATCACGCAGATCTGTTACGTGACATGTTCGACACTGGGTACACGATTTATGATTTGAAACGGACCGGAAGATATGCGCCGAATGCCCGGGCAAAAAAGAGACAAAAGAGAGATCTAAAACCGCGTAGACTGGCCATGCTGTGAGAAATTAGGTTTGCGATAGCAGAACCGGTTGAGTAGGCTTACAGACTAGGCTGATTTAACGGCCTGTTTGGCTGGAGACTCGATTAGCCCCTGAACTACCTGGGCCACCTGTGAGAGGGGTTCTGGCTTTCTCAGAAATGCGTCAGCACCGCAGCGCCTGGCTTCATCCTCCATCTCGGTGGAACCGTACGCAGTGAGCACGATGATTCGCGTTTCGGGGTGACGGTGGTGAGCCAGTTTGATAACGCTAAGCCCGTCCGGGTCACGGGTTGTGCCTAGCCTTAGGTCCTGGATGATCACCTGATATTCAGAGCTTTCCACCAACTTCTCGGCTTCTTCAATTTCTCTGGCGGTATCGACTTTAAACCCGTGCAGGGAGAAATACTCGCTCATGGAAAAGCAGATCGATTCCTCGTCGTCAACAACTAACAAGCGAGGCTTCCGCGGCTCCTCTTCAGTTGAGTTGTCATGTATGCCGAGCATGCGCTTTAAACGTCCTGACAGTTTCGTAGATGTCCAAATCGAGTTTGCTTCACACTCGTTTCCAGGCAAACGGTGTCAGCGCTGGGACCCTTTCAACTCCTGCAAACGCGTCAGCATCCGATCAGGCCGGCAAAGGACTCAAGAGAAAGCGCGAAGGGTGGAAATGACTTACTGCCCAGCCCAGTTGCTATATCGCCATAGCAGCCCGCACATTAGGTCTTTGCGGTATTAGTGGTTGAGTGTTACGCGACGGCGAAGCAGGCTTGGTAATTATGTATAACAAGACTTCACAGACCTCACGAGTGCCCGTCCCAATCGTATTACCCTTCTCATCCTGCAGGGCGTAGATTTTGCCATTGACATCTAAGGGCAGAATTGTTGGCGTAATGTACATTAGACTTGCTCAGCCGCCCGCAACCACGTCACCGGCGGCTGCACTTTTCAATTGTCCCTAGGGGCAACTTTGACAGCAGCTACGCTTAGTTCTGTTGGCGAACTCGTAGCCATGGCGCACAGTAGATTGGCACGCCTTCCCACTGAGCAAACATTGGGCCACAAAGCTTTATTCCATTTGCCCACCAAATCCCCCCCTTCTAATAGGTATTTTGCCAGACCCATCCGAAGCCCTCAACTAGCGGTCTGAGATTCAGACTCGCATTCTAGACTCTGGACGAATTGAGTTGATACTTCTTAATTTTCTGATACAGCGAGCTGCGCGGTATGCCTAATCTTGAGGCCGCCTTCTCTACTCGCCCCTCTTCCTCGTGCAAGACTCTCTCAATGTGCTGCTTCTCTAGCTCGTTGAGAGTCAAAGTCGAGTCGAGATAGGAGGCCCGGTGCCTCGCGTGGCCGTCGAAGTGGAGGTCCTGCAACCGGATATTTTTTTGTTCACTTAGCAGTACCGCACGTTCGATTACGTTACGGAGTTCCCTGACATTGCCAGGCCAGGAGTATGCTTGCAATGCTTTGATTGAATCCGGCTCGAGCTGAATCTCGCCCCGGCCGAGATCGGTAGCCAGCTTATCGAGAAGATAGTGGGCCATGATCGGGATATCTTCGATGCGCTCTCGCAATGAAGGAAAGGCCAGCGGTATTGTGCTAACGCGAAAGTAGAGATCATCTCTGAAGGTTTTCTCGCGCACCAGTTGGCCAATATCCTGATGAGTAGCGGCAATCAGGCGGACATCCACTTGCCTGTCTCTGACGTCTCCTACTCTGCGAAAGCGCTTGTCTTCCAGCACCTTAAGCAGCTTCGGCTGAATCTGAAGATCAACGTCGCCAATCTCGTCGAGGAAGATCGTTCCCCGATGAGCCACCTCAAACAAACCCTGTTTGGACGCGGTGGCGCTGGTAAACGCGCCTTTCTCGTGACCAAAAAGTTCGGTTTCCAGCAGCTCCCGCGACAAACCCGCGCAGTTTAAATCTACAAATGCTTCTTCGGCTCGCGGACTGTTATCGTGCAACCATCGTGCGAGCACACCTTTGCCGGTGCCCGTCTCACCAAGAAGTAGAACTGGGCTTTCAGTCGCCAAAACTCGCTTTGCCTGCTCTGCCAAAGCGCGAATACTTGGGCTTACTCCGATAAACGGATCAACCGCGTGTCGCACCTGGCGAGATCTGCTGGCGAGTTGTTTATGGCGGTTCCGCTGATTCTCCAGCAGGCGCTTAAGAATAATCATGAGTGCCGGCAACTCCAGCGGCTTAGTTAGAAACTGCTCTGCCCCCTCCTTAATGGCCCTGACCGCGAGGTCGATCGAACCGTGTGCCGTCAGAATAAGCAGGGGAATATGCGGGTTGATTTCTTTTAGGCGAGGCAGAAGATCCAGGGCCGTGCCGTCCGGAAGCATGTAGTCGGCAATGACAATATCGGGTCGCGATGTTCTAAAAAGTTCCTGCGCTTCCCGGCAACTTTCGGCTTCGTCAATCTCATAGCCTTGAAGCTCAAGAAAATCTCTTATGCCGAAGCGCAACCCAGACTCGTCATCCACAATCAGTATCCGATTTCTAGCCATCCACGATCTCCTCCTCGGGCGGCAGCGGGAATCTCGCCGTCATACAGGCGCCAGCTACGGGGTTGTTGCCGGCGATCAGCTTGCCGCCATGCTCGCCCATGATTCTCTCTGCTATGGCGAGCCCAAGCCCCGTACCGCCTCGGCGCTTTGAAAAGAAGGGTTCGAAAATCTTCGGCTTGTCTTCATCCAAAATGCCCGGACCGCAATCCTTCACGGAGCAGTCAATCCAACGCTGCTGAGATTCGTGAACTTCGCAAACCTCAACACTCACGGTGGCTCCTGACGGCGAATGCTGGATAGCGTTTTCAATCAGGTTTACAAAGACTTTTGACAATCTTCTGCGATCAACCATCAACTTCGGCACCGGATCCTTAATATTATTCACCAGGCTTACTTGAGCAACCTCGGCCGCCGGCAAGCATGAGCGCAGCGACTTGGTTATGACCTCGTCGACCGACAATTTATAGAAATCGCCCTTGAACGGCTTGCCATACTCAAGTAGTTCTTCCATGAGAACTGTGAGCCGTCCCACCTCGTCCCGCAGCACGTCTGTGTACCGGAGATACTCCGTCCGGTCGCTAAAGCGGGTCTCGAAGGCGTCCAGGATTGAAGAAATGCCGAACAAGGGATTCCTAACTTCGTGTGCCACGCCGGCGACCAGAGACCCGAGCAAAGACATCATTTCGCCCTGACGCAGCGAGGCCTCTAGTTCGGTTCTCTTTGTAATATCCTGGGCGATGAGGATCGCTCGCTCCCCAACTGAGCCGAATTCTTGAATCAGATACAGAGTTATTGCCCACGTTTTTCCGTTGGTCTCGTCTTTAACTTCAGCTGCACTCGAACCGTCGTTATCACGAATACTTTTGATGAGTTCGGAAGCCTTCTTCCACGGCTGACTGTTCTCCAGGTCGGCAATGTCGCAGCCGGCAACCAATTCCGCGTCCAGTCCAGCGATTTCCTCCGCCGCCTGGTTTAGCCGCTTAATATGGCCCTCTAAGTCAACGATCAATACGGGGAAATCGATGGCATTGAAGGTTTGACGCCATTCCATCGCAGACTGTTGAAGGGAAGCGTGCAAACTTAGCTGCTTCTCGTCCAGTAGTTTCCGCTCGCTGACGTCGTTAGCGATTACTAGCCGCGCCGTGCTTCCCTTGAAGGCAACAGGATGCGAGGTCATCTCAACGTAGATGATGCTGTTGTCTTTCCGACGGTGGCGCCAAGGGCTGGAGATAAGCGGTTCATCAATGTCAGTTGGAGTTTTGATCATGAGGGCCGGGGTCTCCTCGGTGGAGCGAATGTCTTCGACAGTCATCGAGAGAAACTCCTCACGATCGTACCCATAGGTGCGAATGGCGGCTTTGTTTACGGCAAGGAACGTAAGAGTCTCTTCGTCGTAAACGAACATCGGCTGCGGAGTAGATTCAAACAACCGCCAGTAACGCTCGTCGGAATCGCGAAGGGCAAGCTCGATCTGCTTCCGGTCGGTGATATCGCGAGCCACGCCGCGAAGACCTATTGTGTCGCCTTGTCTATCCTTGGTCGGAGAGGTGACGATTTCGAGCCAGCGCTGTCGACCGTTGGCATCTGCAGTCCGGAATTGGAGATTGTCGTGTGGCTCAAGCTGCTTAAAAGTTCCCGTAAGTCCGGAGTCTTGAGTTTTGATCTTGAATGCGTCAGTGAAGCGCATACCCAGGAGATCTTCGGGCCCCACGCCAAGAAAGTGGGCCCCTGCCGCGTTAATTCCCGTCAAACCCCCTTCCATGTTCTGCGTGAAAATAATGTCACTGGCTTGCTCGACTAAATCACGATACAGATCACGATAATTGGCCTCAAGTTTTGAACGTTCCAGTAATCTGGAGACCTTCGCAATTAGTCGCGTTGAGTCAAAAGGCAATTCAAGGTAATCGTCGGCTCCTGATTCAAGTCCCTCAATAACACTTTCGGTGTCCCGTCGACGGGCGCTAACCAGGAGGATCGGGGTGGAACGCAGCACCGAGTCCTGTCGAATAAGCCGGCAAAACTCTATTCCATTTACCCGAGGCATGGGCACGTAGCTAACCACGACATCCGGGCGCTTGTCCTTGGCGACATCGAACGCCTCGTGGCCGTCGCCCGCGGTGATTACTTCATAGCCTGCTTTACGCAGCAGGCTATCCATCAACCCCAACTGTTCGGGTATGTCGTTGACTATCAGCACCGTTTCTTCCCGGTGCCCGTTGTTAGAATAGTGTACCCGACGCATCAAAGGTTTTAACCCCCATCGCTTAACGTTTTTAAGAGGCTAAAACTAGAGAATCAAGCTCTAGAGTGCGGAGGGTTGTGGTTCGACCTTAAGCCGACATCAACCCGAACTGATTGGGTTTTCGACGTCCGAAATTATAGCACACGCCGTTCTGACCAAACCAAAGAGTTTTGCGAGAGACAGCCTCCCCGCAAAACCATGCCACCGGTTCCTTTTCGCCCAACTTCATTCGCTACTTCTTAGCTTTCTATTAAGGGTCGTTTTCCGGCATAGGGTTCAACTATTTGATGCTTTTTGGTCACTATTCACCATAAGAGCCACTCTGCTCCTAACCACCAGAGTCTGCAGACGTGAAGCGTGACTTCCCGGCAAGCCTCGAGGGATTCATGGATGATCTAGGGTGACCTTCGTGCAACTCTCACGGTTCTGATGTTTGACCGAGTTAAAGAAAAACCACTTGACGCCGGGTGCGTTCGTCGGTACGTTGCGAAGAAATTCAATGGTGGCGCTCTAGGGCAGCGCGTCTATAGGTGGTGCAAATGAACGAAGAGTTGGAAACATCCGCTCGGTTTGACCGGCGCCCGTGGGGCACTTTTACGGTGCTCGATGAGGGTAAAGACTTCAAGGTCAAGCGAATTGAAGTCTTGCCTGGCAAACGATTGAGTTATCAGAAGCACTCGCAGAGAGCGGAGCACTGGGTCGTGGTGCAGGGAACAGCGAAAGTAACACTTGACGATGATGAGATTGTTGTTCGCCCTGGCCAGGCCATCGACATTGCTATTGGCGCCGCACACCGGGTGGAAAATCCCGGCGAGGAGACCCTTCTTTTCATCGAAGTCCAGCGTGGCGCTTATCTTGGTGAAGACGACATCATACGTTTGGAGGACGACTTCGGACGAACAGCTCCTAAATCGCTAAGTGAATAAATAACTAGCTACCGATTCCTTATATTCACTCATTACTTAACAAACAGCGCACTGTAAGAGGGGATCACCCTGAAACATTGCGCCGTTGTTTTAACCCGATGTCGCACGTTGGTACCCACGCGCAACAGTCAAGTCTATGCGACGTATTCTAGTGAGCAACTCGGTCCACGTCAACAGACGAAGGCCAAAAAAAACAGATGTGGGCCATCGACAGTGAATAAGACTTTTAAGCGATGCTTTGCGTAGAGTTTAGACGCGTAAGAGACTGAACTTAAATCCATGCTAGCTACTCTGGAGGACAGACCCGCCGTACAAAAGGCAGAGGCCGGCCCGGTAGACCACGCCGAGGAAACCGCGACATCTGAGCCGCAGGGTTTATGGGATGCTATCCGCGAGTCGTTGCGGGGTACACACCGCGACTACACCAAAGGGCCTATCGGACGCTCCATTATCCTGCTCGCGATTCCGATGGTGCTGGAGATGCTCATGGAGAGCGTCTTTGCAGTTGTCGATATCTTTTGGGTGGCCCACCTCGGCCCCGATGCAGTTGCCACAGTCGGTCTGACCGAGTCGATGTTGACACTGATGTATGCCGTGGCGATTGGTTTGGGTGTGGGGGCTACCGCGATGGTGGCCCGCCGCATCGGGGAACGCAACCCGGAGGGGGCGGCGCGTGCGGCTGTGCAAGCCATCGCCCTGGGCATCATTGTTTCGATTGTAGTTGCTGTCATAGGAGTCTCTTTTGCTGACAAGCTTTTGGCGATGATGGGTGGCTCACCATGGGTCCTCGAACGTGGATCCGGATTTACCAAGGTTATGTTTGCGGGAAATGCCACCATTCTTTTGCTGTTTTTGATCAACGCCATCTTTCGTGGGGCCGGCGACGCAGCCATTGCGATGCGGGTGCTCTTGCTGGCGAACGCCATCAACATTCTGCTCGGCCCGTGCCTCATCTTCGGCCTCGGCCCTTTTCCGGAACTTGGTGTGACCGGCGCTGCAGTGGCCACCAATATCGGACGTGGTACCGGAGTGCTCTATGCCTTCAGTCGCTTGATCCGTTCGGGTGGCCGATTTGACATCACCTGGGCGCTGGTAAAACTCGAACCCACGATCATGGCACGCTTGGTACGACTGTCAGCTACAGCCACTTTCCAGGTGTTCATTGGAATGGCGAGCTGGATTGGTTTGGTTTTTACAATAGCGAGATTTGGCAGCGAAGCCCTGGCTGGCTACACAATCGGCATGCGGGTACTTGTCTTTGCACTTTTGCCTTCCTGGGGGATGGCGAACGCCGCTGCGACGATGGTGGGTCAGGCTCTGGGGGCAAAGAAGCCGGAGCGCGCCGAGCAGGCAGTCTGGCGGGCCGGTTTCTATAACATGATTTGTCTCGGGATAGTAGGACTTGTGTTTGTGTTATTCGCGCGGCAGATCATTGGTCTATTTACCGAGGATCCAAACGTCGTACCCTACGGCGTGGATTGTCTGCGCATCGTTGCCTACGGATTTCTTTTCTACGCCTACGGCATGGTGATTACCCAGTCATTCAACGGCGCGGGCGACACCTGGACACCGACGATTATTAATCTATTTGTATTCTGGTTGTGGGAGCTGCCGCTGGCCTACACGCTGGCGATTATTCTTGGTCTCGGCCCCCGCGGAGTGTTTCTGGCAATCATGATTGCGTTCTCAAGTCTGGCGGTCGTCAGCGCCTTAGTCTTCCGTCGCGGAAGATGGAAGACACGAGTTGTGTGAAAACGATTCTTCAATCGAGCGAGTAGTATCGATCATTCCCATGTCGGCCAGAACACACAAGGTTCGTGAAAAATACAAGCCTAGCCGGTTTGTCACTCTGCGGGGCCGTCTCATCACAAAAAGTGCCTTCACATTTGCGCCTGCATTGTGCTGGACATTGCGAACCCATGGCCGCCAGCCAATCAAGCGAGCTGAGGCTCCGCCTGATGGTGGAAGGTCTCGGACTTCCAAGGAAAAGTACTCTTGGGGCTGAGACCTTTTGGAGACATGCAAGCGAAAGCGCGACGCCGCCTTGGATTCATCAGGTTTCTTTTGCTTCCCCTTAATCCAAAGCGCCGCCGCCGCTTCGCTCTGTCGGCGCACTGCTCCAATTTCGAGTGGTGCCAAGGAGGCAGGTCTGGCTGCAGCCCGTTGGCTTAGAAAACATATCTTAAGCCAACGACGATGCGTCGGTTTCCCCCGTTCGTGCTCCACTGATTCAGAAACGAAGCATTGGGCGCGCCACTGGTGGAAAATGCCCGACCGTCCGGTATTCCGAAATTACGCGTGTTGGTGGCATTGAAGAAATCGGCACGTAGTTGGAGCCTCTGATTCTCAGCAATACGAGTATTTTTCAGGATACCGAAGTCGATGTTGTTGATGCCGTCGGCGCGTAGGATGTTGCGACCCGCACTGCCTACACGTTCCCCAAACGCTGCTCCTCTTAGTGGCCGGAAAAGAGTATTCCTCAAAGCATAAAGGTCCTCGATCGACATTCCGGAAATATCCCGGCTCGTGATCACGTTGGGGCGAATCGCATCGCCGACGAGGCCGGCGATACCACTCAAAGCGCCCGTAGGGTCAGAGCCATTCAGGACCGTAAACGGGGCGCCGCTCTGGAAAGTAAAGAATGAGTTTATCTGCCAGCCGCCGAGAACGTGTCCCAGAAATCCTCTCTGGTCCTGGAAGTAAGGCAATTCATAAACGACATTGCCGCTAAAGCGGTGCGGCCGGTCGTAAGTGGAACGTGCCCGATCGGCGCGGCGGTTAAAGGAGTCTTGTGAGACAGCAACTTCGCCGCTGGACGGATTGAAAATCTCAGAGGCGTCGTCAATGAAAGAGCTCCAGGTGTAGTAGAGGCCGGCGCTGAAGCCACGGCTCAATCGCTTATCAAAACTAACCTGCATCGAGTGATAGGTAGAAGAACCGGAATTTGCGCGCAGGCGGATCACGTTCTGCGCGGGATTGACCCTGACTGTTGAGAACGGCAGCCGGGGATTCCCGTCCAGCGTTTGAAATAGGCCGTTTCCTTTCGAACCCACATAGCCGACACGCAGGACTACGTCTCGCGAGAACTCGCGCTGCGCTTCGAAGCTAAAGGAATCGTAAGTCGGCGCGTGAAAATCTTCCGACACCACCGTGCGCGCGAAAGCGTCGGGGTTAATCGGGGGACTGTTCAAGTTAGCGAAGGCACTAACCACGCCGTTACTGGCCGCACTCTCGCCGAGCAGAGTGATCGGCGCAGTTGGCGAAATGAACGCTGCCACGAATGGGAAAGCGCTCCAAATATTCAGCGCAATGTTAGTGAATGCATAGTCATTCGTGCGGGAGTAACCACCGCGAAGCACTAGTTTGTCGCCACCCGTTAGAAAGCCGGAAATCCCATCGGTGCCGGAGCGGATATTCCAGTTAAAACCAATGCGCGGCTGTAAATTATTCTTATCGCGCTCGGGAATTGGCCCGACTCTAAAGCGCGGATCATTGCCTGCGGCAGCCAGAACCGGAGCATTGAAATCAACCAGATCCGCGATCGGCTGGCCTGGATTCTCATAACGGAGTCCGTAGGTCAGAGTGAAGTTGGGCCTGACTTTCCACTCATCCTGGCCGTAAAAGAAGAAGTCGTGCCAGTCAAGGTGGAGGACCTCCGCCACGCCCTGCAGATCCTTGTTTATCGTAGACGATTGGGCCACGTCGTTCACAAAACGATTCAAGCTGGAATACTGCAATCTTCCCCGGGTCGTAGGTTTGAAAAGCTGGGCCAACTGGTTACGCCGGATATCGAAGCCAAACTTAAACGCATGGCTGCCTGACGCATACGAGAGATTGTCTTGCATCTGGTAGGTGTTGCGGAACGAGAACTGAGGCAGATTAACACCCAGCCCGATGCCGGTGCGGTCGGTAGCGGCGTTGAAGCCAACCAGGCCCAGTTCCGTGATCTCAATAGAGGGAATCTCTTCGGCACTGGGATCCAGGGCCTGGTATTTGAAGCCGCTCGCAGATAAGCTCCGCGCCATTCATTTACGAGTTCTGGCGTAAGCACGCTGGTGAGCGACAAGTTTACACCCTGGTTGCGGGCCACCTGTTTTGACGAGAATCCCGGCGGTGTGACTTGTGATCCAATTCCGTTGGTATCACCGTCCTGATAGATATAGCGACCGTTGAGACTATGTTCGTCGCTGAGCCGATGATCGACACGGAATGAAGTCTGCCAATCGTCAAAAGAGAATGATGTGGCACCGGTTAAGGAACCGAGAGGCACGTCGAAGCTTTGTCCGTTGGCGATGAACGAAGCGGAGGTTCCGATTGGTGTCTGGGCGGCGGGAAGGAACCTCAACAAAGCGGCCACCTGCGGTCGATTGCCAGCTGCTGCCTGGAGAATCTGACGGCCCGCTTCTGTGGGCGCTCCTCTAAGAGTGGCGCCGGTGCCAAGTTGGCGGTCATACCAGCGCTGGACGGAGAAGAAGAAAAAGGTGCGATCTTTCCCGCTAGTGTAAGATCGTCCACCTTCGCCGAAGCGGGGCAGGTGCAGCGGACCACCGATCGTTCCACCGCCCTGGTTTTCAACGCGAAACGGAGCGGTCTGAGGGAGGGGTTAGTTGCATTGGGGTTGCAAAAACCGGCCGCCTTGTTCGTGTTGCTGCAAGAGTTCAGAGCGTTGCCGTTGTAAAACCAGAAAGCAGAACCGTGATAGCCATTGGTACCGCTTTTCGTAATGGCGTTAAATACCGAACTCCCATTTCTTCCATACTCTGCCGTGAACTGGTTGGTCAGCAGCCTTACTTCCTGGATAAGGTCCGGATTGTTAAGCGGCACTGACGCCCCAGCGACGCCGAAGTCATTGTTATCCTGACCGTCAATCATGAAATTGTTCGAGCGAATGCGGCCGCCGTTTGCCGAATAACTCACTCCCGAGGTGGCGCCCGCACCGCCACCCGCGAAGTTGGTCTGTCCCGCGCCCAACTGGGTGACGCCAGCAGCGGAAAGGGCGACGTTGTAGACATTCCGATTGGTGGAGAGCGGCAGCTCGGAAATGCGCCGGGAGTCAAAGCGAACGCCGACCTCGGCGGTAGTCGTATTCAACAGAGACGCATTCTCTACGACACTGACTGACGCTTGAAGGGCCCCGGGTATCAACGAAGCATCAACCACGGCGGTCTGGTTTAGAGCGAGGGTAATTCCTGACTGCTCATATTTTCCAAAGCCCTGGGCCTCGATGGTCAATTCATAGTTACCAACGGGCACATTATTAAAGCGATAGCGGCCCTGGTCGTCGGAATCCGTCGTGCGCGAATCATTGGTTTGTACATTTCGCAATGTCACCGTGGCTTTGGGTATGACCGCTTGTTTCTCATCTCTAACTTCGCCCTGGATAGATCCACTCGTCTGAGCAGAGACTGAAACTGACAGGCACGCAAAGAGTGCCATCAATAGCACCAGGAATCTCACTGTCTTAAACATGTTTCTCTCCTTTATTAGTTCCGACTCGGGTCGTCTAAGTGTTGTCGCCTATTGTTCACCGGTGCTCACCGTGAAGGTTGAGCATTCGCTTCCGAAAAGTCGGAGAGCTAAGCAGGAACAATGACGCTGCCACACTGGGGAGTGCAACGACTGTGCCATTTGTTCCACTTACGCTTTAGGCCAGTTCGTCACGCGAGCAGGCCCGTTCACTAGCTGGCGTTGAAGAGACCATTGTGGATTTTGGATTAGATGAAAAGGGAAGTTGCAGTTAATGGATGTTGTGGGTTAGCTCACTTCCTGTGGTCCACTGTGATTACATCTTTTCGTATGTTCTTGTCAGAACCGGGAGCGGTAAGCGACCGGGTCTCAAACTGGGAGAACGCAACCCGGTCGCTTACCGCTCCCGGTTCTGATAGGCGCGCCCTCGCTCCTTCCCGCTCTGACGAGCTTGACTGATGGGGCGAGCAGAGCAATCATGCGGCATCAATTCCCTGGTTCGTAGATTCCACCATCTGCGAGGCACCTCATGTGGAACGACACAGACGTCCCGTTGGCCCATCTCATTACATTCCGGTGTTACGGGAGTTGGTTACATGGTGACGAGCGCGGCTCTGTAGATCGTTCCCACAATCGTTACCGCTCGCCTTATATTCCCGTCAATGACCAATGGCGTAAACACAACACCCAAACGCTCAAAGGCGAGCCCGTATCATTGGACGCAGCGCAGCGCCAATCCGTTGAGGCTGCGGTCCGTGAGACCTGTGCTTTACGCAACTGGTTCTTGCGAGCACTTAACGTGCGCACCAACCACGTTCATTGCGTTGTTTCTATCGGGGAGACTAAAGCGGACCTCGTCCTGATCGCCTTGAAAGCTAATGCCACTAGACAAATGCAGCAAGATGGTTGTTGGCAGCAGCAACACAGTCCTTGGGTAAAAAAGGGCAGCAAAAGAAATCTTTGGAACGAACGCAGCATCGAACGCGCCGTTGAGTATGTAATCAACGGGCAAGGAGACGAACTCCCGGACTTCGACTGATCTGTCAGAACGGCGAGCGGTAGCGACCCGGTCCCAACTGGGAGAGTACAACCCGGTCGCTACCGCTCCCGGTTCTGACAAGCGACGACCCGGTCACTACTGCCCGCGGTTCTGACACGACGACCCAGTCGCTAGCGCTCCCGGTTCGACGGCTGAAAAAATGGGGAGCAGCCAGAGCCTGCTCCCCATTCAATACCGGCTCATCGTTTAAGCCAGCCAAGGTGATCTTCCTCAGAAGATAAACTTGGCGCGCAGTTGTACCGTGCGGCCGCTAAAGTTACCCGCGCTGTAGTTATTAAAGAGCGGGCTGGTTACATCGGGAAAGGCAAAGGACACGGCGCCGATCCCGAATTGATTGGTCCCGTTAAAGTCGTTCTGATTCACGAAGAACGGTGAACCAAAATCACCAACCGTCCTGATCCGTTGGTTGAAGAAGTTGCCTACCTCAGCCGCGAGCTGGACATTGTAGCGCTCGCCACCGAACCGAATGTTCTTTACAAACGTCATGTCCGTGCGGTTCCAGTCGTTAGTACGCAGCGTGTTGCGGCCGGCGTTGGCGCGGGCGCCGAATCCTGCCTGAATATACTGCGCTGATGGGTTGATAGCGACGTAGGCGACGGTTGCAGCATCACCCAGTAGATCCGCGCCACTCTCGTCTACGATGCGCTGGCCCAGTGCATTCACTCCATAGACACCACTACCAGTTCCAGGTACACCGCTAAGATTGACGATAGTCCGATCTCCGGCCCCGTCACGATTGCGGTTGCTATCAATGATTGACTGCGGCGTCATCAGCTGCCCGGATGGGGTTTGGAAGACGCCATTGATTTGCCATCCGCCCAGTACTCCTCTCAAGAACCCGTTTGTGCTGCGGTTGAAGAAAGGAACGTCATAGTTAAATGACGCCGCAAAGCGATGTGGCACATCGATCGCCGAGAGGGATCGTTCCTGACTGAGATCAAAGCCATCCTGCGCGCGACGCGGGTTAACGGTGCTCGAGAAGAGCTCGTTAGTCGCGTTGTCGATGGCTTTGCTGAAGGTGTAGGCCGCCGTCAGCGCTAACCCTCGTGTCATCCGACGGGTGAGACTGATCGAGGCACCATCGTAAACCGAATTGCCTTCCGGTTCGAATGAGGTAACGAAACCTGTGAACCCGAGACTCCCCAATCGTGTGGGAAACCGGTGTTGTGTTCCATCCGGATCTACATGGAGATTCAGACTTCCCAGCGTCGGCCGACCCGCCAATTGGTCCGCGGTAGGGTTAGTTAGAAAAGTCGGCATGACTAATCTGCTGTTGTCCACCACGCCACCGTTGAGACGAACCTGCACCGGTAAGTGGCGGCCGGCTGTGTGTAGATAGCGCAACTCCAGGACAGTCCCGCGAGTCAATTCACGCTGGTATGAGATTGTTGCCGACATGATGTAAGGCTCGACTGCGTTATTGATTAATGACCCGGTCGCGGCGCGCGCGTCCGCCGGTGTATTGGGTGGGAATGGAGTCGGCGGTATCGCCCCACTCTGCAGGAAGGGCGGGGTGAACCCAAACGCAGCGGCGCTGATCTCCTGCTGAAACTGCGGCGGCAGATTTAGGAGATACAGATTCTGGTAAGTCTCGTAGTAGTTAAGACCAAAGGCGGCCCTAATTGAGCTCTGTCCACGCTCGCCGGAAATGATCCGGCCCAACCTGCTGGTAAACTCGGGAGAGTAGGCAAGCCCCAGACGTGGCGAGAAATTGTTCTTGTCCGTCTTAGGAACATTGAATTCAATCACTCCCGGAACATTGGAGATCGTGTTTAGCCCCTGGAGCGCCGCGTCACGCGGCAGGCCCAGATACTCATAACGCAGTCCGAGGTTGAGAGTTAGGTTCGGTGTAACCTTCCAATCATCCTGCGCGAAGGCGTAATACTTCTTCTGGTTTCCTGTGAAAGCCGCCGACCCAACTCCCCGGATGTCGACCACTGTTGGGATGGAGTCGGAAAGTAACTCGTCCAACGTGGAGTAGTTGTAGTCGCCACGTCCACGTGGAAGGAAAAAGCTGGTGAAGATCAACCATCTCACTTCACCGCCAAACTTGAAGTTGTGCGTGCCACGCACATAGCTTAGGGAATCGTAGAACTGATAAGAGTTGTTCAGGCCGCCCTGGGGCAGGTTCCCGTTTGGACCAAGCCCGAGATTGAGCGGCGCCACGGTGATGTTTGGAAATGTGTTGAAGGCCGGATCGTTTAGCGGGTAGTCAGTGATAAAGCGCTTGTAAGACAGGCGCACCTCGTTGACCAGTCTACTATTGATTGTGTTGATCCAACCCGCGGAGAATAACCGGGCGATGACATTCTGTTTGTTGTTGAACTTGGGGTTGCCACTGCCGGGTTGCTCGTTACCGATCGTGTCAGAGCTGTAGCGGTAACGAAACTGGTTCCTGGTGCCCAGCAGATGATCGATATTGATCTGATACTGGGTTTCAAGCGAACCGCCGGGGGTGATAAGGGAAACCACACCGAAGGGAATTCCGGATGTGCCCAGCACGGTTTGCGTTTCCGTCGCGGTCGTGGGTAGCACCAAATTGTCTCGTAGCAGGTTAACTACAAAAGGACTTGCTCCGGACAATGCCGCGATCTGGGTTAGACCGGCAGCGGTGGGCGCAGTGTAAGACACGCCGCTCGCCTGTTGGCTTATCGGTTCTCGTTGATAAGCGCCAAAGAAGAAAAGCCTGTTTTTGAGAATTGGCCCACCCAGCGTCCCGCCGTAACGCCGATCCGTAAACGCGGGCTTTTCCGTAATCACGCCCGATTGCAGATTAAACTCCTCGCTGGTCGTAGTGGCGTTGAGGTGCCGATTCTGCAGGTATCCAAAAGCTGAACCGTGAAAGCTATTCGTACCGCTCTTGGTGACAGTATTAAACTGACCTGCCGCACCCGTACCAAATTCAGCGTTGAAGTTATTGGTCAGGATCGCCACTTCGGAGATGGAATCCTGAATGATGTTTACCTGTTTTCCGGTGAGATCCGGAGAATTATTGTCGACGCCATCAACGTTAAAAGCATTAGCGTGTGGACGTGTGCCACCCACGGAACCGCCATCTCCCGCTACGCCGACGCCCTGGGCGACAACATTCGGGGAAAGCAGGGCAAGGGCGCGCACGTCATTGAAGATTGGCAGGTCTTGGACCTGTCGCGTCTCAAAATTTCTTCCAACTTGCGATGTCTCGGTTTGCACAAGCGTTTCGCCGCCTGAGGTGACCTCCACAACACCACTAACGCCTGCCGGTCTCAGTACGACATTCACGGTGCTTTCCTGGTTGAGCAACACCTTTACTTTCTCGGTTGCTTCCTGGAAGCCTGAGGCTGTCGCAGTAACTGTGTACTCACCTCCCAGCGTATTGGGAAAGCTGAAAGCACCATTGCCCGTAGTTTGGGTGGCGAGAGTTTGGCCCGTGGCTTCGTTTTTTAAGGTGACTGTCACGTTGGGAACTACTGCCCCGTTTTGATCGAGCGCTTGTCCAATTACGGACCCGCCGGTTGCCTGGGCAACTCCTTCAGTCGCAAACGCTAACAGTACTGCCAGGACTGCTGTTACTAGTCCCAATTGCTTTTGCATCGTAAATCCTCCAACTTCTTTGATAGAGACCATCTTTCTTCCCGCTGCTGAAGCTCATGGTCTGACTCGGATCAGCAGCGCGATTCGGGCTCGAACTCAAACCGACGCAAAGCGTTGACTGCGAACCGGGTCCGCCAAGCGGGCAGCCCGCTGGCGGTGGTGGATGCGCCGGTCTAATGTTGCTCGCTTCGAATCTTTGCGGCCTCGGGTCACATTCCCCGTATTCGGAATGTTGGACCACTTGGTCCACGTCTATAGGTTCCGAGAATTCGGAACGCGCGTTAGTCAGCTCGAAGCTGGCGGCTTTCAGAAGGTGCAATGCTCGTGCCTCTTGGCCCACACGCGGTGGAGGCCATCTCATCACTCCGTTCGGCCAACTCACCGTGAGGCTGCGAAACTCGAGTTGCGGATTTTGGACTTTACGAAGAGAAAGATTGCCGTTATTGGATTTTGCTTGCGAGAAGAACACTTCTGCGGTCGGGCCTTTACATTTTTTCGTGGGCGCTGGGAACGCAGGCGAGACACCTGCAAACGAGCCGCAGGCGAGTAACGTGTTCGCGCTTCGCGCTCGCTGGCAGGCGAGACGCCGCCGCTCCCAGCAACGCGTAACAAAAATCACCCAGCCGCGATGGCTGGGTGACTTTCGCCTACAACTCGAGTGGCCGTGGCTCTCAGATGTGTGGACGATTGTCGATCTCGCTGGTGTCAACGAGCGGATAACCTTGGGCGAAACCGTTCAGAGCAATGTTGTAGTGTTTGATCTTGGAATTAAGCGTGGTGACTTTCAAGTTCAGTAGTCTCGCCGCACGGCCCTGATGCCCGGCTGTCTGCAACAGCGCTCGCTTGATGAGGTCAACCTCGAAGCGGCTCACTTCGCCGTAAAAGTCGACACCACCTTCCAGGCTCAAGGTTCGCACTTCGGTGATGGCTTGCACCTCGCGAAGCAGGCGGAGGGTCAGCTCCTTGAGAGCGGTAATGTTGCCACGGGCAGCCCCGTTCCCGTCACCATTGGGCACCGCGTTTTCCATGACCAATCGTTCGCTCTCCCAAGTTGATATCGATTTCATACTCTCCTCCTTAAGCGTATCTATGCTCTTGAAAACCTACGACTCGTTGCAGTGGTTATGGCTGCGTACCTTCACTCGTACTGAACGGGACGGGTTGCTCGTCAGGGTCTTTATATTTCCCAAGATCTTTCGCCGTGGTGACCTTGCCCAGGCTGTTGATCTCGTCTTCACAGACATCTTCGACCTTGTATGAGTTGGCCCGGCTCAGTCCTTCATCTTTGCCATCATTTGGCAAAAGCCACTGGCCATCGGATCCCTTCATCACATGGCCCAACTCGTGAAGAAGTATTAGTACCCGAGCCTCTTTCGTGTTTGGGTCGAAGGTCCCCACCCTAGGCACAGTAGGCTCCCAGAGCCCAGCCTTCTTTCGATAGAACGGGCCGTTGGAATTAAGGGACACCTTGTCGAAAATCCTGTAATTCTTTTTGGTCCGGGCATTGTGAATGTTAGTCGTCAATCCTGACATGCGCATGGCGATGCCCACTGAGAGAGCGTCCTTCCGGATCCTGCTGACGAGTTGGTTAAAAATGTCGACTGAAGCGGGCCCACCAAAAAAATCACTACAGGGATTGTTGGACCTCAGAATGCTCAGCGTGTCGTAGTAGGCAGAACCGAAGACCTTGTCCCGAGAAATCAGGGGAGACGGTGCGGACGGGGTGGGCACACTGGTCCTGGCCTCGACGACGCTCCGGGCATCGGCTGCAAAATCAGGTTTGCACTCGTTGCCCAGGACTGCCGGCGCGCTGGCTTTGGTTGTAACTAAGGCAATGGACATTAACGCCGTGCCAAATAGAAATTCGCGTAGCCTCATGGGAATACCTCCTGTCCGAAATTAAGGAGTTGGTCCGGGCCCTACTGTGGCTCGCTGGGGATCGAGCACTTGAACATGAGCAACGCGAAGATGTCTGGGCTGAAAGTGGGGCTAGATCACCGCAACTTTCAATCACCCGGATTAGCGCGGCCAGTTATACGCGAAGTTTCCCAGGGAAGGACGGGTTTTGTGACGGAAGGGCAGGCGCTTGTGACTAGCAGGCTTGAGGCGGTGATAACTGCAATCAGGGAAGCTTACCCAGCGCTTCTTGCAGCTTGTCTCGATAATTCCTGGAGAGGGTGAGCTGGGTACCGTTTTGCAGGATGATGCGATACTCGCCATGAAACCAGGGCTGCAGCTCTTGAATGCGATCAATACGGACTATCGATGAACGGTGGATTCGCAAAAACTTCTTGGGATCGAGCTGGGCTTCCAGACTACTGATTGTCTCGCGAAGTAAATGAGATTTCTTGGCACTATGGACGGACACATAGTTACCCTCGGCTTCGATCCAGTCGATCTCCGTTGTCTCGAGGAAGTAAATCCGACCGCTGGCCTTGATTACCAGGCGTTCGAGATACTTGTTACCCGCCTTCATCTCTTCCAGGAGCGCCAGGATCCGCTGGTCCGTGCCGCCATTGCGGTCGCGCAGGATCTGGGTCCGGGCGCGTTGCCAGGAGATGTCGAAGCGTTCCTGATCGAATGGCTTCAGCAGATAGTCGAGGGCGTGTACTTCAAAGGCACGCACGGCATACTGGTCGTAAGCAGTGACGAAAATGACTCCAGGGATTTCTTTTCCGAGTGCTTCAAGCACCTCGAAACCGCCGAGTTCGGGCATTTGTACGTCCAGAAAGATCAGATCGGGTGAGTGAATACGAATCGCGTCCAGTGCTTCACGGCCGTTACCGGATTCTCCCACGATGGTGACCTGCGGGTCATCCTGGAGCATTTCCCTCAACATCTCGCGCGCAAGTGACTCATCATCCACCAACAGCACCCGGATGAGAGGAGACTCAATCATACTTTCTACCTTTAACGGTGACAGGTTTAGAGGATATTGGGGAGACCCTGTTACTGTTACACCATAAGCGTGTATTCTCTGGCAAAAACTTTCGGTTTTGGGAGTGACCAGAAACCGGGACTACGCGATTTCGGATTGGTTGGGAGCGACGCCGTCTCTGTGAAAGGGTATTTCCAGAGTCACGATCAACCCGCCATCGGGATTGTTGCTTAGGTTGAAGCTATGCGCCGGCCCGTATAGTTGTTCCAGTCGCGTCTTGGTATTGGCCAATCCCAGACCCTTCTTGAACACATTCTCGGATGTCCGATGAGCGGAAAGGCCGGGACCGTTGTCTCGAATCTGGATACGAAGTGTGCCATTCCGTTGTTTCGCTTCAATTTCGATGAGGCCCTGGGTCGAGCGCGGCGCAATGCCGTGGCGGATCGCGTTTTCCACGATGGGCTGCAAAATGAGATTCGGCACTTTCGCGTCCAGAGTCTGCTGAGCCACGTCCATGTGCGTCACCAAACGATCCTGAAAACGGATGCGTTCGATTTCAAGGTAACAACCGAGAAATTCCATCTCTTGCCGCAGTGTTACCTCTTGGGAGCCGGAGTTTTCCAACGTGAGTCGCAGAAAGTCCCCCAGACGCGTGATCATTTTGCGGGCCGCCTCGGCGTCTTTGTTAAGTAGAGCGGAGATTGAATGGAGGGTGTTGAAGAGGAAATGAGGATGAAGCTGCATCTTGAGCGCATGCAGTTGAGCCTGTGAAAGCTGGGCTTCGAGTTGCAGTGTTCTGACTTGACCTTCGCGAAACCGGCGGTAGTAGCTGAACGCGTAACCGCTGAGCGCGATCAGCAGATAAATGCCAATAGCTTCGGTGAAGTTGGCAACCACAAATCTGGTGATGCTTTCGAAAGTCAGTGGCTTGCCTAGCGGCCAACCCCAGCGTAGCCAAATGAGTACGCGTCCCAGCGCGGTCAGAAGGACGCCGAGAACAATGCTAAGCGGGAGGTGCAGCAGTGCGTTGCGAACCCAGTTGTCACGCTCGAGCGGCATCCGGGTGACCGCCCAGAGTACCAGGGGAGTCGCCAGGGCGAAGAGATAAGCCCAGATCATCTGCATGTAGAGCGCATCAAGAAACGGAGTGGGACGTTCGGAGCGGTAAGAGGCGAAGTAGAACTGTAGCGTAAAAACCAGACCGATAAAGGTCCAGATTCCCCAGATGATCGCCAATCGCGCCCAGCGGCGTTGCCACACAGGGACGTGGGAGCGCTTGCTTATTGGTTCTTGACCTGTTTCTTCAATCATGCTGGAAAATGTGCGGCCCATCCGCCGTCCTATGAGAGATGCGATAGCCACGCTCGGCGATCCTGCCGTCAGAGCGAGATTCAACGGCCACCTCGTTTCTGTCAGAACGGCGAGCGGTAGCGACCCGGTCTCAACTGGGAATCATACCACCCGACAGTTTCTGACAGGGTCTGTAAGCCGCCCCAGATCAGACCGGTCGCTAGCGCTCGCCGTTCTGACAAGAACCTGTCGACTTGGCGGTTAGTTGCTGGTTTCCGCTCGATAATGCTCATCATATGGCAGAGAACGGTAAACCCTGAAGGCCCGTGCAGGTTGTTCCAGTCCAGAGGATAACTTCTGAATTCGTGAATAAGATGAAGGATCGAGTTTAGATTCCTCAAGTGCCGCTCGCAAGCTTCCGCCATTCCATGTTCGTAAGGTCGAAGAGGAGTCGGCGAAGTCAAGCATTAATGACAAGAGTTGGTTTGGGACAATCGGTTTGTGATGAGTTGGCCCCGGGCAATGGCCAGACGGCCTGACGGAATGATGGCAAGGGGCCTCAACCTTCAGAGATTATGGCCAACCCGAGGCTGGCCATAATCTCTAGAGCTCATATTCAAACAGGTCAACACGCCGATTCTTGTCTGATAGTCCAAGCTTTTCTGAAACGCTTTTAGTTATCTTCCCTTCTTCCCATCTCACCTTCTTGGTGCCACTGCTAAGTCAAGAGCAGAAATTATAGGACAGCAGATACCACCACCAATCGTTCCACGATGAGTGGCCGCACCCGTCCTCAAGTCGATGCTAACAAGCTCAGAGACTTCTGGATTGACTTGAAGACATTTACTTATATTTACTCACTACTGCCCCAACGTTGATCGGCTCATTGTTTGTATCTTGTTGGATTTGATCGACTTAACTCCTGTGCATGTTGGAATCGATTTCAATTCACCGTGGCTTACTACTGCAATACGGCTCGCGGCGTCTCAACAGGTCAGTACCACCTCGCGGTAGCAGGTGGGTCCATACGTCCAGACATGCCTGGTTTCAATTTCAAACCAGCAAAAAAGGTGTGTGGTTTTTAGCCAC
>Ga0180121_10000110_pt1 | contig 28282 bp, 31 predicted proteins | sample AntDrymUQ5402106_2_FD_129676 | JGI IMG/M metagenome (GOLD analysis project Ga0180121, IMG submission 129676) | Polar desert sand microbial communities from Dry Valleys, Antarctica - metaG UQ540 (21.06) (version 2) (version 2) | ecosystem: Environmental > Terrestrial > Soil > Desert | place...
AAAGAATTTGCATTACTGCAAAATTATCCTAATCCTTTTAATCCTTCAACAAATATAAGACTCACCGTTCCTGTAACATCAAACGTTGAGCTTAAGATTTACAATATGACAGGGAAGGAAATAGCAATATTAGTTAATGAGGAATTGCAACCCGGCAGTTACACATACAAATTTGACGGAAGCAACTTTGCCAGCGGAATATATTTTTATAGAGTAAAATCCGGCGATCCTTCAAATTCCGGACAAGGTATTTTACAAACGAAAAGAATGATATTAATTAAATAATTTGTTCACTTAAATTACAGTCGGAATTGATGAGAGATTCCGGCTGTATAAAATAAGCTGACTTTATTCTATAAAAATATGAATCAGTTTGACAAGATTTGGAGTTTATATTCAGCGAGCATTGATTAAATTAATATTAACTTAAAAGGTTTTACAAATTTATATTGTTTTTTAAAAATCAAAAATAGGCAACCTAAACCCATTGGGTCCTTATGAAGCTCCGATTAATTTTAATATTTGTTTTAATTCTTTTAAAAATCTCTGATGTTTTTTCGCAGCAGGAGAAATATCACAATTCATTTTTTGTATTTTGTAAACAAACAATTTATCATTTTTCAATAAGTTTGCTTTAATAATTTAAAGCAGTCATTCTTAATTTTCAAAAGAAACTTACATTGCAATTCGAAGACAATATAAAATTCGATCACATTTCGATAGAAGATGGGCTATCTCAAAGTGTTGTATACTGTATACTACAGGATTGGCAAGGGTTTATGTGGTTTGGGACACAGAATGGATTGAACCTATATGACGGATACAAATTCACGGTTTACAAAAACGAACATGGGAATAAGAATTCGCTAAGCAATAATTGCATATATTGCATTTATGAAGATAGTGCTCGCGACTTGTGGATAGGTACAACGTACGGAGGTTTAAACAAATATGATAGAGAGAAAGATAGTTTTATAAATTATATGCATGATGAAAATAATATTTATTCTATTTCACAAAACAATGTCAGGGCTATAAGTGAGGACCATGCCGGTAATTTATGGATCGGAACTTCCTTTGGAGGATTGAATAAGTTTATTGAAGATGAAAATAAATTTATACGATATAAAAAAAATCAGGAAGATCGATCAGGGATTGGAAGTAACAGCATTCATTTCATTTATAAAGATAAAAAAAATAATTTATGGATAGGTACCTGGGGTGATGGTTTGAAAAGATTCGACTATGAAAATGATATATTTGTAAGTTATAAAAATGATTTAGTTGACAATATTGAAGGTAAAAGAATAAGTTCGATCGTTGAGGATGTTTCAGGTGATTTATGGCTTGCCACAAATGATGGCTTACAAATGCTGGATATTAAAACCACGGAGTTTATTTGCTATAAACATAATGAGTCAGACCCCAAAAGCATTAGTGATAACTTTACATCGCAGATTTTCGTTGACAGTTCGGGGGTTTTTTGGATAGGTACAAGAGACGGCGGGCTAAACAAATTTGATAAATCATCACAGCAATTCATTTCATACAGGCATGACAGGTCAGACGGATGGAGCATAAGATCAAATACTATTATGTCTGTTTTTGAAGACAACTCAAAGATTATATGGATAGGAACTTACAGCGAAGGGATAAACATGTTTAGCAAGCAGCGGAAAAAAATTCATCACTACTATACAAAGCCTGGTGATAAAAATAGTCTAAGCAGTAACAAAATCTATACTTTTTGTGAAGACAGGAAGGGAGACCTTTGGATTGGCACAGCTGATTCGGGATTAAATAAATTTGACATGAAAAAAGGTAAATTTACTCATTACCAAAATGATCCTTCAAACGATGCTTCATTAAGCTCTAACATTATAACTTCGATTCTAGAAGACCGAAAAGGAAATTTGTGGATCGGAACATCCGGAGGAGGTTTAAATAAATTTAATGTGCTTGATGAAAAGTTTTACAGGTACAAATCGAAACAGGATAATGAAAATTCATTAAGCTTTGATACTGTATTTTGTTTAGCAGAAGATAAAAACGGGATAATATGGATCGGAACAGCCGGCGGGGGATTAAATAAATTTGACCCTGAGAATGAAAAATTTACTCACTATAAATGTGATCATCAAAATCCATCTACCCTTAGCGCGCAGAGAGTAAGGACGTTATTTATTGATTCTGCTGGAGATTTATGGATTGGACTTGATTTAGGCGGATTGAATAAATTCAACGAGGCTGATGAAACGTTTACTCATTATAAAACCAATCCATTAGATGCAAATTCATTGAGCGATAATGATGTACTTTCTATTTTTGAAGATAGGTCCAAAAGACTTTGGGTAGGTACAGCCAGAGCAGGATTGAATTATTTTGATAGGGGAAAAAATGTTTTTATAAACTTCAGGGAAAAAGACGGTTTACCAAATGATACAATTAACGGAATGCTGGAAGACGAAAATGGATATTTATGGATAAGCACTGAAAAAGGTTTATCAAAGTTTGATCCCGTAAAAGGAAATTTCAGAAATTACAATTCAAGTGATGGCTTACAGAGTAATGAATTTAATAATTGGGCGTATTTGGAATTAAGGAATGGAGAATTTCTGTTTGGAGGGATTAATGGATTCAATATATTTGATCCTTTGGATATAAATGATAACATGAATGTACCTAAGGTAGCAATAACCAACTTCCAAATTTTCAACAAGAAAGTCCCTGTTGCACAAAATAATTCTCCATTAAAGAAATCAATTATTACCACAGACGATCTGGTTCTCTCTTATAAAGAAAGTGTATTCTCTTTTGAATTTGCATCGCTTGATTTTAATGTTCCAGCAAAAAATCAATACGCCTATATGATGGAAGGAGTTGATAAAGATTGGAATTATGTCGGGAATGTCAGAACTGCAAATTACGCATACATTAAACCAGGAGAATATATATTCAGAGTGAAGGGTTCGAACAACGATGGAATTTGGAATGAAGAAGGTGCATCTGTAAAATTAATTATCACGCCGCCGTGGTATGAGACTATCTGGTTTAAAGGACTTTCAGCATTAAGCATAGCCGGAGGAATAGGATTTATATTTATGCAAAGGATAAAAAAAATAAAAAAAGAAAAAACACAGCAGGAAGAATTTACTAAAAAGCTCATCGAATCTCAGGAAGACGAAAGAAAGAGAATTGCTGCGGAGCTTCACGATAGTCTCGGACAGGATTTATTAATCATAAAGAACAAAGCACTAATCAGTATTAAAAAAACCGATGATCCGAAATTTAAAGAACAGATGAGTGAAATATCCGAACTCACTTCTTCCACAATAAATGAAGTGAGAGAAATTTCTTATAATCTCAGACCTTATGAACTTGACCGGCTCGGTTTAATAAAAACCCTTCAGTCATTAGTTGACAAGGCGAGCAAGTCAACTAATATTAAATTCATTTGCGATATAGATAATATTGATAAAGTTTTTACTCCTGAAGTTGAAATTAATATTTACAGGATCATTCAGGAATGTCTTACTAATATTATAAAGCATGCTGAGTCAACGGAAGTTATAGTTCATGTGAAAAAATTTGAGAAAGAAATATCAATATTTATTTCGGACAATGGAAAAGGTTTTGATGCAGAAAAAAAGTTTTCGGATTCTGAAAGAAAAGGATTTGGTTTGAGAGGAATCCCTGAAAGAGTAAAACTATTCGGGGGCAATTTCAAGATTGAATCCGAACCGGGAAAAGGAACCAGAATAAAAATTATTATACCGTTTCAAAGTTAAAAATTAAAATTATGGAAAAGAAAATTCAGATAATAATTGCAGACGACCATCCAATATTTAGAAGCGGGCTTAAACAGATAATAGGAGAGGAAGAAGATATCGAAATAATAGGTGAGGCTGCTGACGGGGAAAAAGCTTTAGAAATTATAATAAAGAAGAAACCAGAAGTTGCCGTTCTGGATATTGATATGCCGAAGAAAACCGGTTTTGAGATTTTGAAAGAAGTTACAAGTAAGAAAATCCCAGTCAATATAATTTTTCTGACAATGCATAAAGGAGAAAATCTTTTTAATGAGGCGATGGATCTGGGAATTAAGGGATACGTCCTTAAAGAAAGTGCCGCCGATGATATTTGCGAATGTATCAGGTTAGTTGCTAATGACGACTATGCTATCAGTCCACTTATTTCGAATTTTCTCGTTAAAAGATTAAGTATGAGCAATAAGCTTAAAAAAGATAAGCCTTCGATAAATGACCTTACTCAATCCGAAAGAAAAATCTTAAGATTGATTTCATTAAACAAATCTTCAAAAGAAATTGCAGATGATCTTTTTATAAGTTATAAAACTGTTGAAACACACAGAACAAACATAAGTAAAAAGCTTAATCTTCAAGGAAGTTTGAGTCTTTTAAGATTTGCACTGGAAAACAAATCTGTTCTGTAGCATACACATTCCCTGCACTCCACATACTCTTCGTGCTCCAAAATGCCTATATATTAACAGGTCATAGTACATAAAAAAAGCCTGTGCTTTACAGGCTAAGTGGACAGGGCCGGAATCGAACCGGCGACACACGGCTTTTCAGGCCGTTGCTCTACCGACTGAGCTACCTGTCCCTTTGGAACTGCTACCAAACTACAATATTTGAAGTTTAGTATCAATATAATTTGTATAGTTTGGCTTAACAATCCAGTTTATTCTATCAATTTAAACGGTAATGATGAAACTCTGATTCTACCAAACAAATTATTTTGTGTTGAATATACTTTCAATTTCTGAAATCTCCCTATTTATCTTTCCTAACTTTATATTTCGCCAACTCTTCCTCCACCCTGTCCGCTAATATCATTTTAATCAACGATTGATAAGGCACGTCTCTTTCATTAGCCATTGCTTTGATCCGGTCTAAAATGGAAGATGGCATTCTGAGGGAGATAGATTCAGTTGAATATTTTAAATTCGGGAAAACAACCCTTTGTGCTGTACTCCAATCAAAATACTGAGATGTGTCCGCCTTATCCCAGAATTCTCTTTCTTCATCCTCGGTCTTGAAAACCGGTATTAGCTTTAACTTCTTCTTTGAGTTTGTCTTCATAGAAATTCCTTTCTTTTTTACTCATTTCTCTTGCAGAGATAATTCTGATTTTAGTTTTTCTTATTGTAAATATTATCGTTATCAATCTTTTTTTCGATTCACCGAACATCTGAAACCTTTCTTCATTTAAATAAGCTGTTCTTAAAACTATAAACGGTTGGCTATTAAATACCTCTTCCGCCTCCTTTATACTTACATTATGTTTTTTATAACTTTTTTGTTTATTTCCTTCATCCCAATCAAAACCCTCTATATCATTAAGTTCAATCATACGTATATGTTAAAAATATACAATATATCTTGAATTGTAAATAGAATTTTGAATAGCTGATGGTAGAGCTAAGTATACGACAAAACTTTAAAGACGTTGTTGACTTATAGATTAGAAACCAAGTACGGAATCAAAGAAAATGCATACTGGTGAAATTTCAATCAATTTAAAGATATAGATTTGATTCTAAATTATTAGTTCGGGTTTCACAATAATTGATCCCTTAGAGGAGTCCTCAAGATCGAACGTTAACGTCGTCATTAAAACTAATTATATATTTTTTAAAAAATAGATTTAGTAATTTTACCAAACTTAAAAATTATTATGTCAGAAAATACTAATACCCCACCCAAAGGACTCAAGTTATGGTTAATGGCTTCGAGAGCTTATTCTTTTCCAGCTTCTATCATTCCGGTTTTATTCGGTTCTGTATTGGCCGTTTTACTTAATCCCGGATTAAAATTTAATTTCCTGAATTTTTTCCTTACGCTCATCGGATGCATACTTGTTCATGTGGGTACAAATCTTATCAACGACATCTTCGACTATGAAAAAGGCATAGATAAAGAAGATAAACAACTGGGCATTCCTCACGGCGGCTCGATGGTCCTGTCTATGGGAATTTTAAACATGAAACAAATGAAAATGGGAGCAGCCATTTCATTACTAGTTGCCTTTTTGATCGGTATTTATTTATATACTCAGGCAGGGATATGGATTTTATATCTTAGTTTATTCGGGCTGCTATCGGCAATTTTTTATACTGCTAAGCCAATTGCACTAAAATACAAAGCTTTGGGAGATCTTCAGGTGATCATTTCTTTCGGACTTGGAATGACTCTTGGGGCGTACATTGTTCAGACAGGCCAGTTTTCATATATGCCTTTGATTTTTTCTATTCCAATCGGATTGCTAATCGATGCAATTCTTCATTCGAATAATATTCGTGACATTAATTTCGACGGAAAATTTGGCGTAAAAACTCTGCCTATTCTTATAGGTGAAAAGCTCTCCATAAAAGTTTATTACATTCTTATTCTCGGCGCTTATGTTTCTATCATAATTTTTGTCGCTCTGAAAATGCTTCCCTGGTTTGCTTTGCTTTCATTGATTACACTTCCGCTTGCTTTGAAGCTTGTTAAAATGTCGGATGGATTTCCAGCAGAAGGTATTGCGAGATTTGAATATGGAACAAAACATATTATGATGACCGCACAGTTAAATATGATGTTTGGACTTACGCTGGTGTTGGGTTTGCTGATTTCTTATTTGTTTTTTGTATAACGTGAATATTATCAGATATTTTCTATCTCGCGAAGACGCAAGTCGAGAAGTTTGTGATCAATTATTGCTCATCAGTCTTCGCGTATTTATTTTTTAAACTAATCAAAAAACTCTCTATAAATTTTCCACTCATTATTCGTATCTGTTCCTTTATATAAACGTAACGTCTTTATTCCCTTTTCCTGAAATTTATCAGATTCATAATTCTGATTAAACCGGACTTTCTTATCATTGCCAGTGGTAGATGAATCTGAAAGCATTATAAAATCTGAAAAACTTATTTTAATGTCTTTGTAATTTTTGAATGTTCCTTCAATTCTTTTAAGCCTATCCTTCAAATCTGTTTTCTTACCATCTTTTCCGAAATATTCGTAATCTTCTGTCATATAACTTTGAAACTTTTCTATATCTTTATCTTCCCATGCGTCTCGCCAGTTATCTACAGTATTATTTATTTTGTATTCATCAGATGAAAAATATTCATTAAGTCTTGTAACGCTTAAATAGAAAAGAAAACTTAATGCCGCTATCAGAAACATTATGCTTCCGAGCGTTAAATAAAATCTTTTTCTGGTAATTCCGATCTTATTTTTATATCTCTGCTTAAATTCCTTTTCGAATTCTTCCTTTGCTTCTTTAACACTAGGTTTTGTTTTGGTAAGTTTATTTTCATTGATATTGAAACCGCAAAATTTACAATAATCCGAACCTTGCTCGATCTCGGCCTTGCAATTTGGACATTCAAATAAATTTGCCGCCGGGGTCGTGTGTAAGGATTCCCTGATAGAATGAACTGTCAGATCCCCCACATCTTCAGAAAGTATTTCTGCTTTAGTTTCCGTAAGAGGATTATTCATGCATCCGTAGGTTGTGCAGCCGAGATTTTCGTTCCAGCATTCTTTGTGATGGGGCGTGCCGCAATGTGAACAGACAGTAAAGTCTGCTCCTATTTTTATTCCCGACTGGCAGTAGGGGCAGGTCTTATTTTTAATGAAATCATATTTTGGGTCGGAATTATTCAATTATAAATGAATTATTTTTATTCTGCTTCAATACTGAGTGTCCAAACTCTTTGTGCCGAACCACGTATTCACATGGAAAAACATTGTTTTTAAAATTTTACATTATGTTCCGCCGCGACGAACTATGATTCTATGTGGTTAAAATTTTTAGACAAATTATTTAAATACATCCATGTTTTCAAATTCAATCTGTACTTCTTTATCATCCTTTCTCAATATTAAAATATCGTTGTAAGGAATTCTAAGATCAATAATTTTCTTACCGGCAAATTTTATTGCTAAACCAGAATCAGAATTAATATTGTGAAACGATTTTAGTTTCAAAACATTTCCATCTTCAAGCTTAACATCCTTTACAGACATTAGATTTAGATTTGCAAAAAATTCTTTCACTTTTTTTTTGCTTTCATCCACCACTTCAAATACAGTCTCATTATTAAATTCAATCTGAAAATTATTACCGTTAAAATAATGTTTACCGAAATCAATTATATCCTTAAGTTTTACTTCCTCGAATCTTTTATCCAGCTTTTCAAGATTATCAAAAGTGTAATGTGAGGGGCAATCTTCGTTTCTTTGATATTGGATTGTATAAGAGTCGTTTATATTTCCATTAAAAACAAATCCCATACCGTTAAGCAAAATCAGATCTTCCCGTTTATGCAAATATTTAATTGCTTCCTGAACCTGCACACCTGCAATAATAGAAGCAATGGTAGGAGTTGTCGGAATTTTCCCTTGGGCAATTTCGTCGAGCCCGAGCATCATGCATGACATTCTTTTATTGATTAACTTGTAATCAATCTCTGACATTGTGCACTCATAGCATGGACCATCCGGGGGAATGAACATCCTTGCAACTCCATTCAGAACTTCAATTGCTCCATCGATCCATGGACGATTCACTTTCCAGCAGGATTGATTTATGAAAAGCCTTGCCTCACGGTTATCAAGCCCACCGATAATTAGATCAAAGCTTTTAAATACACCCAGGCCTAAATTATAAATATTGCCGTTAAAATAATTTATGTTAATTTCATCATTAATTTCCTTAGCCCTTTTGCAGACCACTTCGGCTTTAGATTTACCTTCATCTTCTTTACGGAATAAAACGCTCCGGCTGAGATTACTTTTTTCAACATTATCCATATCAACGACTGAAATATTTCCTGCGCCGAGCATTGAGAGGTTTTTTACAATTTCATTTCCAAGCGCGCCGCAGCCTACTACAAGTACCCTTGCATTTTTTAAAATGTCCTGATCCCACCATGTGATCTGCTCAAGGCGCGAATAACGGTCGTCGGTTATAGTTATCATTTACTTTTGGCCAATGTTTTTGAAATCAAATATCAAAAAATAAAAATCAAAATTACATATAAAAATTTAAAATGCTTTGATTACAATTTTGAATTTCAAAACCGTAACTTGTAGCAATGAATTCTTAATTCTTAATTATTAACTTTGCGTAACTTCAGTTATTAATTATTAATTTTTAATTAAATTCCGGCAGTAATTTCAGGATGAAGACGTAAGACATCTCCCTCTTTCACTCCTGCTTCCGAAAGAGTCTGTATCTCGGTAAGTTGTTTGCCTGAAGCTTTATGATGGAATTTATATGAGAGCGGTTCACCGTCCGGACCCGTGAGAGGCATTTTCATCTTAGGAAGGAGAACTTCCATAATTCTTTTTACTGAAGCATCATCGGGAAGAGTCGCCTGCTGTTCTTTATTACCTGTTGCATCAACAATTGTGATATTAATTCTCGCCATAGAAATGCAATTTAAAAATTATACTTCATTAATTAAATGGTAATTTTGATTTATGTTTGGAATTTTTTTTTGACAATAAATAACATGATGAATTGAAAACAGGTTGATCTTTTGTGAATTACTGTTGAATAAATTTTGAATAACAAATATACAATTCTGATTTTCAAGAAAATTAAGATGTTATTGAGGACTTTAATTAACTTATTTTTTTTTCTAATTTTTGGAACACCTTTTAAATGTATTTAGACGGGTTAATTTTAGAGCGATAATGATTGAAAAATTTACTGAAGCCAAAAATGAACTATTCCTCACCTTTTTTTTAATTGTATTAGTATTACCTTTTTTTATTCTTACTATTTTTAATCACCCGGCCTTTGTGGAGGATTATTTTTATTGGCATAGAATGGAGCGGGTTGGTTTTTTCAATGCATCGTTTTCTTTATATAAATACTGGAGCGGCAGATTCTTTACCCATTCGGAGTTATTAATAAGTCCATTTATTTACAGGACTTTTGAAGGTTATAAATTATTTTCTTTATTTTTAATGCTTTCATTTTTCTCCGTACTCTGTTTATTTATTTCAGAAATTTTTAAAAATAGTATTAATTTTAGAGAAAAATTTTTATTATCCTTATCTGTATTCTTTTTGTATTTATGCAAGATGCCGACTGTCGCTCAGGGCTTCTATTGGCTTATTGGTACAACCGTTTATCACAATACTATAATATTAATTTTACTTTTCTTTATTGGCTATATTCATTTATGCAAAACGAAATTGCTGCGTTTTAAAATTATATATGCCGTAGTTTTATGCATATTGGCCATAGCAATTGCAAGTTCTAATGAGGTCGGACTCATTGTTACGCTTATACCGGTTGCTTTATTCTTCTTCATAGATTTAATTCATAAGAAAAAACTAAATTGGTCATTGTTGTTAGTAGTTTTAGCAATTGCAGTTACAGCTTTGGTGGTACTTAAATCACCCGGTACTCAGACTAGAATGGGGAAATTTGCAGAGAATCAGGATTTTTTAAGTTCATTCTTTTTATCGTTTATGTTACTTTCTGAGCTTCTAATTTCCTGGATTTTTAATTCGCCGCTTCTTGCTCTCACTATTTTATTAATTCCTCTCTTTTTTAAAATTATCAAACAAAAATATGAAAATTATAATATATTTTTTTTAACCCCGATTTATGCATTTGCTTTATCGATTGTTATTCTATTTATGAGCATCGATATAATTGAGTTGAGCATGGGAAATCCTTTTGACAGAACGGTGAACTTTATTTATTTCTTTTTTCTTATACTTTGGTTTTATAATATTCTTGTCATAATTTTCTACTTGAATAAAAAATATGATATCAAAAAAATTTTTATTCCAAGATATCTTTATATTGTTCTGATCTGCATAGTCGTTATGTTTTTATTTATCAATAAAAATTTTAGGACAGCCTATTCTGATTTATTTACAGGAACTGCATATAAATTTGATAAAGAAATGTATGAAAGATACCGGTATATTGCAGAAAGTAAGTCGGACACATGTATTGTGGAAACCATGCAAAATTTTCCGGAAACTATTTGCAAATTTGAAATAACCACTGACCCGAACCATATTTACAATCAATGGATTGCCGCCTTCTTCAAAAAGAAAGCTATTGCCTTAAGAAAGGCCGAGCACATACCGTAAATAATTTTATAAATTCACACCCAGGCAGTGTTATTTTTATTAGATCCTTTAATTTATCCTGTTACACTCAAACTTTTTTCCCTGATTCAGAATTAATTTGTTAACACTTCCATCAGCTTCGACATGCTTCCGATTGCAAAAACATTATCTGTGCTTAGGGGGACATTCAGTTCCAGATTCGCCATACCAAAAGCCTTTTTATAATGAGAAACACCATCTTTTGCAATTAACAAAGATATTCCCGGACAATTGGAAGGATAATTTGAAGTTAATAAACTATCAATGTAGCTTATAGTTTTAATATCCAAATTCTGGGAAAAAACCTGCATGGAGAATGAACATAGGTAAAGAGCCGTGATTAAAAATAATTTTAAGTTTTTCATGGGTATTTTTTTTATTTTTGTAAAATTAGATAAGATTTAAACGAAAGTTATGATAATTGGTTTTGATTAATCTTACATTTAGTTTTAAATGGTGGTTGCAGCTTAATCTATATGACTGTAAAACTTCTGTCAGGTTTCATTTGCCTTATTCAAAATTTGATTTTCTATTTCTTTTGCGAACTAATTAATTTATTTTTAAAACCAATTTTAAACATATATTAACCTAAAAATAATAATGAAAAACGTTTATAAATTATTTTCGGTAATTTTATTTTTCTTTACTGCTGCATTTCTAATCTCTTCGTGCAATAAATCCGGATCGTCTAATGAAATATTAATAGGAGAATATGCTTCATTGACCGGCAGCGAGGCGACATTCGGGCAGTCATCTCATAACGGGCTAGTGCTCGCAGTCGAAGAAATTAATAAAACGGGAATCTTAGGAAAGCAAGTGAAATTGATAACGGAAGACAATCAGGGAAAACCTTCGGAGACACAGACGGTGGTTCAAAAGCTTATAAATAGAGACAAAGTTGTCGCGATAATAGGTGAAGTTGCATCTTCAAGAAGCAAAGCAGGCGCACCTATTTGTCAGGCGGCAAAGATCCCAATGATAACTCCCGCATCTACGAATCCTGAAGTTACAACCATCGGCGATTATATTTTCCGAGTTTGTTTTATCGATCCTTTTCAGGCGACAGTGATGAGCAAGTTTGCAATCAACTCGATGAAAGTAAAACGTGTAGCTGTGCTTATTGATCAGAAGAATGCTTATTCAACGGGGCTTGCGGATAATTTCAGAAATATTTTTATTCAGATGGGCGGAGAAATAGTGGAAGAACAAAAATACTCCGCCGGAGATAAAGATTTCAAAGCGCAGCTTACGGCAATCAAAGCAAAAAATCCTGAAGCTATTTTTATCCCCGGATATTATACCGATGTTAATTTAATTTCAATACAAGCCAGAGAAATTGGTCTGAATGTTCCTCTGTTTGGTAGCGACGGCTGGGAATCGGAAAAACTTACGGAAGGAAAAGCAAAGGATGCGCTTGAAGGAAGTTTCTTCTCGACACACGTTTCCGCAGATGATCCTTCACCAAATATACAGAATTTCATAAAGAAGTATAAAGGAAAATACAATTCTGAACCGGATGCCATGGCTTTCCTTGCTTATGATGCGGGCATGATTTTGTTTGAAGCAATCAAAAAAGCGGGCTCTACTGAAGGTGAAAAAATAAAAAACGAACTCGCGAAAACTAAAGATTATTCGGGAGTCACGGGAGTTATTACAATTAACGAACAGCGAAACGCTGTCAAGCCGGCAGTTGTGCTGGAAATTAAAGGCGGAAAGTTTGCTTATAAAGAAACGATTGCGCCTTAACGCAGTTAAAAGATTAAAGTTGAAAAGTTAAAAGTTATTCTTTTATTGTTCAACAATATTTCCTCACTTTAAACTTTTAACATTTAACTTTTAACTAAGAAGATTTGTCTGAATTTATACAACAACTAATCAACGGTCTTTCACTCGGAAGCATTTATGCTTTGATAGCTCTCGGTTATACGATGGTTTACGGCATATTGAAATTCATTAACTTTGCTCACGGTGAAATATTTATGCTTGGAGCGTTCTTTGGATATTATCTTGCAAGGGCATTGGGAGTGGAGAGTCCGAATATCCCGATGGCTATTGTAATTATGCTTTTGACAATGGTGGCAACCGCTTTGGTTGGAGTAATAATAGAAAAGCTCGCTTATAAACCCCTCCGTAATTCTTCAAAGTTGACCGTTCTTATAACGGCAATTGGTGTTTCTTTATTTTTACAATATTCCGGCCAGTTGATCTTCGGGGCTGATCCAAAATCATTTCCGACAATCATTGAGAATGTGAGTTTTAACATTTTAGGAGCGACGATTGGCTCGAATCAGATAGTAGTGTTATTATCAGCATTGATTTTAATGCTTGCATTAAGATTCATTGTCATGAAAACAAAAATGGGAATTGCAATAAGAGCCGTCTCAAATAATCTGACAGCTGCATCATTAATGGGTATAAATATTAACAATGTAATTTCTTTCACGTTTGTGATTGGTTCATCTCTTGCAGGCGCTGCGGGAATCCTTTACAGCATAAATTATCCGAGTATTGATCCGTTGATGGGATTGCTTCCCGGCTTGAAGGCTTTCATAGCGGCAGTTCTCGGGGGTATCGGAAATTTTCCCGGAGCTTCGATCGGAGGTTTGATAATTGGATTAGTGGAAACTTTTACCGTCGGATATTTATCACCGACTTATCGTGATGCTATTTCATTTGCAATATTGATAATTATACTTTTGGTAAGACCGACAGGTCTATTTGGGAAAAAAGAAGTGGAGAAGGTCTGATATAGTTGCTAAAGTTGTCAAATCTATTCTAAAATGATTTGAATTATTTAAATGTGAAGTGAGATTTGACAATTGTTCCAAAGGGACGGTTAACAAACGTCCTTTTTTATTTTGGATAATATACTTAATATTGATTAAGTAAAAAATTTTATTATGACAAAATTAGAATTGGTTAAAGAAAAATTAAAAAAAGTATCTTCCAAAGATTTAGAAGTTGTTGATGATTTCATTGAGAAGATATTGTATTCGAATAAAAATTCGAAAAAAAGAAAAATGAAGTTGAATTTAGGAGGGGCATTGAAAGAGTTAAGCAAAGAATATACTTCAGTAGAATTACAGCACAAAGCAAATGAATGGAGAGTTGAAGATGCAATGAAATATAAGAAAAAATAATTGTACCTTATTGATTCAAATATTTGGTTAGAATATTTATTAAATCAGGAAAAGAAGAACGAATGTAAGGAATTTTTAAAGGTCACTGATGACTCTCTTATTTTCATTTCAGATTTCTCATTATATTCCATTGGAATAATCACAACAAAAGGGAACAAACGTGAAGTGTATGAAGAATTCTTAATCGATACTTTTGAAACTGTTGACGTTCGGTTACTATCTCTAGAAATAAATGACCATAGAAAACTTATTAATAATATTAACTCTTTTAATTTCGACTTCGACGATGCTTATCAACTAACCTGCGCGAATAAATATAATCTCACTTTGGTAAGTTTCGATACTACTTTGATAGAAGCCCTGTAAAACGTAAGGAGCCCAAAGATTTACTGAAATAAGTTATCAATTACTTTTTTGCTGAACTACCTTCTCTTTCCTTTTTCCTTCGGATAAAATCCATCACATACATATACAGAGCAAAGATTGTAAACACGGCCATTATAAGTACTATCACATTTCCCCTGAGAAAGCCTGTTACAAAAAACATTATTGATGCAACGAGAGTAAGAATAATTGCAATATGTGCGGCCGTTTTATTTTCATTCTTAACCGGAAAAGCAAGCAGCAACAATATTACCCCAATACCTGGCGCTATCAAAGCTGTAGGGCTTCCTGCAATAATATACCCGTAAATTCCCAGCCCGATCAGGACTATTGCATTGCCGATCATAATTTTATAAATATTCATAATTATTTTTTTATTGATTGGTAAATATTTTTGCAAATTAGAATGACCTTGGACTTATAGCAATTCATTTTTAAAAAATTTTTAATTGTGATGAAACTTACTTGACATATCGAATCGATTACCTTATTTTGTAAGGTAAAAATTCTATTAAGCCTAAATTATTAAGGTATTACTATTCTGGCCAAATACAATGAAGAGCTGAAATTAGATCACATCGATCTGAAAATCTTATCCGAACTTCAAAAGAATTCACAAATAAAAAAGAATGAGCTTGCAGAAATTGTCGGATTATCACTTCCGTCTACAATTGACAGGATATCCAAGCTTGAATCTCATGGCTATGTAAAATCTTATAACGCCATATTAAATCACAAAAAGCTCAAACAGGACATCACATGTTTCATTTTTGTGATAAGCGAATCATCGAAGCATTACAAACAATTTATAGAGCATGCTCAAAATGCAAAGGAAGTTTTGGAGTGTCATTCGATCACCGGTGAAGGCTCACACATTTTAAAAATACGGACGGAGAATACAACGACACTGGAAAAACTCTTATCAAAGATCCAAACATGGCCAGGTGTGAAATCATCAAAGACAAGCATAGTTCTTTCCACTCACAAAGAAACGAGCGAGATAGATATAAAAATAAAAGATTAAAAGAAAAATAATTTAACAATAAAAAAAATATGTCTGAAAAAACAACTATCGAAGAGCAAAAGGAAAAGCTCAAAAGAATAAATGACGTCTTTAAGCTTATCAAGGAAAAAGAAGTTAAAATGATCGATCTCAGATTCACTGACCTTCCTGGACAATGGCAGCATTTGACAATTCCTGTTTCAAAGATTAGCGAGAGTACATTCTACGAAGGAATTGGATTTGACGGCTCATCAATAAGGGGCTGGAAGAGTATCAATGATTCTGATATGCTAGCTATTCCGGATCCTGCGACTGCAAACATCGATCCGTTTATGGGAATAAAAACTCTTAGTATGATATGTAACATTTATGAACCCGAATCAAAAAAAATCTATGAAATGGATCCGAGAAATATCGCGAAGAAAGCAATTGAATATCTCCGCTCTACAGGGATTGCTGATACTGCATTCATCGGACCCGAAGCTGAATTTTTTATTTTAGATCACGTTGCATATAACATTAACGAATATTCAAGTTGGTATAAGATAGATTCAATAGAAGGATTTTGGAATACGGGAAGTGAAAAGGAGTCGAACTTAGGACATAAGATACGGATGAAGGAAGGTTATTTTCCAGTACCGCCATCTGATGCAACAAATGATTTAAGGAGTTTGATGGTAGAAAATCTGATTAATGTTGGAATCGATGTAGAGATGCATCACCATGAAGTTGCCACCGGCGGTCAATCGGAAATTGATTTCAAATATTGTCCACTTGTTGACTGCGCCGATAGTCTGCAGATGTTTAAATACATTGTCAAAAATACGGCGAAGTCAGTTGGCAAGACAGCGACCTTTATGCCGAAGCCGATTTTTGGTGATAACGGAAGCGGAATGCATACTCACATTAGTCTATGGAAAGACGGGCAGCCGCTTTTTGCAGGAGACAAATATGCGGGATTGAGTGAACTTGCTCTTTATTTCATCGGTGGAGTATTAAAACACGCTCCTTCAGTACTTGCATTTACAAATCCAACTACAAATTCTTATAAAAGACTTGTCCCGGGATATGAAGCTCCTGTTAATCTTGCATATTCAAAAAGCAATAGAAGCGCTGCTATTCGCATTCCAATGTATTCAGATAATCCTAAAACAAAGAGGGTTGAGTTCAGGTGCCCCGACGGAACTGCAAATCCTTATCTTGCATTTTCAGCAATTCTGCTTGCTGGTATTGATGGTGTCGTAAATAAAATTCATCCGGGCGAACCAATCGATATTGACATCTATCACTTAGATGAAGCCGAACTGAAAAAAATCCCTCATGCCCCTGAAGACTTAACTGCAGCTCTGCACAAACTTGAAGCGGATAACGAGTATCTAAAACAGGGAGATGTTTTCTCAGATAAATTAATTGAAACATGGATTGATTATAAAATGAAAAATGAAATTAAAGAAGTTCAACTCAGGCCGCATCCATACGAGTTTCATTTGTATTATGAAGTTTAAATAATATTGACCTCACAGTGTTTAAGATCTGTGAGAGTGTTGTAAGGAACAAAACTAAATTAATTTGAGTATAAGTGGAAAATCATTTCTAACTTAAATATCAAATTATTATGAAAGCGCAAAAAAATTTTAAGCTAATTGTGTGGGCTTCATTGTTCTTTATTTTATTGAATGGATGTAGTAAGGAAAGAGAGAAGTTTTCTTTCGATCAAAAGCAAACAGATCGTATTGAGACAAAATCCGGTTCCGATAACAGAAACGTCTTACTCCCATCAGGAACTGTTGAAATAAATGATAAAATACCTGTTCTAAATTATTCTGCAGGCGAGAATAAAAGAATGATCATTCGAACAGGAACAATTAATATCGAAGTAGAAAAATTTGATGATGCGGAAAAAAAAGTCTCTGAAGCTGCAGGGAAATTTTCCGGATACATTACAAATACTTCGTCAAATCTAAACGCTGGAGGAAAAGAGCAAGGATCGATCTCAGTAAGAATTCCGTCCGAAAAGTTTGACTTTTTTATTTCTGAAGTAAGCGCTATCGGTAAAGTTATGTCTCAGAATATTTCAGGTAATGATGTAACTGAAGAATATATCGATCTTGAAGCCAGGCAACGAACACAGAAGGAACTTGAGAACAGACTGCTTCAACTGCTGAGCGAAAAGACAGCAAAGCTAACAGACGTAGTTGAAGTTGAGCAAAAACTTTCGAACGTAAGGGAGAACATCGAGAGAACAGAAGGGAGAATGAAATTTCTGAAAGACCAGTCGGCGTTTTCAACTTTAACAATTTCCTTATTTGAACCGTCTTTGCTACAAACATCTTCAGGTGGAGGATTTTTTTATGAAATTGGTGAAGGCTTTAAAAGAGGAATAGAAGGTTTTACAGAAGTTTTGAGTTGGTTAATTACTTTTATAATTTCATTTTCGCCTATATTAGTATTCTTAGCCATATTGCTTTTTATATTAAAAAAATATTTACGAAACAGAAAATTAAAAAGGACTGCTATTCAAACAAATTAAGAAGAGGGGAAAATTTTATCCTTAAATTATTAAGGCATCTGGTTTAGATTGACCCATGCAGGAAAAAATAAAAGGCAGGGGTTCACAGTTTAATCTTCCAAACAGGTTTGAGCAAATCTATATTGATCAGACATCCAATGAATCTGATGAATACTTTGAGTTTGATGAAAGGGAAAAAAAGGTTCAGACAGTTTTTTATAATGATCATTCGAAATCAATATTATCAAAAAATGAAAGCCCTGATCTTGGAATGGGATATAGTATTAATCCTTACCGTGGATGCGAGCATGGATGTATATATTGTTACGCGAGAGCGACTCATGAATATCTTGGATTTTCATCGGGACTCGATTTCGAAACAAAGATAATGGTTAAGAGAGATGCCGCGAAATTGTTAGAGGAAGCGTTTTCAAAAAGTAGCTGGCAGCCTGAGACAATTGTCGTTTCAGGGAATACAGACTGTTATCAGCCGGTGGAGAGAAAATTAGAGATTACTCGTGGTTGTCTTGAAGTGTTTTTGAAGTTCAGAAATCCGGTTGCAATTATTACAAAGAATGCTTTGGTTCAGAGGGACGTGGATATATTGAAAGAATTAGCAAAGCTAAATCTAGTGAGAGTTGTAATTTCGATTACATCATTAAAAAAAGAAATTCAAAGTAAGATGGAACCCCGGACTTCTACACCGGCCAGGAGGTTGCAGACAATAGAGTTCTTATCTTCAAATGGAATTTCAACAAGCGTTAATGTTGCTCCGATTATACCCGGCTTAACGGATGAAGAGATTCCTTCAATACTAAAGGAGGCTTCCGAAAGAGGCGCAAAGTCTGCGGGGAGAGTAATGCTCAGACTTCCGTTTGCAGTGAAAGAACTATTTACTGATTGGGTGAAGAGAGAATTTCCTGCCAGGTCTAATAAAATTATAAACCGGATCAAAGAACTTCATGGGGGAAAACTTTACAACAGTGAATTTGGAAAGAGAATGACAGGGGAAGGTGAATGGGCTGATATAGTTCAGAAAATTTTTGCGGCAAACTGTAGCAAGTTTAATCTGAATAAAGAAAGAATACCATTATCGACAAACCACTTTCGAAGAATTGTAAAAGGGCAAATCGATTTGTTTGGATAAAAGTTGTTAGAGCCAATTTTCAAATATAATAGATTTTAAAAAAACACTTATGTCATTAACGATTCAATTACATTCCTTCAGTTATAAAAAATCGGGAATTCCTGTAGACACTACCGGAAATGGAGGAGGATTTATTTTTGATTGCAGGTTTATTTATAATCCTGGAAGAAAGGAGGAATTCAAGGCGATGACCGGGATCGATAAAGACGTGATTAATTTTCTTGCTGAACAAGATGAGATGCAGAAATTTTTAAAAAACGTCTATAACATTATAGATCCGGCAATTGAAAATTATATTGAAAGAAATTTTACAAGTTTAATGATAAGTTTTGGATGTACGGGAGGACAGCACCGATCGGTCTATGCGGTTGAAAAAACGAAAGATCACATCTTAAAGAAATATCCTGAAGTTATGGTCGATCTACATCACGATCAAATTGAGAAGGGTCTGAACATCGGCTAAAAAAATCAAAATAAAAACTTATCCTTCACAGGAGATCCGCGCAATTGAGAAAAAAACTTTTCACCTTCATCTCATTTCACAGGTCTTTAACGGGCTTTCATTCGGCATACTCATGCTGCAGGAAGTCATACTTAAAAAATCTCTTCTTGCCTCGGATTTTCAGGTAACGATATTAATATTTCTCACAAGTTCAGCATTTCTATTTTCGATTTATGGTCCGGAAATTATTAACCGGTCCAATAATCAGTCGAGAACCATTATTGCTATGGCTGTCTTTAGTAGATCTTTTCTGTTGATCATTCCACTTTTTGAAACTCCCAACTTTTTTATTTTCTGTATTGCTGCAGTCAGTTATACAGATTCGCTTATAAAGCCGTCATGGAACACAGTATTTAAACACAACTACACGAATGAAAGAAGGAGCACACTTTATTCCTATGCTTCAAGTTTATATACGATTGCAGTTCTCATAATTACAACATTACTTGGCTATCTGCTCGATTTAAACTACGAACTTTATAAAGTTTTTTATCCAATTGCAGGTATATTCGATATACTCGCTTACATAAATCTTGCAAAGATGATTAAGCTCGGGAAGTTAAATGAAGATCATAGAACAAAAAAATTTACGGGAGTCATTACAGCAAAATTATTTAAAGATATTCTGATTCTTCCCGTCAGGAACTTGCGAAGAATATTTAAAGAGAACAAACCATTCTTAAGATTCGAAGTTTATTTTTTCTTGTATGGAATGGCATTTATGATAGCAAGTCCTGCAGTTCCGATATTCTTAGTTCAGTATTTGAATCTTGAGTATGCGCCGATTTCTATTGCAAAGGGATTGGTGTTTTACACTGCTACAATATTGTTCACACCCATTATGGGAAGAATCCACGGGGTCGGTAATCCTACAAGGTTTTGCGGATACCTATTCTTATCACTCATCTTTTATCCCTTGTTAATGCTTTCAATAAAATATTTTGGAATTGATAATCACCTTATCTCTCCGGAATCACTTTTATATTTTACATTTTTCTTTTTTGGAATTGCAATGAGCGGTGTAACAATGTCATGGAACTTAAGTTCGATTTATTATGCTCCACACAGTGAAGTTGCAAATTACCAGGCAGTCCACATAACATTGACCGGTGTTCGCGGCTCGTTCGCTCCCTTTATCGGATACATTATTCTAAAATTTATTTCCATCGAGGCGACATTTATTGTTTCATCTTTTTTCTTTTTGCTTGCCGGTGTAATGATGCTGAGGGAAAGTAGGAGATAGATATGAAAGTTGTCAAATCTTTATTTCACTCTAAAATTAGATTGCGTACGTAATAGATTTGACAACTTTAATGATGAACAATTATTTTCTTTCTACTACAACAGCCGTTCCATAAGCAAGAACTTCAGTAACTCCCGACATCACTTCATTTGCATCATATCTCATTCCGATTATAGCATTAGCGCCGATTTCTTCTGCGTGTTTTACCATAAGTTCGAACGCTTCCAGCCTTGTTTTTTCGCAAAGCTCTGTATAAAGTGTGATATTTCCACCGGCTAAGGTCTGAAACGCAGCACCAATATTTTCAAATACATTTCTTGAGCGGACGATTATTCCTCTTACTATCCCCAAATTCTTTATTATTGTGCATCCTTGAAAATCAAATGCGGTTGTTATAAAACTTTTATCCATAAGTTGTTAATGATAATTTTAAAAAATTTTCGTAAATATATTAAAATTGGTTAATAGTTTCTATAAACAATTCAGATACATTATTAAGTTTAATTAAATTAATTCAAAGAGTATTTTATTTAAATAATTCAATGGGAAATAAGAAGAATGTAGTTGTTGTCGGAGCCGGATTCGGCGGCCTGCAGGCCGTTAAGAAATTAGCCAAAGATAAAGACCTTAACATTACTTTGATTGACCGAACTAATCACCACTTATTCCAGCCGCTTTTGTATCAAATTGCGACCGCTGTGTTAAGTCCCGCCGACATTGCAATTCCTTCACGTTCATTAACAGAAAAATATAAAAATGTAACTGTAATAATGGATGAAGTAACAAGAATTGACAAAGAAAATAATATGATTTATTTTGATGACAGGTCATTGAAATATGATTTTTTGATCTTATCAATGGGAGCAAAGACTGGTTACTTCGGCCATGATGAATGGAAAAAATATACAAGCGGTTTAAAAAATTTGACTGACGCACTTGAAATTCGAAAACGGCTTCTGCTTTCATTTGAAGAGGCAGAAAATCATCCTAAGGAAGCCGGAAGACTCTTAAAGTATATTATAATAGGAGGAGGCCCAACAGGTGTTGAGCTAGCCGGATCCATTGCTGAATTAGCCCATAATATTATCCGTAAAGATTTCAGAAATATAGATACGGGAAAAGCTGAAATTATTTTAATTGAAGGTGGCTCTGATCTTGTTCCGAGTTTTGACAGAAAGCTCTCGGTTTATACAAAGAAGCAGCTTGAGAAAAGAGGCGTGAAAGTCATGTTAAATGCGCGAGTGCAAAACATTGAAGAGAAAAAAGTTTTTGTGAAGACTCTTGAGGGAGAGAAAGTTTTTGAAGGAAATATAATCATTTGGGCGGCAGGAGTTGAGCCGGTTTCACTTACTAAAACGCTTGGATTTAGCCTCGACAGGAATAAAAGAGTAGTAGTAAATGAATATTGTTTTGTAGAAGGCTATCCAAATATTTTCATTATAGGTGATATGGCAAATCAAAAAGATACTAACGGCAAACCACTTCCGGGCTTGAGTCCGGTAGCAATGCAACAAGGAAGGTATGTTGCAAAATTTATTATGGATCAATTGAATGGAAAAAAAAACCAACCGTTTCATTACATTAATAAAGGCAACATGGCAACAATCGGAAGAAGAGATGCTATCGCAGAATACAAATCTCTTAAGATGACTGGTTTAATTGGTTGGCTCGCTTGGCTCTTTGTTCATTTATATTATCAGGTTGGATTCAAAAATAAAATTTCAATATTTATAACATGGATTTGGAGTTATCTTACATTTGGAGCGGGCGCTAGAGTGATTCAGGGACCCATTCATCCTCGAAAAGAATAATTTAATGATAATGGAAAAGTACAAACAAAGAAATATTATCACTGATAAATTAGTGGTTTTTAAAAACCGGAAAGACTCTGGAAGACTGGTTTAAGTATCTTGACAAAAAAGGTGCGAAGAAATTAAGTCATCAGGAAATTTTTAAACTTGTGAATAATATCGAAAGTCTGAAACCGTTAGGACAATGGAATCAAAATCTGTTTACAACTACATATGAATGGAGTCGAGATATAAAAGAGCGAGGTCAGAAAGAAGATGGTTTTGAAATAGGTGTAAGTAAAACTATTTCTGTACCGGTTCAAATTTTGTTCGAAGCATTTGCGGATGAAGGTACACGAAAAAAATGGTTAAAAAACAAATTGGAAATCCGAAAATCTACTCAAAATAAATCATTAGTGATAACATGGGAAGATGAGGTTACGAGTGTAAGAATTGAGTTGTATATCACAGGGGAAAATAAATCGCAGGTTGTTGTTCAGCATATGAAAATTTCCGATTCGAAGATGGCGGAGAAGATGAAAAAGTTCTGGAAAGATGCGTTGAATGGATTAAAAACTTATTTAGAAAAATAAATTTTTATTTTGTGAGATCTTTAAACTCTTCTGACGTTAAATCCCTTGCGCCATGAATAAAAGCTATTATTTCAACATCAGGATTTATAATTTGATATATCAATCTGTAAGAGTAAATAAACAATTCTCTAATATTATTATTATTTTGCTCTGGAACAACCCTTCCGATCTTAGGAAAGTTATTTAAAGATTCAGATTTTTCAATTACAATTTCAACCATCCTTTCAGCATAAAAATCTTGAGTCTAACGCTATGTAGTCAAACACCGATCTTAAATCTTCAATCGCTGGATCAGTCCATATTACCATTTCAAAACTTCTTTTTTCAACTCATCTAAAGTTTTAATTTTACCTTCAATTACTGCTACTTGACCTTTTTTAATTTTGTTTATAACATAAAGTCTGTACATCAAATCATCTATGGTTGAGTCTTCGGGTAAATTTGTAATTGCTTTTATTAATCCATTTTTTAATGTTTCCATAAAGATTTTTAATAAAGATAGTTCATATAAAATTAAATTGAAAGAAATTTTCTTAAACTTGTTAAAAAATATATCGTAGTAGAAACTTTCATTTAAATATATTATTGTTGCTCAATAAACCTTTAATAATGGATCAATACCAAAAACAAAAATTCTGTTATGTCTTAAGACTCTTTCCGGAGTATATTGAACTTGACAGATGGACGGATGAAACAAGTAAAATTGTGGGAAGACATTTCAATTATTTAAAAAAACTTACAGATGAAGGAAATGTAATAATGGCGGGACGAACTTTAAATGAGCCAATGACTGAAGAAGATTTTGGAATTGTCATACTGGAGACATCAACCCGTGAAGGAGCTCAAAATATAATGGACAACGATCCCGCTGTAGTCGGAAGAATAATGTATGCGAAATTTTATGATTTTTCTCTAGTACTTTTAAGAAAATAAAAAAAGATTAATTTTATATGTCTGATGAAAACTATATGACACCTTTGGTGAAAATACTTAAACAGCTCACGGACAAAGGTTATACAGCTGATTTTCTTCTTATCAAAGAAGGGCTTTTGTCAAGAAATACCAATGAAATTTTCAAACCACATGATCTTGTAATAGAAAGGGTTTATAGGTTTGAAGGGGATTCAAATCCGGATGATATGGCTATAATGTATGGAATCAAAGCGCACAGCGGAACTAAAGGAGTGGTCATAGATGCATATGGAACCTATGAAAATAATGAGATTACAAATTTTCTTAAAGATGTAAAGGTATTCGAGATACTCGATTAGTTTTCAATTCCTATTCTAATGATTTCTTCCCCATATTTTGATTTTAATTTATCCAGAGCAAGGTATGGAAGAGAATAATTATTATCAAAAAGATTGAGATTCGTATTCTTCCTATCAATGTGAAGATCAAAAACTCCCATACCGAACTGACGGGCTTTGAGTTTTGCCGAAGGTTTTAAAAGTTTTTGGTAAATCATCATCGCGGAATTAAATATTTCTCTGTCATCGTTTGTATGATTTGTTAACTTTACATTTCCCGAATCATATTGCAAATTTTCGAATCTTAAGGAAAGATGAATATTGCCTGCAATGAGATTTTTAGAACGTAACTTACGGCAAATATACTCTCCTATCCTTCTTATTTCTTTTTTAATATTATCGATTTTATAAATAGGTTCAGACATTGTGTGATTATGAGTCAGTGATTTTTCCGGATTTGTCTTGAGTATTATTTCAGATGTATCTTCACCGCGTGCAAGTTTTCGGAAAATTATCCCATTCACACCAAACTCTTTTTTCATAGCTGACTGAGAACTCCCTGCAAGATCGCCGATTGTAATAATTCCCATAGCCCCAAGACGAAAGCTAATTCGTTTTCCTACGCCCCAGAGTTTAGGCGCCGCCATAGAATAAATTTTTGCTTCCTTATTTTCTTGAGTTACCACACTGAGTCCGTCGGGTTTCTTAAGCTTTGTAGCAAGCTTTGCAAAAGTTTTATTGTAAGAAATTCCCATTGATACTGTAAGATTTTCGATTTCACGAATTCTATTTTTAATTCCCGAACCTAATTTAGCCGCCTGGTAATAATTTTTTACAATAGGAGAAAGATCAACAAAGCATTCATCCACACTGTACTGTTCGATGCACTCTTCCGGAACAAATTCTTTAAGAGCGTTGAGAAGATTCAGAGTAACGGCTTCATACTTCGGTCCATAACATGGCAAAGAAATCAGATCCGGACAGAATTTTCTTGCTTCCAGCACAGACATTCCGGTGGCCACTCCTTGAGCTCTTGCTTCGTACGACGCAGTCATTACAATCCCTTTTGCACCTTCCATTCCCCCAACGGATACAGGTTTGCCTCTCAGCTTTGGATTGTCTCGTTGTTCGACCTGCGCATAAAATGCATCAAAGTCCATATGCGCAAAAAATCTGTTCCTATGTTCTGTTATATGGCAATTCATATTTTTAATATGCGGGAAAGAATAGAGCGGCATGATGCGAACTCTTTTAAAAAGATCGCTGAAGTCGTTTCCTTCGCGCGGAATAAAGAATGAAGAGCTTATAGTTTTCATACCATAACAATCTAAGGCAATATAAATAATTTAAAATTAAAAATTAATAATTAAAGATTTATCTTTTCACCTGGAGAGAAGATGTTTAACTTTAGTTTATCTTTATCTTTCAGGAAGACTTTCAACATGAATTGCCATGAGTATATAATCTTACCTAGAACCATTATTTTAATATTTTCTGAATTATAGTCCGCGGCGGAAATTTACAGAATTGGGAAAATTCATTCTTTTGTGAAAACTTTAATCATAAACTTTTATAAATCTCCATTATTACTTCCTGCCCGTATTTATTCTCCAACTGCTTTACTGTGAAATGACCTTGCGCCATTCGCTGAAAGTGATTCATAAAAACATAATTTATTGTTGCACCCGAGGCAGCGCCTATTATAGGAACTGATTTAGCTGCAACTCCTTCGGAAATTATTATTCCAAAACGTGAGGCCACTTTTGAAACAAAGCTAATTAAGGCGGGCGCGCTTTCTTTTACAATTCCTTTTTGCAGTAAATATTTGTTTGCTTCTTTTAATGCTTGAGCAAGCGCTCCCCTTGTTAAATAATAAGCATTATCCGAATAATCGTCTCTCTTTGAATTTCCACCCAAGGCGAATACTTCAAGACATGCAAGCTTAGTCTCCGGATCATTAATATTAAAACCCTTGCTTCTTGCAATATCAGCAATTGAACGCAGCATAATTGCCGTCGTTACAGGTAACTCTATTGCCAGTGCAGGTAATCCGAAAAAACCTCCTGCCGAACCGGTTCCTGTAACAAGAATTTTATGAAACAGATTATTAGGCTTCAAATTATTGTTAGCGTTCATTTTGGAAACTAAAATATTAAGAGATTTCATTAAAACTTTTTTTGCTAAACTACCTACGCCTTCCTGAAATTTTTCAGGCAAAAGCGAATAGACTTTTTCAATTGGCTTTCCGACTATATTTGACAGCTCCATTAAGAACGCCGGATGTTCCAATAATTTTTTAGCTTCTTTTAAATGAGCTAATTCCTGATTTGTGATCATCATTATTAATTTAATTATAGTTTTTTACAGAACACTTCTAGTTAAATTAATGTAATTTTTTTATCAAATAAATTGAAAATTGAATTTAAATAAATAATTCAAGTTGACTGCTTTGATTGCGAAACTTTTTTTCTGCCACGAATTTCACGAATTAGCACGAATTATGAAAGTTAACAATTAAAAGAATTCGTGTAAATTCGTGAAATTCGTGGCAAGCTTTTGTTTTTAACAATGTAGAAGTCAACTTGAGTAAATAATTTTTGAGGGCAAACTTTTTGGAAAGATTAAGTCTGAAGGTAAACCATTATACATTCCGAAATCTTAGATAACAATATATATTTTATCAAAACATTCAGTTTCTAATTTTATGATCGGTAAGCATTGTGCAAATCCAAACACTATTGAATGAAACTTCCGTACTCAGACAAAATAATAATTGACGACATTAAACTCACAGATTATCTATTAAATATTAATCATCCGAATGGTAATATAAAAGCAAAGTTTCTAATTGAAAGAAAGTTTAATAAAGATACTTTAAGAGCTGCACTGGTAAAACAAGCTGAAGAAAAAGAAGTAAAAGAAATCACTGACTCAGAATTTGGGACCAAATATATCATTGAAAGCGAAGTCAAATCACCTGACAGCAGATCATTTACACTTAGAAGTGTTTGGATAGTGTTTTTAAACGAAAAATTTATTAAGTTGGTAACAGCATATCCAATAAAAAATTATGATAAAAGAATTTGAAAGAATAGTTTTGACAGAAGACCTAAAAGGAGCTCCTTTTGTAAAAGGTGATGTCGGAACAGTGGTAATGATTCACCCCGATACACAAGGATTTGAAGTTGAATTCTTTGCGCTTGATGGAAGTACACTGGGAGTGGAAACTGTATCAGCAGCTCATGTTAAGTCCGTCAATGGAATAAAGAAAGTAATTCATATTGATTAAATAACCGCATACAAATTTCCTCTGCCTAGCATTAAATCCTGTCTTATTTGAAAAAAAATTATGATGCTTTTAAATAAATAAAGCGATAGCATTCAATCCACCGGCATTAAAATAATTACTGAAAAAGAATCAATCAAATTATTTAAAGTTATAGTTGCTTTCGCATACCCTATAATTCCTATTATCTACCCGCACTTTATTTAAGTCCATTTTGCATTGTATAAAAACATATAGCTTCTATTTTTGCAGAGTATTTTAAAATTGTTAAATGCA
>Ga0180121_10000111_pt1 | contig 28187 bp, 27 predicted proteins | sample AntDrymUQ5402106_2_FD_129676 | JGI IMG/M metagenome (GOLD analysis project Ga0180121, IMG submission 129676) | Polar desert sand microbial communities from Dry Valleys, Antarctica - metaG UQ540 (21.06) (version 2) (version 2) | ecosystem: Environmental > Terrestrial > Soil > Desert | place...
ACAGAGTCGCGGAAGAATGCTATATCAAAGAATTCAAAATCCAAAAATTACATAGTGCATATAATATTTCCTTGGGAAAAGCTACTTGAAAATCTAATGGTTAGCACCTGACAGCCTTTGCTCAAAGCCTTTGCTCACAGCTTAAAGCTCGCGGCTCACGGCTCAGAGCTCAACCTCACGTTTGCCAATATCAAGCCTGCGAGTAAAAGTAACCCGCTGATGATATGAACCCTCGTAATCTGTTCATGGAGAAGCCATACAGCCTCCAGTGTGCTGAATAGTGGGATCAGGTTACCAAAGATTGCAGTTCGCGCAGATCCCAATCTCCCAATCGCCGCATTCCAGCATAAAAAAGAAATAACCGAAGTACCCAAACCAAGATATAAAATGATGCCGGACAGGTTCCAATTCCACGTTACAACTGATACAAAATTCAATTCCACCAGATACATCGGAAATAGCAGTAGGGTACCCAGTAGAAAAGTGGTGAATAAAAAAGTAAGAGAGCTTACGGTTTTCGGCTTTTTTCTTACAAACGTATTGTATACAGCAAAACAAAAAGCTGCTGACAGGATCCACCAGTCACCGGTAGTAAACCTGAAAGAGATGAGTCGATCAATGCTACCTTTTGATAATAAAAACAAAATGCCGCTAATACAGATCAGCATTCCCAAAATTCTTAAAAAACTGATTCTCTCTTTTAGAAATACGGCAGCAAGAAACGTGGCAATAATGGGAGAAGACGTAGTTCCTATCAACGCAAGATTCACTGCTTCTGTGTAATGGCCTGCAACATACAGGCAGGTATTGAACAAAGTAACCCCGGTAAGAGAGGTCCAGAAAAAATACCAAAAGTGATTTTTAACAAACAAGAATTCTTTTCGGAATGCACTCCATGCAAACGGGAGTAAAATAATGGTGGCGGTCATCCACCGGTAGAAAGCCAGTGATACAGGAGGGATTTTGTCGTATACGCCTCTGGCAATAATAAAATTTCCAGACCATATGATCGTGGCAATGACAGCAAGAACAGTTCCGGTAATAATTTTTTTTCTGTCGTCGGAAGACATGTTAATTCAAATTAAAAATGTAAAATGGGATCTATGTTTGGGTTTTACATTTTTAATGAGCGTAATCTGATTCAAAATTCCCCCTGATCCGTTCTATTGGCGGATTAAAATAACCGAATTTCAATTCCGGAAATTCTTCCTGCAGTAATTCCATCACCTGACGTACACCAAGTAATTCACCCGTTTCTGTCAGCTGCATCCTGCTCAAATACCAATCCGGATCAATATTAAAATTTCGCCACTGGATCATCCGTAGGCCGGTATCAATAATAAGTTTTCTCAAAGCTTCGTATTCTTCCACAGTATCCGTCATACCAGGAAATACAAAATAATTGATGCTGCTCCAGCCCCCATATCGTTTCATCACCAGAAGACTTTCAATGATATCTTCGAAAATATAGTTATTAGGACTATAATAATTTTCGTACACATGTTTACGTGCAGAATTAGTGCTTACCCGAATTGAATTCAGTCCTGCTTTGCACAATGCTTCTACAGCTGCAGGCTTTGATCCATTGGTATTAATGTTGATACTCCCCCTGATGGTGTGTTTGCGGATCTCGATAATTGAATCCTGAATGGTTTCCCACATCAGTAAAGGTTCACCTTCACAACCCTGCCCGAAGCTTACAATGGGATATGGAGCAGTAGCAAGATGAGGCACTGTGAATTCAACGATCTCTTCGGTGGTCGGCTTGAATGTTAACCGGTCCTGAGTAGATACAATACTTTCAGTCAAAGGTTGAAAAGAAATACATCCTATACAATTGGCATTACATGCGGGAGAAGTAGGAACCGGGCATTCCCATCTTCCCATAAAATAATTCCTTGCAGCGGGGCAATGGTATGTCAGACAACAATTGTCTGCCAGATGCTTAACCAGTCTGTTATGCGGGTATGCAGAAAGAATAGAATCAACACCATACCTGATAAGATCAGGACTATAGCCAACGCTTTCTTGTCGGATATCCTGTTCTATGCGAATAGCAGGTACAAGAATTTTTCCATGTTTCCAACCTGCAGTAGTATAACAAAAAAGTGGAAGGGTGGGAGCCCCGGGCATTGATTCATAGGCAGCCAGATATAACCCTGTATAGGCAGGAGGAATAAAAGCTGCCACAGCCCAGCCTTTTTCACATAAACGCATTTCAGCAGTACGGACATCGATGCCGATTGCTTTTCTAAGAGGTAATTCGTACAAGCTTCCTCCCACCGGCAATTCTATCCAGTCTGCTTCAGGAACAGGAAAAGCATCCCATCCGCTTCTTCCGGTAGTGTACAAAGTTTCATCTTCATAAATATTTCCCTTACCATCTGAATAAAGGAGGAAAGGCGAATGATTTGATTCAGGCATTAGAATGTAAAATATACTCCTATACTAAAGCAGTGGAGGGTAAATAATGTAAAAAGTAAATCCTGATTTTAAAAGTTTCCTTTTTATTTCTGACCGGATGTTGCCTGCAAAATTCGTGAATTTGATTGAGTTCACCGAAGTCTAAATTTTGACGCAGGTTAACAGCAGGTAAGATTGATTGAACAACGTAATGTCCGTAGAAATACCTGAAAAATTGCAGGGATCATGAAAGAGTTATTTTTAGAGAGGATGCAAAAAACTAAAATCCTCAAAGGAATTATTTATTTAGTTGTTTTCTGCACCAGGTGTTGAATTCTTCATCATCGGCTTCCTGAATATCTGAATCGATTTCCTTTTGAAATATGCGATTATTTTTAAAATCAACGGTCAGCAATCCATCTTTTAAGATCACATTGTCTATGTCAGACCAGTTCCATTTCTTTTTTATCAGCGAATTAAATATTATTTCAGTTGAAGAGAAACCGATTTCCAGGGCATGTTTGGCCTGGTACTCCAACAACGCCAATCCCGCAAAAATAAAAACAAGCCATTGTAGAAAAGGCATCTTAGTCCACACAAGTCCTGCAACAAGTAAAGCTTTACTAAAATAAATTTGACGGTCCTTTTTCCGGTATTGAAAAGCATTCTGCAATAACAAAATTGCTATGAACGCGATCCCGATAGTATAGGGTAAAATGATTCTGGAAGGCTTTAACTGCTCAATAAAAAAAAATACTAAAGAAATGAAAGAAAGCAAAAAACCGATGGAGTTGATGAACCTTGAATGCTGGTTCCTGATTACAATAATATATTGATACACGCGCTGTTCGGCCAAGGAACTATTTGTTACTCTCCACTAATATATTGCACAATTTGAATAAAATCCTAGCACCCACATTTGCATCCCAATCCTGCTCCCCCACACCCACTTCATTCAAATCAAACCCTATCAGCCTGCGCCCGCTTTTAATGACGCACTTCAATAAATAATAGACCTGTTCGGTTTCAAAACCGCCCTGAACTGGCGTTCCGGAGTGAGGGCAAAGTTTGGGATCCATTCCATCAATATCAAAACTGAGGAAAACTTTTGAGGGAAGTTTGGCAACGATTTCTTCGGCAATCTGCTTCCAGTTTTGACCCTCGAATTGCCGCTCTTTAATATCTTTATCAAAATAGGTGAATACACGCCCTTCGCTGTTGCAGATATAAATCCATTCCTCCTCACAGTAATCACGAATCCCTACCTGAACCAATTGAGTGATCTCTTTTATCTCAGTCAGTGCATTGTACATGATACTCGCATGACTGTAATGAAACCCTTCATAACCCTTTCTCAGGTCGCAGTGTGCATCGATTTGAAGAATGCCATATTCTCCATGTTTTTCGGCAATTGATTTGAAATAGCCTAAAGGAATGCTGTGATCCCCTCCTAGTAACCCCACCAATTTATCCTTCTCGAGCAATTTCTTTGTCTGATCGTATACCCAGTTTTTGAGGAATATTCCACCTTCATTGATATCTTTCAAAGATTTGAACATGAAAGAATTCTTTTCAACCTGTTCCCCTTTAGCCATGTAGTCGATCAATAATTCGGCTTCTTTTCGCAGGTAATCACTCTTTAATAAAACTTTTCTGTCCGACTGTTTCATGAAGAAACCTTTTCTCCAGGAATCCTTGTAATCAGGATCGAAAAGGTCTACCTGCATACTTGCTTTGAAAATATGCTCAGGAGCCCGGGCTGTACCTGCGGAATAACTGACAGTAACTTCCCATGGCACCGGAAGTATGATTAACACAGCATCATCTTCAGTGGTTGGTAAGCCAAAGATGTTGTTATTCGGATTGCTGGCCCCATTCGGATCAAAGTCGGATAAATTGCTCATTGTTTGTTAACCAAAACGGCGTGCAAGTTAAGGCAGTCTGACTGCGCGGCAAAATGTGGTAAACAACTTTTTCAACAGGTCTTAAATAAAAAAGCATATTACTATAAATATGCTGTTCATCGTTCAGCTTGTGTCGGATAGCTAATATAGGTGGCTTATTTTGTCCTAACTTTGCGGTTCATGAAAAAACTTCATATTGTCTTTCTTGTTTGTATTGCTGCAGTCATTGCTGTACTGATCAGCCTGATGGGTGACCTCAGTACGTATGAAACATTGGCATCTGCAAAGCAAAAACCAGGCAAAACCGTTACAGTGATAGCAAAACTGGATAAATCGTATGCAGAACCGGTGGTTTTCAATGCAGCCCGGAATGCGAATCTTACCACTTTTCATGTAGTAGACTCTTTGGGAAATAAAGCGAAAGTTGTTTATTACTTTGAAAAGCCTATGGATATGGAAAAAAGTGAAAGAATGGTATTGAAAGGTAAAATGAACGGCGAAATTTTTGAAATTACTCAGAAGGATGGGATATTGATTAAGTGCCCCTCCAAATATAAAGACGATCCAAAAGCTGCACAGAATAACCTCAGTCAAAACTAAAAGTTACGAATGGATTATATTGGTGAACACCTGTGGCCAGGACAACTTGGACACTTTTTTGTGGTGCTCTCTTTGGTTTCTTCCCTTGTTGCTGCAATTGCATATTTCATCTCCTCCAGATCCGGAAATGCATTAGAAGAAACTTCCTGGAAAAATATCGGGAGAACTGCATTTATAATAGATGCGATCAGTGTGATGATCGTTTTTTCAATTATCTTCTTTATCATTTCCAATCATTACTTCGAATACCATTATGCGTGGAATCATTCAGACACTACACTCGAACCAAAATATTTATTGAGTTCGATCTGGGAAGGACAGGAAGGTAGTTTTCTATTGTGGACCTTTTGGCACGCCGTACTAGGTATCATTCTGATGCGGACTGCCAAAAAATGGGAGGCTCCTGTAATGACTGTGATCAGTACCGTTCAGTTCTGCCTGGCAACCATGATTCTCGGGATTTATGTTTTCAATATCAAAATTGGCAGCAATCCATTTATACTTGTTCGTAATTCCGGAGTACTGGACGCTGCTCCGTTTTTCTTTGATAGTGAAACCGGGTTGCTCCGGAAAGATTATCTCGGGTTTATTCAGGAAAAAGGCGGTAATGGATTGAACCAGTTACTCCAAAATTACTGGATGGTCATCCACCCACCGGTATTGTTTCTTGGTTTTGCATCAACCCTTATTCCTTTTGCGTATGCTATTGCAGGTCTATGGCGAAAAGATTTTACCAGTTGGACAAAACAAGCATTACCCTGGACTTTATTTTCAGCAGCAGCATTAGGCCTTGGCATTATGATGGGGGCGAAATGGGCTTATGAATCACTCACCTTCGGTGGGTATTGGGCCTGGGATCCTGTTGAAAATGCATCTCTTGTACCCTGGCTGATCTTAGTCGCGGGATTGCATACCCAGATCATATTCAATGCCACAGGTCATTCCCTCCGTCCGACTTATTTCTTTTTTATTGCATCCTTCCTGCTGATCCTGTATTCGACTTATCTCACCAGGAGCGGAGATCTTCAGGATACCTCTGTGCATGCTTTCACAGGCTCAGGAATGAATTGGCATTTACGTGCATTTGTTTTTGCTTTTCTGATTCCATCCTTTGTATTGTATGCCATTCGGTATAAACAAATTCCATTTATTGCCAAGGAAGAAAACACGTATTCACGCGAATTCTGGATGTTCATAGGATCATTGGTGCTTTTTTTATCCTCTCTGTTCATTATCCTCTTCACTTCCCTTCCGGTGATAAATAAAATTTTCGGAACCAAATTTACTGTTGGTGAAGAAATTGAATTTTTCTATAACCGCATTCAGATATTTGTTGCGATCGTATTAGGAATGCTTACCGCAGTTACTCAATACCTGAAATATAAAAACACCGATAAAAAATACCTTGTAAAAAAATTGTTGGTTCCGACAATTATTACAGTAGTCATTACGATTGCAGTAGGCATATTTGGTAATATCAATTATGACAAATACGGAGCTGGTTTCCTGGCTGCCATTTATATTGCCTTATTTGCAGCAATGTATTCAGTTGTTGCGAACGCTTCTTATATCTGGGGTGGTTTGCATGGAAAAGTAAAGACCGCAGGTGCTTCCATAGCACACGTTGGATTCGGCTTATTTCTGGTAGGGGTTTTGGTCTCATCTGCCAATAAGCAGGTATTGTCTATGAATTTTCTAAACCCGCTCAATTTCGGACCTGACAGCAAAGAAAAAGGAGTTGAAAATCTTACACTTTTCCAGGGTATCAAAACTGATATGGGTAAGTTCTGGGCAACTTATAGTGGTGACACTACTGACGAAAATGGCAAAAAAACCTTTTTCCTTATTGAAATGGAAAAAAAAGATGGTTCGGAAAAATTCACACTTTATCCTGACCTGATCAAAAATACAAAAGGACAACAGGGATTTTCTAACAACCCTGATTCTAAACATTACTGGAATAAAGACATTTTTAGTTATATCAATTATACAGATAAAATGATGGAAGGGGAGGACACTTCACAATTCAGAAGTTCTTCCATGCAGGTAGGAGACACAAATTATTATTCGGGTGGTTACATGGTGCTTGATCGGGTAACCGTTAATCCTTCTGATGAATCACATAAGTTCACTTCTAAAGATACAGCGATCATGGCCGAACTTTCTGTTACTGCCATCGATGGAAGGAAAGCGGGTGCCAAACCAGTTTACTATTTGAAAAATAATCAGGCGCATTACGTGTTAGATACGGTGCTTTCACAGGGTTTAGCGATAGGACTTTCAAGAGTAGTGGATTCGCGTCATATTGAGATCAGTGTAAAAGAATCTAATCGGTTAACTCCTTTTGTTGCACTAAAGGTGCTCCAATTTCCTTATATCAATCTCGTTTGGGTAGGAACCGTTTTGATGATATCCGGCTTCATAATGAGCATTTTCCGCAGGATAAAAACATTGTCAAAATCGAGATAGCAGTTTTTTAGCAAAAAGTTGGCAGCAAAAAGGGTTACTTTCTTGTCCTCCGGAGTATAAATCATGCAGGAAATTCCCTATTTTGGTTACGGATCATGAAGCTATCAATTCACATTAAAAAGCTGGTATTTTTTTCGGCGATGCTAATAGCCTGGCCAATAGCGTATTCACAGGAAATTCCTGATACTACTGGCATTCCCAGACCCATACTGGGACCAAATGATACCATTCCGGTATCAGCTATCATTTATCAAAACCAATGGATTCCAACACAAAATTTACAGTATCTTTTTTTTACTGCTCCCTATCCGAAGCATCTTTTGAAAAAGAAGGCTGCATGGACTCGTTTGAGAAATGCTGTGTATGTAACCTACCCTTATGCAAAAAAAGCTGGCCTTATAATGAATGAGATCAATGTTAAACTGATCACCATCCATGGTAAAGAAGAAAGAAAGAAATACCTTAAATCGAGAGAAAAAGAATTAAAAAAAGAATTCGCTGATCCTTTGTCAGATCTATCCGTTTACCAGGGAAGGGTTTTGATGAAACTGATTAATAGACAGACCGGTAATAATTGTTATGACATTATAAAAGAATATAAAGGTGGTTTTACCGCCCGATTTTGGCAGACACTGGCTTTTGTATTCGGTAGCAATCTTAAGCAACCCTATAACGCAGCGGAAGGCGATAAAGATATCGAAATGATTGTGATGGAAGTGGAAGGTATGTATAGAGGGTAAAGGGAATTTAAAATGCAAAATGTAAAATCAGAGTCTTGCTATTTTACATTTTTTGAATTTTCTCTATAAGAGCACTCGTACTGAATCCTTCAACGATCGGGTTGATCACAATTTTTCCGCCATTCGAACGAACTTCTTTTGCTCCCGCAATTTGCTCTTCTTTATAATCACCTCCCTTTACCAGAACATGCGGTTTGATAGCATTAATCACCCGTAAAGGTGTGTCGTCTTCAAAAATAATGACAGCATCTACCATAAATAAGGAAGCAAGAATTGTTGCACGCGACTCCTGATTGTTTACCGGGCGACCAGAACCCTTCAATTTTTTTGTTGATGAATCAGAATTCAGGCCGACAATTAACATATCTGCTTCTTTAGCAGCCGCGGATAAGGAAGAGATATGGCCGGTATGAAGAATATCGAAACAACCATTTGTGAAAGCAACAGTCTTACCTAAAAATTTCCATTGCTCAACCCTTTTTTCCAATTCAGGAAGCGGTAATATTTTCTGCGAAAGAATTTCTATCTTTTTCATCCCGATTTTTTTGTTTGTTGAGATATGGAAGAAGTGCCAAACCAATAAACCCACAAATTAATATCTGGAAAAATTGTACGAGCCATAAAAGCCATCCGAATGCTTTACCCAGATTTTCACCTAATCCGTATAATGACATCGTTTCCTGTACCAATAATGGATACGCCCCAATACCTCCTTGGGTTACTATCATTCCAATACTGCCCAGTGAAAGTACGGATAAGGAAGTTTTCATTCCAAAAAGCGAAGTTTCCTGCATGGCAAACATTCCGATCCTGACACTCAGCAAATACATGAACCATATAAAAATGGAATGGAAAAAAAACCAGCCTTTCTTTTTTACAAACCGTACACTTGTTAATCCCTGCCAGATTCCTTTGATGATCGAACGTACCTTGGCTATGAACCTGATATGTTTAAACCTTTTTAGGATAAACCAGCTTCCAAATACAAAAATTAATAAAACAGCTATCAACCCGAATAGCTTGAAGCTTGAAAATCCCCCGCCTTTCGATGCAAATAATTCCTTCACAAGTTGCAAAGAGTAATCACCTATCACATCTATTTGTGAAAAGATAGTGATGGCAAATACCAATACCAGGCAAATTATATCAAACGCCCTTTCTGCCACGATTGTACCAATCAGTTTATCTGCAGGAACTTTCTCATACCTGGCGAGGATGGTGCACTTTAAAACTTCGCCAAGACGAGGAACAGCAAGATTTGCCAGATAACCGATGAGGACTGCAAGAAAAGTATTTGTTAAAGAGGGTTTGTAACCGAGTGGCTCCATGAGTATTTTCCAACGGATGGCTCTGCTGAAATGCGAGGCCAGCAATACAAGGACCACAGGGAGTGTAAGCCAGTAGTTAGCTCTTTTGAATGCGGCTTTTATTTCTTCCCAATCATCCCGCTCTATCTTCCCCAAAGACCACCAGATTAAAAAGATTCCAAGCCCGAGAAAAAAGAGGTATTGCAAAAGGCTCGACATCTTTTTATTCATGCGAAAAAAAATTGTGGAACTAAAGATATACAGTATATAACGGCATCATAAAAGTTTATTGCCCTGAGTGGGAAAAACTATAGCAGGCAGGAATTTTTTTGCATCCTCGAATTCCATTTGAGCATAAGAAATGATAATTACAATATCTCCAACAGCACCCAATCTTGCAGAAGGGCCATTAAGGCAACAAACACCTGACCCTGCTTTTCCTTTTATTATATATGTTTCTATCCGCGAGCCCGTATTTACATTTACAACATGTACCTTTTCGTGTACAATTAGATTTGCGGCTTTTATCAGGTCTTCGTCTAGTGTAAGACTTCCAACATAATGCAAATTTGCTTCCGTAATTGTTGCACGATGGATTTTTGATTTTAATACTTCTATGATCATATTAGTTTTTGAAAGTTATGCAAATATAAAGTTCAGTTTATTAGAAGCATATTATCGATGAGTCGAACATTTTCTAAATACGCGGCAATCAATGCAATTTGTGGCCTTGAATCCGGCCCGCTTTGTAAACTGAGTGTTTCAACATCCGCCACTTCGATATAGTCGATCCTGAAACCATTAGTTTGCAGCATTTTTATTGCATTTTCTTTTGCTGATCCTGGATTTTTACTCCAACTGTTCTTCACTTCTACCAACAATTTATAGATTGTTGTCGCTTGTTTCCGCTGATCTGCTGAGAGACGCAAGTTCCTGCTGCTCATGGCCAGTCCATCTGCTTCCCTTACAGTTGGAAGAATGACCAGTTCAACAGTAAATGATTTTAGTTGAATCATTTTTTTTATTACCATGCATTGCTGAAAGTCTTTTTGTCCCATGAAAAGTTTCGCCGGCTGTATAACGTTCAATAATTTTTCCATCACCTGGCATACACCCTGAAAATGACCCGGACGATACTTTCCTTCAAGCACCATATCCAGATATCCGAGGTCATATGAATGAGATGGTGTGATGCCGGCAGGGTAAATTTCCTTTACTGTGGGGAGAAATAAGATATCAGCCCCATTCCTGATAATTGACAGCAAGTCTTCCTCTAAGGTGGAAGGATATTTTTCAAAATCACGAGGATCATTGAATTGAGTGGGGTTTACAAAAATACTTACAACTGTCAGATCGCAGCTAAGATTACTTTGTCGGATTAAAGAAAAATGTCCGGCATGCAGGGCACCCATGGTAGGAACGAAACCAATGGATAATGCATTCTTTGCTGCTGATTGTAAAAATTTTGTTAATGCAGTCGCTTCTTTAAATAAGATCATTTTTGTTTTTTAATTGTCTGTACAACCCTGCCTTGACGTCAGCTTTAAATTAAAAACCTTACCTTTGCACGCACAATTTTACAGGTTATCCAACCAATTTTATCAAATGGTGACAAAGAAACGAATTTTGTTTATTGCTAATGAAATGTCTCCATATCTCGAACTCACTGAATTTTCCGAGATCGTAAACAGACTGGCAATAAAAGCGAATGAAACCGGGTTTGAAGTACGTTGTATCATGCCACGCTTTGGAAGTATCAATGAAAGACGTCACAGGCTTCACGAAGTAGTTAGATTATCCGGGATCAATGTTTCTGTGGATAACGATGATTATCCCCTTCAGATCAAAGTTGCTTCTTTACCTAACGCCAGATTGCAGGTATATTTCCTGGATAATGAAGATCTCTTCAAACGGAAATTTATTTTCCATGATGAGCAGGAAAAATGGTATGACGATAATGGATTAAGAACTGTATTCTTTTGTAAGGGTGCGCTGGAAACAGTAAAAAAATTTGGTTGGCCGCCTGACCTGATTCACTGCAGTGGATGGATGACAAGTCTTATTCCCTTATACATCAAAACTATTTACAAAAAGGAACCGGTATTCGCCCACTCAAAAGTTATTTATACACTCGGAAGCAGTAGTTTCAAAGACAAACTAGGTTCCAATTTTACTAAATTGATAAATATTAATGGAACGCTCAAAGAAAAAGATCTGGAGCCATTCAAAGATGCCACTACCAACGGCATGTTCCATGGTGCTGCAACTTATGCAGATGCGATTACATTTGGTGCAGACAAGGTGGATAAAAAACTGGTAGAAGAGTTCGGAAAAGTAAGAAGCAAAAAAGTACTTGCATACAATGCCGAGTCTGATTTAACAGACTATTTGCAATTGTATGCCGACCTTGCCAAATAGCTATTTTCTGTAACTCATACTAATTAATTATTTTTCGTGAAGAGGCTTTTATTTGTTCCCGTACCGGCGTTGTTATTATCCCTTTTTTTTTATTCTTCCTGTTCCAAAATGGACGTTACAGACCTGGGAAATGAACTTATTCCGGCGGTTGATAATATTACCACGTTCCAAACTGAACTTCTTACAATAACTGATAACCGGTTTTTACCGGATTCTTCGCGAGTGTTGAGTACGGAAGATCATGCGTTGGGTAGAATTTCTGCAGATCCGATTTTTGGAAAAACAACAGCTGATATTTATTTTGATGTTCGGCCAAAAGTCTTGGGGTTTCGTCCCTTCCCCTCAGCCGACAGTATTGCAACTGTGGATTCTGTAGTGCTTTCGTTGTCATTTAAAAGCTTGTATGGTGACTCCACCTCAGTTGAAAGATTTCAGATCTATGAAATTGAACCTCAGGAAAGAGCAAACTTCAAAGATTCTGCCAGAGGGTACCTTGTCAATCGCTCAGAATTTGCTCACAATCCACTCCTGAAAACACATGATCAGGATTTTACAAAACTTAATGATGAATACAAAATCATCGAAGGAGCGGATACCGTCTCAATAAAGAACCAAATGAGAATCCGGCTGGATAATTCCTTTGCTTCCAGGTTCATCAACTACGACACAACCGTCTATAAAACAGATTCATCATTCAAAAGCAAATTTGCCGGGTTTGCGATTTTAACAGATTCAACATTTGGGTCCCCCAATGCCCTGGCTTATTTCAACCTGGCTGATAACAATAATACCAGGGTTACTTTTTATTACAAAGTTCAGAAAAACGGTAAACCTGAAAATTCAATAACAGTATTTGATTTTCAAAATGACGCCAATGCCAACCTGATCCGCAGGAACCCTGCAGGATCTGAATACAGTAATAATCTGAACAATGCGAATGCAAATGATGCGAAGCTTTACCTGCAAACTTCTCCTGGATCATTCGCAACAATAAAAATTCCCGGTCTGGATACACTTTCCAATGCAATCATTCATCGTGCAGAACTTATTGTAGAAAAGCTAATGTTGAGTGATGAAAATAAATTTCCGCCTCCCTCGATTCTATTCCTCGATGCCATAGACTCATCCAACAACAGGTTTATCACTATTCCAAATGACTTTATTTATAATACAGCACAGGGTTTCTATAACATCGAGCAGATTGGAGGGTTGTTAAATAAAAACACTAACTATAACTTCAACATTACACGGTATGTTCAGGGAATTGTCACCAGGAATGAACCCGTCTACACCCTTCGTTTGTATGCACCCTTTCGTACAAATCCCACACAGGTGTTTCCCGGAGGAGCTGGTAGCATAACACCATTACCACCTGAAGCTTTATCAGGTTTAGGAGTAAATATTCCTATTTCAAAAGGCCGTGTTGTTGTTGCGGGCGGAGGTACTATGCCTGCTTCAAAAGCGCTGCGCCTGCGAATAATATATTCAAAAATTTAAGTGCAGCACCTATCTTTGCGCTCGAATTTTCAATCCTTTAGATACTATTAATTCCCAAGACGCTATGCCTTATTTGTTTACTTCAGAAAGTGTTTCAGAAGGTCATCCCGATAAAGTAGCAGACCAGATCTCTGACGCGTTGATAGATAATTTTCTGGCTTTCGATCCTCAGTCAAAAGTTGCCTGTGAAACGTTGGTTACCACCGGCCAGGTAGTACTTGCCGGCGAAGTGAAATCTAAAGCCTACCTCGATGTTCAGGAGATTGCAAGAAATGTGATCAGAAAGATCGGTTATACCAAAAGCGAATACATGTTTGAAGCAAGTTCCTGTGGTGTGTTGTCTGCAATTCATGAACAATCGGCCGATATTAATCAGGGTGTAGATCGGAAAACAAAAGAAGAGCAGGGTGCAGGAGATCAGGGAATGATGTTTGGCTATGCAACAAATGAAACGGAAGATTTCATGCCACTCGCATTAGATATTGCACATAAACTCCTGATTGAGCTAGCCGCTCTCCGGCGTGAGCACAAAACAATCATCTATCTGAGGCCGGATGCAAAGAGCCAGGTTACACTGGAGTACGATGACAACAATAAACCTATCAGGATTGATGCTATCGTAATTTCCACACAGCATGATGATTTTGACTCAGAAAAAAAAATGCAACAAAAAATTTCTGAAGATATCAGACAAATATTGATTCCGCGGGTGAAGTCTCAGTATAAGAAATATGCCCACCTTTTCAATGATAAGATCAAATTTCATATCAATCCAACAGGAAAGTTTGTAATTGGAGGCCCCCATGGTGACAGTGGCCTTACGGGAAGAAAGATTATAGTAGATACATACGGAGGAAAAGGAGCGCATGGAGGAGGAGCATTTTCCGGTAAAGACCCGTCAAAGGTTGATCGCTCCGCTGCCTATGCTACACGGCATATTGCGAAAAATCTGGTAGCTGCAGGAGTTTGTGAGGAGGTGTTGGTACAGGTTTCGTATGCTATCGGTGTGGCACAACCGATGGGTATTTATGTGAATACCTATGGTACTTCTAAACTGGGTCTTTCTGATGGAGAAATTTCAAAGAAAGTTTCAGAAATATTCGATATGCGACCTTACTTCATTGAGCAACGACTTAAATTGCGAAACCCTATCTACAGTGAAACCGCCGCATATGGGCATATGGGGCGCAAACCGGAAATAGTAGAAAAGACATTTGTTTCACCCGATGGAAAAGTAGTGAAGAAAAAAGTAGAATTGTTTACATGGGAAAAGCTGGATTATGTGCCTAAAGTAAAAAAGTCGTTTGGTCTTAAATAATTAACTGAATTAAAAAAGGCCTCCTCCATTGCGGGGAGGTTTTTTATTTTGGATCCTGTCCCCGTTAATAAAATATCATGACAGAAAATCATAAGAATCCCTGGAAAATACTTAGGGAAAAACCCGTTTATGAAAATCCATGGATGAAAGTAACAGAATACGACGTGATCAACCCGAAAGGAGGACAGGGAATATATGGAAAAGTACACTTCAAGAATATCGGCACGGGTATCGTTGTACTGGACGATCAACTAAATACTTTTCTGGTTGGACAATACCGGTTCACCTTACAACAATATAGTTGGGAGATCCCTGAAGGAGGTGGGTTGATCGGCGTAGATGCACTGGAAACGGCTAAACGTGAATTGCTGGAGGAGACCGGTTTAGTTGCACGTAAATGGACCAAATTGCTGGATATGCATCTTACAAATTCTATAGCAGATGAATTTGGTGTGATGTTCCTGGCGCAGGAACTCGAACAACATCATCCTGAACCCGACGAAACAGAGGATCTGGTTGTAAAAAAACTACCTTTCGAGGAAGCATATCAGATGGTGGAAAAAGGAATTATTACCGATTCAATGGCCGTTGCTGCAATCCTTAAAGTTAAATTGATGTTACTGGATGGAAGGATATCATCATAATAAATCCGGGCCTTCAAAGTCATCGCTCATAATTGGCCGCCAACCTGTGATCGAGGCTATTGAGTCCGGGAAAGCCATCGATAAAATTTATTTTCAAAAAAATGTGAGTGGTGAAAATATTGGCCGGATCCGAACGCTCGCAAAAGAACATCATATTCCCATACAACAGGTTCCGATTGAAAAACTATATTCCTTCACCAAAGCCAATCATCAGGGATGTGTAGCCATTGCAGCACAGGTGCAATACCTGGAACTTCAGCAGGTGATTGATCATGTAGTAAGTGCAGGACAGGTGCCTTTATTCATTATGCTCGATGGGGTCACGGACGTACGCAATATCGGCGGCATCACCCGTACCGCTATTTGCTGCGGAGCACAATCATTGATCATACCGGACAAAGGTGTAGGTGCATTGAATGAAGAAGCGATGAAAGCTTCTGCCGGCGCACTCGAAAAAATTCATGTTTGCCGTGTATCCAGTTTGTTGAAAGCTATCGACGACCTGCATTGGAATGGAATTAAAGTATATACGTCAGATATGCTTGCTACGACCAAGGTGTATGACCTGCCTTTCCATGAACCATCCTGCATTATAATGGGCGGAGAAGAAAAAGGAGTTCAGTCATACCTGGCAAAGGCATCAGATGCTCAGTTCAATATTCCGATGACAGGTTCATTTGACTCCTTAAATGTTTCGGTAGCCGCTGGAATCATATTGTATGAAGCAATGAAGCAAAGAATGATTTAATTTATTATTTCAGGATATCCCTTTCTACCAAAACGTCTTCCTGGACGGATCTTTACGGATGGGGCTTGCTCTAACTTCCAATTATTTGAAACTCAAATCCACTAACTCGTTCTGGAAGTCAAGAAATACAAGCTTGAGAAAACTATCTCCATCCGTTCCATAATTCAATACGAATACATGTGACACATTTCTTGCCGGGAAATAAAACATATTGGCTGTATAACCCAAAGTTCTGCCGGCGTGACCAATGCCGGCATCTGCACCTCTTTCGATAAATCTCTTCATGATCCCATAACCATACCTGTTAGATCCATCTGCCTTTCCATACCGTTGCATTAATGCTAAAGAAGTGGGTTTGAGGAAAGTTTCTTTAATCAACAGTTCTTCCAGGAATTTATAAGTATCAAATACGTTGGAATACACTCCGGTAAAATCAAATCCATTTTCGTTGAGGATATTTGAGATATTCACCACAGTGTGGTTATTATACAAATCAAAATATCCCTGTGCTGAATTAATAACTTCCTGGTGCAAATGGTAAAAAGTATGCTGCATCCCTAAAGCGTCGAATATTTTTTGTTTCATCAGCACTCCCTGGTCCTGTTTTGTAGCATAGTTAATGATCATTGCCACGAGGAGGGTATTGGTACTTGAGTAAATGCTGGTATCCCCGGATTTGAATACAGCAGGATCATCATACAGACCGGAGAAAAAGAACGGACAAGGTTTTTTTAAATCTTTGAGAGAACTTGTCAGGGACTGCTGGCAGAGATCTCTGTTGATGGTTTCATAGCTTAAAGATCGCGTGGAATGCTTTGTAAAATACCCGAAAGAAGGTGGTGTGGCCATTCATGGTGCTTTCCTTTTTATTTGATTGCTCAATGTTATCTTTGTCCCTCATGAATGGTCAGAATAAAGAATTCATCCAACTTGTGGAGTGCCCGAGGGATGCAATGCAGGGCTGGAAAGAATTCATACCTACCAGTAAGAAGATCGAATACCTGAATGCGTTGCTCGAAGTAGGATTTGACACCCTTGATTTTGGCAGCTTCGTTTCTCCCAAAGCCATACCGCAACTGGCGGATACAAAAGAAGTACTTTCAGGTTTGATTCCTTCCAAAAAAACAAAATTACTTGCCATCGTTGCAAATCTTCGTGGAGCAGAAGAGGCCTGTGCATTTGAGCAGATCACTTCAGTCGGATTCCCATTTTCTGTTTCAGAAACTTTCCAGAAACGCAATACGAATGCTACTATTCAAACGGCATTGCAAACAGTTGAGCAAATACATAATATTTGCCTGATTGAGGGCAAACAGTTCGTTGTTTACTTATCGATGGCTTTTGGCAATCCTTACGGAGATCCTTACTCGAAAGATATTGTTTTCCAATGGGCTGAAACGATGTCAGCAATGGCAATTCCCGTAATATCCCTGGCAGATACCGTGGGTCTGGCCACTGCTGAACAGGTTTCAACAATCACTGAATACCTGGTAAAACAATTACCCACCACGGAGATTGGGGTACACTTACACTCAACTATCTATAACTGGCAGGAAAAAATCGAAGCAGCTTATCAGTCAGGTTGCCGAAGATTCGATGGATCCCTGAAAGGAATCGGAGGTTGCCCTATGGCTGAGGACGCACTTGTTGGAAATATAAATACAGAATGGATGATTGAATGGTTCAATGACCAGGGCGTACTTAAACCGCTGAATGTGGAAGCATTATTGAAAAGTGGCTCACTGGCAGCAGAAATCTTTTTGAATTAATGATATGAAGTGGACGGTAGATATAGATATTAAAGGACCTGAAACCAGGATTAATTATGCGAACAATCTCCTGGTTACAGGTTCTTGTTTTACTGAACACATTGGAAATAACCTGCAGCAATTAAAATTCTCAGTACTGCAAAATCCCAATGGTATTTTATTTGATCCGTTCAGCGTCGCATCCAGCCTTGTATCCTATCTGCAGCCAAAACATTTCTCTGCTAACGATCTTTTTTGCTTTAATGAATTATGGCACAGCTGGCAACACCACAGCAGGTTTTCAGGAGTTGATAAGGAGGATGTATTGAATACCATTAATGCATCCCAGTTACAGGCTCATACTTTTCTTAAAAATGCAAACTGGCTGATCATTACACTTGGAAGTGCTTATTGTTACCAACTAGCTGCCACCGGTAGTTTTGTTTCGAATTGTCATAAAAAACCTGCCCAGGATTTTGTAAAACATTTGTGTACGCTGGAAGAAATAAACAGCAGTCTCGATAACTGCCTGTATCAAGTTTTCCGATTTAATCCTTCTTTAAAAGTGATTTTAACTGTAAGTCCTGTCAGACACATTCGTGACGGTGTTATCAACAACAACCGGAGTAAGGCGAGACTAATCGAAGCGGTTCATCATTTGGTGAATAAGTTCGACAACTTGTATTATTTTCCATCTTATGAGCTTGTCATTGATGTACTTCGTGATTACCGTTTCTATGATATTGATCTCGTACATCCAAATTATCAGGCGACAAAATATGTACTTGAAAAATTCATGGAAACCTGTGTTACAAGAGAATCGCGTGAGATTGCGGTAGAAATGGAAAAAATCGTTGCTGCGAGGAAGCATAAACCTTTTCACGCATCCAGTGAAGCTCACAGTCGATTCAAAAAACTCTATTATGAAAAAACGCAGGAACTTTCCTCCCGGTATCCGTTTTTATCATTAAAAGAAGAACTTGATTTCTTTTCTCATGATTGATAAGGTGAATACTTATACTCACCCAAAAGAAATTCTTCCAGTTTTTCCAGCAGTATAAATTGATTCAATGCCCTGTTCAGATTTTGTTCATCATAGGAAGTACGGTAATAGATATCATTATTCAGGAAGTCAGTCAAAAATCGAATGGATTGCATGTAGATCAACATCAGACCTGCATGATGGAGGCTATCAGTTTCATTCTTTGTGAATACATGCTGAATTACTTCACTATATCCCTGCAGGATTTTCTTATATAGATCTCTCTTTACGTCTATTTTTTCCCATTGGACGCTGTTTTCATCTACTGTACAGGCCATCGTTCTGACAAGATCCCCGAGGTCTGAAAAAAAGTAACCAGGCATTGTTGTGTCAAGATCCACCGGGCATACAACTTTATCCGTTTCCTCATTGAACAACACATTACTGATCTTGCAATCATGATGCATGAGGCGTTGTTTGAACTGGCTATTTAAACCCATATTCAAGTAAAATTTAACGAGGGCATGCCTCTGACGAAGTTCGGCTATCAGGTGGGTGGACTTCATTAACCTTTTGATATTTGCCGATGCAATTGCCTTTTCCAGCTGATCATATCGATAGGAGAGATCATGAAAGGAAGGAATGACAATATTAAAGTGGCTGATATCTGCTTCGATCAAAGCACTTACATATTCGGCAAAACAGATTGCGGCCATCCCGGCCTGTTCTCGATTGCGCGGGAGGGAAGGAGCATAACATCCCTCAATGAATTCCGTCGCGCGCCAGAAGTTATCAGTTTCATCCCTCCAGAAAAGTTTTCCGGAAAGTGTCAGCAGCAGATTAGGAATTTTTACACCTGTTGTTGAACCTTCCTGTAATATATTTTGAATCAACCTGTAATTGTGGATGATGTTTTCCGGTTGGGGGAAAGTGTGTTGGTTGATGCATTGAAGCACGATTGTTTCACCTGTCACATACCCAACTTTATAAGTGCGGTGAATTAAACCTTCTCCAAGTGGCTCTATCAATACGATAGCCTTTCCAAACTGATTGGCTGCTTTTTCGACGATTAAATCTGTTACGGTTTGGATGGATAACAATTAATAATTAATAATTAATAATTAATAATTTTGAAAACCCTCTAACAATAAAGGTATCATTTTGCATTTTAAATTTTGCATTCAATACTCATCCCCGATTGCAAACTTATTCTTTCTATACATCCATTTACCTCCTGTAAAATCCGGAAATTCCACCGTTTCATTTCCAAGTTCAATGCTCCGCTCACTCAGTGGAGTAATGGCACTCCAGGCGGCGGCATCGTAGACATCCATCGGGGTAGAAGTTTTTCTTTTTATTGATTCGATAAAAGCATGCAAAACAAAAAAATCCATCCCTCCGTGTCCTGCTCCTTCTGTTGCCTTACTCCACTTCACCCAAAGCGGATGATCAAATTTATCGAGGTAACTTTTTGCATCTTCCCATTGATCATGTTTGCTGCTGACACCTTCGAGATAAATAGATCGGTTCACATCCATCCAAATACCTTTCGTTCCCTGTACCCGGAAGCCTAATGAATAAGGGCGTGGAAGATTTGTATCATGCTGCAATAAAACGGTCTCTCCATTTGCGCACCTGATCATCGTAGTTACAACATCACCCAACTTGAATTCTACTTTTGCATTTGGATGTTCTTTTCCTGCCTTATCTATAATATAATTATGAAGTCCTCGTGCTTTGCTTGCAAAAGTTGACAAAGAGACGAACTTATTTCCATGGTTGATGTTCAGCATTTCTGCAACAGGGCCCACACCATGGGTAGGATACAGGTCTCCATTACGATAAACCGAATGGTTTGTCCGCCATCTGGCTTCGGAAAATGCCTTTTCTCCGAATTCGACTCCACCGCCATAGGGATCTTTTCCATTATTGAATTTCACTGCGCGAAGATCATGTTGATACCCACCCTGTACATGGATCAATTCGCCAAACATGCCCTGTCGAACCATATTCAAAATAGCCATTACATCTCTGCGGTAGCAAACATTCTCCAGCATCATCAGGTTGCCATTATTGCGTTCACAGGCTTTTACCACGTTCCAGTGATCCTCAAGAGTGATTCCAACGCATACTTCTGTGCCAACATATTTTCCGGCTTCCAGGCTTGCTATACACATGGGCGCATGCCATTCCCAGGGCGTAGCTATAATAATTCCATCGAGATCTTTTTGCTCCAGCAGATTTTTCCAGGCATTAGGATCTCCTTTATAAACCTTTGGGATAGCTTTGCCTGCTTTGCTGATCATGTCAAGAGTACTTTTCAACATGCGTTCATCTATATCGCAAATTGCTGTAATGTCAACATCTTTCCTGCGAAGCGCCAGTTCCACATGATTTTGGCCACGAAGGCCTACGCCAATTACTCCGAGCCTAATTTTTGCATCTTGCGCGAATACAGAGGAACCCGGTAGAAATGCAAATCCACCTGCCAGCAGAGAAGCATTTTTCACAAAAGATCTTCTTTTCATATGTTTGAATCTATAAAAAGGGAAGGTATATTTTTTTCATGAAAAGAGGGAACAGCGTCAGTTTGGGAGATACAAGCAGTATTGCAACCAATGCAGAAAAGATTTTGTCATTTTATAAACAACTGAAGCCTTTGTTTTCGACTGGAAAAGGAGTAGAGATCATGAATCCTTTTGAAGCTGAATACTCCTGGTCTTTAACAAGATCATTCTATACTGCTTATTATAATGACAAGCTTCCAAGAAAAATGATTTTCGGTATCAATCCGGGCCGGTTTGGTGGGGGAGTTACGGGAATTCCGTTTACCGATCCCATAAGACTCGAAGAAAGTTGCGGAATTAAAAACGCTTGTAAGAAACAGGCAGAACTTTCATCTGTATTTATTTATAAAGTGATAGAAGCCTATGGTGGGCCTCCAGCATTTTACCGGGATTTTTTCGTAACAGCCTTGTCGCCGCTCGGATTTACAAAAGAAGGTATTAACCTCAATTATTATGATGATAATGATCTGTTGACTGCAAGTGAGCCATTCATTATAGAATGCCTCGAAAAACAAATGCATCTATTCCCTTCCGATTCCTGTTACTGCCTTGGAGAAGGTATGAATTATAAATTTTTTGATAAAATCAACAAGAAAAAAAATTATTTCAGGAAGATCATTGCATTACCACATCCTCGCTGGATCATGCAATACAGAAGGAAAAAAATAGATGAATTTGTCGATCTCTATATAAAGAAGTTAAGGAATGAATGATGCTGAAATGCGTTATCATCATTGGATATTCTTTTTGCATGCGGCATATAAATCTGCTTCCTCCAGACTCACTTCCGGAGGAAAAATGTTTCGATCTTTTCTATGCCGCTCCTCCGGAGCTCGAGGATGTTGATGACATTTGCTAGAAATATGTCGCTCCTCCGGAGCTCTGCTCTTTTGATATTGTAATCTTTTAGCTCGATAGAATTAAGCTCCGGAGGAGCAGCATATTTCTAGCAGATTCATTGCCATTATACAGAGCTCCGGAGGAGCGGCATATTTATAGCAAGTTCATTGCTATTAGACAGAGCTCCGGAGGAGCGGCATATTTCTATCAAGTTCATTGCCATTAGACAGAGCTCCGGAGGAGCGGCATATTTATAGCAAGTCATTGCCCTTAGACGGAGCTCCGGAGGAACGGCATATTTATAGCAAGTTCATTGCCATTAGACAGAGCTCTGGAGGAGCGGCATATTTATAGGACGGCGATATCAAAAGTGCAGAGCTCCGAAGGAGCGGCATATTTATAGCAAGTTCATTGCCACTAGACAGAGCTCCGGAGGAGCGGCATATTTATAGCAGGTTCATTGCCATTAGACAGAGCTCCGGAGGAGCGGCATATTTCTAGCAAGTTCATTGCCATTAGACAGAGCTCCGGAGGAGCGGTATATTTATAGCAAGTCATTGCCATTAGACGGAGCTCCGGAGGAGCGGCATATTTATAGCAGGTTCATTGCCATTAGACAGAGCTCCAGAGGAGCGGTATGTTGCTTTTGATGTTTTTTATGCCGCTTCTCCGTTCGGGAATTGTAATGAAATTAAACTATACATCATGATATATTAATGAATTCTATCTCCTCGAACTTCCAGATTTTTCATTACCCCTTCTTCGAATAACAGCCATTCATTCCACCTGTCGCGGACTTTTTGTTTATCTATATACGTCTCTGCCAGTTCAATAAACAAATGATAATGTCCTGCCTCGCTTTCCATAAATCGCCTATAAAAATTTTTGAGATAGTCATCCTGCAGCCCTTCGCTTAGTCTTTTGAATCGCTCGCAACTTCTTGCTTCAATAAGAGCAAAGATCAACAGCTTCTCAAGAAATTTTTCCTCCTCACTGCCTCCCTTTTTTTCAAAAGTCATCAGTTCATTTACATATATATCTTTCCGCTGCCTACCGAGCTTTAAACCTCGTTTTGACAACTCTGCTAATACCATTCTGAAATGTCCCCATTCTTCTGTAACAATAGGCGAAAGGTCCTGAACCAGTTTTTCTCTGTCATGATACCTTTGTATAAGAGAAATGCAGCTGGATGCGGCCTTCTGTTCGCAATAGGCATGATCTGTAAGAATTTCTTCCAGAGAAATGTTTGCAAGATTTACCCAGCGTGGATCTGAAGGCAAGTGCAGACCCAGAATGTTTTTCGGACCCATAATAAGAGATGATTCTTTTTCCATACGCAGTTGTATTCATCCCCGCAAATATCCTGAAAGATGTGGTAGTTTTGACTTTATGCTGCGCTCAAATTTTATTGAAACTAAAATTGCTGAAAGAAAACATATAAATGCGCTGCGAACCTTACGGCTTGAGTCAACTCAAATCGATTTCAGTTCTAATGATTACCTGGGAGTTGTCAAAAATGCCTTACTCTCAGATGAACAATATACACATGAAAATTTTTCATCCGGTTCCACTGGATCGAGGTTACTCACAGGCAATTATGCTTTAATTGAAGAGACAGAAAAAGCTATTGCTTCTTTTCACCAGGCTGAAGCGGGGCTGATATATAATTCGGGGTATGATGCAAATCTGGGTTTATTGAGCTGTGTTGCATCAAAAGAGGATACCATTTTGTATGATTACCTGAGTCATGCTTCCATCAGAGACGGCATTCGATTAAGTTCCGCTCAGGGGCATGCTTTCCGCCATAATGATGTGGAAGACCTGGAAGAAAAACTTCGAAATGCGACAGGCAATGTATTCGTAGTAACAGAATCCATTTTTTCTATGGATGGCGATGCTGCACCACTATCCGAAATGTCGGCCTTATGCAATAACTACCATGCAGCATTGATCGTTGATGAAGCTCACGCCACCGGCGTGATGGGAGTAAAGGGCGAAGGAATGATACAAAACCTCGGATTACAAAACAGGTGTTTTGCACGTGTCCATACTTTTGGAAAAGCAGCAGGTTGTCATGGAGCTATAGTATTGGGAAGTTCAATGCTTCGTGATTTTCTTATCAATTTTTCGAGAGCATTTATTTACACCACTGCGCTTCCTGCTATTTCTGTAGCAGCGATTCGACATTCATATCTTGTATTTCCTTTTTTGTTTCAGGCTCGCCAACAACTATCCATCCTGGTTTCACATTGGTGTAAACAATCATGGGGAATGGTCACTTCGGGAAATAACCATCCAATTCAATATTTGTTAGTGCCGGGAAATGATGATGTAAAAAATATGGCAGCAAGCTTACAGCAGGGTGGTTTTGATATTCGACCTATCATCTATCCAACAGTTCCGAAAGGAGGGGAGAGGCTCCGCATCGTTTTGCACGCATACAATACTATTGAAGAAATCAATATGCTCAAACAACAGCTGGACTTACACCTGGCTATGAAACAACAAACGATTTGAAGACGGAACTTCATTAAATAATTTTACATTTATCCGATATAATCAACACTGGTGCTTCTATGCGAATCGTTCCTTTCATCCTTTCCACTGTAGCCAGCATTACATTAATTATTTTATTAAGTATACCGCTGGGTTCAATTCCACCTCTGGGTAATTTTTTAAGTCCTCAACATGGATTTTGGCAAAACGCTGAAGATGTTGACAATCTTCCGGATTTAGCCATAGAATCAGCTGAGCTAACGGGTAAGGTCAGTGTCTATTTTGACAACAGGCTGGTTCCTCATGTTTTCGCATCAAACGATCATGATGCTTTTTATGTTCAGGGATACCTGCATGCAAAGCATCGTTTGTGGCAGATGGAGTTCCAGACCCTGGCTGCTGCAGGACGATTGAGCGAAGTACTGGGAGAAGGACCAAATGGGGCAATCCTCAATTACGACCGGAATATGCGTAGAATGGGTATGACCTATGCTGCAGAACGAACCCTTGTAACCATGGAAGCAGATCCGGTTACACGAAACTGCATTGACGCATACACTGCGGGCGTGAATAATTACATCAGTCAGTTAACAAAAAGCCAGTTACCATTTGAATATAAGCTGCTGAACTACCGGCCCGAAAAATGGAGCAATATGAAGATCGCGTTGTTCATGAAATATATAAGCTATGAACTTACCGCGGAAGAAAACGATATCGAGTATACCAATGCGCGAACTTTTTTTACGGATACAGAATTCGATAAGCTGTATCCTATTTCACAGGATTCAGTGGACCCGATCATTCCCAAAGGGACCCTATTTCCCACACCGGCATCCCTACCTGTGATTCCGCCGGTTGCTGACTCTTTGTATTTCAAATGGAAGCAACCTTTGCAAATTGATGAAATCGAACCGGCTCGCGACAATGGCAGCAACAACTGGGCGGTAGCAGGCATGAAAACTAAAAGTGGAAAGCCGATTCTTTGCAATGATCCGCACCTGGGTCTGAATATGCCTTCTCTTTGGTATGAGATCCAGATACATACTCCGGAAATGAATGTATATGGCGTAAGTTTTCCAGGCGCACCTTCTGTAGTTATTGGATTTAATGATAGTTGTGCATGGGGCCTTACCAATGGCATGCGTGATGTGAAAGATTTTTATGAAATCACTTTTAAAGAAGATGGCTCCCGTCAATACCTTTTCAATGGAAAATGGGAAGAGTCGGATTTAAGAATAGAAGAATTTCGAATAAAAAACAAGCCTGTTTTTCGTGACACTGTAGCCTATACGATATTTGGTCCTGTAATGTATGACAGGAATTATTCCGGAAACAGGGTTTCAGGATCTTCATCAAACCTTGCTGTCAGATGGAGGGCACACGATCCGTCGAATGAATGGATTACTTTCTATAAGCTTAATCGTGCAAAAAATTATACTGATTATCTCGATGCGATCCGTCATATTGTATGCCCTGCCCAGAATTTCATTTTTGCCAGTAAATCTAATGATATTGCTATCTGGCAGCAAGGATTATATCCTGCAAAATGGAAACGGCAGGGAGATTTTGTGATGCCCGGTATTGACACCACCTTCATGTGGCAGGCAGAGATCCCTTTACAGGAAAATCCGCATATGCTCAATCCACCTCGCGGATTTGTGAGTAGCGCCAATCAGTTGCCTGCAGATTCTACCTATCCATACTATCTCGGTGGCCATCATGATTTATTTCGCGGCTTGCTGATCAATAGGTATCTCCATGATATGTGGGCTGTCACGCCTGCTGATATGCAAAAATTACAGACAGAAAATTTTAATCCACTTGCAGAAATGGCGTTACCGGTGATGCTGAAAAATTTAGATACACTACAACTGGATGGATCTTCTAAAATATTTTTTGATAAGGTCAGCCAATGGAATTTGAGAAACGATCCGGAGGAAGAAGGAGCAACAGTATTCAAAATCTGGTATGACAGCCTCGAAAATGCAATATGGAAAGATGAATTAATGCGAGTGCCGGAGCCATGGGAATGGCCCAGTGAGTATACACTTGCCGAAGCTTTGAAACGTGACTCCCTCTTTTCTTTTATTGATAATATTAATACAGACAAAAAAGAATTATTGAAAGATGTTGTAACAAGTGCTTTCAAAAACAGCACCGGAGCGCTTAAGCAACTTCAATCTGATAAACGATTATCTTGGAGTGCTTATAAATTAACCGGCATTAGACACCTGTTGCGAATAGCACCATTAAGCCGGCTGGGCCTGACCACAGGAGGAGGCACACATGTCATCAATGCTACTAAAGATTTTCATGGTCCAAGCTGGCGTATGATTGTTCATCTCACAAAAAAAACTGAAGCATATGGGATCTATCCGGGTGGCCAAAGCGGTAATCCCGGAAGTATTTATTACGATTCATTTGTTAATAATTGGGCAGCAGGGAAGTACAACGTATTGTGGATAATGACGGAACAGGATAAGTATGACAGGAGAATTGCATCAAGATGGACATTTAATAAGTAAGTTCACCAACTTTCAGAATTGAATTTTTTGAATTTTGTAACCTATCCAGCGAAATAATTTTTACAAATTTTTCCAACAATGAAATTTATCGCTTCTATCATTCTTACCGCACTCCTTAGTTTTGTTTTGAGTTTATACCTCCCCTGGTGGTCACTCGCGATTGCGGCATTTGCTATTGCAGCCCTGATTTTTCAAAAGCCGTGGTATTCCTTTTTATCAGCGTTTCTTGGACTGTTTCTTTTTTGGTTCATTTTTGCCTCAGCGATTAATACATCAAACAATGGAATTCTTGCTCAAAAGGTGGCATCTGTTTTTCCACTTGGTGGTTCTACATTTTTTTTAATTTTGATAACAGCTTTGATTGGTGCAATTGTTGCTGGTCTTGCTGCCTTATCCGGAAGATACCTGCGTTATATTTTATAAATAATTGAAGAAGCTTTAATTGTTTTCAACTCTTCACAAACCAATTTTACCAAAGCGCACCGGAGGACGGTTTTTTTTCGTATTTAATTAAAAATTAGCAACGAAGATTTTTTCATATTCGTAAACAAATGAAGTTGTTTAAATTCTTCTATTTTTCCTTAGATAGCAGCACGATGTTATATTCGTTTTACCAAAAGCTAACATGTATAAATCATTATTTCCACTGCTCTTATTCGCTATGCTCTTTACAACTGTACATGCAGGCAGAATAACCGGAATTGTAACAGATGATACAGGTAAGCCGCTGCCTTTTGCTTCTATCATAATAAAGGGAAGCACGCAGGGGACTACTGCCAACAGTGAAGGAAAATATTTTTTGACTATTGAACCCGGGACATATACCCTGTCTTGCCAATACGTGGGATACAAAAAACTGGAGAAAACAGTGTCGGTAGCATCCGCAGATTTAAAAGTAGATTTCTCACTTACACTGCAACAATTAACACTTACAGAAGTAGTAATCAAACCCGGTATGGAAGACCCCGCTTATGAGATCAT
>Ga0180121_10000112_pt1 | contig 28086 bp, 31 predicted proteins | sample AntDrymUQ5402106_2_FD_129676 | JGI IMG/M metagenome (GOLD analysis project Ga0180121, IMG submission 129676) | Polar desert sand microbial communities from Dry Valleys, Antarctica - metaG UQ540 (21.06) (version 2) (version 2) | ecosystem: Environmental > Terrestrial > Soil > Desert | place...
ATCGAGAGCCCGCCACCTTCCAGCGCACCCCGGTTGGCCGCCTCCATGATACCAGGCCCGCCGCCGGTGATGACCGGAATGCCCGCTTTGGCCAGCAGCCGGGCAGTCTCGACGGCGGCGGTATACTCGGGGCTGTCGGCCTTAGTGCGCGCCGAACCGAAAATGGATACTCCGTCCCTAACGTCGGCCAGGTTGTCGAAGCCCCACACAAACTCGCCCATGATGCGGAGTACCCGCCACGGATCGGAGACCAGCAGCCGCTCCTTGTCCTGGCGCTCCTGCGGCTGCGGACCCTCGAGGAGGGTCTCGTCCTCAGTGGGGCGCTTGTTGTCGTCCATGGTGCGGTATGGGCTATTTGTCATCGGCCGCCGTGAGAGTCATTAGGGTGGGCAATATACCAATTATAATTGGCGCATGTCCCGGTCCTGGCTGACACTTACCGGCAGGCTAGTGTTGCGGGGGGTGGTGAGCCCACGCCTGGGGCTGGACCTCCTCCGGACCGCGTGGGCCTTTCGCCGGCGCCGCTGGTGGGGCCGCCCGCCGTACCTGCCGCTGCCGGACCGGACCTACCTGCGCTGGAGGATGTACACCGCCTACGCCGACGAAGACGCGGTGCCTCCGCTGGAGGATGTGGTGCGCTTTGCCCGGTGGCGGCGCCAGACTATGGGGCTGTGAAAAAGGTGAGAAGGTGAGAGGTGAGAAGTGAGAGGTAACCCGGCGGGACCCGAGAAGCCCCACGTCCTCATTCTGGGGGGCGGGTTTGCCGGGCTGTATGCGGCTCGGGCCTTGAAGCGGGCGCCGGTCCGGGTGACGGTGGTCGACCGGAGGAACCACCACCTCTTCCAGCCTATGCTGTATCAGGTGGCTACCGCCGCGCTCAATCCCAGCGACATCGCCGCTCCCATCCGCTCGGTGCTGCGCAATCAGGCCAACACCGAGGTGTTGCTGGGAGAGGTCGAGTCGATCGATCCGGTGGAGCGCCGAGTGGTGCTCACCGATGGCGCCGACTGCACCTACGACTACCTGATCGTTGCGACTGGGGCTCGGCACTCGTATTTCGGTCACGATGACTGGGAAGTGATGGCGCCGGGTTTGAAGAGCCTCGAGGACGCGCTCACCATACGGCAGCGGGTGCTCCTGGCCTTCGAGAAGGCGGAGCGCGAGCCCGATCCGGTGCGCCGCCAGGCGCATCTTACTTTCGTGGTGGTCGGCGGCGGCCCGACCGGCGTGGAAATGGCCGGCGCGGTTGCCGAGCTTCGGCGCTATGCCCTCCGCCGCGACTTTAGACGCATAGACCCTGGTGAAGCCACCGTTCTGCTGCTCGAGGGCGGGCCGCGGCTGCTCCCCTGGTACCCGGAAAGCCTGAGTGACAAGGCCAAGCGTGAGCTTCGGCGGCTCGGTGTGGAGGTCCGCACCGAAACGCTGGTTACCAACATCCGTCCCGGCTCAGTCGCGGCCGCCGGCTGGACCATTCCTACCCAGACGGTGATCTGGGCTGCCGGCAACGTCGCGAGCCCCGTGCTCCGCTCGCTCGGCGCCCCCCTCGACAGCGCCGGCCGCGCCATCGTGGAGCCTGACTGCACCATCCCGAACCACCCCGAGATCTTCGTCCTGGGAGACGCCGCACTCTTCCAGCATCAGCAGGGCGGTCCGCTGCCGGGGATCTGCCCCGTCGCCATCCAGATGGGCCAGTACGCGGCACGCACCATTCGGGGCGACGTCGAGGGGCGGCCGCGGCGCGCGTTCCATTACTGGGACAAGGGGCAGCTGGCCGTGATCGGCCGGGGCCACGCGGTGGCCGACATATGGAAGCTGCACTTTGCCGGCTTCCTCGCGTGGCTGGTCTGGACCTTCGTGCACATCTTCTTCCTCATCGGCTTCCGCAACCGGATCCTGGTCATGATCCAGTGGGCCTGGTCCTATCTGACGTTCGGCCGCGGTGCCCGGCTCATCATGGTGGAGAATAAACTCGCCCTGCCTGCGGATAGCCTGGGCGGGGTGGCCCGAGCGTCATGACACCGGAAGAGACCATCAAGGCGCGGGCCCGCGAGCTCGGCTTCCTGGCGTGTGGCATTACCCACCCGGGTCCGAGCCTCAATGCCGACCGGCTGGATGAGTGGTTGGCAAAGGGCTTTGCCGGAACCATGCGCTATCTGCACCGGCAGGCGGCTCGACGAAAGGAGCCCCAGCTCATTGCCCCCGAGGCACGCGCCGTGGTCGTGGTGCTCGACAACTACTACACGCCCGACACTGAGCGCGACCGGTCCGCGCCGCGCATGGCGAAGTACGCCCGGGGCGAAGACTATCATCGCGTCATCGGCCACCGACTGGAGCTGCTCGCCGAATGTCTGCGCCAGCAGGGGGCCACGCTGAGCCGGAGCTTCGCCGATGCCGGCCCGGTGCCCGAGCGCGAGCTGGCCCAGCGCGCCGGCCTGGGGTGGATCGGCAAGAACACGATGCTGGTTCGCCCCGAAGTCGGCTCGTTCTTCTTCATCGGCTCGGTGTTCACCGATTTGCCGCTCCGGGCCGATTCTCCCTTTGAGCTGGACCGCTGTGGCAGCTGCACCCGCTGCCTCGATGCGTGCCCCACCGACGCGTTCGTGGCGCCGCGGGTGCTGGACGCCACCCGCTGCATCTCCTATCTCACCATCGAGCAGAGAGGTCCGATTGCCGAGGAGCTGGCCGGACGCTTCGAGGGCTACGCCTTCGGCTGCGACATCTGCAACGACGTCTGTCCCTGGAACCAGCGGTTTGCCACCGCCACCACGGTAGCCGAGTTCCAGCCGCGCCACTCCCTCGACGGAGCGGGCGAGGCCCTGTTCGAGGAGATGAGCGACGCGGAGTTTGCCCTCCGGTTCGGTGACACCCCGCTCGAGCGTCCGGGCCTGCCCGGGATGCGGCGCAACTTCCGCGCGGCATTCGGCTCCCGCCAGCCGGCCAGGTCACCGTGAGCCGGCACCTGCAGCGGCTGCTGGACTACGATGGGTGGGCCAATGAGCAGACCCTCGACTCGCTCCGCGCCGGCACCCCGCCACCCAAGAGCCTCAAGTGGATGGCGCACATTGTCGGCGCCGAATGCCTCTGGCTGGCGCGGCTGAATAGCGAGGCCTCCTCACTGATGGTATGGCCGGAGCTCGGTGCGGAGGAGTGCGGTGAGCACCTGGCGGGGCTGGCCCGGCGCTGGCCCGTGTTTCTTGACGCTCACCGGGATTCTCTCGATGAATCGGTGTCCTACGTCAATTCGCAGGGCCAGTCCTGGACCAGTACCGTCGAGGAAATCCTGACGCACGTCACCATCCATTCGGCGTACCACCGGGGACAGATCGCCAGCGACCTCCGGGCGGCAGGCATGGAGCCGGCCTATACCGACTACATCCACGCCGTTCGCCAGGGGCAGGTCGGGTGAGCGCACCTTCGATGGGATCGGTGCTGATTGCCATCGGACTGGGGCTGGCGCTGGTGGGTGTGCTGGTAACGCTGGGGGGCTTTGGCTGGTTCGGGCGGCTGCCGGGTGACATCCGGATCGAGCGGGAGACCATGCGGATCTACATCCCGTTTGCTTCGATGATCGTGATCTCTATCGTTCTGAACCTGATCTTCTACGTCGTGCGGCGCTTTTTCTAGCACCCGCCTTACTATTCAGGGATGAACAAGCCTCTCGCGTCGCGCACTGCCCCCCCTGTCGTCGGCACCTACGAGCCGCCCCAGGTGGAGCGCCTCAGGGCGATGAGCCGGCTGCTCGACAACGCCTTCACTGTCCCGGGCACCAGGTATCGGTTCGGACTGGACGCGCTGATCGGGCTGGTGCCCGGACTGGGCGACGCCGTGAGCGCGCTCTTCTCGGGATATCTGATCCTGCAGGCGTCCCGGCTGGGGGCCCCGAAGTCAGTGGTGAGCCGGATGGTGGCCAACGTCGCCGTCGACACGGTGGTCGGTTGGGTGCCGCTGCTGGGCGATCTGTTCGATGTCGCCTGGAAATCCAACATCAAGAACATGGCGCTGCTGGAGGACCATCTCCAGCGGCCCGCCACCGCTAAGGCCGGCAGCCGCCGCACCCTGGCCCTGCTGGGCGGTCTCCTCTTCATCTTCTTCGCCGGAGCCATTGCCATCGGCGTGCTGGCTACCAAACTCGTTCTCGACCTATTGCAGTGAAAGCGGTTTCATGACTCCCACGTTGCACAGTATCGCCATCTTCGTCCACGACATCCGCCGGGCGGTCGAGTTCTACCGCGACAAGATCGGACTGCCGCTGACCAGGCAAGGCTCCTTCGGCGCCGAGTTTCTGGAGGGAGAGACCCACGTCAGCGTGCATCCCGCGGTGCACAAGGACGCCAAGTCGCTGGTGGGACGGCATACCGGCATCACCCTGTTCGTGCCCGACCTGCTGCACTATTGCGGGGTGCTGCACGACCGCGGCGTGCGCTTCACGGCGGAGCCGACCCAGCAGTCGTGGGGAATCATGGCGATGATCGCGGACCCCGATGGCAACGTGCTGGCGCTCTGGGAAGACAAGATGCCCGAGGCGCACGAACATGCCCATGCGCACCCGGAGGCAATGGATCAGGCTGACGGCACCGCCTGACCGTCGTTGCCGGCCCGCAGCGCGTCTTCCACCATCTGGGCCTGCTGCTCCATTCCGTAGGCCCGGAACGGCTTGCCCGCTTCGACTTGATACTGATAGGGACTGGAACCGACCCGTAGCGTCCGGTGAATGAGTTCCCGCACCTGGGCCGCCAGCCCGCGGGCGAAGTACCGCACCGGTCCCCACGCCTGGTATTGACCGCAGTGGGTTAGCTCGTGGGCCACCACCGCCAGATTGCCGTGGCATCGGTCGGATAGGAATACGTGATTGCCGAGCGCAATGGCCCGGTTGCGGCTGGCCCTTAAGACGACGCGGCGGAGCCTGCCGGCCAGCCCCGAGCAGGATCCCTCGTACAGCCGCACCCGGGAGCTATCGATCTCGAAGGGTATTAGCGCGAGCAGTGCCTGCTCCGCATTTGTCAGCCGCCTTGCGCCCGGCACTCGCGCCGCTCCCCGTTCAAGTACGGTTGTTGGGTTCGGCTCCTCGAGTGTCTTCCGCCAGAAACTCGCCGATAGAAGCCAGTGATGAAATGTGATCGCACGCGATCTTAATCGTCGCCATGATGGGCACCGCCAGAATGGCGCCGGGCACACCCCAGAGATACCACCAGAAGATGAGGCCGACGAACACCGCCACCGTGTTGAGCCGCATCCGCCGGCCCAGGACCATGGGGGTGATCAGATTTCCTTCCAGAATGTTGATCACGGTGAACACGATCGGGACCAGCAGGGCCTGGCTCGGCTTTTCGAAGGAGAGAAAGGCCGCCAGCGTCAGAATGATGGTGTTGACCAGGCCGCCGATGTAGGGAACGAAGTTCAGCACCGCGGCCACCACGCCCCACAACACCGGATTGGGCATGCCCACCAGAGCCAGCGCCACGCCGGTGGCTATGCCGACGCCGGCGTTGATCATGGTGGTGACCACGAGGTAGAGCGACACCTGCGACTGGGTTTCGCGCACGATCCGCACTGCGGTCTTCTTGTCCTTCAACTGCGGAAGCACGGCCACCAGCTTGTGCAGAAAGAGGTCGCCCGAGGCCAGTAGAAAGTAGGTCAGGAAGATTACCACCAGAGTGGCACCCATGAGCGCGGTGGTCCCGCCGAACACCTGCTTTGTCAGACTGGGACCCTTTATTTCGACTTGCGGGGTCTTCTTGTCGAGGTCGGTGGCCTGCTCGACTTGCTCCGCCGCCCTGGTGACCTTCTCCATCGGCTGGCGCAGGGGCCGGATCCGCCGCTGAAGCGTTGCGAGGCTTTCCGGGGCCCGAGCCACCCACGCGCTGGCGGCCGGGGCGAGCTGGTATACGCCAAGGGTCAGCCCGCCAAGGAAGAGCACGATCACCACTCCCGCGCCGAGCGGCTCGGGAATGCGGGCATACTTCCGCAGCAGGACGACGATCGGACTCAGCAGCAGGTTGACCAGGATCGCGAGGACGATCGGCAGGATGAAGGCCTGGGCGATGTTCAAAGTGTAGAGCACCGCCAGCACCGCCAGCAGCACCAGGGAGACGTGACGCGCATCCGCGCCCTCGCCCAGCAGCGTCGGGCGGCTCTCCTCGTTGACTGGTGGCGCGCCCTCGGGTTCGGTCATAGATGCCTCGGCGTCATGGGCGGTCCGCTCCCCACGGTTCGGGTGACTGCTTACTGTTCACCGTTCACGCTGCCAACTATCCCGTGCCCGGAATAGAGTAGTATGCCGCGACTCTGGCAAACGATCGCCTCCATCTGGGCCTGGCTGGTCCTCGTCGTCTGCCTGCTGCTCTGGTTTCCCATCGTCCTTCTCGCGGTTCTGCTCACCGCGCCATTCGACCGGGGCCGCTACATCCCCGGTTTGATGTTCCGCAAAGTCGCGCCCACCATGGCGTTCCTGAATCCGCTCTGGCGCTTCCGCTATTCCGGGGCGCTGCCGGCCGATCCGAGGAGGCCATTCGTCGTGGTGTCGAACCACGAGTCGTTCAGCGACATCCTGCTGATCAGTCACCTGCCATGGGAAATGAAGTGGCTCTCGAAAGCGGAGCTCTTTCGTATTCCGGTACTGGGATGGATGATGTGGCTGGTGGGCGACATCCCGGTCAAGCGCGGCTTCGGACCCAGCGCCATCGAGGCCTTGGCTCGCTGCCGGAAAAGGCTGGCCCAGCGGGTTTCGGTTCTGATCTTTCCCGAAGGCACCCGCTCGAAAACCGCCGAATTGCTCCCCTTCAAGGACGGCGCCTTCCGCCTGGCCATCGACAGCGGGGTGCCGATCCTTCCGCTGGCCGTGTCAGGCACCCGCACCGCACTCCGTAAACACGACTGGCGCTTTGGCAAATCGGTGGCTGAGGTACGCGTGCTGGAGCCGGTGGAGACCACCGGCCTTACACCGGCCGATGTTCCGGCGCTCAAAGCCCGGGTGCGAGCGATGATCGTCGAGGCCCGCGATGCGCTTTCATCGGCCCAGATCGCCCGGCGCGCGCACCCGTCCCACCGCACCGGCGAGGGCCAGTAGGGTGAGCGCGTACGGGAGCATCAGGAAGAGCTGATAGGGCGCGTCCACCCCGAGCGCCTGAAAGAGGTATTGCAGTGCGGTCGCGGCACCGAAGAACAGGGAGCCGAGTGCCACGCCGGCCGGATGCCAGCGGCCGAGTACCACGATGGCAATCGCTACGTACCCGCGTCCCGCCGTCATCCCCTCCGCAAACGTGCCCACCTGCGCCAGCACCAGGCTAGCTCCCGCCAGTCCGGCAAAGCCTCCACCTACGATGGTAGCGCCGGAGCGGACCAGCATCGTTCGAACCCCGGCCGCGCGTGCCATGGCCGCCGCTTCACCCGTCGCCCGTAATGCCAGGCCCACACGAGTGCGGAACAGGATCCACCAGACCAGCGGCAGTGCCGCGTAGGCGATGTAGGTGGTCGCCGGCTGATCGAAGAAAGCCGGGCCCAGGACCGGGATACGGGAGAGTCCCGGTATGGCGATCGGGTGCAGGGTCGGAATGCTGAGGCCGGCGCCGCTCATACCGTAGGCCTGACGGTAGATGGTGCCGGTAAGACCCAGCGCCGCGAGCGTGATGGCGGTGCCGGTAATGATCTGATCGGCGCGCGCGCCCACGGCCAGCAGCGCAAACACGGCGGCCAACAGCATTCCGGCACCGGCGGCGCACAGGAGCCCGCTCCAGGGTCCCCACGCCGTGGCCCCCAGTGTGGCGGCGAGGGCGCCGGCCAGCATCATCCCCTCGATGCCCAGGTTGATGACCCCGGCACGCTCGGCCACGGTCTCGCCGGTGGCCGCCAGCATGAGCGGCGTGGCCACTCGCACCGCAGCGGCCAGAAACCCGCCGGCCAGCACCAGAAATTCCATTCAGGCAGCAGCCTTGGGAGCTATTCTCTTTCGCACCGCGCCCCGGAGTCCGGTCCACCCTCCCCGGGGTGCGGTCGCCAGCAGCCCGACGATGATGATGACCGCCTCGACCACGTAAACCGCGACGGCCGGGACGCCGGCGTCTCGCTGCATGGCTCCGGCTCCAGCCTGCAGGGCACCGAACAGTATGCCGGCTACAACCACCCCGAGTGGATGCAGGCCTCCCAAGAGCGCCACCGCGATGCCGGTAAATCCGTAGCCGGGCGACAGGTTCTGAAACAGGGCGTAGGAGACCCCGCTGATCTCGACGCCGCCCGCAAGGCCGGCCACCGCACCCGACAGGAGGAGCGCAACTGCGCCCACCCGCTGACTGTCGATCTTGCCGCTGACCTCCGCCGCCCGCGGTCCCAGGCCGACGGCTCGGAGTCGAAAGCCCCAGAGGGTGCGGGCAAAGACGAACCAGAGGATGAGCCCGGCCGCGAGTGCGATGGCCAGTCCCGCGTGCAGCCGCGAGCCGGGAAGCAAGGGAAGCCGGGCCGCTTCGGCGATGGCGTCGCTTTGGGGATAGATGCCCTCTCGCTCCTGCAGCGGGCCCTGAACCATCAGGCTCACCAGCGACACCGCGATGAAGTTCAGCAGCAGGGTGCTGATGACCTCGAGCACGCCGAAGCGGAGCTTCAGCCACACAGGCACGGTCACCCAGGCCAACCCGGCCGCCGCGGCGGCCAGCAGCACCAGGGTTACTGCGGTGGGCGGCGGGACCTCACCTACGTGCAGCCCGACCCATGTGGCGGCGATGGCGCCGGCGTAGAACTGGCCCTCGGCGCCGATGTTCAGCGCCCCGCCTCGAAAGGCAATGGCGATGCCCAGCCCGATCAGGATGAGCGGCACCGCGCGCACCAGGGTTGCCGACGTAAAGGCATCCCAGGAGCCGAACGCGCCCAGCCAGAGCGCACCGAGAGCGGCGCCGGCGTCGAATCCGGCCGCTTCGAGCCCCAGAAAGAGCGTGGCCAGTCCCAACAACACCGCCCCGGCCGCCCAACCCAGCGCTTTCATCCGGCTGGCTCCTGCAGCAGCATCATAGCGCCCACCTGTGCTCGTGACGCGCTGGGAGAAACCTCGGCGATCACGCCGCGCGTCACCACGATGACCCGGCTGGCCAAGCTCAGCACTTCGTCCAGATCGGTGGAATGAAAGAACACCGCCACGCCGGCGGCAGCGGCAGACCGAAGCCGCTCGTGAATATCCCGCGCCGCCCTGATGTCGAGCCCGCGGGTCGGATTTTCGGCGACAATCACCGCGGGGACGCGAGATAGCTCACGTGCCACGATCAGCTTCTGCTGATTGCCTCCACTGAGTGAGGCGGCGCGCATGCTCGGCCCGGTTGCCGCGATCTGGAGCTCCTGGAGCAGCTCCGCCGTCCTGGCCTCCGCGGCGCGCCAGTCGATCCTGCCGCCGCGAACCCACGGCGCCTCGGCTCCCCGTCCCAGGACGACGTTCTCGGTAAGACTGAAGGTGGGAATCAATCCTTCAGAGGTACGATCCTCCGGAATGAATCCGACCGGCTGGGCAACCTGAAGCTTGCCGCGCAGCGGCACGATGCGGCCCGCCACGGCGCGCAGAAGCTCTCGCTGGCCGTTGCCTTCGACGGCCGCAATGCCCACAATCTCGCCGGCCCGAACCGACAGGGTTGCGTGGCGGATGGCGATGCCATATCCGCTCTCGCGCGAGAGCTCCAGGGCATTGCACCGGATCAGTTCTCTTCCTCCCAGAGGAGCCGGAGCAGCCGGGGCCGGGCCGGAAACCGCCACGCCGGCCCCGCCGCCGATCATCGCCTCAGCCAGCGACTCTACTGATTGGTCTGCCACCGCGGTCTCGAGAGTCACGACACCCTGTCGCAGGACCGTCACCCGGTCGGCGGCACGCAGCACTTCGTCGAGCTTGTGGGTAATCAGCACCGCCGACCCGCCCCGCGCGGTAAAGGTCCGGACCATCTTTAGCAGCTCCTCCGACTCGGCTGGGGCCAGCACGGCGGTGGGCTCGTCGAGCAGCAGAATTCTGGCGTCGGTGGCCAGCGCTTTCACAATCTCCAGACGCTGCTTCAGTGAGACCGAGAGCCGGCCTGCCCGCTGATCGGGGTCGAGCGGCAGACCGATCCGTTCGCTCAGCGCGCGAGCCCGCTCCCGGATCTCATGCGGCACCACGCGCCAGCCCGCCGCCAGCGCCACGTTCTCCGCCACCGTAAGCGCGGGCACCGACGTGAAATGCTGGTGTACCATCCCGATCCCGCTGGCTCGAGCCACCCGGGGTGACGCAACCCGCCGAGCCACTCCATCGAAGCGAATCTGGCCGGCATCGGGACGGGCCAGACCGTAGGCTACGTGCATCAGGGTGGACTTGCCGGCGCCGTTCTCGCCCAGCAGCGCGTGCACTTCGCCCGGCGCCAGCAAAAAATTGACCCCGCGCAACGCGTGCACAGGGCCGAATCGTTTCTCGATGCCTACCAGCTGAAGCGGCGAAATCACATCAGAGGCCGGTCGGATGGTCGTGGAAGTCCCAGTCGAGGTCGAACTGCTCGGCGACATGTGAAGCCAAGGCCTGAACCCCGAGTGTCTCGGTGGCGTAGTGTCCGGCATAGATCACATTGATGCCCCACTCCATGGCATCGAAGTAGGTGTGATGAGGACCCTCGCCGGTGATGAACGTATCGAGGCCTGCATCCCGTGCCGCCGCGATCATGCTGCCGGCCGCGCCGGTAATGATGCCGATGCGCCCGGGCTTCTCCAGACCGCCAGGGATCAGGGTGGCGCTACCCTTGAGCGTGTGCAGTACCCGGTCGAGCTCCAGCGCCAGCGCCTCGCGCGTCGGCAGGCTGGGCGGGCTGTCTCCCCAGGCTCCGATCGAGACCCCGCGGTACTCACCGAACCAGCCTTCCACCCGGATTCCCAGGCGCTCCGCCAACACCGCGTTGTTTCCGACGTCGGGGTGGACATCCAGCGGATTGTGGGCCGAATACAGGGGGATGTCATGATCGAGAAGACCGGCAAGACGTCGATACCGCCGTCCGGTGACCGGCACGTTGCCGTCCCAGAAAAGCCCGTGATGTACCAGCACCAGGGGTGGCGGCTGGCCCGGCTCCAGCGTAGCAATCACACCATCTATGGTGGCCTGTGAAGCGTCGACCGCCGCGACGACGGATCCGATCTTTCCGCTGTTCTCGACCTGAAGCCCGTTGATGGCCCTGGGGTCATCGGGGATCTCGTCGACCCGAAGATACTGGTCGAGGTAGTCCACGACGTCGTGCAGGGGGATGCCCGACGTCATCTCCTATCCCTCCATGCTCGGAGGACGCGGTGCCGCGATGAGCGTACCGCTCACCATGGAGTCGGTGGCGGCCCTCATACGCGCTTTCACCCGGGAGGAAACCAGGCTGTCGAGCCTGGCGTTGGGGACGTAGCTCACCACGCCATCCTCCAGACCGAAGACTCGTGCCCGTCGCGTGAACTGGCCCGATTGCACCTCGGACGCCACCAGGAGAAAGGCGTGAGGGAGGTCGATCACCGCACTCCCCAGCACCTGATCGGGGGCAAGGGCTGACTGGTCGGCATTGGCCCCGAAGACGTAGATCCCGGTGCGTTCCTTGGCCGCCTGAAACAGGCCCAGTGCGGCGGCGTCGGCGTTGTGGTGGAACATGTCGGCTCCCGCCCGCGCGAGAGCGACCGCGGCCTCACGGCCGGCTGCGGCATCGTCGAAGCTGTTGAGGTAGATCTCCCGGCTTTGGACCCGTGGATTAATGGCCCTAGCTCCATTCACCCAACCCTGGTAGGCGGCCTTGATGGGTGGAAGCTCGATCCCGCCGATAAAGCCGAGCACGTTGTTCCGGGTCAACCCGCCGGCCACCATGCCGGCGAGATAGCTCGCCTCCTCCAGCCGGAAAATCAGTGGGACGACATTCCCTCTGGCCCGGCGTCCCGAAATCACGATAAAGGTGGTCTTCGGGTAGCTTCGCGAGACCCGCTCGGCGGCGTCCTGGAACTCGAAACCATTGGCGTATACCAGATCGTAGCCCTGGGCCGCATAGGTCCGGAGCGCCTCGCTCTGTTCCGAGGGGGTGCGGGCCTCGACGTGGCTGATCTGAACGCCCAGGGAGTCGTGGATCCGGAGCAGCCCCTGGTAGGCCGCTGAGTTCCAGGCGGCGTCGGCCACGGAGCCGGGGGTGATGAGTCCGACCCGCAGTCCGGTATTCGCAACTTGATTGCACGAGAGAAGCGCCAGCAATACTCCACCATGCCGGCAGTTACTCCACACCAAGCGCCTCAAATATTTTATTTCCACACACTTAGGTGGCTTATCAACTATTGTGGGGAATTTCCGACCGGTTCAGCCCGGGCAGCCGCGTCCATTTTGACCTCGCCGGTCACCCGGGCCCCTTCGATGATGGAGATACGGGGGGTAAGGATGTCGCCGGCCACCATTGCGGTGGCCTGAAGCTCGACCCGCTCCCGGGCATGAATGGCGCCGCTTACCTGGCCGGCGATGACAGCCTCCTGGGTGTGGAGGTCGCCCTCGATAACAGCGCCTTGGGCGACAAGAACCTGGGCCCCGACCCGAACCGTACCACGGACTCGGCCCTCCACCCGGACGACACCTTCTGTCTCCAGGTCGCCTATTACTGTCATGTCGCTGGCGATAATGGAGAAGGGGATCTGGTCAGTACGGCGCCGCCGGAGCTCGTTTCCTTCTTCATCCCGCGCAGCGTTGCTGAAAATTCCCATCAGCCCCCCTCCTTCACTATAGTCTGTGGATCGAGCGACAACCCGCGCTGACGAATCTCGAAGTGCAGGTGGGGCGCCGTAGATCGTCCGCTGTTCCCCGAGAGCCCGATGACCTGCCCCGACGTGACGGTGGCTTCAGCTGCCACTATGATGCGCGAAAGATGTCCGTACATCGATTGATATCCATCCGGGTGCTCGAGCAATACGAACAGGCCGTACTCCGGATCCTGGCCTGCCTGACGAACCACGGCACCCCCGGAGGCCCGGACCACGCTGCCAACCGACACGGCGATGTCGATGCCGGGATGAGCTTCGTCGCGGCCGCCTGCCTTGACCTGACCTCGGGTGATGTAACCCGTTTCGTCGAGCGGCCAGCGCTGCGGGATGCCGATCCCGGCGTTGGGAGCCAGGGGCATGGCGGCGAGGCGGGCCCTGATGGGGGGCGCCACGGGCAGTGACGACGAGATCGCCAGCGGGTCGCGCACAATCTCACCGCCCATCATCTGCCGTACCTGCGCGTAGCGCGACTCGGCGCTGTCGAGCGCGGCCGAGAGCTCCCGCACTCTGGCGTTTTCGGCCCTGAGCCGGGAGAGCTCCCGTTCCATACCCGGCACCCGCGCGGCTGCTCTGAGCGTGGGCCCGTAGAAGGCTCCCAGCAGCAGCAACAGCACGGCAACCGCCCCCAGCAGCCAGGCTCCCAGCCGCAGGACCCACAGTCGGATTCGATAGCTCTGCGTCTTCGTCCTGCCGTCCCGTTGGATGAGGACGGTGACGGAGCGCGAACGGCGCTTCATCCCGCGAACGGTTCGCCCAGGATCAACTCGAGTACGCGGGCGAGATCGTCATTGGAGTAGTAGCTGATGCTGAGAAAGCCCCGGCCGCGGCGCCTGGCCGTTACCCGGACATCGGTACCGAGCCGCTTCCGCAGCGCATCCTCCACCCGCCTGACGTCTCCGGTCGCCATTTTCTGAGGCGCACGGGTGCGGGCGCCGTTGGTCGGCGTAAGGGCGACAGGAGCCGGCGTCTCGCCCCGGGCCCGGGCCTCGGTCTCCCGCACCGACCACCCTCCGGCAACGGCGTCCTGCGCCAGACGAATCGCCTCGGATTCCTTCTCGACTGCCAACAGTGCCCGGGCGTGGCCCTCCGACAATTTCCCTTCCTGCACCAGCGCCTTTATCTCCTCGGGAAGTTTCAGGAGGCGAAGCAGGTTGGCGACGGTCGAGCGGTTTCGCCCCACCAGCCGCGCGATCTCGGCCTGCGGCAACTTGAACTCCTCGCCCAGTCTCTGATAGCCGGCAGCCTCGTCGATCGACGTCAGATCGTCGCGTTGAAGGTTTTCGATCAGCGCGAGCGTGAGCAGCGTTTGATCGTCCACCTCCCGGACCACCGCCGGGATTTTGGCCCAACCGAGCCGCTGGATGGCCCGCCAGCGCCGCTCGCCGGCGATCAGCTCGAACTTTCCGTTCTTGGGGCGCACGATCACCGGCTGGAGGAGACCCGAGGCTTCGATGGATGCGGTCAGGTCGACCAACGCGCCCTCGTCCATCTGGGTGCGAGGCTGATACGGATTGGGCACCACATTTCCCATCGGTAACTCCCGCAGCGCGCCTGAGGCCTCCGCCTGTTCCTTAGAGACGGCACCGAGCAACGCTTCCAGGCCCCGTCCTAATCGCTTCGTCTCGCTCATGCGGTCACCTCGGGAATGGGGGCCGGCGCCTCCTCAACGGCGCCGGGATGTTCGACGCGGCGCATCAACTCCTGCGTCACCGCCAGATAGCTCTTGGCGCCGACCGATTGCACATCATATAGAAGAATCGGCTTTCCGAAGCTCGGGGCCTCGGCCAGGCGCACGTTCCGGGGGATCGGCGTCATGAACACCTTGGCCCCGAAGTACTCCTTGGCGTCCTCGGCCACTTGCCGGCAGAGGTTGAGGCGGGAGTCGTACATGGTCAAAAGCACCCCGCTTATCGCCAAGCCAGGATTGAAGTTCTGCTGCACTAGGCGGACGGTGTTCAGAAGCTGCGAGATCCCTTCCAAGCCGTAGTACTCGCACTGAATCGGGATCAGTACGGCGTTGGCGGCGGCGAGCACGTTGAGCGTCAGGAGACCGAGCGACGGGGGACAATCAACCACGATGTAATCGTAAGAGTTCTGCAAACCTTCTAGCACGTGGCGCAACATGGCCTCACGGCCTTGACGCTCGACCAGCTGAAGCTCGGCACCGACCAGATCCTGGGTAGCGGGGAGAACCGAGAGATACGGCAGGGCTCCAATAGGAAGAATTGCCTCAGCCGGCGGCCGCCCCTCGACCAGGGATTCGTAGAGTGAGAGTTCCACGGTTTCTTTGGCGATGCCCACCCCGCTGGTGGCGTTGCCCTGCGGGTCAGCATCCAGGAGCAGGGTGCGCCGCTCCGCCATAGCCAGCGAAGCCGCGACGTTGACGGCAGTGGTGGTTTTCCCAACACCACCTTTTTGGTTCGCGATCGCGATTACATGGGCCATGTGGACAGTTAACCTATAGTTGGTTGGTGCTCAAGGGATTACAGCGTAATTAAGTTTGTGCATTGTGCGGGAATGTTTCTCAACAAATTCTTCAACACGAATATAGGATTTTGTGCGCAGTGTGCAATCTCCTGCGCAAATCTGTTTCATGTGAAACTCGCGGTGATCTTAGGGGGAACAACTAAGACGAGGCCTTAAACAATTCAAAATTCGAGCAGGTTCGAATCTCCGGTTCGGAGTAACCGTCGCTGCAGCGCTAAACACAATGAACTGCCGAAGGAACGGGTCGGTCGCGGCTTGTATTCTGATCCGTCGGTCCTGAGTACCGACCGTTTCCCTCGCGACGCCAGCTTGGGCGAGACGAGAGGCGGACCTGAACTGATAGTGCGGGACTGCGGCTGAGGAAACCAGCGCCGCCTGTTGGTCCAACTTGAGATATGAGAGCAGAGGGAAGGGAGTACGATGGTAGGAACCTGCAGGGCGAATCGGCACCTCGGTAGGATCTACTCTCCTGGAGGGGACCCACTCACCCTAGTGGTCGGTGTTTCACGTGAAACATGCTCCTGCCGTCGCCTGAGGCGAGCGACTTCCATCAACAAGTTCTGCAGGTCACTCGGCGACACACCTGTCATGCGGCCCGCTTGACCGAGGGTGCGGGGCCGTAATTCGTGAAGTTTTTGTCGGGCCTCGAATGAAAGCGTCTTGAGTTCGCGATAGTCTATTTCGTCTGGAAGGGAAAATGATTCCAGGTGTGACAGCTTGGCTGCCGCTGAGCGTTCCCTCGCCAGATAACCGGCGTACTTAAACTCAATGTCGGCCCAGTCTGCAGCGCCATCAAACTCGCCGCCAACCGCGGCAGACAGTGTATCTGAAAGAGGAACGCCAGGCCGACGGGCGAGCTCCGACACGATTGTAGGATTACCTATTTTGGGCGACCCAAAGCGATCGAGGAGAGGATTCGCCTCTCGAGGAAAGATGCTGGTAGTCTGCGCCAGGTCTCGGATGGCCTCCTCAGCCAACAGCCGAGTTTCCGCGGTCCGGCTTTCCCTACAGCTCCACAGGCTGAGCCTTTGGGCAATTGGGGCAAGGCGGCGGAGTGCGTTGTCTTGCCGGAGGAGAAGCCTGTACTCGGAGCGCGAGGTAAAGAGGCGGTACGGCTCGTCGACTCCCCGGGTCACCAGATCATCTACCAAAACCCCCAGGAAAGCTTGGTCTCGCGGAAAAATTACCGCCTCTTGGCCGAGCGCGAAGGCGGCGGCGTTGAGTCCGGCGACGGCGCCTTGACCGGCCGCCTCCTCGTACCCAGTAGTGCCGTTTACCTGTCCAGCGAGGAACAGGCCTGAGAGAAGCTTCGACTCGAGAGTGGGCGAAAGCTGGGTGGGCGGGAAGTAGTCGTATTCTATGGCGTAGCCCGGCCGAGTCATGCGAACCTGGTCGAGCCCGGGGACGCTCCGGAGAAATTCCAGCTGCACCGCCGGCGGGAGCGAGGTGGAAAGGCCGTTCACGTACATCTCCGCCGTGTCGAGACCTTCTGGCTCCAAGAAGACCTGATGATGCTCGGCATCGGGAAACTTCAGAATCTTGTCCTCAATTGACGGACAGTATCTGGGGCCTCGCCCGCTGATCGCACCGCCATAAAGTGCCGATTGTTTCAGATATTTCTGGACAATGGCCTTCAGAGCACCGTCGCTGCGGGTCAGGTAGCAAGGCAATTGAACGGGGTGAGACTGTCGCTCAAAAAAGGAGAACCAGAAGTCACCTGGGTCTCCATCCTGCCGCTGCAACGTCCCTAGGTCTACCGAGCGGCCATCGATCCGTGGCGGGGTTCCGGTTTTGAAGCGTTGGATTCCGAAGCCGAGCGTCTCAAACTGTTGGGCTAGATCTGTGGCAGGCGCCTCTCCAGCTCGGCCGGCTGGTATCTGCGCGGTGAGACCGATGTGAATGCGACCGCGGAGAAATGTTCCAGCGGTCAGGATTACTGCTGGAGCATCGAACGATCGGCCATCCAGTGTGTTGACACCATCGACGCACTGTGACGCCACTCGTATGCCTGAGACCGTTCCCTGAGCAAACCAGAGGTTTGCTTGCTTCTCCAAGAGGGATCGGACGGCCCGCCGGTAAAGGCCCCGATCACACTGAGCTCGCGGTGACCAGACCGCCGGCCCCTTGGAACGGTTGAGCATCCGGAACTGCACTCGAGCCAGGTCGGTGGCTCGGCCCATGATTCCGCCGAGCGCGTCGACTTCGCGCACCACGGTCCCCTTGGCAATTCCGCCGATGGCGGGATTGCATGACATCTGACCGATGGTCTCGAGGTTTTGAGTCAAGAGGAGGGTGCGGGCACCCCGCCTGGCGGCAAGCACGGCGGCTTCCGCGCCGGCGTGACCCCCGCCGATCACTATGACGTCATAGCGATTAGCCATAAGCGCTCAGCGTGAGATACGAACGACCTGCAACGCGCCAGTATTACGACATCAAGGCGAGCCGAATGATTCGAACCACCTCTGGGGCGGGGACGGTCACATGCTTGTAGTCGGCCCGGATGCCAAACTGGGTGCTCTTCTTTAGGTAATCGTCCTTCGGTCCCCCGCCGGTCGCTTCGTCGTGAACCCCGACGTCGAGCAGGTGCACCCCGCGCTCATCTTCGCTGTCGTAACGACCCACGTAGGTCCTCGATCCCGTGGTTTCCACGATGACGGTGATCCCGTGCAGCTCAGAGTGGCCGGGATGAAAGACATGTCCTGGCATCTATTGCACCGCGGCGCCACAGAAGCGGTCGAATGCGATGGTGAGGTCGGCGGCGATGGCCTGGGGCGAGCGGCCCTCGATCTGGTGCCGGTGGACGAAGTGTACGACCTCTCCGTCCCGGAGGAGCGCCATCGAAGGACTGCTGGGTTGATACTCGCCGAAGTACTGACGAGCCCGGGCGGCGGCATCCAGGTCCTGGCCGGCGAAGACGGTCACTATCTGCTGCGGCACGACACTGTGCTTCAGTGCCAGTGACAGGGCTGGCCGGGCATTACCCGCGGCACAGCCGCAAACCGAGTTCACGAACACCAGCATGGATCCCTTATGGTCGCCGATGGCGGCGTCCACCTCAGCGGCGCTAGTGAGTTCGGTGGCACCCATGCCGGTCATTTCGGCCCGCATGGGAGCGACGAGCGCGGGATTGTAAGGCATCGAGATATGCTTCCTTTTAATAGCGTTATGGCTCAAGGCACGTTTGGGCCAGATTCCTTGCTTCTATTCGGTCGAGACCACGGCGTCCGGCTCGTCCAGCGCCGCTTTCATGGCGTGCCATGACAGGCTGGCGCACTTGACCTTGATCGGAAACTCCGAGACCCCCGAGAATACGGCCAGCTTGCCGAGCGACTCGGTCTCGGCAGGCTCGCCGGAGCCGGTGATCATGCGGCGAAACCGATTGAACAGCGCTTCTGCCTCGGCGCGGGTTTTCCCCTTGACGGCGCTCGTCATCAGTGAAGCGGAAGCCATGGAGATGGCACACCCCAGCCCCTGGAATGTGGCGTCGGCGATGACGCCGCCTTCCATCCGTAACCACACGGTTAAACGATCGCCGCAGAGGGGATTGTTCCCCTCAACCCTGCGGTTTGCGTTCTCCATCCTGCGGTAGTTTAAAGGAGACCGGTTGTGATCGAGAATGACGTCCTGGTAAAGGGCCGACAATCGTGTCATCGTGTGAACATCTTCTTGACAGTAAGTATCCCATCGGCGAGGGCGTCGACTTCATCAAGCGTATTATAGAACGCGAATGAAGCGCGGGCAGTTGCCGGCACCCCGAAATGCTCCATCACCGGCTGGGCACAGTGGTGACCTGCCCGAATGGCGATCCCCTGATCGTCCAGAATCGTCCCGATGTCGTGGGGATGCACTCCCTCGATGACGAAGCCCAGCACGCCGGCTTTCTCTTTGGCTGTTCCGATGAGTCGCACACCCGGAACTTCCTTGAGGCGGGCAGTGGCAGTAGACAAGAGCTCATGCTCCCAGGCGGCGATCTTCCCCAAGTCCAAATCGGTGAAGTAGTCCAGCGCCGCACCCAGGCCCATGACCTCGGCGATCATCGGAGTTCCGGCTTCGAACTTCGCCGGCAGTGCCGCCCATGTCGACCGCTGTAGCGTTACCGTCGCGATCATGTCGCCGCCGCCTTGGTAGGGCGGCATTTTTTCGAGCAATGCTTCTCGCCCGTACAGCACGCCCACCCCGGTGGGGCCATACACCTTGTGGCCGGAGAAGACGTAAAAGTCGCAATCCAGATCTTGAACGTCTACCCGGAGATGAGGAACGGCCTGCGCGCCATCGACTAAAACGGGTATACCATGGGCATGTGCGATCGCGACCAGTCTCTTGACCGGGTTGATGGTGCCCAAGGCGTTCGAGACATGAACCAGCGCCACCAGCCGGGTCCTATCGGTGAGAAGCCGCTCAAACTCCGCCAGCTCCAGCTCACCCGCCTCGTTGATAGGAACAGCCTTTAGCGTGGCACCGGTTTGCTCGCACACCAGCTGCCAGGGCACGATGTTGGAGTGATGCTCCATGGCTGTGATTACGATGTCGTCACCCGGCTTCAGGTTCGTGCGACCGAACGTTTGGGCCACGAGGTTGATGCCCTCGGTAGTTCCCTTGGTGAAAATGACCTCGCGGGCGGACCGGGCATTGATGAATCGTGTCACCTGCTCACGGACCTGATCATACGCCGCGGTGGCCCGCTCGCTCAGGTAATGAACGCCGCGGTGGATGTTGGCGTTTTCGGCGGTGTAGAAGCGGGTGATTGCATCGATGACCGCCTGCGGTTTCTGGCTGGTTGCGGCGTTGTCGAGATAGATGAGCGGCTTGCCGCGAACCCGCTGGCGCAGAATGGGGAAGTCGGCCCGGATTCGGTTGACGTCCAGGAGGGAATCGGTGCGCCCGGGCAGCGGGGCGGCAAAAGCTCCAGCCGAGTCGGTTCCAGTTCCAACCGAGCTGCTCTTGGCAGCAGTCGCTCCCCCGCTGCCCCGCTGCCCGGCCGCGCCCGTCACAGGGCCCCCAGACGTTCCCGGACCAGCCGCTCCAGCTCCTCACGTACCGGCTCCAGCACCACCTCGGAGGTAACCTCCGCCGCGAAGGCGTAGGTGAGCAGCAGCTGCGCCTTGTCGGCAGGCACGCCCCGGCTGCGCGCGTAGAACAGGGCAACATCATCCAGCCGCCCGACGGTGGCACCGTGGGTGCACTTGACGTCGTCCGCGAAAATCTCCAGCTGCGGCTTAGTGTTTACCTTGGCTGTGTCGCTCAGCAGGAGATTGCGGTTGGTCTGCTTGGCGTCGGTTTTCTGGGCCTCCGGCTTGACGAACACTTTCCCGTTGAACACGGCGCGAGACCGTCCATCGAGGACGCCCTTGTAGACCTCCCAGCTGCGGCAGTTCGGCTGGTTGTGGTGGATGGCGGTATGGTTGTCTGCCACCTGATCGCCACGGGTGAGGTACAGGCCGTACATGAGGGTCTCGACGTTCTCCCCGTTGAGCCGGGCCGTCAAATTATGGCGTGCGAGCGCCCCACCCATGGCCAGGGAGAAGGAGCGGTAGTGACTGTCTCGCTCCTGCTCCACCTGAGTCAGCCCGACGTGGTGGGCACTCTCGCTCTCCCGCTGAATTCGGGTGTGCTCGATCCATGAGTTGGGGCCCGCCACCAACTCGGTCACCGCGTTGGTCCAGTACCCCGTCCCCTCGGCGACGGTGACATAGCTCTCGATGATGGACGCCCGAGAGCCGGCCCCAACGACGACGAGATTGCGAGGATGGCTGACGGTGCCACCGGCGTCCGCGGTTGCGACGAAGATCAGGTGTATCGGACTAGTCAGATCCGTATTGGCGGGCACATAAACGAAGCCACCGTCCCGCATAAACGCGGTGCTCAGCGCAGTAAAGGGACTGGCATCCACCGGAGCATGCCGAGCCAGATGCTTCTCGAGACCGGGCCCATTGTTTCGGAGCGCTTCCGACAGGCTGCCGACCCGGACCCCCTTGGACAAAGCGCCAATCGAGCTGAGCCCTTCGCTATAGGCGCCGTCCACGAACACTAGGGTGGTCCATTCCGGGTGCCCAAAGATGAACGGGGCCAGCTCGCCGCGGGTGATCGTCTGGCGGGAGCCGGCAGCCTGGCGCCAACGGCCCTGCGCAATGGGTGCGACAGGAGTGAAGCGCCACTCCTCATCCCGGCTGGTGGGAAAGCCGGTGGCCGCGAATCGGTCGATGGCAGCGCGGCGCAGGGGCTCGAGCCATTCGGGGCCGTCGGCGGTGGCCGTACCGCTCCGAACTCCGAACTCCTGCAGGTATGCGTCGCTCACGAGGCCGCCCCGACCTCCTGCTCCAACCATTCGTAGCCCTTGGCCTCGAGCTCGAGGGCAAGGTCCTTGCCGCCCGACTTCACGATCCGGCCGCCGCAGAGCACGTGGACCTGATCCGGCACGATGTAGTTGAGCAACCGCTGATAATGGGTCACGATGATCGTGGCATTCTCGGGCCGGCGCAGGGCGTTAACCCCGCCGGCCACGATCCGCAGAGCATCGATGTCGAGCCCTGAGTCGGTCTCATCGAGGATGGCGAGTTTCGGTTCCAGCACCGCCATCTGAAGGATCTCGTTACGCTTTTTTTCGCCGCCGGAGAAGCCGGAGTTCACTGCCCGGCTCATGATCTCGGGACCCCACTCCACCAGCCGAAGCTTGTCCTCCAGCAGGTCCAGAAAATCCATTGAGTCCACTTCCTCCAGGCCCTTCGACTTGCGGATCTCGTTATACGCGGCCCGGAGGAAGTAGGCGTTGCTGATGCCGGGAATTTCGACCGGGTATTGAAAGGCCAGGAACACTCCGGCCTGGGCCCGCACCTCGGGGTCCATGTCGAGCAGGTCCTTGCCCTCATACAGGACCTCGCCGCTGGTCACCTCATAGGCCGGGTGGCCGGCCAGCACCTGGGCCAACGTGCTCTTGCCTGAGCCGTTCGGCCCCATGACAGCATGGACCTCGCCGGCATTCACAGTCAGATCGATGCCCTTGAGAATTTCCTTCTCACCCGCGTTGGCCCGGAGACCTCTGATTTCCAGCATTATCCCACGCTTCCTTCCAGGCTCACACCCAGCAGCTTCTGCGCTTCCACCGCGAACTCCATGGGAAGCTCCTTGAAGACTTCCTTACAGAACCCGTTCACGATCATTGAAATGGCGTTCTCCGTATTCAACCCGCGTTGCTTGAGATAAAAGATCTGATCCTCGCCGATCTTGGACGTCGAGGCCTCGTGCTCTACCGACGCGGTGGAATTCTGTACGTCGATGTACGGAAAGGTGTGGGCTCCGCAGCGATTACCAATCAGCATGGAGTCGCACTGGGTGTAGTTACGGGCGCCTGCCGCCTTGGGCAGCACCTTGACCAGTCCGCGGTAGCTGTTCTGACCGCGACCCGCGGAGATCCCCTTCGAGACGATGGTGCTGCGGGTATTCTTGCCGAGGTGAATCATCTTCGTCCCGGTATCGGCCTGCTGCATCCCGTTCACGACTGCCACAGAGTAGAACTCACCCACGGAGTTGTCGCCCTGAAGGATGACGCTGGGATATTTCCAGGTGATGGCGGAGCCAGTCTCGACTTGCGTCCAGGAGATCTTGGAGTTGGCGCCGGCGCATTTTCCGCGCTTGGTGACGAAGTTGTAGATGCCGCCTTTGCCGTGCTCGTCCCCCGCGTACCAGTTTTGGACGGTTGAGTACTTGATGCTGGCATCGTCGAGCGCCACGAGCTCGACTACAGCCGCATGCAGCTGGTTCTCGTCTCGCTTGGGTGCGGTACAGCCTTCCAGATAGCTGACCGATGCACCCTCCTCGGCGACAATGAGGGTCCGCTCGAACTGTCCGGTCTCCGCCGCGTTGATCCGAAAATAGGTGGACAGCTCCATGGGGCATTTCACCCCCCGGGGCACGAACACGAACGACCCATCGCTGAAGACCGCCGCGTTGAGCGCGGCGAAGAAGTTGTCGCTGGCAGGTACCACCGAGCCGAGATACTTGCGAACCAGCTTCGGATGCTCGCGGACTGCCTCGCCGAAGGAACAGAAGATGACCCCGGCCTCGGCTAGCTTGGCTTTGTAGGTGGTTCCCACCGAGACGCTGTCGAAAATGGCGTCAACCGCCACACCCGCCAGCAGCTTCTGCTCGGTGAGAGGGATGCCAAGCTTCTGATACGTCTCCAACAGTTTGGGGTCTACTTCATCCAGGCTTCCCAGCGGCTTGACCGTGCGGGGCGCCGAGTAGTACCGCAGCGCCTGATAGTCGACCGGGTTGTATCGGATATTGGGCCAGTTGTGTGGCTCCGTCATCTTGAGCCAGCCTCGAAAGGCCTTGAGCCGCCACTCCAGTAGCCAGGCGGGCTCACCCTTCTTGGCCGATATCAGCCGAATGATGTCCTCGTTCAGCCCCTTGGGTGCCGAGTCGGATTCGATGTCGGTGACGAAGCCGTACTTGTACTCTTTGTTGACCAGCGTCTCGACTGACGAGCTCATACGCTCTCCTGAGAGTCGGGGCTGGGACCAGACCCCTGGTCCGACCCGGCTGCATCAGCGGTACTGAAGCGTACCCGGTACTCACAGGCGCTACAGCCGCTTAAAATATGTTCCCGGCGATCGACCTCGGCTCCAAGCGTGGCGGCCAAAAACCGGGCTTCTGCGGCACAGATTTCCGGGAATCGTTCAGCCACAGCTTGTATGGCACAGTTATGCTCGATCAAGGTGCCGTGGCCAGAGACGGAGGCCGTCCCCTCAGCCATATAGCCTTCGTCAGACAGCAACTGGGTCACAGCGGCCATTCTCTCCGGCGCGGTTGCGCCGATGAGCTGATCCTGGACCCGACGAGTGAGCGCCTCGTACCTGGCTTCGAGGACCGCCACGGCAGAGGCACGACCCTCACGGCGCACCACGTAATCGAGCAAGTCGGTCAGGGTGGCCTCGTACCTTCGGGGGAAAAGGGCTTGCCCGCTCGAACTCAGCCGATAGCTGTAGGCCGGCGCCCCTACTCCGCGGTGCTGCCGCTCATACTCCACCAGCGACTCGGCTTCGAGCTCCTTCAGGTGGTGTCGCACGGCGTTAAGTGACAGACCCAGCCTGATCGCCAGCTCTTTGGCGGTGAGCCGGTGAGCCCGTTTGAGCTCGATCAAAAGCGCACCCCGCATCCCCTGGGGGCCCGCTGGGAGTAAGCGTTGCGTTGCGTGGCCGGCTGCGGCTGAGAGTTCCATGAGCCGCAATCATAAGTGAATTAGTCGGGATTGTCAATTCGCGCTGGAAATTGGTGTAAACTACAAGCCATTTGCTTCCTTGCAGTTAGGGAGTCAGAACCGAAGGGGTCCTGGCTGATTTACGTGCAGAACAGGAGGAAATGAATAGTTGTTATTACAACTACTATTATCGAAACTGGTGAGGCGGCAGCGAATCTCGCATATTGGTTGAACCCCCGGGCCCACACTTACCAGGCGGCTCCGCCCTATGACGATTCACCGCATCCGACTGCTCGGCGATCCCATCCTGCGCGCCAGGTGCGAGCCTATCACCAAGCCAAAGTCCACTGCGGTCCGCGTCATTATGGACGATATGCGGGAAACCCTGCGGGATTGGCAGTCCCGCTTTGGCTCCGGCCGAGCCATCGCCGCCCCCCAGATTGGGGCGCCAGTGCGCATGGTCTATGTGGAGATGGATCAGCCCTGGCCTCTGATCAACCCGGAAATCATCGATATCGGCAACGAAGACTTCGAGGTCTGGGACGACTGCTTTTCTTTTCCGAATCTGCTGGTACGCGTGTCCCGGGCGTACAAGATCACGGTCAAGTATCAAGACCTGAAGGGGGAATGGACCGAGATCGAGGTTGAAGGCGATCGGGCCGAGCTGCTTCAGCACGAGATTGACCACCTCGATGGAGTGCTCGCGGTGGATCGGCCCCATGGGTTGGATCCCTTCTGCCTCCGGGAGGAGTGGCATAGACTGCACGGCCCTAGTGGCCGCTACGGCCCGCCGGAACCCAGGTCCGAGTCGTACGCCAACCAGTTAGTAGACGGCTAGCAGTCTAAAACCATCGTCCCAGTCTGATGAACAGTGCGCCGCGTCCTGTGTGCGCCACTCCGTACTCAACCCGAACTGGCCCAACCGGAGTGTGCGCGCCTACCCCAGCCCGCACGCCTGTCATCCAGCCTTGTGAATCCAGGAATGATCCCCCGAAAGCAGTGCGGCCGGTGACGAGCTCCATCCGGGCGACGAACGGACCGGTCAGCCCGTAGGTGAGCATCAGGCCGACCAGGGCTTCCCGGTCGCCGCGGCGTTCGCCGAGGTGCAGTCCTGGAAATCCGTCGTCCCCGCCCAACGCAAAGGTGGATTGGCGGGGAAGCTGCTCCCCCCAGCCGACGCGAAGGCGAGGCCGCAGCTGAAGTTGCCCGACGCGCAAAGATCCGGTCCCTTCAAGTGCAACCCGCCGATACAGACCGGTCCACACGAGGCTTCCGTCGAGCACGGGTAAGTTTGAGGAGGTGATTCTCAGGCCCCGAAAAGTTACGCCCGCTGTGGAGCGGTCACGCCCGGGCTCGTGCCAGGCATGGCCGCTGAGTCCCAGTGCCAGCTGCCACCCGGGGTGGAAGGTGCGCTCGACGCCAAGAAACCCGATCACTTCTCGGGTAGGGGCCGGATCGAGCTCCTCTCCACCGTTGGTGAACCGACGAACCGACTCCAGCGCCAAGCGTGCGGTGGCCGTGGGAGTCATCAGTTGCCGGCCCAGTTGGTAATTTCTCCGCACGCCAATCAGGAGTTCCTGACGCAAGTCGCCGAGCAGCACGGCAGAACTTCCCTCCAGCGCAAGCCCGAACAAGCGATGGTCAACCGCACCGGCCCACATCCGGCCCCCGAGCTCGTTATCGTACGCCAGCCCGAGACCTACGACGCGCCTCGCAGCCCGCTGCACCGTGACGTCGAAGGAGACCGAATCGCCGGTTCCGCGGGGGGAGAGCCAGACCGCACGAAACGCCTCCGACTGCCCGAGCTGTTGTAACCTGCTCCTCAGCAGCGGCAGGTCGAGGGTGTCACTCAGCCTGAGACCCAGGAGGCGCACAAGGGCAAGGCGCTCGGATGGATTGGCGCTCTCGATGCTGACGCGGCTTATGCGGGAAGGAAACGAGGGTCGGCCGGGCGCACTTCCCCTTGACAGGCAGGCCGCCCGGGGAAGAACCGTGTCGGCCGCGGTGGCTCCGTTGCGGATCAGCTGATCGACTCTGGCGGCCGAGAAGTTGAGGCTGGTGAACCCGTCTACGGCAGGCCGGACCAGAACATCGTCCTTGCGCAGCGAATCAGCCGGCTGCTGAAAGAGGAAGCCGAGCAAACGGTCGGCCAGGACAAGGGGAGAATACAGATTCAGCGAGTCGGGGAGTCGCTCGGTGGCGTCGGAAACGATCACCCGGTCGGCGCCGGCGTCTCGCGCCACGGCGATGGGAATATTCGCGGCGAGCCCGCCGTCGGCCAGCAGTCGCCCATCCAGCGACTCGGGAGAAAAGATGAGCGGAATGGCAAAGCTGGCCCGCACCGCCTGGGCCAGATCTCCCGTGGCGAGGACCACCGGCTCTCGATTGGCCAGATCGGTCGCGACCGCGCGGAAGGGGATGGGCAGCGAATCGAAGTTTCCGCGGGCGAGCAGGTTGCCGCCGAGCATGGCCGCGTTGACGAGGCCGTTGACCTCCGGTTCCCGGATCGTGGCCGTCTGGAGGATGAACCGGCCGGCGCCCTGCTCTAATACCACCAGAGGCTGAAGCAGGCCGAGGGAGCGCGGGGCCCGGGGCTGGTAGGTGCGGAAGAGCCCGCCGATCGGCAACGCGCGGGCGAGCGAATCGATTTCTCGCCCGCTGTAGCCGCTGGCATACATTCCACCGATCATGGCGCCCATGCTGGTGCCCACAACCAGGTCGGGATGAATTCCCAGACTGTCGAGCACCCGCAGAACCCCGATGTGCGCCAGCCCCTTGGCGCCTCCACCAGAAAGCACCAGGGCGGTTTTAACCGGGGCGCAGGCCTGGGCCCGGGCCGGTGGCACCAGAACCAGCGTGATGAGGAGTGGGAGCAGGTAATGCATGCAGGGCAAAAATAAGGGAGAGCAATGGCCCTTGCGCCGTACCAGTACCCTCCGTATACCTTTTCCAGTGTGAAGTGCCAGGCCTAATCCGGTAGGGGAGCCGCAGAATGACGTATGTGATTGTCGAGGCGTGTATCGGGGTGAAGGACCGCGCTTGCGTGGATGTGTGTCCGGTGGACTGCATCTACGAAGGCGAGGATCAGCTGTATATCCATCCTGATGAATGCATCGATTGCGGCGCGTGCGAGCCCGAGTGCCCGGTCACGGCCATCTTCCCGGAGGAGGATGTGCCGCCGGACATGGTGGCGTTCGTGGAAAAGAACAAGGAGGTCTTCAACGGTGACCAGCCGCCGGGAAGGCCGAAGAGGTAAAGCGCTATTGGCTGTAGGCCATTGGCTACTACTGGAACACAAACCCTCCTCAATGATTGAGGAGGGTCTCTTGCTTGTGGAGCTGCCATTAACGAATAGCCAATGGCCGCCACCGAATAAAACGCGCAGCTCAGCCGGAAGGTTTCAGGCCCAACCCCTTGAGGAAGTCGCGCAGCCTTGCTGTGGTGGCTTCGGGTTGCTCCATCGGGGGCAGGTGCGCCGCGCCCGGAATGATGGCCAGTTTCGCGCCCGGAATGGCATCCGCCAAGTCTCGAGCCTGCGCAGGTGTCGTCATGCTGTCGGCCTCCCCGGCCATCACAAGCGTCGGTATTCCCGCGAGGCTCTCCAGCAGGCTTTCGCTCCCTTCGCGATCGCGCATGGCGGCGAGCGCACCGACCAG
>Ga0180121_10000113_pt1 | contig 27940 bp, 27 predicted proteins | sample AntDrymUQ5402106_2_FD_129676 | JGI IMG/M metagenome (GOLD analysis project Ga0180121, IMG submission 129676) | Polar desert sand microbial communities from Dry Valleys, Antarctica - metaG UQ540 (21.06) (version 2) (version 2) | ecosystem: Environmental > Terrestrial > Soil > Desert | place...
GTCCGGTCTGCTGCTGCTGGCTTGCGTGCTCCCCCCGGTCGCATCGGCACAGGACTCCGCGCAGTCTCCCCTTCCCTCCCGGCCAGTCAGCCTCTCTCTGGTCGAAGCCCTGCAGCAGGCGCGAGCCAACAGCCCGTTGTACCGACAGGCACTGAATGATGCGGGTCCGGCCCGATGGGGCGTTCGCAATGCGTACGGCCGCTTGCTTCCCTCGGTGACCGCGGCGACGGACTTCGGGTACACCGGGTCCGGCGAGTCCAACTTCGGCGGGGGCCTGATCCTGCCGACCTCCGCGTTTCTTACCTCCGGATACAGTCTCGGGATACAGTGGCAGCTGAGCGGCCGCAGCCTTCAGGCTCCGAGCCAGCAGCGCGCGCTCCAGCGCGCCACCGATGAGGACATCGGAGCGGCTGGTGTAGGCCTCACCGCCGAAATTTCGACGCAGTATCTGACCGCCCTGCAGGCCAATGCCCAGGTGGCCGTTGCCCGGCAGCAGGTGAAGCGGAACGAGGACTTTCTGGCCCTTGCCCGGGCACGCCACAGGGTAGGCCAGACCACGCTGCTCGATGTGCGTCAGGCCGAGGTCATCAAGGGTACCTCGGACGTCGCGCTGTTACGGGCCGTGCAGGCAGAGAATGAGGCCAAACTGGATCTGCTGCGAAGGATGGGCGTCGAGCCACCGGTATCGATCGACCAGATAGTGTTGACCGATTCCTTTCCGGTGACCCCGCCTGCCTTCCGCCTGGATAGCCTGCTGGTGCTCACCGATCGGCAGAACCCGGTCTTACGGTCGCTCCGCGCGCGCGGTCACGCCGCCCGGCTCGACGTCCGTGCGGCAAAGACTGACTTCCTTCCGACTCTGTCCGTGCGAGCGGGGTGGAGTGGATTCACGCAGCAATTCACCAATCAGGACTTGTTGCTGCGGCAGAATCTCAACAGCGCACAGGCTCAGGCCGCCGGTTGCGAGTTCGACAACGCGGTGCGGACCGGCTTGTCACTCGGCGGCCAGACCGGCAACTGTTTTCTCGCCGCAGGCCTGATCGATGGCGGTGGGGGGTTGCTTGATCCGGTAGCGCAGCAGATCCGCAATCAGAACGGCGTGTTCCCCTTCTCCTACACCGGCCAGCCATTCGGGGCCAACCTGACCGTATCCCTGCCCATCTTCACCGGCTTCAGCCGCTCGCTTCGACTTTCACAGGCGCGGGCGCAGGAAGACGACGCGGATGAGGAGGTCCGAGCCCGGCGGCTCCAGGTGCGTACCGACGTCCACTCGCGCTACCTCGGCCTTGAAACGGCCTTCCGCGCAATTGCGGTGCAAGGCGCCAGCCGCGAGGCAGCACGAGACCAGCTTCGCCTGGCGCAGGACCGCTACCGGCTGGGCGCCGGGGCGGCGCTGGAGGTCTCCGACGCCCAGAACTCGGTTCAGCGGGCCGAAGGTGATTACGTGAACGCGGTCTATGACTACCACAAAGCCATCGCCGCGTTGGAAGCCGCGGTCGGTCGCCCCCTCCGCTAAGAGGAGCAGACATGTCGCGCAGGACGAAGATCGGGCTGGCCGTGGCGATGGTCGTGATCATCATCGGCGGGGTAGTCGCCTTTCGGATCAACAAAAGTAGAAACGCCGGAACCGAGGTGCGGCTGGAGAAGGTCAGCCGCCGGGACCTCGTTAGTGCCGTCACCGCAAGCGGGAAGATCGAGGCCAAGACCTCGGTGGACATCAGCGCCGACATCACCGGCCGGATTATCGAGATAGCGGTGGGCGAGGGCGATATCGTGAAGCGAGGACAATTCCTGCTGCAGATCGATCCTGCGCAGTATGAGGCCGCCGTGGCCCGCGCCCAGGGAGTGGTGGCGTCCACGCAGGCAATGCTGCTGCAAACCAGGGCCAGCCGCGATCAGGCTCAGCGGGCGTGGAACCGCGCCAAGCAGCTCACCGAGCTGGGCGAGAACCTGATTGCCGCCGAGACCGCCGAGCAGGCGCAGACCGGTCTCGAGGTGGCGGAAGCAAACTACCAATCAACCAAGGCGCAGCTGGAGCAGGCTCGCGCCGGGCTGCAAGAGGCCAGGGACAACCTGTCCAAGACTCGCCTCACCGCGCCGATCTCGGGCCGCGTAGTCCGCCTGGCGGTGGAGGAAGGCGAGGTGGCAGTACCGGGGACGTTCTCCCGCGAGACCGGTCTGCTGATGACCATAGCTGATCTGTCCGTGATTCTGGCCAAGGTCCAGGTGGACGAGACCGATGTCGTGCGCCTGAAGGTCCGGGACTCGGTTGAGGTCAATATCGATGCCTACCCCGATACCACGTTCACCGGGCAGGTCACCAAGGTGAGCCACAGCGCCAAGCTCACGGCCACCCAGACCGCGTCGGGCTCGAACGACCGGGCAGTGGACTTCGATGTCGAGATCACCCTCAGAAAGCCGCCGGCCGATATCCGGCCCGACCTGAGCTGTACCGCCCGCATCGTGACCGATACCCGCAACAGCGCGCTCAGCATCCCGATCATCGCGCTGACCGTGCGCGACCACGAGAAGATTCCCAACGAGACCGACTCGGCGCCGCCGGTGGACACCCTGAGGGCCAGGTTCCAGAAGCGGGAGGCTGAGGGGGTCTTCATCGTGCGGGACGGAGCCGCGACCTTCCGCCCGGTCAAGGTCGGAGTGGCGGGCGACGAATACTTCGAGGTGGTGGACGGACTGCGCGAGGGCGAGACCATCGTGGCAGGCACCTACCAGGCCATCCGCGACCTGAAGGATGGCGCCAAAGTCCGCCAGGCAGACACCACCAAGACGCGGGAAGCGAAGTCGTCCTGATGCGCCTGCTGGAAGCGGTCCGGATGGCACTCGGAACTCTTTACGCGCAGAAGCTGAAGAGTTTCTTCTCCCTGATCGGTGTACTTATCGGCGTAACGTTTCTCATCGCCGTGGTCTCGATCGTGCAAGGCATGAACCGGTACATGGTAGAAGAGTTCGCCAACACGCTGGTCGGGGCCAACACCTTCGAGCTGCGGCAACGACCCAGCATCGTCACCGGCAACGTTTCCGATGAGGTCTGGCTGGCGTGGCGGCGGCGCCCGCGCATCAGCTATGACGATGCCGATTACGTGCGCGAGCGTGTCAGCACTCCGGCCACCTTCGCCAAGTTCTGCGAGGACTACGTCTCGGTGCACTACGGCGGGAAGGTTGCCAAGGGCATCAGACTGGCAGGCACCGAAGAGAGCTACTTCAAGATCAAGAACTATGAGATTGTTACCGGCCGCGCCTTCACCTCCCAGGAGGTCAGGACCGCCCGGCCAGTTGTGGTCATCGGCCAGGAGCTGGCCGACAAGCTGCTCAAGGGCGTCGACCCGATCGACAAGAAGGTGGTGATCGGTGGCCTGCCCTACCGGGTGATCGGCGTGGTGGCCAAGCAAGGGAACCTCTTCGGCATCTCCATGGACAAGTTCGCGATCATGCCGTTCAGTGCCCAGGGTCGGCGGCTGATTTGCCCCATCAATATCCTGGATGCGCTGATTGTCCAGACCGCCGACCCGACCCTGATGCAGGCGGCCATGGGACAGACGGAAGCCATCATGCGGAGCCGGCGGCAGCTCAAACCCGGCCAGGAGAGCAATTTCGCGTTTCAGACCGCGGAAGGCGCTCTGGGCAGCTGGCAGAAGATCTCGAAGGTGCTCTTCCTGGCGCTGCCGGGCCTGGTGGCCATCTCGCTCGTAGTGGGCGGGATCGTGATCATGAACATCATGCTCATGGCAGTCAGCGAGAGGACCCGGGAGATCGGGATCCGCAAGGCACTGGGCGCGCGCCGGCGCGACATCCTGGCGCAGTTCGTGGTGGAGTCCGCGACGCTTTCGGCGGTGGGAGCGCTACTCGGCATCGGGCTGGGAATCGCGCTGGCGTTCGTGGTCAAGGCCTTCACTCCCCTTCCTGCTGCCGTGGCACCCTGGTCCATCGGAGTCGGCGTGCTGCTGGGCGTCGGCGTCGGCATTGCTGCCGGTGTGTACCCGGCCAGCCGGGCCTCGCGGCTCGATCCGATCGACGCGCTGAGGGCGGAATGATTCGCTCCGGCGGCAGTGCCGCTACCCGGATGCATGAGGGCGCGACCATCGCCCTCGATTCCATCAGGGCCAATAAGGTCCGCACCGCTCTCACCATCCTCGGGGTGGCCATTGGCGTGACGGTGGTGATCGCCATGGCGGCGGCCATTACCGGTATCAACCGCAGCATCACCGGGATCCTCGAATCCGCCGGCCCCAAGACGTTCTTTGTCTATCGCTACTTTTCCGGCGGGCTGGACGTCTCCGACGGGTCGGATGAGATGTCGCCCTGGCGCCGGATGCCACCCCTCACTGTACAAGAGGCGGAGCTGATACGCAGCCTGCCGGCGGTCCGCGATGTCAACATCGGCGAATACACCAGCGGGGCGGTGAGCTTCGAGGGCGTGGAGCTCAAGAGTGTCGAGCTGGCCGGGATGAGTCCCAGCTGGAACCTGGTAAACGGGGGTGACATTCTGGCGGGACGCAACTTCACGCCCATGGAGTATGCCGCCGGGTCCAGGGTGGTGGTGATCAATGACAAGCTGGCCGCGTCACTGTTTCCCGGCCGTGACCCTGTCGGCAAGCGAATCAAGATCGCCGGCTATCCTTTTCAAGTCGTGGGGATGCACGCCGAGGCGGCTTCACTGTTCAGCCACGCGGACGAGCCACGGCTGGTCATTCCGCACACGACCTTCACCAAGTCGACCGAGTACTGGAAGGACTGGCTGGATATCGCCGTCCTGCCGACGGAGACAGCCACGGTGCTGGAAGCGCAGGACCAGGTGACGACGGCCCTCCGCAGCAGCCGTGGACTCCGTCCCGGCCAGGCCGACAACTTCGCCATCGTGGGTCAGGACCGGATCCTGGACACCTTCAACAACATCACCGCTGCCTTCTTCGTGGTCATGATTGCCCTGTCCAGCGTTGGGCTCATGGTGGGTGGTGTCGGCGTGGTGGCCATCATGATGATCTCGGTCACCGAGCGTACCCGTGAGATCGGGGTCCGGAAGGCACTCGGCGCCACCCGGCGCGAGATCATGTTCCAGTTTCTGGTGGAGGCGGCCACGCTGACTCTGGTGGGCTGCCTGGTGGGTATGGCCGCCGGTGCGTTGATCGCCTGGGGAATTCGCTCCTTCACGCCGATCCCTGCCACGGTCCCCCTCCTGTCGGTGGTGGCGGCGGTCATCGCGTCGATCCTGACCGGTGTGCTCTTCGGGATCTACCCGGCAAGCAAGGCGTCCAGGCTGGATCCGGTGGAGGCATTGAGGTACGAGTAGGAAGCGTAAGCGGTAAGCAGTGAGCGGTTAGCGGGACGGCAGGTCTGCACCTGATTCTCACGTAACGTCCCGATCACCCCGCTTTCCGCTTACCGCTCACCGCTTACTTTTCAGAAATGCCCTTCACAGAAGCTCTGCGTCTCGCCCTCCAGGCCATCTGGCACAGCAAGCTACGCTCCTTCTTTACCCTCCTCGGCATCATCGTTTCAGTCGGCTTCCTCGTCGTCGTGGTGGCGGTGATTCAGGGCATGAACGCGTACGTGAAGGAAAACCTGACCGGGGCCGTGATCGGGACCAATGCCTTTCAGGTCCGACGCTCTCCCATCTCGGTCGGGCTGCTGGATGAAGACCAGATGAAGGAGATCAACAAGCGGCCACTGATCTCCAGCGACGATGCCGAGGCGGTACGAAGGGCGCTGCCGGAGGCCCGGGCCGTCTCGATGCAGTCGGGATGGCCCACTCCGGTGAGCGACGTCGGCTACCGCAACCGGACAGTCGGCACCGTCCTCATCTTCGGGGTGACCCCGCCCTATCAGATCGTCCAGGACTACAGCTTCGCCGCCGGTGGGCCCCTCAGCGAGCCTGACGTGCGAGAGCGGCGGCCGGTGGTTGTCGTTGGCTTCGACGTGGCCGACAAGCTCTTCGACGTGCCCGAGAGTGGCATAGGCAAGAAGATCAGGATCGGGGGAAACGAGGTCACGGTCAAGGGCATCATCGCCCCCAAGGGCCGCACGCTGGGGCAGTCGTTTGACGGCTTTGTGCTCCTGCCCCTCAGCACGTTCGAGTCGTGGTACGGCCGCCGCAAGACGACCGTGGTCTCGGTCAAGATGGCCGATGCCGATGCGATCCCGGGCGCCATGGCCCGGGCCCAGGAAGCGATGCGGATTGCGCACCGCTTGCGGCCCGGTGTGCCCGACGACTTTACCGTAGACAAGGCCGATGCCCTGGTGGCATTCTGGCGTAAGCTGACTCGGCTGCTCTTTACCGCCATTCCCGCGGTGGTCTGCATCGGCATCGTGGTGGGTGGGATCGTGATCATGAACATCATGCTGATGACCGTCAACGAGCGCACGCGCGAGATCGGCATCAGGAAGTCGCTCGGCGCCACCCGCGCGGATATCCGGCGCCAATTCCTCATCGAGGCCGTCGTCCTCACTACGCTGGGCGGGCTGCAGGGCGTGCTGGGCGGGTGGGCGCTGGCCGCCGCCGTATCCACCTTCACGCCCCTGCCCGCCCGCGTCACGCTCTGGTCGGTGGCGGTGGCACTGGCGCTCGGCGCAGGAGCGGGGATTCTGTTCGGCGTCTTTCCGGCTACCCGCGCCGCGCGGCTCGATCCCATCACCGCCCTCCGTGCAGAATGATCCGGAATGTCGGGGAAGGCGTCGCGATCGCGGTAGACTCGATCCGGGCCAACAAGCTCCGATCGGGCCTCACCATTCTGGGCGTGGTGATTGGCGTGACTACCGTCATGACGATCGCCTCTATGGTCCAGGGTATCCGCGCTCAGATCTTCAACGCCATCGAGACCGCCGGACCCACCGCCTTTTATGTCCTCCGATTTTTCTCTCAGACGCCCCTCAACCCGGACCGTTTGCCCTACGAGGTCCGGATCCGACCGATCGTGCAGTCAAGCGACGCGGATGCGATCCGCCGGATCCCGGAGATCGGGTACAGTGCCATGTGGGTGCAGCTGTTTCAGCGGATGGAGTATCAAGGCGAGCGTACCGGAGGAGTGGCCGTCTTCGGGGCCGACTCCCGCTACATGGAAATTCAGGGCGGCACGTTGCTGCGAGGCCGTTTCTTCACCCAGGGCGAGCTGAAGGGCGCCGACGTGACGGTGATCGAGACCGACGTGGCCGAGCGCCTCTTCGGCCGCATCGACCCGCTCGGCCGGGTGATCCGGATCGGTCCCAAGGCGTTGCGAGTGGTCGGCATCTATCAGAAGCCGGACAATATCTTCGAGCCTCCGGGACAGGAGATCGGAGCCGTAATCCCGTTCGAGACCGCCCGGCAGAACTTCCGCTACGACGAGACCAACAGCCTCTTCATTGCGGTCAAGCCGCGGGTCGGTGTGCCGGTGGCGGAGGCGCAGGACCTGGTGACGGTGGCGCTGCGCCGGGCCAGGAACCTGCGCCCCGGAACACCCAGCACCTTCGATCTGATCTCCCAGGATCAGATCCTGGAGGTGATTGGGAACTTCACGTCCTACTTCTTTGTCGCCATGATCGCCCTGTCCAGCGTCGCCCTGCTGGTCGGTGGGATCGGCGTCATGGCCATCATGATGGTCTCGGTCACCGACCGCACCAAGGAGATCGGTCTGCGCAAGGCGCTCGGGGCCACGCGACGGGAGATCCTCTGGCAATTCCTGGTGGAGGCGGCGACGCTCACACTCATCGGTGGCCTGCTTGGCATCCTCTTCGGCCTCGCGTCGGGGGAGCTGCTGAAGTATGCCCTGGAGCTTGAATCGGGCGTGCCGCTCTGGAGCGCGGTGCTGGCATGCGTCGTCAGCATTGCCATCGGGCTGGTGTTCGGCCTGTACCCGGCCAACCGTGCGGCGCGGATGGATCCGGTGGAGGCGTTGAGGCACGAGTAGGCGGCATGCCATCCACTGCACTGTGCAAGCCTCCCGACCAGCCGCATCTCCTGTGCTCCCCTAAGGAGGCACCATGCGAGCGCAGACAATAGTCATTGGGCTGCTCCAGGCGGCCCTGCTGATGGCGTGCGAGCGGCCGGAGCGGGTTTCACAGGAAAGCTCGAAGCTGGACAAGGCGAGCGACAATCAAGCCTCCAACCCAGTGGCGTTGGGGGCGGTAGGCCGGGGTACGGCATCGGCTCCGGAGGCCGGGGCACCGGCGGCCGACCAGTGGTTCCGCTCCTCGGCAACATTCGACCCTGCCCTGAAGCTCATCGTGCGCACCGGGCAGGCGAGTATCGAGGTGGACTCGCTCGAGTCTTCGATGGCGGCGCTGCGGAAGATCGTACAGCGAGTGGGAGGCTTCGTAGCCGACGCCTCGGTGCAGAGCGGCCGGAACCAACTCCGCTCCGCCACGCTGGAGCTCAAAGTTCCGGCCGCGCGTTTCGATGAGCTGACTGAAGGACTGCAGCCGCTCGGGCGGGTGCAGTTTGTCAATGTCGGCGCCGAGGATGTGAGCGAAGAGTTTGTGGACCTGACCGCGCGTGCTGCCAACGGGCGGCGGCTGGAGGACAGGCTGGTTGAGCTGCTACGAACCCGCACCGGCAAGCTGCAAGACATACTCTCGGTCGAGCGGGAGCTCGCCCGGGTCCGGGAAGAGATCGAGCGTATGGACGGCCGGTTGCGCTATCTGAAAACAAGCGCGCAGCTGAGCACGCTTTCGGTCAATCTGTACGAGCCGCCGCCGCTGGTCGCTTCTCACCCGGGCCGCAGCGTGATCGGCGAGGCATTCAAGACCGCCTGGCGCAATTTTGTCGGTCTGACCGCGAGCGTGATTGCTTCACTCGGCTTCTTGGGGCCGCTCGCAATCTTGGGCTGGGGTGCAGTGATCCTGGCAAAGCGGTATAAGCGTAGGACGGCGTAAACAGCTTTATTACCACCATGCCCGTCGACATTCTTGCAATCGCCGCCCACCGCGATGACGTCGAGCTTACCTGCGCCGGTACCCTGCTCAAGGCGGTGGACGCAGGATACCGGACCGCCATCCTGGACCTCACCGCCGGTGAGACGGGGACCAGAGGCAGCGCCCAGCTCCGGGCCGACGAGGCTGAGCGCGCTGCCAGGATCCTGGGCCTGACCGAGCGGCGGAACGCCGGCCTGCCCGATGCTCACCTTCACAACTCAGATGAGGCCAGACGCGCTATAGTCAAGCTGATACGACACTTCGCTCCACGTGTCGTAATCCTCCCCTTCCCAGTCGGGCGACACCCTGATCACCGCACGGCGTCCGAACTGGGGCGAGATGCCTGCTATCTGGCGGGCCTGGCGCGCTACGACGCCGAGGGCACGCCGCACCGTCCCCATAAGGTCCTCTATGCGCTTTCCTATCGAGAGGATCCCATCAAGCCGACATTCGTGGTCGACATCACGGCCCAATTCGACCGGAAGCTTGCCGCCATCAAGTGCTACGGCAGCCAGTTCGATGGAGCCAAGGCTGCTGGCGAGATCTTCCCGACCGGGCAGGACCTCTACTCCCTGGTGGAGACCCAGAACGCCCACGTCGGATCGCTCATCAGAAGGCGCTATGGCGAGCCGTATTTCACCGACGAGACGGTCGAGGTGGATGACGTTGTGAAGCTGGGCGTACAGAGTATGTGACCTTCCTCGTTTCGCCGCTATCTTCCCACCCATGCGCCCGCCCGTTTATCTCGACCATGCAGCCACCACCCCGGTTCGTCCCGAGGTGCTGGAAGCCATGTTGCCGTACCTGACGGCTCAGACCTTCGGCAACCCTTCCAGCGCCCACCGCTTCGGCCGGGCGGCCCGGGCCGGTATCGAGCAGGCCCGCCGGCAGGTGGCTGAGGCAGTCGGGGCGGAGCCCAACCAGGTGGTGTTTACCTCTGGTGGAACCGAGGCGGACAACCTCGGTATCGTAGGCGCGGCGCTGGCCGCCCGGGAGCGGGGCTGCTCGATGTGTGCCGTGGTGTCCGCGGTGGAGCACAAGGCGGTGCTCGCGGCGGCGCACGCTGTTTGTCACCTGGGCGGCAGTGAAGTGCTGCTCCCGGTGGACGCCGGAGGCCGGCTCGAGCTGGATGCGCTCGACGCCGCCCTGGCAGACATTCCCGCGGTTGTGTCGGTGATGTGGGTGAACAACGAAACCGGTGTGCTCCAGCCGGTGGGCGAGATCGCCGCCCGGTGCCGGAGCGCAGGAGTCGTCTTTCACACCGACGCAGTGCAGGCGCTTGGCAAGGTGCCGGTCTCGGTTACCGAGCTGTCCTGCACCCTGCTGACGCTCTCGGGGCACAAGATCGGTGCGCCCAAGGGGATCGGTGCCCTCATCGTCCGCGACCGCAAGGCGATCGAGGCCATCATTCATGGCGGCGGCCAGCAGTTCGGGATCCGGCCGGGCACAGAGAACGTAGCCGGCGCCGTGGGCCTGGGCCGGGCGACTCAGCTGGCCGCCAGCGAGCAGAGCTCGGCCGCTGAGCGTCTCTGCTTGCTGCGCAATGAGCTGGCTGCCAGGCTCAAGGCCGCGGTGCCGGATCTGGTGGTCAACGCAGAGGGGAGCGCGCGCGCGCCCCACCTACTCAGTGTCGCCATTCGCGGGGCGGACAGCGAGGCCTTGCTGATGCACCTCGATCTGGCGGGCATCGCTGCGTCGAGCGGATCGGCCTGCTCCACCGGCGCGGTGGAGCCGTCGCACGTACTGGTGGCGATGGGGATACCTCGTGAGCTGGCACTCGGGGCCATCCGCTTCAGTCTGGGTCGGGAGAGCACGCGTGAGGACGTGGACCGGGCGGTGGAAGTGGTCCCAACGGTCGTCGCCAAGGTGCGGGCGCTGGCGGGAGTACTTGGACGACCGGACGGCCGGACAGGCGGGCGGGCGGCAGAACGGAACGAGGGCGCAGCAAGGTGAGTCCGCGCGTTCTCGCAGCAATGTCGGGCGGCGTGGATAGCTCCGTGGCGGCCGCGCGTCTGGTCGAGCAGGGCTACGACGTGGTGGGCGCCACCATGAAGCTCTTCTGCTATGGCGACGACGTTCCCGACCGGCCCTGCTGCTCTCTGGACTCGATCAACGACGCGCGCGATGTGGCCCACGCCATCGGCATTCCACATTACGTCCTCAATCTGGAAGACCGCTTCAATCTGCACGTGATCCAGAACTTCGTGAGCGAGTACAGCCGGGGCCGGACGCCCATTCCCTGTGTCCGCTGCAACTCATTCACCAAGTTCCGCGACCTGCTCGCGCACGCCGACGCGCTTGAGTGCGACTACATCGCCACCGGGCATTACGCCATTGCCCGTGACGGCGGCCTTTACCGCGGGCTGGACCCCGCCAAGGACCAGAGCTACTTCCTGTGGGGGATCGACCGACAAGTGGTGGGGCGGATGCTGACACCGGTGGGTGAGCTGTCGAAGTCCGAGACCAGGGCCTATGCCCGCCGGCTGGGACTCACCACCGCGGAGAAGGAAGAGTCGGTCGAGATCTGCTTCGTGCCCAATGACGATTACGCGTCCGTACTGGAGCGGCATCTCCCGGCCGACGCTCCAGCACTCGCTCCCGGACCGCTGGTGACCACCGCCGGAGAGGTGATCGGCGAGCACCGCGGGTTTGCCCGGTACACGATCGGCCAGCGGAAGGGGTTGCCGGGCGGCTCCTCCGCGGCGAGATACGTGGTTGCTATCCGCCCGGAGAGTCGTGAGGTCGTGGTGGGAAACGCCGAGGATCTGGCCGGTCACAGTCTGCGTCTCGACGAGATGAACTGGCTGGGTCCGGCGCTCGAGCCGGGTGACCGGTGCGAGGTACAGATCCGCTACCGCGCCCGTGCCGTTCCCGCCACGGTCCTGGAGCGGGGCGACGATTCGCTGATTCTGGCCCTCGGCACCTCAGTCCGCGCCATCACGCCGGGCCAGTCGGGAGTGCTCTACGGACCCGGAAGCCGCGTCCTGGGCGGCGGCGTCATCGGCTGAGCATGCGTGCGCTGCTCCTCCACTGGGTCTTGAATGCCGCGACGCTCTGGGCCGCGGCGGCTCTGGTCCCGGGCCTGGAGTTCAGCGGCGGCGTCGGTCGGCTCCTCCTGGTTGCCGCCGTCTTCGGAGCTGTGAACACCACCCTCCGGCCGCTGCTGACGGTCCTCACCTGCCCTCTCATCATCATCACACTGGGCCTCTTCACACTCGTCATCAACGCGCTGATGCTGCTGGTCACCGGATGGCTCTCGGAGAGCTGGAATCTCGGCTTTACAGTAACGGGATTCTGGTCGGCGTTCTGGGGAGGGCTGGTGGTCGGTCTGGTGAGTATGGCGCTGTCGCTCTTGCTGCCGGCCAGGACTAACCGGCCCTACGCGCCTCCTGGCCCGCCTTCAGTACGGTAGCTTGGCGGAGTCGGCAAACTTCTTCATGAGATCCTGCTGCTCGGGAGTCAGTTCATCCGGCACAGTCACCTGGATTCCAACCAGCTGGTCGCCCTTCCGGCCGTTCTTCTCGATCCCCTGACCCTTGATGCGGAACTTCCTACCCGGCTGCGTCCCGGGTGGAATCCGAAGCAGCACCTTCTTGCCGTCGAGGGTGCGGACTCTGAGCCGGGTCCCAAGCGTCGCCTGAGCAAGATTGATCGGCACGTCGGCGACGATGTCGAGGCCCTCACGCCGGAAGAAACGATCGGGTTGCACCTGAAAGGTGATGATCAGGTCGCCTGGAGGCCCACCGGGCCGGCTTGATTGCCCCTGTCCCCGCAGCCGGATTCTAGAGCTGCTCTCCGTGCCGGGAGGAACCGGAATTACGATCCGTCGCTCGGTGCGGACTTCTCCGGCACCTCGGCAGGTGGAACATTTCTCCGATGGAATCTTTCCCCGGCCACGGCACTGGGGGCACGGACGGCTCACCGCAAAGTTGCCCTGACCGAACGAGATCGTGCCCCGGCCCTGGCACTCCGGGCAGGTCGAGAACGTTGCCCCCGGAGCCCCACCATTTCCCTTGCACGTGGGGCAGGTTTCCGTCACCGGTAGAGTGACCGGAATTTCTCCGCCCAGCATGGCGACCCGGAACGGCACTTCCACCACGGCCTCGAGGGTATCGCCCTCCGCCTCCTCGCCGCCCCCGCGGCGGCCGCGGCCGAACATCGAGGAGAAGATATCGCCCAGGCCGCCGAGGTCTCCGAATTCGAATCCCTGGTCGCCCGTATCCTCTGCACCCGTTCCGCCCATCCCCCCGCCCCGCCGACCGGCCGCCCCGGCTCCCGCACCCGACGGCCGCCGGGGTATCCCATCGAACGCACCGTAGCGACGCATCTGGTCGTAATGCTTGCGCTTTTCCGGGTCCGAGAGGGTGCTATGCGCCTCGGAAATTTCCTTGAAGCGCTCAGCCGCACTTGCGTTGCTCGGGTTGGCGTCGGGGTGGTACTGCTTGGCCAGCTTGCGATAGACCTTTTTGATCTCGGCCTGGGTGGCCGAGTCCGAAACGCCGAGGACCTGATAGAAGTCCTTGGCCGCCACCTTAGCGCTGGCTCTGGTCGGAGAATACCTGCACCCGGGCCGGGCGCACGAGCACACCCTTGAAGCGGTAGCCAGGGGCAAACGTGGCGCTCACCTGCTGGTCCCGAGACCGATCGGGCGACGGCACGGTGGACACCGCCTCGTGCTGGCTGGGATCGAACGGGGTGCCAACCGGGTCGATCCGCTCGACACCCGCATCTTCGAGCTCCTTGGAGAGCTTGCGGTCCACCGCGCTCAGGCCGGCTCGAAGAGACGGGAGCGGCGTGGCCGGGTCGCTGGCCACCAAACGATCCATGTCGTCAAGCACGTCGAGCAGCCTGGCGACGAAGCTGGCCTGGGCACGATCGCTCAGCTCGGACCGCTCCCGGTTGATCCGCTTGCGGTAGTTGTCGAATTCGGCGGCCAGCCGGAGGTGACGGTCCTTGAGCTCGGCTACTTCGCTTTGCAGCTTGCCCTCACGTCCGGCGCCAAACATGGACTGGGTACTCTCGCTTCGGGAGGAGGGTTCGGCGCTCATATCCGTCGAGGCCATGTCGGCACCATCGGAGGTGCGATCGATGGAGTCAGAGGCCCCGTTCTCATCGGAAGGTGTCTCGCTCCCTGGATCGCTTCTAAGATTGGTTTTTTCAGTCACTTGGAGATGCTCGCTCTAATGGGACCGGGGAAAGATAATAGCAACACGTGTGCCGGAATGGAGTGTCAGACTGGCAGGAATCCAGCGCAGCTTCAGCGAGGGGACCGATGAGCGGGCGGTAACAAGCGCCGATAAAGCAGGAAGAGAGCCGCCTGGGCAGCGCGGGCACGGACTTCGTGACGCGACCCCGGAAAGACGCTGCGTTGCGTCTCGACGGAGTCGTTGTAGAAGCAGCCGATCCAGACCGTTCCCACCGGCTTTTCCGGGGTACCGCCACCCGGTCCAGCGATCCCGGTAACCGAGAGGGCAGCCGTGACACGGAATCGTCGGGCTGCTCCCTCCGCCATGGCGCGGGCGACGGGCTCGCTCACCGCTCCATGCTCGACGAGCAGCGTCTCCGGCACATCCAGTAATGCGACCTTGAGAGCGTTGTCGTACGCGATGACCCCGCCGACGAAGACGTCCGAGCTACCTGGAACCTCGGTCAGTCTCGCGCCGAGAAGACCTCCGGTGCATGACTCGGCCACCGCCAGCCGGAGATGCTGCGAGCGGGCGGCGTCGAGAACCAGGGCCGCCAGGTCGCTTTCGCCCTCGGCGTACACATTGTCGGCCCCGCGCGAGCGCAACAGTTCCGCGGCCGCATGGAGCCGCTGCTCGGCTTCCTTGGGAGCAAGATCCCAGGCGCTCAAGCGGAGGTCGACACCCTCCAGACCGGGGAGGTACGCCAGAGTGAGCGGCGCGATCTCCTGCTCCACGTCTCCCATACGCTCGGCGAGAGAAGACTCGGGAATGCCCGACGTCCGCACCAGGAGCGAGCGGATAACGGAGCCGGTGCCCCGAGAAGCCAGCCGAGGCATCACCTCATGCTCCAGGAGCCGGCGCATCTCGAGCGGCACGCCCGGAAGCATGATGACCAGGCCCTGCCCTCCCTCGAGCCACAGCCCCGGCGCCGTGCCCCACCGATTCTTCAGAACGGTGGCGCCGCGGGGCACCTCTGCCTGGCTACGGTTGCTCTCGGCTGGCTTCCTCTCGAGTCGAGCAAAGCGCTCCAGCAGGCCGGCCCAGATCGCCTCATCGAACTCCAGGGGGGCGCTGAAGAGGTCGGCCACCACCTTCTTGGTGATGTCGTCGGCGGTGGGACCCAGGCCGCCTGTCGTGAGCACCGCGCCGGTTCGCTGTAGAGCGTCGCGGACCACAACACGGATCTCGTCACCCCGGTCGGCCACCGAGGTACGCCGGGTGACCCGAACGCCTTGCGCAGCCAGCGCGCGCGAGATTTCAGCTCCGTTGGTGTCCACGGTCATCCCGAGCAGCAGCTCGGTGCCAATGGTGACGAGCTCGATGTTCATGGGGGAAGGCTATTGGCTATGGGCTCTGGGCTATGGGCTATGGGCTATGGGCTTGTTTCTGCGGCACGACGCAATCTAAGGACCAGACGGAACAGCCAATAGCCAATGGCCAATAGCTAGTAACTTCTAAACAGCCGCCGGTTCCGATACAGATACACCGCGAAGGAGTAGACAGTCAGCAGGGCGGCAATGGCGAGCGTGACGGCGACGAAGCCGCCATGGAATTCGTTCCAGTATTGAGCGTACCGGTTGTGCTCCCATCCCATCGGCTTCCGGGCATCGCGGAACGCGAACCAGAGAATGATGGCGCCGACGAAGATGTTCTGGATCGTGGTCTTGAGCTTCCCCGCGTTGCCGGCCGGGATGATCACGCCGCGCCGGCTGGCCCACCAGCGGAAGGCGGTCATGGCCAGCTCGCGGCCGATTAGCAGCAGACAGACCCACAGCGGGATGCTGCCCCAGATCGGGATGTCGTACAGGTCGTGGCGCTGACGCGAGATCCAGTAGATCGGGATCAGGGTAGCAAAGAGCAGCAGCTTGTCCGCGATGGGATCCAGCATCTTGCCGAGGTCGGTTACCTCATTCCGACTCCGCGCCAGGTGCCCATCGTAGATGTCGCTCACCGCAGCAATGATGAAAATGATGAACGCAACGAGCTTGGGCCAGTACCCTTCGATGAAGGGCAGGAGAGCGATAACCGGCGTGAAGCAGATGCGAACCAGGGTAATGATGTTCGGAAGGGTCCACATGGCGCCCTCTACCCCAGCGTCTTGACGACGTTCTTGCTGATGCCCTTCAGCGTATCAAAGACGCCGTCTCCGGTCAGTGCGACGGCCTCGAAGTAGGGCGCGCGCTCGATCCACTGACCGTCTTCCTGACTGACGAGAAACTCGGAGTCATGATGGGGATCGGGCAGCGGGCGCTGCTTCATCGGGTCGGTAACCGGCCAGCCTGGATTAAGCGCCGCCTGCAGCTCGGCGATGGGAGCGGCGTTGGGAAGGTCACGCTTGTTGTACTGGATGGCAAAAGGAATCCTGGTGACGTCATAACCGTGCTGGGTCATGTTCTCGTAGAGATTCTGCATGGCCTCGAGGTTGGCGTCCATTCGCTCGATCTGACTGTCGGCCACGAAGACCACCCCGTCCACCCCCTTGAGGATCAGCTTCCGGGATGCGTTGTAGTAGACCTGACCCGGCACGGTATACAGGTGGAACTTGACCTTGAATCCGCGGATGGTACCCAGGTCGACGGGCAGGAAATCGAAGAACAGGGTGCGCTCGGTCTCCGTGGCCAGGGAGATCATCTTGCCGCGTGCGGCAGGCGCCACCTTGTTGTAGACGTGCTCGAGATTGGTGGTCTTGCCGCCCAGTCCGGGGCCGTAATAGACCAGCTTGCAGTTGATCTCGCGCGAGGCGTAGTTGATCATCGACATGGGTGGAGTTCCCTCAAGCCCCGAAGAGTTTGTCGATCTCGTCTTCCGCCTCGCCCAGGAACTCGGACTCGACGCCCGGCGCACTGGTGCCATCACGGTTGAACATCTCCGTGAACACCTGAGTCAGCTGCACGACCGCCGACTTGACCCGCAGCTTTACTAATCCCAGCGTGGTCCGGTTGTCGAACAGCACCACCAGGATCACCCGCCGTGCGATGTCGGCGAGATACATGGACTCCCGCTCGCCCTGATGGAACAGCGCCCCGAACTCCGTTTCCCCCAGCATGCGGGCCAGCTGATCGTTGGCGCTGAAGTCCGCGGCGGTGAGGGAGGCGAACGCCGTGGGATCGAATGCCGGCGCCTCTCCCACGGTGGCAACCATCTGGCCGGTACGGTCCACGATCAGGGCGGTGCGCGCGTTGGACTCTCCGAGGAAGCCGCTCAGGATTACCTGAATGCGTTTAGCGTCTTCTTCCCGGAATGACCAGCTCGAGGCACCGCTCATCTGGGACACCTCATACCAGGGTGGCTTCCATCCGGCGCACTATCGCCTCGGCCCGCCGGCGCAGCATCGGCTGTCGTTCCCAGGCGAGATAATCTCTGAGCAGTCGAACAGTGTCGACTCCATCCTGCCCCGCCAGGTAGCCCAGAGCCGCCAGCCGCCGAAGGGGACGGGGACTGAACAGATCGCGGCGGTGATAACTGAACCGCCGCTGTGCCAGCAGCCAACCGCCAGCGGCCCCTGCCACGATGCCGCCGACGAACACCCAGGTGCGGGACCGCATCAGCCCACATCCTGCCGCGCCACGAGGGCGTGCGCCAGCGTGACCCCATCGACGTATTCGAGGTCACCGCCCATCGGCAGACCCCGCGCCAGCCGGGTGACGCGGACGTCCATCCCGGCGAGGAGCTGTTGGATGTAGGTGGCGGTGACCTCGCCCTCCATCGAGGGATTGGTCGCCAGGATCACCTCCCGCACCCCGCCGTCGCGTACGCGTTGCACCAAACGGTCGAGCCGCAAAGCCTCGGGACCGATGCCATCCAGCGGCGAGAGCCGGCCGCCGAGCACGTGGTACTGGCCCCGGAAATCGGTCGAGCGATCAACCACGCCCACGGTGGAAGGCTCCTCGACCACGCACATCACGGCCTGGTCGCGCCGGGGATCGCGACAAATATCGCAGGGCTGTTCCTCGGTAAGATTCCCGCACGACTCACACGGCCGCACCCGCTCGCTCACCGAGGTCAGAACCGCGGCAAGGCGTTGCGCCTGTTCAGGAGATTGCTGGAGCAGATGAAAAGTGAGCCGCTGGGCCGTCTTCCGGCCTATCCCCGGGAGCCTGGCGAGTTCGGTAATCAGCTCCTCGATGGCGCTCACCGGTCAGAAAGGCGACGTAAAGGGCAGCTGCGGCACCTTCCGCATCTCGGCGTGGAGCATCTCGGCGGCGCGACGCTGAGCCTCGGCGACCGCGGTGAGCACCAGTTCGCTGAGGAAATCAGCGTCGTGGTCCTGGAAGACTCCGGGATCGATCGCGACCGCCCGGACGGTACCGCGTCCATCGGTGGTGACCTTCACCATGCCGCCGCCTGCGGACGTCTCGATGGTGCGCGTGGCCAGCTCGGTCTGCAGTTGCTGCAGCCGCCCCTGCACCTGCTGCCCCAGCTGAAAGAGCTGCTGAAGGTCTGCCATGCTATCGGGTAGTCCTGCCATGTGAGGCCAAAGTAGGGGTGAGTATTGGTGATCGCAACTGGCTATGGGCTATGGGCCATGGGCTACTCCGTGCCCCGGTAAGGCCCATAGCTCAGAGCCAATAGCACATAGCCCTTTTCAATCCACTATCTCTAAATCTAACGCATCGGCGGCGGTGTCGAGGGCCGGATCCCTGGAACGGAACTCCCGCAGCCGCTCGGCCTTGAGGCTGGAATCGGACATCCGGCGGGGCTTTGCCGGAACGCCGGAGCCCGGGGTGGTAGAGACCCGGAGCCGCACCGTCTGACCCAAGCTTCGGCTCAGCACCTCCTCGACCTTACCCGACTCCTGCTGCAGCCGGTCGGCGAAGAGCTGGTTGGGCTCGGCCATGCCTACGGTCAGCCAGGGGAGGTCCAGGGTGGCCGGCTCGGTAGCGGCCAAGGCCTCGCCCAGGAAGCGGCTGTGGACCCGCACCGCAGCAACGACGGCGGGCCAACCGGCCTTGATTGCCTCGATGGAAGCGGGGCTGCGGGGCAGCGGGGCAGCCTCTGGGGCAGTCTGATCCTCAGCGGGGCGGCGGGGCGGCGGGGCAGCTTGGTCCGGCGCGGGTTTTGAGCGCGAAGGAGCGACGTGTGTTGACTCGACCTGCCCTTCGGGTGGGCTTTTACTGCCCCGCTGCCCCGCTGTCCCGCTGTCCCGCTGCCCCGCTGCCCCGCCTCCCCGCTTTTTCCCCTCGAGCACCTCCTGCAGATCCACGATGCGGTCCAACATTGCCCAGCGCAGAAGTAGGGTCTCGACCACGAGCCGGGGGTTTACGCTTCGTCTGATGCCCATCTCGTTCTCGGCCAGCAACCGGAGCATGCGGAGGACGTCTCCCGCTTCGAGCCGGTCCCGGTAGCTCTCCAGGGTGGTTCGGAGCGCCTCAGTCAGTCCCTCAGGCTGCGCGCCCACCTGGAGCATCAAGAGCCCCCTCAGCACCTCGGCCGCTCCGCCCATGAACTCAGCCAGGTCTACACCCGCATCCATCAGTCGGTCAACCAGCGCGAATACCCCGGCTGGCCGCCGTTCGACCACCAGCGTCAGCACCTCGGCATAGAGCTCGTCGTCCACCAGGCCCAGCACTTCGCGGACCCGATCAGCGGTGACCGCACCCTCACCGAAGCTCAGGCACTGGTCCAGCACCGACAGTGCGTCCCGCATGCCGCCGTCAGCGTGGCGCGCAATGAGGGTCAGCGCGTCTTCATCGGCGGCAATCTGTTCGGCCGTGAGCACCTGGCGCAGACGGTCCCGAATGGCCGCCGGGCCGATCCGGCGGAAATCGAACCGTTGCAAACGGGACATCACCGGGGCGGCAGTGGCCGCGATTTTCTGGGGCTCGGTGGTGGCGAACACGAAGACCACGCCCGGTGGCGGCTCCTCCAGAATCTTGAGCAGCGCGTTCCAGGCCTCGCGGGTCAGCATGTGGGCTTCGTCCACGATGTAGACCTTGTGGTGGCCCTCCTGCGAAGCGGCATACATGGCACGCTCCCGCAGGTCCCTGGCGTCCTCTACCCCACGATTGCTCGCCGCGTCGATCTCCACGACGTCGATGTTGGCCGAGCCGTTCCAGACCCGCACGCAGTTCTCGCACTCACCGCACGGTTCCCCCGAGGCCTCACGATTGGGGCAATTGAGCGCCATAGCGAGGATGCGGGCGGCAGTGGTCTTGCCGACGCCCCGCGGCCCGGTGAGCAGGTACCCGTGCCCGACCCGTCCCCGGGCCACTGCCCCGCGGAGTACGGCCACGACGTGGTCCTGCACCAGCAGATCAGAAAAGCGCTTGGGACGATAGCGGCGGGCAAGAGCGATCATATCAGCGGGGCAGCGGGGCAGCGGGTCAGGAAAAGCTCGGCAAGAGAGATCATTGTCAGCGGGGCCGCGGGGCAGATGGACAGCGGGGCAGTGGGAACGGAGGGACTTACGCCGGGGAGCGATCTGCCCCCCTGCCCTGCCGCCCCGCTGAAAAGAAAAGTGCCTCAGGCACCCCGAAGCGACACCGGGCATCGCTTAGCGCTGCTACCGGCAAGGTCCTGACGCGGTTCACGCGCCGGCGCCCTTCGGACCTGAGGCACTCTGAATATAACCCCGGCTCATCTTCCAGGGAATCAGTGCTGCAGCGCCAGATTGGAGCTGTACATATCCAGCACGTACTTCCAGCTGCCATCAGGTTGTTTCCTCAGAATCTCGATGAACTTGCCCTCGTCGGCCACGCCGGGAGCGCCCTTGGCTTTGGGCACCGCCGAGAAGCGATAACGACCCTGATTGTACGCCAGGTCGCCCCGCCCCTCGATTGTATCAGACGCCACCTCGAAGCGCACTGTATAGACGTCGAGGAACCCGCCCCAGAACGCCTTGATCGCATCCCGGCCCTTCTGGGGCGGAAGATTCGGGGCCAGCAGCGCACCATCGTCCGCATAGACGGCTGCCACCGCCTCAGCGTCGCCGGCGTTTGCCGCCGCCATGAAGGCCGAGTCCACCGACCGGATCCTGGCCTCGTCGGCTGGGGACAGACCTGACGGGGCGCTCTGATCCGGAGGTGGCCCATCCTTGGGGCGGCACGCGCCGGACATGGCGAACACCATTATGCCGAGCATTGAAACGCGGCGAAGACCGGCCATGGAACCTCACTCAGTAGATGGTCAATTTATCCGCGCCTGGCCTGCCCTTCAGCACAGGATCGCGCGCTGCTTTCCCTGCATCTTCCGGAGCTCCCACGTTTCCGCCACGACGGCGCCGAGCAGGAACACGATGGCCGTGTAGTAGACCCAGAGGATGAAGAGCGCGGCCGCTCCTAGGCTCGCATCCCCACCCCACGCATTCAGTGACGCGAAGTTCGCGAGGTACAGCGCGTACAGCCGCTTGGCGACCTCGAAGAGGATGGCGGTAAAAGTCGAGGCGAGCAGCGCGGTTCTCCAGGGAAGCCGGCGGATTGAGGCGTACCGGTAGGTGATATAAAAGAGTGAGACAGAGAACGTGATGGCGAGGAGCTCGGTCACCCACCGCCCGATGGTGGACACGAAGAACGCCAGCTCGGGGACACTCGCCGTTCCACGCGCCTGCAAGACTACGAGTCCCGTGGAGAGCAGCGTGTTGGCCAGAAAGAGAAAGACGGTGCCGATGACCATGATGGTGTCGCGCAGCTTCGCCTGGAGCCACAGCAGGATGAACGCCCGGTGGCGGGTAGGCCGTAGCGATACGTCGTAGATGTCGTTGAGTGCGGTCCGGATGCCGGCGAACAAACGGGTGCTGAACCAGAGGAAGGCAGGAGCGGCGTACAGCGACAGTTGCCCCCGGTTCAGGCTGATGCCGGCCAACAACCGCTCCATCACACCGAAAGGCTCACCAGTCGCCGAGGAGTGGGGTGGGAGAAAGCGCTGGAAGAGCAGGACGGTGTCGATCGGCGGTCCATGGGTAATCGCCTGGGCCAGATGGGTGAAGCCGATCAGCATAAGCAGGATGAACGGCACGGCGGCCAGCAGCGCGTCGAAGGTCAGCGCGCTGGCAAGAAACGGGATGTTGTTTTCGTCTGCCGCCTGAAGGGTGCGGGCGAAGAAGCCGGCGGGTGACCGATACCACCCGCCGGCGCGGAACCCGTTCAGGCGAGCGGTTCCTCGAGGTCAGCCGGTGACCGGCGCCGGGCGCGGGCGTCTGCCAGCCGCCGTTCGAGCTCTTCCCGAGACGAGGCCGGGGAGCGGTTATAGACCCCGCGAACGTCGGAATCCTCGTCGACATCCTCCTCGTCATCTTCCATCAAGCCGTCCAGCGTGTCCTTCGCCCCACCTAGCTGCTGCGTGAGCTCGTCCAGCTTCTCTTCCGTCATGGCCCGAAGCTTCCACAGCTTGCGCTGCAGATTCCGCCGGGTTTCTTCTCCGCTGCTCGGCGCATAGAGCAGCGCGAGCCCGGCGCCGAGCAGTGACCCCCAGAAGAGCCATTTGGCAGAGGTGTCTCCGCCCCGTTCGACGTACACGATCTCTTTACCCTGCCTGCCTCGCATGCGGTCCTCCTATTCCCCGGCGTCGGGGTCGTCGGCCGCCGCAACCAGCACCGGCTTGAGTGCCGCGTGATGCTGCATTGGGGCCTGAATGAACTGGTTGACCTGCTCCTGGGTTCCGTTGACGTTCAATTGCTCGAACAGGAATACAAACATCTTTTCCAGATCGGCTGCTATGGCGCTCCGTACCTCTTCCGGCAACGACCAGAAATCCCGTTTGAACGGTCCGATGGCCTTCTTCCGGGCCTTGTAGTAGAACTGCTCATCGGTATCCCCGTCCTTTCGTTCCCCCGCGGCATTCTCGTCCAGCCAGCTCCGGACCCGTTCCTTGAGCGCGGCCGGCAGTTTGGGGTGATCGAAAACCATGTTTTGAAAATTAGTGGCGAGATGGATTTCCGCGGTCTCGATGCGGGGAAAGTTGCCGAAGGCGCTGGACGGCAGGGTACTTGCCCCGTGCTGCACTGCCCCGGCAAGCCCGTACTCATCCCGCGCCACCTTCGAGAGTGCCGCCAGGGCCTGGAGATCCAGCTTGACGTCGGCCATGGTGCCGTCCGGAAGCACCACGCCGCCATGGGAGGTACCGGTCTGCACCGAGATCTTGCTGATGCCTTCGTGATCGCCCAGGGTGGCGATGGTCCGATTATAACCCTGCATGAAGGCGTTCAGCTCCTCTACGGTGCTGTTCTTCATGCCCACCTCGCCGATTTCTGCGCCCACCGACACCGTCACTCCAGCCGGCTCCTGCTCCCGGATGAACGCCGTGATCTCAGCGGCATGCTCATAGTTGAGCCGCTGCTGCTGCTCCAGTGACGCATGAGACAGATCCACCAGCGTAGATGTATCCACGTCGATGTTGTAGAAACCTGCCCCGACCTCTTCCGCAATCAGCTTCTTGACCTCCCCGATCTCGCCGCCGGGATCGGCCTGATACTTCTTGTGGTTGACCTGACAGTGGTCGCCCTGAATGAACAGCGGAAGGGTGTAGCCCTCACGCAGGGCGGCCCCGATGATGACCGACACATATTCCGCCGGACGCTGCTCTGTATAGGCAATCTCGGACCGGGCGATCTCCAGAATGATGGCGCCCGCTTTCCCAGCCCGCGCCGCTCGAAAAATGGCCCTGGCCGTGTCGTAGCCGAGCATTCGGACGTTGATGGCGGGCACCGTGAACCCACCGCATTCTCCCCGGCCCCGGGCCAGGTACAAATCATTAATGGAAGCGGGACGCGCCCCGGTAATCTGGCCCAGCTCCCACAGGAGCCATCGGGCAGCGTCGCGCTCCTCGCCGTTGGCGAACACCGCCTGCCAGACCAGCCGGTCGGTAGCAGGCGAGCGGACCTTGGCCTGATCGCGCACCTTGATGCCGCCGGGAACGAGCGTTACTCCGCCTCCGTATAAATCAATCACCTGCCGGGTTGCATCAGCCATGCACGTCTATCCTTTGAACGCAGTGCCCACAAGGTCAGTGCCAAAGGTAGGCCGGGAACTGTAGACCCGCAACGCAGAGGGAGCCGAGATCCGGATGATGAGTACAGTCAGAGACTTGGGGCTTCACAGCTCATCCGTTACCAGAGTGGGTTTCGGAGTAGCCGGCGGGTAGCCCGGCCTTCCCATCGCGGCGTACGTCAGACGCTTCCCCAGCTCGACCCCCGGCTGGTCGAACGGATCGATGCCGTACCAGGCTCCAGCGTATCCGGTTGCCAGCTGGAAGAACATGATTGCTTCCCCCAGCGTAGCCGGTTTCAGATCGGGGAGCCGCAAGGTGCAGCTCATCCGTCCCATCTCGGCGAGGGCCGTCGACGTCGCCTCGTACTCGGCTCTCAAAAGCTCGCCCAGTGTGTGCCCCGGAAGGTATTCGAGGTCCGGGGGTAGGTCCGGGGGTAGGTCCGGGCGGCTCGGGATCGCCAGGTCCACGCCGAGATCGTCTACGGTCATGAACGTGATGACCTTGTCGTAGGGGCCTTCCATAAAGAGCTGTACCTGGCTGTGCTGGTCGGTGGCTCCAACCGCGCCCACCGGCGTGGGTCCCACGGACACCGGCTTGCCGTTTCGGTCGACCCGTTTCCCCAGGCTCTCGGCCCAGAGCTGCCGGTACCACTCGGCGAACTCTCGAAGCCGGTCGGTATACGGCATCAGCACGTGTACCCGGGCTCCGAGCTCCACATCGGCGGCCCAGTGCAACGCTCCGTAGAGCGCGGGTGGGTTCTGCAGCAGGTCATCCGTTTCGGCCCGCTCCACCGCCACACCGGCGCCCGCCAGCAGGGCCTCCACATCTATTCCCACCAGGGCGGCCGGCAGCAGGCCGACCGGGGAAAGCACACTGAACCTGCCTCCGACCTCGGGAGGAACATCGAGCGTGGCGATATGCTCGCGCTGGGCGATTGTGCGCAGAGCGCCCCGCGCCGGATCGGTAGTGAACACCAGGTGGCGGGACGCGGCGGAGCCGAGCGCCTGTTCCAGCCACTCGCGCACCACGAGATACTGCGCCATCGTTTCCGCGGTTCCGCCTGACTTGCTGATTACGTTGACCAGCACCCGCCGGGGATCAATCCGCTCGAGCGCGGCAGCCACCGTCGTGGGATCGATATTCTCCAGAATGGTGAGCCGCGGGAAGAACTCACGCCCCTCATCATCCCACTCGTTCCACGCCGGCCGCCGGAGCGCGTTGAGCAAGGCCCTGGTGCCCAGCGCCGATCCGCCGATCCCGAGCACCAGCACGTGGTCATACGCCTGGCCCACCCCTTCGGCGAATGCCTGGATCTGCCGTACGGTGGCCGCCTGATCCACCAGCCCGTAGAACCCGTACTCCCCCGCCATCCGACGGCTACGCACTTCCGCCTGAATCGCAGGGAACCGGGTGGCAAGTTCCGCCACGCGGGCGCGACCGAAACCGTGATCGCCATCGAGGGCGTCGCGGAACATTCGTCCATAGCGAAGCTTGATCACGCCACCTCCACCATCAGGCCATCGTACGCCGGGAAGATTCCGGGCGGCAGCTGTGCCTCCAGCTCTGCGTGTCCGGTCTCATGCGTCAGGTGCGTCAGGTAGGTCCGGCGGGCACCCAGCGCGCGGGCGGTATCCACCGCCTCGGAGATGCTGAGGTGCGTCGGGTGCGGGCGCCACCAAAGCGCATTGAGCACCAGGACATCGAGGCCGCGCAGCTGGTCGAATGCCGTCTCCGGAATGGCTTTGACATCGGTGATGTACGCGAGACCGCCGAAACGGTAGCCGAATACCCGCAGATGCCCATGCTGAAAAGCCAGCGGAAGCACCTCGACTCCGGCCAGTGTGACCGGGTGCCCCGGCTCCGTGGGATGCAGGGTCAGCCGGGGCTTGGAGGTTCCCTCGTACGGATGAACCGCATCATCGAAGATATAGTTGAACGAGGCACGCACCCGGTTCAGCGTTTCGGGCGGCCCGTATATCGGCAGCGGACTCCGCTGACGCACTGAGAAAATCCGCAGGTCATCGATGCCGTTGACGTGGTCGGCATGCTCATGGGTGTAGACCACGGCGTCGACTCGGGAAAATCCGCCGGCAAGCAGCTGCAGCCTGAGCTCGGGAGGGGTGTCGATCAGGATAGTGGATCCCGCGGTCTCGAGGATGGCACCCGAACGGGTGCGCTTGTCTCGCGGATCGGTCGAGCGACAGACCGCGCAGTCACACCCGATCTGGGGCACGCCGAACGACGTGCCCGTGCCCAGGAACGTGAGGCGCATCCCCTAAACTGCTTCGACCTTGAGGAGGTTGGTAGTGCCGGGCATGTCGAACGGCACGCCCGCAGTTACCACGAGCCGCTCCCCTGGCTGGGCAAGCTTGCGCTCGAGGATCTGCTGGCGGGCCACGGCAAGCATGGTGTCGTAGTTGGTCGAGTGCTCGGTGAGGGCGGGTGTTACGCCCCACACGAGGGCGAGCTGGCGAAAGGTCTCCGGCTCCGGGGTGCAGGCGAACACCGGCACAGTGGGACGGCACGTCGCCACTTTCCGGGCGGTAAAGCCGCTGCTGGTGAAGCAGACGATGAGCGGAGCCGATAGCATTTCCGCAGCCGCGCAGACGGCGACGGCGATGGCGTCCTCGGTCCTGATTGGGCCGGCCAGTGCCGACCGCGAATGGGTGAGCGTGTCGTCTCCCGCCGAGCGACGGCCAAGAGCGACGTCGATCGTTGCCCCACGGGGCTGGCGCTGGCTCTCCATCTCCCGGGCGATCCGATCCATGGCCTGAACCGCCTCGAGCGGATAGTCGCCCACCGCCGTCTCGGCCGAGAGCATCACGGCGTCGGTTCCGTCGAGGATGGCGTTGGCCACGTCCGAGGTCTCCGCCCGGGTGGGACGGGGGGCGTGGACCATTGACTCGAGCATCTGAGTGGCGGTGATCACGGGCTTCCCGTGCAGGCTCGCCTCCCGGATGATCTTCTTCTGGATCAAGGGAACCTCTTCGAACGGGAGCTCCACCCCGAGATCGCCCCGGGCTACCATAATGGCGTCCGACGCATCCAGAATTCCGCACAGATTCTTGAGCGCTGTGTCCTTCTCGATCTTGGCCACCAGCTTGATTCCCCGTGGCACCAGAGCCCGAAGCTGCTCCATGTCCTCCGGCCTGCGAACGAAGGAGAGCGCGATGTAGTCGACTCCCAGCGTTACGGCCTGCTTGACGTCCTCGATGTCCTTTTCGGTCAACGCCGGCGCGCTCACCTCGATGCCCGGCAGATTCATCCCCTTGTGAGCCTTGAGCTCGCCGCCGTAGTGGACCACCGCCTCGACCCGCTGATCGCGCACGCCCCGGACCTCCAGGGCGAGCAGCCCGTCATCGAGGAGGATCCGGGCGCCCACCCGCACGTCCTTGGACAGGTCGTCGTAGGTGGTGGGAATCTCGCCGGGCCGGGCCACGCTCTCTGGCGCAAACACGACCTGCTGTCCCGGCTCGAGCCGGATCGGTGCCGGGAGATTCCCTACCCTGATACGAGGACCCTGCAGGTCGAGCAGGATCGCGGCCGCGGTGCGCCGGGAGGCCAGCACAGTTCGAAGCTGGCCGATCCAACGGGTGCGAATCTCGGACGTTCCATGGGAAGCGTTGATGCGAACCACATCTACCCCAGCGTCCAGCAGGGCGGTCATGCGCGCCGGCTGATCCCAGGCAGGACCGAGAGTGGCCACGATTTTGGTGCGGCGGATAGAGCTGCGGGACATGGCAGGAGTCTAATGGCACCGGGTCACGCTCGCATCATCACCTCGCCGCCAACAATGGTTATGAGCCGGGTGTCCCCGCAGAAGGGCTTCACCGTCGCCATCGATACGACTCCCTGAATCAGTCCGTTCTCCGCCCCTGTAAGCAGCCCGCTGCCCGGGATCTGCGCTTCAATCATGGCGGAAGTTA
>Ga0180121_10000114_pt1 | contig 27852 bp, 24 predicted proteins | sample AntDrymUQ5402106_2_FD_129676 | JGI IMG/M metagenome (GOLD analysis project Ga0180121, IMG submission 129676) | Polar desert sand microbial communities from Dry Valleys, Antarctica - metaG UQ540 (21.06) (version 2) (version 2) | ecosystem: Environmental > Terrestrial > Soil > Desert | place...
AGGCATCGCGCTCAGCTGGAATTGCAGCAGCTTAGGATTTGCTGGTGTCCCGGCCTCCATTCCACCGGTGCCAGTACATTCTCATCTCGCTGATGAGGTTCGTCGCGGTTTCGCAAAAGATGGCGCCCCGAGCGTCGACCCACTCCCCAGTGCGGCGTCGCCGGAAGCGGCACTTGAACTCGGTCGAAAACCAGGGGCCTGCGGCGTAAATCTCGCCCGAGCTGAAGGCCACCTCGGATTGCTGGTAGGGCGTGTCCGCCCAGTAGCGACGAACTGCGTCGGTGCCCTTAAGCGGCTCAGAGAAAGGCGTCTCGACAAATACCACATCTGGCGTGTACACCGACATGATCAGATCGAGATCACTTCGCTCCCAGCCCTGTCCCAAGGTGTCAATGAGGGATCGGCCCAGGATTCGGGTGCTGCCTGGCTCTGAATTGTCCATGAAAATCAACTTACATGCGTTGGTCATTGCCCGCGCAACGCTTGTCGTGGCCCTACTGCTGCGCCCGGCGACGGCGCATCCTCAGGCCGCCTGTCCACCGTCCGCTAGTGCAACCCTGGAGCGCGCGTGGCGAGCCTATCGCGCCGACTCGCTTGCAGTCGCGGTGACGCAGTTCGAGCTGGCTCGACGTCTTTGCCCCGACAACCTCGATGCCAGCGTTGGTCTCGGATTTAGCCTGCTGCGCTCCAACAAGGTCCGCCATGCGGATTCGCTGTTTCGTGTGGTGCTGGCCCGAAGCCCGACCAACTCCGATGCGTGGGAAGGACGGACTCGCTCCGCACTACGGCTGCAGGATTCAGCCGCAGCCATCGAGGCCGGCCGGCGAGGAATGTCTCTCGCGCCGGGCAACGTCGAGCTTCGGCGGTTGCTGAACCAGCTCGCACCGGATTGGGACCGGCCTCCCTCGAAAGCACGACCGAGACCCCTCACGCTCCAGCTGGTCACCCGTACGCGCGGCCGGCAGTTCGAGATCAAGAAGGACAATGTCTGGCAGCCGCTGTACCTGCAGGGCGTGAACTTTGGGGTTGCGCTCCCCGGCAGATATCCGTCGGAGTTTCCTACTGATTCGGCGCGCTACGCCGGCTGGCTCGATACCCTTGCCGCTATGCACGCCAACACCATCCGGGTGTACACAGTTCTGCCTCCGTCCTTTTACCGGGCCCTGCGAGGCTGGAACCTCACTCATCCCTCCCGGCTTCTCTGGCTGGTTCATGGAGTGTGGACCGAGCTGCCGCCTGGCCACGATTTCGAAGATGCGGTATGGAAGCGGGGCTTCCAGGCGGAGATGCGCCGGGTTGTGGATCTGGTGCACGGAGCAGCTGCAATTCCCCCGGTTCCAGGCCACGCCGCAGGACGCTATGACGCGGATGTCTCGCCCTGGACCCTTGGCTACATAATTGGAAGAGAGTGGGAGCCTTTTGCCGTGAAGGCGTTCGATGCCGGAAAGCCACGAGGACGCTACCAGGGCCGGTTCCTCGCAGTCCGGGCCGGCCCAGCCATGGATCTCTGGATGGCCCGACAGTGCGACTTTATGCTGTCGTACGAGGCGGACACGTATAACGCGCTTCGCCCAATCGCCTACACCAATTGGCCCACGCTCGACCCGCTGAGGCATCCCACAGAGGCGACCACAGCCGAGGAGGCGAAGTGGCGGCGCCGGTCTGGCCGACGGTCGGAGTCAAAGAAGCTGGAGTACGAGAACGACGCCATCGGACTGGACGCCAACCTGGTCGAGCCCACCCCCGCCAATCCCGCCGGCTGGTTTGCCAGCTACCATGCCTACCCCTACTACCCCGACTTTGTCATGCTGGATCCGACTTATCGCTCCGCCCGGTCAAGTCAGGGACCTTCCAGCTATTTCGGTTATCTCCGGGAGCTGGTGCAGCACCACAACGCCATTCCCACTGTCATTGCCGAGTACGGAGTGCCCTCCAGCAGAGGCACGGCGCACCTTCACCCGCTCGGATGGAGCCACGGAGGGCACGACGAACAGGGAATGGCTGCCACCGACGCTCGGCTTGCCCGGGACATACGCGAGGCCGGTGCCGCCGGTGGAATCGTCTTTGCCTGGCTGGATGAGTGGTTCAAGAAGAACTGGATAGTGATCGAATATGAGATCCCGCTCGACCACACGCGGCGCTGGCACAACGTCATGGACGCCGAGCAGAATTACGGCATCATCGGCATGTATGCCGGAGATGCACGGTCCAGGCCCCGGTTAGGGGGAGATTCCGAGCCCTGGAAAAGACTGGCCGCAGTGCAGGTAGCGGGCGACTCGGCCGGCAGCGGACTCGGTGTCATCCGGATGGGCTGGGACGAGTCGTTCTACTACCTGGCGGTTGAGCTGTCCCGCGGCCGGTTCGCCTGGGACTCGCTGGGCATTCAGCTGGCCCTGGACACACACCTCCCCCGAGTGGGACAGCACCGCCTGCCCAAAAGCGGCGTGGGGAGTGAGGTGGGCTTCGAGTTCCTGGTTGATCTGGTGCGACCCGACAGCGCCACTATGGCCGTGACGCCCGAGTACAACCGTCACGATTCGCGTATCGATCCCGGCACCGGAGACGACTGGGGCCGCTTCTCTCGGCGCCCGGTGATCACCCGAAACCGGAGTGATGGCCGCTTTGATTCGCTGCTGGTGATCACCAACCGGGCACGCTTCGGCCGCGATGGGACCTTCTTCCCGGCTCAGGGCTACGACCGCGGGAGGCTGGTACACGGTACCGAAGCACGCTCTACCCGGAGCGACTGGTACCTCGACGAACAGACAGGGCTTCTTCAGCTGCGGATTCCTTGGGACCTGCTCAACGTGACCGACCCCTCGACCCGAACCTTGCTGTTCGACCGGAACACCAAGGGAGCCTTCGGTACCGCTGTGGCGGGGGACTTTCATGCCGGCGTGGTGATCTATCGGAAAGGGGATGGGGGAGTCGCGGCAGCTCTGCCGGCACTGAAGCGGGGAGTTTGGCCGGCCGGCACTTTCGTCCCATGGCGCTGGAGCGGGTGGACCGAGCCGCGGTACCACAGCCGGCTCAAGCCGGTACACGATAGCCTCAGGGCCGTGTGGGCGGGGCCTCCCTCGACAGCGCCAGCTCCACTCTCGCCGCGAGCTCCTTCAAACTGAACGGCTTCACGATGTAATCCGCAGCTCCTCCACGCAGTCCGCTCAGGACATCGCGCTCGTGGCCTTTGGCGGTCACCATGATAACAGGGACCCGCCGAAGGGCGGGGTCGGCCTTCAGCTGGCGGAGGACCTCGAAACCACTCAATCCGGGCATCATCGCATCCAGCATGATGAGATCCGGAGGGTCCTGGAGCGCCAGCTGGAGCGCCTGTTCCCCATCCTGAGCCCGAATGACCTGGTGGCCACTGTTGGTCAGCTTGAAGGCAATCATGTCGGCGATCTGTTTCTCGTCCTCCGCCATGAGAATTCTGGCCATGGTGCTAGCTGCCCGCAGGGGCAGAGGCGGCGGCCGGATTGTTCGGGAGCCGGACGCGAAAGCGGGTACCCTCCCCCACCTTGCTCTCCACCTGAATGGTGCCGGCGTGCCGCTCCACGATGGCCTTGGCAATCACGAGGCCCAGACCGGTGCCGCCCGCCTCAATGACGACCGGGCTGCGGCCCCGGAAAAAGCGAGTGAACAGCTGGGCCTGCTCTTCGGGAGTCAGTCCGATACCGGTGTCGTGGATGATGACCTCCGCACCACCAGGGCACGGGGCGGCCTGGATACCCACCGCACCTCGCGGAGTATACTTGATGGCATTCGAAACCAGATTGCTGAACACCTGAACCAGCCGGCCGCTGTCGCCTGTCATGGGCGGGAGTGGTTGGACCTCATGTCGAAAGACCAGGCCCTTCGATTCGGCCATTACGGTAAACGTGGTGGCCACGTCCGACAGTACCGATGCGAGGTCGAGAGGCTGGAGTTTGATCTCCATCCGGCGCGACTCGATCAGGTTCATATCTATGAGATCGTTGATCAACACTCCGAGCTTGTCGGAATTACGGGCAGCGATCTGGAGGAACTCTCGCTGGGTGTCCGTAACCGGGCCGGCCTCGCCATCCGCTACCAGTTCGATGAATCCCCTGATGGCGGTCAGTGGGGTCCGAAGCTCGTGGGATACGGTCCCGATGAAGTCGTCCTTCATTCGATCGAGCAGCTTTCGCTCGGTGATGTCGTGGGCTATGGTCGATGCGCTGACGATCCGGCCGTCCACGTCCAGGATGGGAGAGACGGTCAGCGACACATCGATGCGCCGTCCGTCCCGGGTGAGGTTGACCGTTTCCAGCCGGCTCAGCCGCTCGGCGTTGGCGATTCGGCGGAACAGTTTCTCATCGTCGTGTCTCATGCCGTGCAGGATAGAGACGTGCTTGCCCACCGCTTCGCCCCGGGTGTACCCGTACAACCGTTCGGCGCCGGGGTTCCAGGACATGATGCGGCCGTCGAGTGTCGTTGCGAGAATGGCGTCCTCGGATGACTCGACAATGGCGGCGAGCTGCTGAATACCCTGCTCCATCCGGATGCGGGTTTGGATTTCATCGCTCAAAACCCGGTTGGTGATCTCCAGCGAGCGGGCCCGTCGACGCGACACCTGTCCTTCACGGATCGACCAGCCGAGCAACAGGGCCGTCAACAGTCCGGTGGCCAGCGTGACGGTCGCAAGGGTCGGCTGCGCGGCCACCGGCGACGCATGGGGAGCCCCCGCCCTATGCCCCATGTTCAGCGCATACCACATGCACATCGTTACGGTAATGACCACCGCCGAGGCCAGAACGGGAAGCCATGCGGGAGTTTCACCCGATTCGTCCCGGGCGGCGTTCCACGCGAGGCCGGCTATGGCACCACCCAACAGGGTAAACCCAATCGCGGTGTGCACCCCCATCGGGTTGTAGTGGCTCCAGCCATAGGCCCCGGGCACCCCGGCGGCGTAGCCAACGAGAGCGGCGGTTCCCAGCGCCACGACTATTGAGCCGAGCAGCGCCGGGCACACATGGCGCCAGCGGCGGGAAGGGCGCCAGGCCAGGCCGATCAACCCTGCGCCGATCAAGGTCAGGCACATCGCGCTATTGGGGCCCATCCGCCCGGGGTTTGCTGCGCCGGTCCAGAGGTACGTCTCGATCAGCATCTGATCGATGCCCAGGTCGGTCCGAAACACGTACTCCAGCAGGGTGACAAAACCGATGGAGCCAGCAAGTCCACCAAGCAGAGCGGTCGGCCGCCGCAGCTCCAGCGCGGCGGACAGCAGCGCCGCGCCGCAGATCATAAAGCCGAGGGCCGTGTTGTACTGCATCGGGGGGAAGCCAGGCAGCACCTGGATCAGGGCCACCGCGACGGTAAGCCACCCCGCCACCACCAGGCCACCGAGAGCCGCCACGCTTGCACCCGAGGCCGCGGCAACCAGCGCGGCGCCACTGCGCGCGCTTACCGGCTGGGGAGTGAGATCGCTCATGCGGCTCCCACGCCGCGCCGCTCCATGACGCCCCAGGAAAGATCTCCCCGCCAGAACTCGGCAAAGGCGCGGACTCTCCACCAGACGGTCAGCTGACGGTAACCCACATTTTCCAGCACGGATGCCGCCAGAAGCATTCCGATGTCCCGGAGCCTGGGATAGCGGTGGAACGCGATGTCCTCGAGGAGCACCGCCAGCACGGAGACCAGGATGCCGTACAGCACCGACAGGGTGAGGAGAGTGACCGCATACGAGAGGTTGAGCAGCCCGGAAAGGTAGAGGACAGGCAGCATCAGATAGCCGGTGAACTCGACCAGGGGGCTCATCATCTCGAAAACGGCAAAGCCGGGCAGCGAGAGCAGTCCCACGGTGCCGTACCGGGGCCGACCGATCATGCTTCGGTGACGCCAGAGAGTGTCAATGAGTCCCCGCTGCCAACGCGTGCGCTGCCGCCGCAGCACGCGGAGGCTCTCGGGGACCTCGGTCCAGCAGATGGCGTCAGGCACAAATCCGACCCGATAGGCCTGGTGGCGATCGTGCAGGTATCGGTGCATCCGCACTACCAACTCCATGTCTTCGCCCACGGTATCCGTGGCGTATCCGCCAACGACAATCGCCGCCCGCTTGTCGAAGAGACCGAAGGCACCCGAGATGATCAGAAGGCTGTTGCTGCCGCTCCACCCCATCCGTCCGAACAGGAAGGCGCGGAGATATTCCACGATCTGAACCAGGGGGACGAACCGGCGGACCAGGCGCACTTCTCGGACCCGCCCGGCGCGCACATCGCAGCCGTTGGCCACCCGCACCACACCTCCGGCGGCGATCGTTACCCCGGGCGCCTCGATGAAGGGCCGCACCAGACGGAGCAGCGCATCGCTCTCGAGAATCGAATCGGTATCGATGGCGCAGAAGAGCGGATACAGGCTCAGGTTGAGGCCCGCGTTCAGGGCATCCGCCTTTCCGCCGTTCACCTTATCGACCACCACCAGGTTGGGATGCACCGGCGATTCGTACACCTCCCGAATCGCCTTACACTTCACGGTGTACTCGAAGCTCCGAGCGCTGCGCTTAAGTGCGAATGCCTCGATGAGCACCTCCAGCGTGCGGTCGGTGGATCCGTCATTGACCAGAACCACCTCAAAGAGGGGATAATCCAGCATCAGCAGCGATCGGACGTTCTCAACGACGTTGGCCTCCTCGTTGAACGCGGGTGCGAGCACCGAGACCGGCGGGGTCAAGGGGGAACGGAGCAGGCGGCGGTGATCGGCCCGCTGCACGTCCGAGACGGTCTGGAGCGTGCGCCAGAAGCCCGCGATCGTGAGAACCAGGTAGTACGAGTTGATCGCGAAAAAATACAGCAGCAGGAAGGCCGCATAGCCGGCGAGTGCTCCGTCCCAGCTGAGCCAGGTCACGGGAGCGCCGGGACGGCTTCGCCCCGCTCGAGAAGGTATCGGGCCATGGTGCGCACCTGCGGGAGTGGATCCAGCATGGCTCTCATGAGCGCCTCAATGCCGATGGGCCCTGCTTCGGCGAGGGCGGTGGCGGCATAGAAACGGACCCACCATTGTTCGTCTCGCACGGCCGTCTCCAGACGGGAAACCGAATCCGGACTCCCGAACAGGCTGAGCCCTTTGGCCGCCTGGCAGCGCACTTCCCACCTGGTGTCACTGAGCCGTTCGTGAAACACGTCGAGGAATCGGGGATCGCCGATCGCAGCGGCCGCCTTGACGCTCTTGACGCGCACCTCCGGATCGAGGTCTCCCATGAACTCGACCAGCAGCTCCGCACCCTCGACGATTCGGAGCCAGCCGATCAGCTCGATAGCCGCCAGCCGTCCGGGCCGGCTGGCGGTCTTCCTGGCGTACGCGAGGATGGCATCTTTCGATTCACGGCCGCGTTCAGCCAGAACTTCCTCGGCCCGGCGCGCCACGATCCGATCGCGGTCTCCCAGCAGTCGGATCAGAACAGTCAGGGTCTCATGGCTCCCGGCCTGGCCGACGGCCCACACCGCCGTCTGACGAACCCCGTCGTCGGGATCGTCGAGCCGCTCCAGCAGTGCCGGTAGCGCATCGACGGCGCGGACCAGGCCCAGATCGGCCGCTGCGTTGGCCCGCACGGACGACCAGCGGGACCGCAGACGTTTGAGATCCGCCGCCAGAAAGCCGAGCCGGGCGTAGAGCCGGGCGATCGCGTCCCCGCTCTCCCCCCGAAGGTCCAGTGCCAGGCGCAGCAGAATTCCGCGAACCTTGCGGCGATCCACCCGGGTGAACATGGCCTCGTCCGTCGAGCTGTCGCCGGTTCCCTGGGTGGCCCGATACACCAGGCGCGTGAGCAGCGCCTCGCGGTTCCGGCCACGCATGGCGAGCAGTCCGGTTGCAGCCCGCTGGATCACCAGCAGCAGGGAGAGCAGGAGGATTGCACCCAGGAGGGCAAACACAGCATGCCTAAGTGGCTCCAGCTCGACGACAGGCGCCATGCGGTGAGAGCCTCAAATTGGAATGCGGTACACCGATCAACGCCGGGGGAGGCGGGCAGGCTTCGAACTTGCAAGGCAACTTCCGTTCCCCACAGCAATGGCGCTTAACCGACGGGCAAATCCTTGATACACAACCTGTTGCTCGGTCTGATCGGGGCTGGCTATTCCCGTGGTACGCTGCTGCAATGCAAAATGAGCGCGTGGCCGCGAAAGCTTCTCCTTCCCGGGTTGGTGATCCTCGGGGCCGCCCCGCTGACGGCGCAACAGGCCGAGGCCGATGAGGCCTGGAGCCAAGGCCGCTACCAAGCGGCGCGTAAGGCTTACGAGCGCGTATTGAGGCAGGATCGCAGCGCGCCCCGGGCGAATCTGCGGTTGGGAATTCTCCTTTCCTGGGACGGAAAGCTCGACTCCTCTCTGGTCCTGATCTCGCGCGCCCGGGCGAGCAATCCCACCGACGCCGAGATGGCGCTGACGCACGCCCGGATTCGCTCCTGGAACAAACAGCACGGCGCGGCACTGGCCCTCTATGACAGCGTGTTGACATGGCGGCCAGGACTCCGCGATGCGGAGCTGGGCCGAGCGCAATCACTCGCCTGGGCCGGCAGGTTGGCTGCGGCAGACTCGGCGTATGGCAGGCTGATTGGCCGAAATTCGGCGGACCGGGAGGCCAGGCTGGGCCAGGCGCAGGTGAGTGCCTGGCGGGGGAAGCTCGGACTGGCTCAACGGCAGTATCGCGAGATCCTGGCAGGGAGCCCCCGAGATGCCGACGCACTTGCGGGGCAGGCGCAGATTTACTTCTGGCAGGGCAGAGTAGCGGAGGCCCGCCGCCAAGCTCGCGCGGCCCTGGCGATCGACTCGACCCACCGCTCAGCGCGGGAGCTGCAACGCACCATCGAGGAAGCCACCCGCCCCCTGCTGGAAGCGACAGCAGCGTGGAGCAACGACTCCGACCGCAACACCAGCTTCTGGCAGACTCTCGCTTCCTCCGTGAGTATCGCCCGCGGGGTGACCGCATTCGGATCGATCAATGCCCTGGAGACCAGCGACCCGCTGCGGGACGCGAAAAGGGTCGGGGGTGAGGCCGGTATTACCCTCGCGCTGGGCAGAGCCACCCTGAGCGGCGCGGCTGGGGCCCGGCGCCTAATGCCGGACGTGGCTCCCGATAGAACCGCAGCCACGTATCGAGGACGGCTGGGCTATCGTCCGGCGCCTGTCATTGGCTTCCACGTGGGTTACTCGCGACTGCCGTTCGACGAGATCGCGGCGCTGATGGAACGAGCCCTGGACATGGAGCTGCTCGAGGGAGGGGTAGACGCGCGTCCTTTTCGCGGCTTCAGTATCTATGCCTCGCGCAGTCAGCTGTGGCTGAGTGACGGGAACACGCGCAGCGGGGTGGTGGCCGGGCTATCTCAAAAGCTCAATCGGCGTGTCTCGGTGGGGTTGTTCGGCCGGACGTTGAGCTACCGGGAACGGGGCGTAGGGTACTTCTCCCCGGACCGGTTTTCGGTCCTGGAGGCGACCGCAGGCTACACCATCGACACCCGGGCCTGGGGAGGCAGCATAGGCGGAGGCCTCGGAGCGCAACAGGTGGGCGAGACAGGTGCGGCTCAGACCGAGTGGCATCTGGAGGGCCGGGTCGGGCGCGGCTGGGGTGTGGGTAACCGCTTAGAGCTGTTTGGTCTCATCACCAACAGCGCAGTAAGCTCTACCAGCGGAGCCTTTCGCTATCGGTCTGCGGGGCTGAATTTAAGGCTCGGCTTGTAGCAGCTCGTCAGCGGGTGTAGGTCTCGAAGAAACCCATTCCAGAGTCTGCAACAGCCTGGCCGGCAACGCGACCGCTGAGATGAAAATGGCCGCGCATCTGAAGAAAGAGTCGTCGGAAGGCACTCGCTCTCATCCCCGTGGCCAACACATCGGTGACTCGCACGTTCAACCGGAGCGTATCCGCATCGTGAGCCGCCACCAGATTGAAGCGTGTCGGCCCGGTGGCGCCTATTTCGCCAGCCACATCTCGTGCACCCGCATAGTGTATGGTGTTGAACCGCAGGACCTGCTTAACCCCGAGTGAATCCACCAGTGCCAGGAAGAACGTGGAACGATCGGCGTCGCCCGCGTTCTCGGCACCGTAGACTCCGCCGTAGAGGAGATTGAAGCGACTTCCCTGTCCGGTTCCCCACTCCCACGTTACGTCGCGCCAGATACCCCAGTTGTGGTCGTGATAGGCAGGCGCGCCCGTAAAGCTGCGACACAGGCCGGCCCGACAGACCTTTCCTGACGCCGTGGCGCTCAAGGCGGGCACCACATAGCCCGAGAGGAGGTCACCGCCACGGAGCTCCACGGGTGGGAAGTAGCGGTGGGCAGCCGGTACCAGCATGACATCGATCTTTACCCGTCCTCCCTCGCCCACAGCCTCTGCATGCAGGCGGTAACTACCGTTCCGCATTTGCACGGAACTCCGGGCAATGGCGACGTCGGCGCGGGCGGTGTCAAAGGCGACTGCGGATGACGGTGCCTCGGCGGTGAACCGCTCATACCGTCCGTCCGGCCGCCGATGAGTCATGAGAAGCTGCCCGCCCCATTTGCCGGCCGGTATCTCACCGCCTACGAGGTAAGTGATGTACCACCACTCGACCGGGCTGGTGACAACGTTGAAATAGTGCCACTCGCCCCAGGTGGAATCTCTCCGGGGAGGCAGGTGGAAGCGATCGAGCTCGTCATAGAGCTCCTGAGGGGTGGGGACCACGTAGGCTGAGTCCGCCCTGGAGTCCTCCCATCGCCCGGCCCGGAGGGACAGAGGCGACCCTACCGCTCGGGCGCGGCTCGGGATTTCGCCACCGGCTCTCACCGCCACGGTCCGATTGCCGTGCCGCAGGTAGAGGAGCTTTCCCTCGATCACAGGCGAGATGGCCTGCACTCGATCGTGGTGCCGAGTCCCGCCCAGAAGCTGCCGGGTTAGAAAGCGGGCCCGGTCTACACCGAAAAACATTCCGCTGACACCGCCGGTCCGCATCGCTTCGATATCAATGCCTTGTGGCAGCACCGTCAGCTCTCCGCCGCCCACCAGCGAGACGTCACGGGACTGATCCAGCATCGCCTGGCCCACAGACAGCAGCACGATCATGACGCCCACGCCAAGGGAAAAGCCGAGCAGAAGGAACAGCGAACGCAGCTTGCGCACGAGAAGGTGACGGAATGCGAGAGTGGTCAACACGGCGGGGCGCCGGGGCGGCGGGGCAGCGGGGCAGCGATGTCAGACGGCCCTCCAACGTTCAGACGGCCGTCAAGCATGTGGATGATACGGCCGGCTTGAGCAGCGAGCCGGTCGTCGTGAGTTACGACCACCAGGGTGGTCCCATCGCCGTTCAGGCGACTGAAGAGCGCCAGAATCTCGTCGCCAGTAGCTGCGTCAAGCTCACCGGTGGGCTCGTCGGCCAGGAGGAGCGCGGGACGGTTGGCGAGGGCGCGCGCAATGGCCACCCGCTGCATCTCACCGCCCGACAGCTGCGTGGCCCGGTGAGCTCCCCGATGCTCCAGACCGACGTAGGCCAACAGCTCCCGAGCCCGTCCGCTTCGCTCACCGGCGGTGACGCCGGCCTCCGCCATGGGCAACTCGACGTTTTCCTGCGCCGTGAGAACCGGCAGCAGGTGAAAGCGCTGGAAGACGAACCCGAGCCGGGTCAGACGAAGGCGAGTGAGCTCACGATCCGAAAGGGTGTCTAGCCGGGTTCCCATGATTTCCACAGTGCCGGCAGAGGGGTAATCGATGCCGCCAATCAGCTGAAGCAGGGTGGACTTACCGCTGCCGGACGGGCCCGCGATGGCCACGTATTCCCCGCCCTGCACCTCCAGCGAGACACCCCGGAGCGCATGCACGGCTGCCCCGTTCATAGGATAGTCCTTATGAAGATCGCGGCCGATCAAGACGGGAGCAGGCGTACTCACGTCGCCTCGGAGCGCAACGTGGCCGCAATGGGCGCGCGCGCTGCCAGCCACGCGGGGTAGAGTCCGGCAAGGCAGCCTGACAGCAGAAGCACCACCGCGGCAGTGGCCACGCTCTCGCGTCTCGGGACGAAGAAGGAAAACGTCGCCGGAAGTCCGGGGAAGCTGGTGAGGATGCTGTCCAGATAGCGAGCCGTACCCAGCCCGAGCAGCATACCGAGGAACGCGCCTATGGCCGTGAGGACAGCTCCTTCGGCCAGAACCTGCCGCACGATGGTGGAGCGTGCGATCCCTATGGCGCGGAGCGTGGCGATCTCCCCAATCCGCTCATTGACCGTAATGGTCAGCAGGGTGCTGATCAGCAGAACGCTGATGATGAGGGTGGTGGTGCCGAGTATGTACGAGAGTTGCCGAAAATAGACCAGCCGCTGCTTGAAGAACTTCACCAGGTCTGCAACACTGTAGACCTCGAGACGCGGAAACTCGTGGCGCAACCGAAGCGCCAGCCCTGGCGCAGCGGTATCGCTTCGCGCCTTGACCAGGATCAAGGACGCCCGGTCCGCTGGTCCACCGGCGATCCCCTGCATGACGGGCAGGATGGTGCCGACGGAAGGCTGGTCGCGGTAGTCGTACACCCAGCGCACCACGCCCCGGACCACCAGCTTGCGACTGACCGTGCCGGTCACCACTTGGGGATCCAGTCTGGCCACCAGGGTCACCGTGTCGCCCACCCCGGCCTCCAACAGGCCGGCCGCGGCCGGGCTGAGGAGCACACCGGCTGAATCGTCAGCGGCCATGTCGCGCCCCTGCTGAAGCCAGTAGAGTCCCTGGGCCTCCGGCTGAATGCCATAACCAAACAATGTGACCAGGGAATCCCGGCCGCGGCCATACAGCGACGTGCCCAGGATCGCGCCGGCAGCAGCCACCGCCGAATCGCTCCTCAGACTGCGAATCGTCTGCCCGGCGTGGGCCAGGGTTGCCTCGGTATCGAACGGCAGGGTGCCTTTCGGCGACAGTCGGATCTGGTAGCCCTTGGCGGTCAGCAGCTCGGCAAAGGACTTTTCGATGCCGCCGCTCAGCATCACCATGTCGAGAAGCATCGCCGCCGACACGGCGATGCCGAGGATGGCCAGGGCGGTCCGAAGCCGGCGGCGGCGCAGACTCCTTATGCTCCACGCCAGGTGTCTCATCCGCGGGCCCACAGCACGAGGGGCCGGGTCTGTACCAGGCGCCACGCGGCGGCCATGCCGGCCAGAAGGCCCAGGATCAACGACAGGGTGAAGCTGAACAGCACGATCTCGGGCGTGACAAGCGAAAAGGTCAGCGCGGTGTCGAAGAAGCGGCGGTAATACGCGTTGGTGGCTGCGCTGGCCAGATATGCGAGACCGGTGCCGGCGATGGATCCCAGCACCGCCACCAATGCGGCTTCCAGCAGGAGCGCGCCAAAGATGGTGCGGCGGCGGACCCCGATGAAACGCATCACGGCGGCGTCGAGTCTCCGTTCCTCCACCTTGAGAAGCATGATGCAGAGCAGGAATACCGAGCTGGCCACGATGCTGATTACCGCGATGGCGCGGTGGAAGCGGCTCACGACCAGGAAGGTCTGGGACGACTCGCTGGCGATGGAGCTGGAACTGTGCACGCGGTAGCCAAACGCGCTACGATTGAGGTCGGCTGCGGCGCTGTCGGGAAGGACGCCCTCCCGGAGCCGGATCCCGAACCGGTCGACCCGGTCGGGGGCTCCGAGCATGGCGGCCAGCTCGGGCAGGTGCAGCCGGACATGCCGCTCACGCTTGGCGATCTCCGCCGGGTCCGGCCGCGGCTCGTAGATAGCCGCCACAACGCCGAGCCTGGGCAGCGAGTCAACCGCCGGGCCGAGCCCGACGGTGTCACCGAGGGAGACGCCCAACTCCTCCGCAAGCTGCCGCTCGACAGCCACTTCGGCCACCTGTGCCTGGGCGGGCCATGGGCCGATAATCAATAGAATCGCTGGCTGAAACCAAAGTCGCAGCTTTTGTGCCCTCATTGCTTCCCTCGGCGGCTGGTGCGTAGCCCAGTGTTAGTGATTAAGGTAGCCGTGCCGAGGGCAGTGCCGGTGGGTTCAACCGAGGACCAGTCATGGAAGCTCAGAGTCACCCGAAGGTAGCGGTCGTGGGAATGAGCGAGGCGGGCCGGGGATGGGCAACCCTGATATCCACCGCCGGCTGGCCGCTGACCATCTACGACCCCGATGCCGCCGTGCTCCAGAGTAGCGACGAGGAGATCGCTACCCGGAAACGGCACTCGCTAGGCACCGGGGTTCCGGCCATAACGGACGAGGACGTGACCCTGGCTGGTGACCCCAGGCTCGGTCGCAGCCTGCTTAACGCGGTGACCGATGCCGACTGGATCATTGACGCTACGGTGGGCGATCTCCTTCACCGGCAACGGCTGCTGGAACAGATCGAAAGTGTGGCGCGAATGGCGGCCGTGGTGACGTGCAGTGCTCCGGGACTTTCTCCCACCGAGCTTTGCGCCCGCTTGCGGCGTCCCGGAAGACTCCTGGTGGCCCGGGGGTTCGACCCGGTCGAACACCTTCCCGCGGTCGAGGTCGTGCCGGGGCCGCTGACCGACCGGACCAGCCTCGATCTCGTCCGTCAGTGGCTGCGCCAGCTGGGCAGGATCCCGGTCGTGCTCCGCAAGGAGATCCCCGGCAATGCCAGCGGCCGGCTCACGGCAGCGCTCTGGCGGGAGTGTATCCGGCTGGTCCTGGATGGAGTGCTCGAGGTGCGTGAAGTAGACGCGATCATGGCCTCGGGTCTCGCCGCCCGCTGGGCGGCCGCCGGACCCTTTCAGACCGCCTACCTCGAGGCAGGAGAGCGACAAACGGCGCAGCTCAGCGCGGCGCTCAGGGCGCTGGAATCTCGCTGGGAGGGCGACACTGGTTTCCAGCTGCCGTCAGCCGAGCATCAGCAACTCATTCGGCTTATCGAGCGCGCCTACGATGGCGAGGGGGACGTGCTGCGCGGGGCCCGGGAGGAGCGGCTGGCCGAGCTCCGCCGGATTGTGGGGTACTAACGGTAGAAAGGATGCTCCAGGCTGAGATACACGAAGAGCCCGTCTTCTTCAGAGCCAGAGCTCACATCAAACGTGTAGCTGATTCCCGGAACGATCTGGAGATCGTTTGCCAGATCAATGGCGGCGCGAATTCCCGGATTGAGCAACACCACCCCGTCACGCGTCGTCCCCGCCGCCGCCACCGATTCCGTGCTGAGCCACAGCGTCTCAAGTAACAAATTGAACGAGGGCCGAAGCAGCCAGATTGCGCTGGCGCCGAGATTGAAGTTGGCAGTGGTGGCCTGGTTGCCGGTGATGCTCCGGGCTGACGGGGTCAGGGTAGCTCCCGCATTCCAATGACTCACCAGCCGCGGGGTCAGAACCAGACTGAGCGGCAGATTAATTTGGAGGCCCAGACCGCCTGCACCGCGTCCCGCCTCGTGATCTCCCGTCGGCAGCAAAAACGAAAGCCTCGGAGCGAAGACCACCGCCGCTTCTGGATCGCCAATCAGCTGGTGGCGGTAGTTCAGGGCAATGTCGCCGAATCCGGTTCCCGCTGCGTCATTTTGGATCGGGACAGTATAGCTGAGCTGGTGGCGAATGCCCCCCAGCGGCCATTCCTGGGTGAAGTTATAGCCCCAGGAGCCTCCACCGGAGGGGCGGGTGAAGGTGTTGATGTGCTGAACGACGCCCCGCTCCTGGTTGTACGCCTCTTCGATGAGAAAACTGTTGTCCTGGATTTGTACCGCGGTCAGCGGTGAGCGGTAAGCGGTGAGCGGGAGGACCAGGAGACACGCAAGGGTTCGAACAGAGGCGGCAATCAGACGGCCCACTTTACTGGCTCTCATGCCGGGACCAGGAGGCCAGTTCCGTACATAATCATCATTCCTGCCAGGAAGCCTGCTGTATTCAGCGGAGCCGCAAGACCGCTACCCGCGCGGCGGTGGAACAGCTTGTACAGCTCGTGGACGACGGCGATAATCGCCCCCACGCCAATCGCAAAGAAAAGAGTGGTCAACGCAGGAGAATAGGTAAATCCACCGATCCAAGCACCCAGCACTGTCGGAATTCCGGCGAGTGCCCCAAGCAGGACCAGTGATCGGAGGGGCGGCCGCTGATCGGCGAGAGGGGTGACGATTCCGAGACCTTCGGTGGTGTTATGTAGCAGGAAGCCGATGACCAGGAAGGTCCCGAGAGCTATCTCCCCAGTAGCGTAGGACGCGCCGATCGCCAGGCCCTCGCCCAGGTTGTGCAGCCCGATCCCCAGCGCAATCAGGGCTGCCACCTGAAGCGGTGTGCGTTCCCGTTGAACGCCACCGCGCCAGCGGCCCAGGGCGGCAAGAATCAGTGGGGTAGCCACCACGCCCAGCAGCACCAGGGCCGACCCTTGGAAGGCGCCGGCAACGAGCCTTGAGGTCTCCATCGATTCCACCAGCGCATCCGCGCCCAGAAACACCAGGAGCCCCATGGTCAGGCTGAGGAAAAAATCGATCCAACGGCGGTCAATCGCTCGCACAAATGGCAACCAAAGTAGTCCGATGAACACCGGGATGACGCCCGCATATACTCCAAGCAGGGCGAAAGTCGTGAGGTACCGGGTATCCACCGAGGGCGAGAGTGTGGCAACTGCCACCTCACCGGCAAACGTGAGACCAGTGCTCGTCACCAGTGAGACCCGGTGGGGCTCGCCTTCCACCCAGGGATAGGGGATGGTGATAGTGCGTCGTTCCAGGCGCTCTATGGTGCGATTGCCATCCACCCGGTGGACCCAGTTGGCGTCATCTACCATGACCTGAGCGACGGTAACCGGTTCCGGCCCCCCGTTTACGAGCTGAATCTCCATTACTCCGTGGGCCGGCAGCCGAATGCGTTCGATGGTGAGCTTCTCCACCGGGGGGAAGCTCTGTTGGAACACGCCAACTGGGCCGACCCGCAGGAAAAGCATGACCAGAGCCGCAAGCAGCACCAGCGGAGCCAGTCCCTTGAACCACAACGGCATGCCGTTCTGACGATGCTTTGGTGACTTCAGCGTACCGGTCCTGCTCGAAGTGGGGTCGGGCTTGACCGGCAGCTCGACCTTAGACATGCGGTGCCTCCACCAAAAACACGCCGCTCCAGCCCAGCTCGGCGAATTCGCTCTGGTGGGCATGGAACATGAAGGGGCCTCGGTGATTGTATGTGAATTCGAGCACGGCCCGCTCGCCCTGGCACAAGGCCACGACATCGGTCCATTCGTAGCGCGACAGATCCGTGCCAGTGCGGTAGAGCCGAAACAGATTGCCGTGAATGTGGAACGAATTGAGAAGGTCGAATTCCGTCACATTGACAACATACGCCCGCACCAGCTCTCCCTGCCGGATTCGGATGGGATACTTTTGGTAGTGGAAGGCTACGGTATTAACGGCGTAGACCTCGTTCTCATTATCGAAGTTTGTGTCGAAGCCATTCATTACCATGACCAGCTCTTGGGCGGCGGGACGGCCCCCCTTCGGGTCGACAATGAACGCCCCATACAGACCCTTATGGATGTGTCGCTTGATAGGCACGGTATGGCAGTGATATAGATGGAGCCCGAAAGGCTCCGCATTGAACTCGTAGACGTAGCTTTGACCCGGATGTACCGGCTCGAACGCCCCATCCATGTTCGAAGGGTGCATACCGTGGAAGTGGATGCTGTGAGAATGGCTGCCGCGGTTGGTGAGCCGGACCCTGATCCGGTCTCCCTCAGTGCAGCGGATGGTTGGGCCGGGCACTTGGCCGTTATAGGTCCACGCGGGATAGAACACCCCGGGGGCCACCTCTATCTCGCGATCCTCGGCAACCAAGTCGTACTCGCGGAGCGTCTCGCCGGATGGAAGCCGAGAGACAATCCCGGTGTCAAAGTGGGTGAGAAAGGCCGAGGGGTCGAAGGAGCCGGGCGCCAAGTTCCCGACAGTCATCATGTCATGGTGGGACGCTTTGCCTTGGGCCCCTTCTGACGACTGCCCGAGTCCAGGAATCGCGAGAACGCTTCCCGCCGCGGCTACACCGACCGTTCCCAGGGCACCCGCCTTCAGCAGGTCCCGCCGAGTCATTGACTGGTCCACCAGATCCTTCTTGCGCGACATCTTTCCCCCTTCGCCGCTGTTGCTCATCCTGTGGACTCATGCGAGCACAGGAGTGCGTGACCCAGCTCGGGTCCGATCACCTGCGTCTCGCTTCCTACTTCAATGGTGACCAGTCCATCGATCGGCTGGCGACTAACCACCGTGACGTGAACCCCGGGCTTCAGACCCAAGGATGCGATATAGCGCAGCCGCTCCGGCAGACTTTCGTGTACCCTGCTGATTTCAACGGTTTCACCCACGGGCACATCCGAGAGCGCGGTGCAGGCCAGCTCGCGGATCGACCCGTCCGCCGCGGGAATCGGATCTCCATGAGGATCGACGCTCGGATGCCCCAAGGCGCCGGCCATCCGCTCGATCATGGTGTCGGAAACAGCGTGCTCCAGCCGCTCGGCCTCCTCGTGGACCGTGTCCCACGAGTAGCCCAGGAACTCCACCAGATAGGCTTCAATCAGCCGGTGGCGCCGCACCATGCGGAGGGCTGCTCGCCGCCCCTGCTCGGTGAGCTGAACCCCCCGGTAGGGGATGTGCTCGAGAAGTCCGTGTTCCGACAGCCGCTTCACCATGCCCGTGACCGAGGGAGCTGACAGCGCCAGGAGGTGGGCGATTTCGCTGGTCGAGGCGGGTCGGCCTTCGGGAGAAAGCTGGTAAATGGCCTTCAGGTAATCTTCTACCGATCGGGTGAGGGACTCATTGGCTACGGCGGAGCTCATAGTTGCCAAGGTTTAGGTTAGACTAATTATTGTCTAAGACTCTCCTAATGTCAAGTTTCAGAGGTGCGAACTGACAGCGGGACAGCGGGACAGCAGGGCGGCGGGGCGGCGGGGCGGCGGGGCTGACAATTTGGGCTCCAGAAGCGCTACGCCCGTACATGGATCAGAAGATCGCTCAGGATGCGCTCCGTCATCCCCCAGATGATGGCGTCCCCTAATTCATAAGCCTGAACCTCGCGGCTCAGCCCGCCCACCTGGAGGTGTACCGGATGGTGTGCTCCCGGACTCGACAGCTCATCGAGAGAGACCCATCGGGCGGAGGCAACTTCCTGGTTCAGCACCAGCAAAGGTCGGGTTGGCGGAAGAAACACGAACGGGCGGACGGCGATGGGCGGAAGGACCGGCGTCCGGGGCACGACATCTTCCAGCGTCCCGGCAAGGTGAAGTGGCGAAAGAGCTACCCCAACTTCCTCCAATGTCTCTCGGACAACGGTGGCTAGTAGATCCTGATCGCGCGGCTCACGCCGTCCCCCCGGCAGGGCCATGTGCCCGGACCAGGGGTCGCCCGGGCGCTCCGCCCGGCGGATCAGCAGCAGGGATTCAGGATCAGGGGTGAGGACGACAGCCACCGCCGCCCAGAGGAGAGAAGAGTCTTCGTCGGTGGGACGGGAACTCGCCGCCAGACGCTCCCGCAGACGACTAAGCCGGCCCGTCAGTGCGAATGCGATCCGCAGCCACCTCCACAACACCCACCGCCGCCTCTCTGGGTCAACCCTGAGTGATGCTCGGCTGGCCTCCCACCGGAGGCTGGGCGCGCAGTCAGGGACATCAGCCGTTTCAGGGTGGAAGACGCGCAGCTCGGGCAGGCAGGCTTCTGGTCCCCAAGAACCAGCTGTTCGAATTGATGGCCGCAGCCGCTGCAGCGGTAATCGTAGATCGGCATGGCTGGAGCTTCGCCGATGGACGCTTTGCGGTCAAGAGGAGAGCGTCAGCCGTCGCGCGGGCGCATCATCGTGGGACGACCGCGACGAGCCGGCCGGCCTTGTCAGAGGCGGGCAGCAGTCGGTTTCCGTTTTTGCGCTGGCACCGAAGGTGCTGATACGTGCGCTACTTCAGGTGAGCCGCCAGCCAAGCTATGGTGGCGTCGAAGACCGTCTCCAGCTCGGGCGTGCCGGACCGCCAGGGGTGCACAGCACCGAAGGTATGCCCCGCGCCATCAACGGCCAGTAACCGGGTTGTCTCACCACCGGCCGCGGATTTGAGGAGCTCGGCCTCAGCGAACCGGACCGATTCGTCCTGGGTACCGTGGATCAAGAGCCAGGGCACCCGGACACGCCCGGCGGCGTCTTCGATATCGAGGGCAGGACCATTCTGGTCGATGTCGTCCAACACGTCGGTGTAGAGAGGCAGCACCTGGCCGGTTCGGGCGTTCATCACCGTGGTTTTGCCGTCCAGCCGCCACCTCCGGCGCTCTTCGGCGGGCCAGCGGACCACGCCGGCGATGGCCGCCCAGGTGACGAGGGCACCAATTCTTGAATCCTGAGCGGTCTGCAGGATCGCCATGCCGCCACCGCGGGAATGACCGACGAGACCCGCGCTGGTTGGAGGAGGAACTCCCAGCTCTCCACGGAACAGCGCATCGAGCGCGACGCTGGTGTCTCGCAGCTCGGCCGAGAAGGTGTTATGGCCGAAACGCTCGGGAAGAGTAAAGTCCCCGGCGTCATCCACCCCGCTACCGCTGAAGTTGAGGCTCACGGTAGTGAAGCCGGCGCGGGCTAATCGATCGGCCAGGGGCGGAAACATGCCCCAGTCCTTGAACCCCTTGAACCCGTGCAGCACCACCACCGCCGGGCGGGGAGCGGATCGGCCACCGGCCCGGACGTCGATCAGTATCGGCCCCAGAGCGCCGGGCAGTGCGTGTTTCGTCAGCATCGGAGTGGCCACACGTGCCCCCAGATTAAGTCTAGGCCACGGCCGGTTCCAGAAGCTCGACCTCGCCGGAGTCGGCGTCCAGTCGAGCTCTGATACCGAGCGGGAGGGTCCACTGCTCGTCGATGTGCCCGATGGGAAACCCGTACGCAGCCGGGATGCCCAGAGGCCCGAAGTAATGCGCCAGGATATGGTCGAACCCGAGAGCGCCGTCGCGGCTGGCGCGCTCCAGATCGGTGAAGCGCCCGACGATCACCCCAGCCAGCTGGCGCAGCGCTCCGACCAGGCGTAGATGGGCGAGCATGCGGTCCACGCGGTAGAGGTCCTCGCCCACGTCTTCGAGAAACAGGATCGCTCCCGCCAGGTCGGGGAAATACGGGGTGCCGATGAGGCATTGGAGCAAGGTCAGGTTGCCGCCAGCCAATCTCCCTTCGGCTATACCACCCCGAAGGGTGACAATTCGATTCTCCTGAGGCAGAAGTACGTCGGCCGGCGCGGTCAATCGGCCCAGGCGACCTGGGGGGTTGAGACCGGACAGGACCAGCTCGAAATGCCGGCGGCTGAATGCCGGCATGCTCGCCCGGGCAACGGGCCCGTGAAAGGTGACGACGCCGGTCATCTGGGTAACAGCGTTCAACAGGGCCGTGATGTCGGAGAAACCGATGAGTGTCTTGGGCCGCCTGACCAGTGCCCCATAGTCGACTCGATCCAGCAGCCGGATCGAGCCGTAGCCACCGCGGATGCACCAAATGGCATCGATCGAGGAATCAGCCAGCGCCGAGTTCAGGTCGGTGAGGCGCTCGTCGTCGGTGCCTGCCAGATAGCCCTGCCGAGCAGCGGCGTTTTTCCCGAGCAGGGGATCGTAACCCAGCGCACGGCAGAGTGCTTCAGCTCGTGTTAGATCATCTCTTTCCAGCAACGGACCAGCCGGCGCTACCAAGGCAATACGGCTGCCGCGGATCAGTTTTGGAGGCCGTACGACCGGTTTTGATCCCATAAATTCTCGATTGTAGATTGACGACTTCTTAACTGGGAGAAGGCGACGTGCGCGCTTCCGAACCCGTTCTGATCGATGCTGGACGCGTCATTGCCGAGATGCGCGAGTCGATGGTCTCCCGATGGGCCGACTGGCTGGGAGATCGGGTAACCGCCGCCTCCACGATACCGCGTCCAACGGTCGAGCGGGAGTTCCGGCTGCTTTTCGACGTGCTGACCGAAATGGTCGGCCCGTTCAGGCGCGAAGCCAATCCGGTGTGGTTTCATGCCTGCGAGCACTACGGCAGGATTGCGTCGGCGCGCGGTCTGGCGGCGGGCGAAGTGGTGGAGGAACTGGCTTATCTTCGCGAGCTTCTCACCCAAAACCTGGCGCCGGTTCTCGTCGCCATGCGAGCCCGCCAGGGAATGGCCATCATGCTCAGGCTCAACCGGGCCATCGATAAAGGCATTGCGGTGGCCGTGGTGGGCTACACTGACGCCCTGGTGGCAACGCTGTTCTCCCAGAACGGCGTGCCATCCTTCAGCGTCTCCAACGATTTCGGCGAGTTGGGGCGCCAGATCACGGCCCTGGAGCGGGAGCTGCAAGCCGTTGCCAAGCCGGTGAAGTAGACCAGGCGCACACGGGTGCGCCTGCTCGATGCCATAGATCTGGTGCCGGCCCTTCCCTGGCTTCTGCCCTTCCTGACACTTCCTCGCCTGACCAGCCGCAAACCAGATTTGACCGGCGCGCCCATCGCCGGCGGGCGGCTGGTAAGCATAATCGTCCCCGCCAGGAACGAAGCGGACACGATCGCGACGGTCATCCGCTCGATCCTGGCCTCGACGTATCACCCGCTCGAGCTCCTCATTGTGGACGACCGCTCCAGCGACAACACCGCCGCAATCGTTGCGAAGGTGGACGATCCCCGACTCCGCCTGATCGCGGGCGAGGAGTTGCCCGCCGGCTGGTATGGAAAGCCCTGGGCATGCTATCAGGGCTACCGAGCCGCAGCCGGTGATATCCTCCTGTTTACGGACGCGGACACCGAACATGGACCTCAGCTCTTGGGGCACGCGGTGGGCGCGCTGATTCAGGAGAAGGCGGAGCTGGTCACCGTCTCCCCGCTGCAGCGATGTGTGACGTTCTGGGAGCGCGTTGTGATGCCCCAGATCTGGTTTCTGCTGGCATTACGTTACCACCCAGCCGCGGTGAACCGCGCACGCCAGGAGCGGGACATCATTGCCAACGGGCAAATTCATCCTTACGAAGCGGGAGGCGTACGAGGCGGCCGGCACCCACGCCGCAGTGCGGAGCGAGGTAGCAGAGGACCTGGCGCTGGCCCAGGCCTTCCTTCGCCACGGGCGGAAGCTGCACTTTGCGTATGCCGAGCGGCTGATGGAAACCCGAATGTATCGGAGCCTGAGGCAGCTGATCGAGGGGTGGTCGAAGAACGTCTATCTCGGGGGCCGCCGCTCGTTCCCGCAACATCCGTTGCTGCGGGCCCTGGTGCCAGTGATGCTTGTGGTCGCCTTTGCGTTCTGGCTGGTGCCACCGTTGGTACTGCTGGCCGGGGCGATGGACGACGGCGCAGGGACGCTGATGCCGGCGGCAGCTGGGGCAAGCATTCTGTCAGCCCTATTCTGGATGGCGATGTGCCGGCTCATGCGAATACCGGTGATCTATGGAACAGGATATCCGATGGGCGCCCTGATGGCGTTGTACATCGTCGCCCGATCTACCTGGCGTGGAGCGGAAAAAGTTGAATGGCGGGGAAGGATCTACCGGGATGGGACGTGAGATACTTACCGCCTCTCCACCACCACTCCCTGCGATAGTATCCTGGCCCCCAACAGCCGTCCGGTGGCGTCCACCCGGATATCGTAGCGCACGTCCCCGATTTCGAGCTGCACAGAGTCACTCTTTGTCCGGGACAGCTTAGCCAGCGCCGTCTGTCCGCCACCCAGATTGAAGAGCGGGACCTGACTGGGGTCGTCGGTGGCCCGGGCCCGGCGGACCGCCTGCTCCAAAAGCGCAAACGAAAGGTTCAGGTATGGCACCGCTCCGATCTGGGTGCCGAAGAGGCGGGTTTGGAGGCCTCCACCACCTAGATCATCAACCGCAGCGCTGTCCTCCTTGAAGATGACCCGCGCCCGCTGGGTGATCCGAGCCTTTGCGCCCGAGGTAGCGCTGCCTTCCTGGACAGTTACCTCAATCAGTGGAAGGGTCGCGTCCGGCGCTATAACGGCGGTCCATCGTTCGGAGGTACGCTTGGCGTTTCGGAGCGCCAGGGTACCCTCGAGCCTGGTTGCCGTGCGGACGAACTGTTCGGTGGCCACGGTGTCTTTTCCACGGCGGACTACAAATGTGCCGCTGTCCGACACGGCCTGGGCGTGGGCCGCAGCCGGGGCCGCGAGAGCAAGGAGGAGGGAGTACAGAGCTCGAATGGACATGCTGGAATATTAGCGGTACTCCCCAGCCGCTCGACATCCTCCCTCCAATTTGCTACTCGCTGCAGCTTTCTGATGCAGTGACCGCGCCGCTACCGCCATACCGTGGGACTCCGCAACACCCGGAGCGCCCCGCGGATGAACCTCGAGACACTCCTCCCCAACATACGGTCGCTCGACCGCCTCCCGGCGCTGGTGGCTGCACTTGGCCACCAGCCCCTCTGGGATCAGGTCCCGCTCCCCCTCAGCAGAAGCCGCGGACCCGAGACAGCCCCGATCATGGTGGTGGGCCAGACCGCCGGGCTGCCCTGGTTTGCTACCCCGAGCCAGGACCCCCAACGGTCAGCGGAAACCCTGGCGCGGCGCATGAGCAGCAGAGGACAGGTGTGTCTGGTATTGGCTCTGGACCCGGACACCCGGCGTCTGGGGCTTGCCGTCGCGCTCTACCACTGCCCCAGCTTTCAACTGGATCTGGCCTCGCCCGCTCCTGAGGGATTGGCCACGCTGCACCGCCTGATCGCGACCTCCGAGGGAGGACCGCTGGCCTTCGCGGCCAGAGCGGCCGATGCGCTTGGTGCAGAGACAGTCGGGCGCCACTTCTTCCGTGAGTTCCGAACCACTCTCGAAAGCTTGAGCGCTGGTCTGCCTCGTTCCATGCAAGCGCCCGATCGGCACAATCTGGCTCTGCTTCAGCTCACCCGGATCCTCTTCCTCTACTTCATACAGACCAAAGGCTGGTTGGGAGGTCGCACCCGATTCATAGCGGAGGAGGTGGACGGCTGCCTCCGGCACCGGCGCCGGATACATCGAGACCTGCTTCGCCCCCTGTTCTTCGGGACGCTGAACCGTCCGCCAGAGGCCCGGAGCCGAGTCGCAGCGGCATTCGGTGCAATTCCTTTTCTCAACGGCGGATTGTTCGAGCCTCACGCGCTGGAGCGGCGGTTCCAGTCCGACATCTCCAACCATCTCTGGCGAAACGCCTTTGATCGGTTGTTCGAACGGTTCCACTTCACGGTCGGCGAAGGCGAACGGCACGGAGGGGTAGCTCCGGACATGCTCGGCCGGGTGTTCGAGGGCGTCATGGCTCCGCAAGACCGTCACGCCTCAGGCACGTTTTACACCCCCGCACGTTTGGTCAGCCGCGTGCTCGACGCGGGGCTCACCGCGCTGCTGGCAAACCGCCTCGGCTGCGGCGACGCGGAGGCTGCGCGAAAAATTGCGGAACCTGATGCACAGACCAGAGGGCTTCTGGATGGAATTACTCTGCTCGATCCCGCCGTGGGGTCCGGGGCTTTCCTGCTCGGCGCTCTCGACCGCCTTGCTGGTGTGCCGGGGGGTTCGGATTTATCAGCCAGAAAGCGTCGCATCCTCCAACGCAATCTCTTCGGGGTAGATCAGTCCGCCGCCGCGGTCAGGCTCACTGAGCTCCGCCTCTGGCTGGCGGTCATCGCTGATGACCCCGCCGAGCGCGCGTGCCAGGTTTCCCCGCTACCAAACCTCGACTGTCTGGTGCGGCAGGGAGACAGTCTCTTCGATCCAATCGACCAGAGTAGCGGAGCCTCACTCCACCGATCCGCACTGGCGGGGGAGCTGTCGGCTCTCCGCCGGGCTTTGATAACCGCCAGCGGAGCCGATAAGCGAGGCCTGGTTCGCCGCCTTCGAGTCGCGGAGGCGTCGGCTCTGGCTCAATCCATCTGTCTGGCCGAGGAACGCAACCGGGCTGCCACGGCGGAATGCCTCCACTACGCGCGCGGGCATGATCTATTTGGCAGGCCACGAGGGCTCGACCGCGAGCTTCGGGAGCGCCTCGAGCGATTGCGCGCCGGGAGCCGAACACTCCGCGATGCGCGTAAGCGGTTGGCTCGTGACGGCGAGGTGCCATGGTTTCACTACCAGAGCCACTTCGCCGACGTGTTCGCCGCGGGCGGTTTCGACCTGGTGGTAGGAAATCCGCCGTGGCTTCGATCGGAGGAGATCCCTGAAGCGGTCCGAAAGCGGTTGACCAGCCGCTATCGCTGGTGGGGAAGCGCGGGGGGCCGATACGGAAACAAGCCTGACATGGCGGTCGCGTTTCTCGAGCGCTCTCTGGAGCTGACTGCGCCAGGCGGCGTCGTCGCCATGCTGGTTCCAGCCAAAATTGCGAGTGCCGGCTACGCCGCTCCAGCTCGGCATGCTTTAGCGAGTACCACAACGCTGAACGTCGTAGCGGACCTGACCGCTGAAGCCGGCGATGACTTCGAGGCAACGGTCTATCCCATGGCGGTCGTCGCGAGCAAGACACACCCACCGCCACAGCACGAGGTACGTACCCATCTGGAGGTGTTGGGAGGCCAGCGTATTCGTCAGGCCCGACTCACTGGGGGCGGGCCCTGGATTCTGGCAAAGGGCCGGCTTCACCAGGTGCTCGCGGCGCTTCGGGAATCCCACCCAACCGTCGGCGAAAGCTTTGTCTGCCAGCTTGGACTCAAGACCGGGGCCAACCGGATCTTCCTTGATCCACCTGACGGGCTGGAGCCGGAGATGCTGCGCTGGGCCGTGCGCGGCCGGGACGTCAAACCCTTTCGCTGTTCACCGGCCGCCCGGCTGCTCTGGACTCACGACGAGGCCGGTCGTCCGCGAGCACAATTTCCACCGGTGTGCGCGGCATACCTGGCGGCGCACGAGTCTGAGCTGCGGCGACGGGGAGACTACCAGGCCGGCCCGTCATGGACCGTGTTTCGGGTGCGGGCGGCCACGGCCAAACACCGGGTAGTGTGGGCCGACCTGGCGCGAGGCCTGGTGGCGGCGGCGCTTACCAAGCGAAGCGATGTGGAACTCATCCCGCTCAACAGCTGCTACGTGGCTGCCGCCCGAACCGCATCGGCCGCCGAGTTCCTGACAGCCTGCCTCAACTCCACGTGGCTGCGAGCGGCGGCCCGGCTGGCAGCGGTGCCGGCTGCCGGCGGCTTTTCTCGCTTCAATGCCCGACTCGTCTCCGGCCTTCCACTTCCCACCTCGGCTGCCGGCGATCGGGTACTGCCTGAGCTGGCGCGGACAGGACGGTCAGGGGCCGACGTTCAAAGAGATCTCGATGAATGCATGGCGCGACACCTCGGCCTCTCTTGTGCCGCCCAAAATGCCCTTCGCACCGTGGTGGACAGCGCCGCCGGCTATCGTCGCTGAGGCGCTGACCGCGGTTCCAGACCCGCTTTCGACCGCACTCAGGCCCGGTCCACCCGGAAGCGGAGCTTCGGTTGCCGCCTCAATCGCTCGGAGTCTGGCCCCGGCGGAGGATGGCTCTCCCGCTCCGTCCTGGCTGCTGGAGACTCAGCGGGTGAGCTATCAACGAGTCCTGGCCGCCGTGCGGAAGTATCAGGGTGCTGTGTTGGCGGATCCGGTCGGGAGCGGCAAAACGTATGTCGCGCTCGCGGTGGCGGCCGTGCTCAATCGGGGAAGGCCCACGGTATGCCTGGTTCCGGCAACGCTGCTGAATCAGTGGAGAACCGTCGCAGCAGGTCTGGGAGTGCCGGTTGTGCTCTGTTCTCACCAACAGGCCAGCCGGGGAAAATTGCCCACCGACACCCGGGGCCTCGTGATTGTCGATGAGAGTCACCACTTCAGGAACCGGCTGACCAGGAGATACGCCAATACAGCGGTCTGGCTGGTGGGCCGCCCGGCCCTGTTCGCCACCGCGACCCCGCTGGTGAACCGTCTGCCGGAGCTGGGAAATCAGCTTCTCCTGGCGGTCCGGGATAACGCGCTCGCTCTGGACGGTATCGCGTCGCTTCGAACGCTTCTCGCCGG
>Ga0180121_10000115_pt1 | contig 27661 bp, 21 predicted proteins | sample AntDrymUQ5402106_2_FD_129676 | JGI IMG/M metagenome (GOLD analysis project Ga0180121, IMG submission 129676) | Polar desert sand microbial communities from Dry Valleys, Antarctica - metaG UQ540 (21.06) (version 2) (version 2) | ecosystem: Environmental > Terrestrial > Soil > Desert | place...
GACGGCCGCGACGATGAACGATGGCACGAGCTCGGGCTCGAGGACGCGCTCGCCGAGGAGGCCCTGAAGACTCCCGCGCGCATCCCGTTCCAGACACGCCTGATCGAGGAAGTCATCGAGCGGGAGGGCTTCGGCGCCGACGAGGTGCCCGACCTGCTGTACATCAACTACAAGCTCATCGACGAGATCGGACACCTCTACTCGATGAACAGCGTCGAGATGCGCGACAGCATCGAGGTGCAGGACGCGGAGCTTCCCGTGCTGATCGACCTGTTGAACGAGCACGTCGGCGAGGGCGAGTGGGTCATGGCGCTCACCGCCGACCATGGCCACACCCCCGACCCCAACGTGAGCGGAGCCGCGGTGATCTCGCCGACCGCCGTCGCCGACGTGATCCAGGCTGAGTTCGACACCGACGGCGACGACACCCGCATCGTCGAGTTCACGCAGCCCACGCAGGTGTTCATCGATCTCGACGAGATGGCGCAGAACGGCACGACACTGGAAGAGATCTCCGCCTACATGCTCACGGTCACGAAGGGCGACGTGGAGGGCGGGGAGTATCCGGTGGCGCCCGACGTCGCTGATGAGCCGGCGTTCCTCGCGGTCTACCCGTCGAGCATGATCGATGATCTGCCGTGTCTGCAGGGCAAGATCCCCGACCACGGCAGCAAGGACGCCGTTCTGCAGTCAGCGGGGGGCTGACCCCAAAGGCCGATCGGTCGGGGGCTTGGTCCAGCACCCTCACGAGTCGAGGAACGCGCCGATCACGGCGGCGATCAGGATCGGTTCTTGCATCGGCAACCCATGCCCGGCGTCGTTGAACGTGATCAGCTTTGCATCCGGGATGCGTTCTGCGATGGCTCGACCGTTCTTGGGTGGGACGTTGATGTCCTGACTGCCGCGCAGGACGAGGGTGGGTTGGGCCATCTGCTCGAGGCCGTCCCATGCCCCGGGACCTGAGTACCACGCGTCGATCGATTCGAGCTGACGCACCCCGGTTTCGTACGGCACCGACTCGCAGCAATCCGGTTGCGAGAAGTAGCGCTCGAGCCATGCCCGACCGGCCTCGAGCCGATCGCTCGGGAAGAGCAGCGACAGGATCTCCTCGATCGTGGCCTGGCCGAGCGTGACGCGAGCATCGAGCTCCCTGATCTCCGGCGTCGCAAGGACGGCCCGCCCTCCGCCCGCATCCGTGGAGACCAACACCAACCGGCGCACACGAGCTGGGTACAGCTGGGCGAGTCGTTGCGCGACGAAGCCGCCGAGCGACCAACCCAGCACGTCGGCGCGGCTCAGATCCAGCTTGCGCATAAGCCCCGCGGTGTCCTTCGCCAGCAGGTCGATCGTCATCGGTGTGTCGGGTTCATCGCTCGATCCGCCCACGCCTCGATAGTCGAACACGATCACACGTCTGTCTTCGGCCAGCTCCGCCACCATGAGGGGATCCCAGACGTCCATGGCCGCGCCGCTCCCTTGGAGCAGCAACAGCGGTCGCCCGTGTCCGACGATCCGGTACGCGATCGACACCTGCCCGACCTGCACGGTTCGGGTCCGGCCGGCCGCGATCACTGGCGGCGCCGGCACGAGCATCAGGCTCGAGACGATGAGCGCGAGCGCTCGGAGACCCCAACGACGGGATCGGGATGGGAACGGCATCGTATGCCTCCTTCGTTCGACGATCTCGTGAGCGTGCTTGCTCCCCGACGCCGGCACATCGGAGTTAGCCCTGCCCCGTTCTCAGGGTTTCCCCTCTTGCGAGGTCGGGCGGCCGGTGCGACGGTGCGGCGGTGAGATCCCGAACCAAGGTCGCGGTCGCGTGCGCCACTGCCGCGCTCGTGATGCTCGACGTGGTGGCGATGGCGACCAGCCGCCACACCGACTACGACCCCGCTACCGTGACGATGGCAATCGCGACCGGCGTCATCTACGTCGTGGCCGGATCGATCGCGGCCACCCGTCGGCCCCAGAGTCGGGTCGGCGCTCTGCTCTGCATCGCAGGCGGTCTGATCCTCGTCGCGCTCCTCAGCCAGTCGAACTTTGCGATTGCCTACACGATCGGGCTGGTCGCCTTCTGGGTCCCCTCGGCCGTGATCGCGCACATCATCCTGACCTTCCCGACGGGCAGGATCAGATCGTTGACCGAGCAGCTCCTGGTCGGGACGGCTTACCTGAACGTTCTCGTGATCCTGCCGGTCATGTGGCTCTTCCTGGACCCCTTGGGTCTCTGGTGCCCAGCGTGCCCTCGGAACCTGCTCCTGATCCGGAGTGACTTCACCCTCGCCGATCGCATCAGCTCCTTCAACACCTGGTTCACGATCGGCATCGCTGTCGCGATGGTGGTGGTTCTGTCGTATCGCTGGTGGCATGCGACGGCGGCCGGCCGCCGGATCCTGGGCCTGCCGCTCTGGGTCGGCGCCGCGCTGACGGCCGAGTTCATCCTCGTCGGGTTCCACACGGAATGGCTGTCGCCGACGTCGCGGTTCTTCTGGGTCGATCAGGCGCTCACCGCCGCCTATCCACTTGCATTCCTCGTGGGACTCCTTCGCACCCGCATGTCCCGGTCGGCCGTGGGGGACCTGGTGATCGAGCTCGGGCAGGGATCCAAGCCGGCCGGCGGACTCCGCGATGCGTTGGCCAAGCGGCTTGGCGACCCTTCGCTCGAGCTGGCGTACGCCGTCACCGAGGCCGGGGGTTGGGTCGACGGGAACGGGCATCCACTCGAGTTGCCTGCGGCGGGGAGCGGTCGGACGGCGACGACGCTGGAGCTCGATGGCGAGCCCATCGCCGCATTGATCCACGACGAGGCGCTCGGTCACGAGCCTGAGCTGGTCGAGGCGGTCGTGTCGGCGGCACGTCTGGCCGTGACGAATGAGAGGCTGCAGGCACAGGTCCGAGCGCAGCTCGAGATGGTTCGGTCCTCACGCGATCGTGTCGTCGAGGCGACCGATGACGAGCGCCGCAGGATCGAGCGCGATCTGCATGACGGCGCCCAACAACGGCTCGTCTGGCTCTCGCTCTTGCTGGGCATGGCCGACGAAGAGGTCGCCACCGGGGACGGCGTCGAAGGGCGGCGGTTGCTCGACGAGGCCAGGGCCGAGGCTGAGGGCGCGCTTGCCGAGCTCAGATCGCTGGCACGAGGCATCCATCCCGCCATCCTCACCAACTCCGGGCTCGGCCCGGCCGTGCGTTCTCTCGTGAACCATTCGCAGATCCCGGTGACGGTGGAAACACTCACCGATCGCCGGTTCCCGCCGAACATCGAGGCCACCGCCTATTTCATGGTCGCTGAGGCTCTCACGAACGCGGCGAAGCATGCGCATGGGTCGAAGGCGAAGGTTTCGATCGCGATGCACGACGACCACCTGATCGTCGACGTGTCGGACGACGGCGTCGGGGACGCCGACCTCGGTGGCTCGGGGTTGCGCGGCCTCACCGACAGGATCGCGGCGGCCGGCGGATCGATCGCGATCGAAAGCCCCCCGCGCGGCGGCACCCATCTCCACCTGGAGCTCCCGTGCGGGTAGCGCTCGCCGACGATGCCGTGCTGTTCCGTGAAGGACTCGCCCGGGTCTTCATGGAACGCGGCTTCGATGTCGTCGCTCAGGTCGGGACCGGTGACGAGCTGCTCGAAGCGGTCGAGGCGCTCGAGCCGGACGTGGTCATCGTCGACATCCGGATGCCGCCCACGCACACACATGAAGGACTGGTCGCCGCGATGAGGATCCGCGAGTCGCATCCGGAGATCGGTGTGCTCGTGCTCTCGCAGTACATCGAGACCCACTACGCGATGCAGCTGCTGGCCGATCGTCCCGAAGGCGCCGGCTACCTGCTCAAGGATTGCGTCTCACGTCTCGCGGATCTCACCGATGCCGTGGTCCGGGTCGCGGCCGGAGGCTCGGTCATCGATCCAGCCGTTGTCGCCGAGCTCCTCGGGCGTCGACGGACGCACGATCCGCTTGAGCAGCTCACAGAGCGGGAGCGAGACATCCTCGCGCTGTTGGCAGAGGGTCGCTCGAACCAAGCGATCGGGGAGCGACTGTTCGTGAGCCCCAAGACGGTCGAGACACACGTCGGCAGGATCTTCTCCAAGCTCGCGTTGCCGCCTAATCAGGGCGACAACCGGCGGGTGTTGGCGGTGCTGACATTCCTCGAGGCGAGTGGATGAAGCTCGGCCCGCGGACCGGCGCCGGACCGGGCCGCGGAGCGCGCTGGCCGGCGGCTAGCCCCAGCGTTGTCCGAGGAACGCCGCCAGCAGTGCGATCGCGCCCTGCTTGTCGAGCGGCTCGTTGCCGTTGCCGCACTTCGGGCTCTGCACGCAGCTCGGGCATCCGTGCGCGCAAGGGCACTGTCGGATCGCCTCGAGCGTCGCGCGCAACCAACGGTCGCTGGTGGCCGCTCCGCGCTCGGTGATGCCTGCCCCACCTGGGTAGGCGTCGTAGATGAAGATCGTCGTGAGGCCCGTGTCGGGGTGCATCGGGGTCGACACGCCGCCGATGTCCCATCGATCGCACGTCGCGACGAGCGGAAGCAGGCCGATCGCCGCGTGCTCGGCCGCGTGGATCGCGCCGGGCACGTCGCGCGGGCCCACGCCTGCGCGATCGAGCACAGCCGCCGGGATCGTCCACCATACGGCCCGCGTCTCGAGCTCGACCGGCGGCAACGGCAACGGCATCTCTTCGAGCGTCTCGTTCGTGAAGACCGACTTCCGCACGTAGCTCACGACCTGGTTCGTCACGCGAACCGACCCGAACGACTGCTCGACATCGCCGATGTGCGAGCGCTCGAGGATCTCGTCGACGGCGATGTCGGTCACGTCGCGGGCCTGCGTGTAGAAGTCCGGATCGGCCGGTTGCACGGTCGCCACGCGAGCCACGAGGTTGAGCTCTTGTACGAGGTACTGCTCCCCCAGATGTAGATAGACCGCGCCCGGGTGCAGGGTCGCGTAGGCGCGGTGCTCGTCGGCGGTGCCGAGCAGCTCACCGGTGCCGTCGATCACGATCGAGTAGACGTGGCCACCGCCGGCTCGAACGTCGACGGCTCTGTGGGGGGCGTCCTTGCCACGGTCGTGCCACGCATCGCGGCGACGCACCAGCTCGCCGCGCTCGGTCATCGCCTCGACCGAGACACGGACCTCATCGACATCGCCGAAGAAGGCGAGCTCGTGGTCGCGGAGCGGCACTTCGCGTGCGGCACAGCGCAGATGGGGCTCACGGATGTACGGGTTCGCGGGGTCGATCACCGCGGCCTCGGGAGGCTTGTCGAACAGATCTTGCGGGTGGTGCACGAGGTATTGGTCGAGCGGGTCGTCCTGGGCCACGAGCACGGCGAGCGCGTCGGTGTCGCGCCGGCCCGCGCGCCCCGCCTGTTGCCACATCGCCGCGCGGGTGCCCGGGTAGCCCGTGAGCACTGCGGCGTCGAGCGAGCCGATGTCGATGCCGAGCTCGAGCGCGCTCGTCGATGCGACCGCGATCAGCTCACCGTTGGCCAGGGCTCGCTCGATGCGCCGCCGGTCCTCGGCCAGGTAGCCGGCGCGGTAGCTCGTGATCTTCGCTCGGAGCTGTGCGTCGCCGACCTCGCGGCGCGCCCACTCGGCGAGCAGCTCCGCGGCGCGCCGCGAACGGGTGAATCCGATCGTGCGCGTGCCCTGGCTCGCGAGTTTGCCGACCAGCCACGCCGACTCGGCCAAGGCGCTGCGGCGAGCGCCGGTCTCCTCGTCGACGAGCGGTGGGTTCCACAACGCGAACAGCTTCTCGCCGCTCGGTGAGGCGTCATCGGTGATCTCCATGACGTCGTCGAGCCCCGTGAGCTTGGTCGCGAGCTCGCCGGGGTTGCCGACGGTCGCGCTCGCGAGGCACCATCTCGGCGAACCGCCGTAGTGCGCGACGAGGCGGCGCAGCCGGCGGAGCACCATCGCGACATGCGAGCCGAACACCCCGCGGCACACGTGCGCCTCGTCGACAACGATGAGCGACAGCCGCAAGACGAAATCGGCCCACCGCGCGTGATCGGCGAGCAGCGAGAGGTGCAGCATGTCGGGGTTCGTCATCACGAGGTTCGCGTTCTTGCGGATGAGGGGCCGTTCGGCCCGCGGTGTGTCGCCGTCGTAGACAGCGGCCTTGACCTGCGGAAGCTTCAGCGCTCGTATCGACCGCAGCTGATCGCGCGCGAGCGCCTTCGTGGGGAACAGGTACAGCGCCGTCGCCTTGGGCGTCGTGATGGCGGCCTCGGCGAAGGCGGCGTTGTACACGAGCGTCTTGCCGCTCGCGGTGCCCGTGGCGAGCACGACGTCGCGGCCCGACCGCAGGGCCGCGAGCCCGTCGGACTGATGCGGGTACAACCCCCGGACCCCGGTCAGACCGAGCCGGGCGACGAGCAGCTCGGGCAGGTCGTCGGGGAACGGCTCGACCACGGGCCTTCGCGCCGGCAACGTCCGCACGTGGATGAGCGAGTCGGCGGTGTCGGGATCGGTCTCGAGCTGACGCAGGAACTCGCGGGGGTTCACGAGAACCTCAGGCTACCGGCGGCTGGGCGACGCGCAGCCTGCCGCGCTACTCCGCGAGCTCGTCGTAGGGAGCTCGGAACGCGTCGTGGGCCATCTTGCGCACGTCGAGCTTGCCGCTCACGAGCACCCACACCGCGAGCAGCAGGTACACGATGCCGACTCCGATGCGCTCGATGGCGTGCCATCGCTCGGGGACGATGCCGCCGAGGATGAACTGCGCCCAGAACAGGGAGAACATGAAGATCGCCTCACGCAGCGACATCGTGAGGCTCGAGATCACCGCCACCGCGAAGACCGACTGCGCGGCCGTGAGGAACAGCTCTTCGCGCTGCACGGAGTCGAGCGGCAGCCCGTTGAACCCACCGGCCGCGATCGCGAACACGATCGGCAGGGTGCCCACCAGCAACGTCCACTGGTTCACCTTCGAAGAGACGAGCGTGCCGAGCCCGGCGTTGGTATTGAGTCGCCAGGCGTAGAGGCCCGCCACGAGTAACTCGGGTGCTTCCGATGCCAGCGGGGCGACCCACTGCACCAGCAGGAACTCGCTGACGTTGAGCGCCTCACCGGAAGCCACCAGGGCCTCGGCGAACCGCTCGGCGAAGAACAGGATCACCGCTGCGGCGAAGACCGTGGTCCCGATCACCAGCGTCCGCCGAGGAACCTTGTTGAAGGTGCCGAGATATCTTGCGGGGCCGACGAGGTGCGGTTCCTCGGCGGGCGCGCGAGCCACCCGGAACGAGTACGCCGCGAAGATCCCGACAAGGATCGCTGCGTCGATCAGGGTCACGGACTCCTTGAGGGGCAGCGTGAGCGAGTAGATCGTCGCCACGGCCAGGTACCCGATCTCGATCGAATGCTCACGGTCGAGGCGCACGCCTTCCCATCGTCCATCGGTATCCATGACGAGGAGTCCACGCTTCTTCAGCCGGAAGTAGGCGATGAAGATCACCATCGTCCAGCCGACGCCGATCAGCAGCCTGTTCGCACCGGTCATGTTCGCGAGCGCCAAGCTGCATGGCGACTCGGTGCCTCCGTCGATCGGCAGGCATGCGGCGCCGGTCTGCGCGAACGACTGACCGCCTTTCCTGGCGAAGACGAAGTCGACGGCGTACTCAGGCAGCACCGCGATCAGCGCCAGCAGCGCGATCGCGAGCCCGGCCGAGATGTCGAGCTGGGCCACCTCGGCGGCCCACGAGAGCATGAAGGCGGCGCCGACGATCGCGAGGCCGAACAGCAGCGCCTCGAGCGGATGGGCGATGTCGGGGTGCGTGAACCGCACCACGAAGGCTGGCACCGTGAGCGCCAGCGCCATCGCGATCTGCACCCTGGCGCGTGCCGGGTGGACGTCGGACAGGTCGTCGCGGAGCGTCGTCATGCGTTGCCGAGCAGCCTACCCGTGGCGGCCGAGAGTCACTCGTTCGCCGTGGGGCTCGGCGGCACGTTCTTCTTGAACAGCAGGGCGTCCTTCTTGGCGTCGGCCACGATCGCGCGCGAGCGAGCCATGTCGAGCGTCACCACCGAGAGGCCTCCGACCAGGCCGGCGCTGCCGGGCAGCACCACGTTCTGGACCCTCGTCGTGGGCACCTTCGTCGCCGTGAATGCGAGGGCCATGATCTCTGACAGCGGCATCTCCGTGTCGATGTTACGCATGCCCGCGCCGAGCCACGTGAACAACCTCGCCTGATCGACTCGGAACTGCGTCTTGAACTGCGCGAGCGCGGCGAGGAACAACCTTCCGCCGTTCTCCTGGCGGCCGAAGTCGCCCTCCTCCAGGCTGTGCCGGTCGCGGGAGAACGCGAGCGCCTCGGGGCCCGTGAGCTTCTGCACGCCAGGCGAGAAGTCGGTGCGCGCGAACGAGTCGATCATCGGGAACGGCACGTCGACCGTGAGGCCGCCGACCGCGTTGATCATGTCCGTGAATCCCCAGAAGGTGGTGAGCGCCCAGTAATCGATCGTCACCCCGAAGTTCTGCTCCATGGTCTGCACCAGCAGATCGGGACCGCCGTAGACCATCGACGAGTTGATCTTGCCGGTGCCCCTCCCGGGGATCGGCAGGTAGGAGTCGCGCGGCACCCCAACGAGCACCGCTCGCTTGCTCTGCGGGTTGAGGAAGATCAGGTGCAGCGAATCTCCGAGCGATCGCAGCACGTTCTCGCCCGGGCGCGCGCCCGAGCCGATCGCGAGGATCACCACCGGCTTCGAGCCCGTGAGCGACGGCGTGTAGCCGGCATGCGCCTTCCCGACCACCACGCCGGCCGACTGGGCGTGGGCGGTCACGGCGCCGTCCAGCGAACCGAGGGCGGAGCCGAGCACCCACGCCGCGATCGCGATCACGATCACGAGGAACGTCGCTCGGCGCCTCACGAGCCTTCCGCCTCGGACGGCTCGGCGCTCGCACCGGGGCTCTCGGACGACCCCGGCGACGACGATGCGCCCGGCCTCGCCTCGCGCTCCTCGTCGCGTCGTTGCACCGAGAAAGACACCACGAGCCACTCCCCGTCGATCTTCTCGAAGATGAACTGTCCCTTGCTCACGAGCAGGATCTCGCCGGCCGGCCCGGTGCCTCTGGCGACGAAGCGAGCGCTCCCCTCGATCGACCGAGGGAGACCCTCAGGGTCGAACAGCACCTGCACCTTGAGCGTGCTCGGCATCGGCCGGATCTTCTCGAACGCAGCGCCGGCATCGGGACCTGCAGTCAGCACATCGAGCTGCTTCTCGGCGGCATCGCGAGCGCCGCCGGCGAAGAACTCGAGCACGTCGTCGTAGCTGCCCTCCATCCAGTTCGCGGGGTCGAGGAACGCGGCCGTGTACAGATCGTCGAGCCGTTGCACCGCAGCCTCGGCAGGAGCCTTGGCGTCGGCCACGGCCTGCTCGTGGTCCGGCTTCGTCGCGGTCTCGACCGGCTTCGGCTTGACCGCATCGAAGGCGAATGCCGGTGTTTCGGGTGTGTCGTTGCCAACGAGGCCGCCCAGAGGCCCGTCGTCGCTCGACAGCGAGAAGACAACCACCGCGACGAGCACGGCCACCACGAGGGCGCCCACGATCATGAGGGGTTTCGTACGGGAAGGGGTGTCTGCATGCCGGCCGTCTGCCAAGACGCGGGAAGGCTACCGGTGGGAGGGCGCCGCGCCAACGCCGCCGTGTGGCGGTTCCATGACGGGTACGATGAACCCCGTTCCACGTGGTGTGCCGGGAAGACTGGTCGGCGGAAGGGGAGCGCCATGTCCGAACCGGTCGAGCCCGAGGCGCACATCGATGCGCCAGACGGCGAGTCCGTCGACGGGGTTCGGCCCTCGTGGTCGCGATCGGATCGCCCGGTTCCGAGACGCGTCGTGCAGCCGCTCCAAGAGTTCTTGCAGACCTCGACCGCGAGCGCTTCCCTGTTGTTCATCGCTGTCATCGCCGCCCTCGCATGGGTGAACTCACCGTGGAAGGAGAGCTACGAGACGCTGTTCCACGCCAGGTTCAGCGTGCTGCTCGGTTCATCGATCGGCCTCGCAGGGGACGTGCACTTCCTGGTGAACGAAGGGCTGATGGCAGTGTTCTTCCTGGTCGTCGGCCTCGAGATCAAGCGGGAGGTCGTTTCGGGCGAGCTGCGGCAGCTCCGAGCAGCCACCCTGCCGATCCTGGCTGCCATCGGCGGCATGGCGGCGCCGGCCTTGATCTACCTGGCGATCGCGGGAGGGGGCGACACCGTGCGCGGTTGGGGCATCCCCATGGCCACCGACATCGCGTTCGCTCTCGGGGTGCTCGCGCTCGCGGCCGGACATGCGTCCCCGAGCCTGAGACCGTTGCTGCTGGCGGTCGCGATCGTCGATGACCTCGTCGCGATCCTGGTGATCGCGATCTTCTATACCGGCGGGGTCGATGTCCCCTCGCTGCTCGCGGCGTTCGCCGTCACCGGCCTCATCGCACTGGCCAATGCCGTGCACGTCCGGTCTATGTTGGTCTACGGGCTCCTGGGCGTGCTGCTGTGGTACGCGACCTATCGAGCCGGGATCCACCCGACGATCGCGGGGGCCGCGCTCGGTCTGTTGACCCCCGCGGCGCCGTTCCAGCCGCCGTCGGTCGTGAGCGAGGAAGCTCGCCGGACCGCTGACCAGACCAGCGACGAGCCACAGCCGGTCGACGACGATGCCCTCCGGTGGCAGCGGCTCGCCTGGCTTTCGCGCGAGGCGATCTCCCCGCTCGCCCGAGCCGAACACGCGTTGCTTCCGTGGACCAGCTTCGCGATCCTGCCGATCTTCGCCCTCGCCAACGCCGGCATCGAGCTCTCGCTCGATGGGTTCCGCGATGCGCTCTCGGCTCCCGTGGCCATCGGCGTCTTCGTCGGGCTGGTGCTGGGCAAGCCACTCGGCGTGCTCGCGGGTTCCTTGGTAGCGGTGCGCTCCGGGCTCGGTCGTCTCTCGAGCGACGTCGGGTGGGGCGACCTGACCGGCATGGGCATGACCGCCGGCATCGGGTTCACCGTGGCCCTGTTCATCGCGGAGCTGGCGTTCCCGGCGGGTGCCCGCCTCGATGAAGCCAAGATGGCGATCCTCGCAGCCTCGTCGGTCGCAGGTCTCGCCGGCTACTTGACGCTTCGATGGGCGCCCTCACCGGGCGTCCCCCAACCTTCGGACGCCTGACGCACGGCCCCCGGCGCTCAGTGAGCCTGGAACCGGCCCGTCTCGAGCCACGCTCGGTACATCTCGATGCCGACCGCCGTGGAATGCAGGAGCGGCTCGGGTGGGTCGTCGAGGTCGACCCACGCGATCTCACCCATCTCCTCCCCGTCGCCCGCCGGCTCTCCACGCTAGCGTCGCAGCGCGAACCAGATGCCGAAGTAGTGGGTGACGTCGCCGTTGGGATACGTGATGAGATGGTTGTCCTCCCGTGAGATGCACCCGTAGCCCTCGAGATCGGCCAGGTCGGCCTCGAGACCGACTTCCTCGTGAAGCTCGGCGATCGCGGTCTCGGCGAAGCTCCACCCATGCTCAGCGCCGCCGCCCGGGATCGCCCACATGTCGTTGTCGAGCCGGCGGCCCATGAGCGCCCGGCCATCTTCGCGGACGACCATCACGCTGGCGCCTGGCCACAGGATCGGGTCGGTCCCGACCTTCTCCCGGACTCGCCACAACGCGCTTCCCTCGAAACCCATCGGGAGATGCTTGCACAGGCTCTCATGGGGCGTTCGAACTCGTGACGGATGATCGGGCGGAACGAGGGTCCCGCAAGCTGGTGTCTTGGGGCCGGTTCTCGCAGGTCAGCGGGGGGACGGTTCCCTATACTGCACCGGTTCGCCCGGCCCGACGGCCTGGCTGAGAAGACTCTACCGACGCTCAACACGATCACACAGGAGGTTGCATGCTCCGCGTCCTTGCCCAGGAAGGCGGCCCGCTCGAGGTCACCTTCGGGTCGTTCGAGAACACATGGTTGTGGATCGTGCTCGCCGTCTCGCTCGTCGCGCTCGCGTTCGCCTGGTACCTGCGGGCGAAGGTGCTCGCGGAACCTGAGGGCACCCCGAAGATGCGCGAGATCGCGACCGCGATCCAGGAAGGCGCGAAGGCGTACCTGAGCCGGCAGTTCAGCACGCTCGGCGTCTTCCTCGGCATCTTGACGGTGGCGCTGTTCTTCGTGTTGCCGGTCGCCGAGGGAGTGACGACGACGTTCGTCGGCATGTCGGCTGAGCTCTCGGTGCGCATCGGTCGCTCGATCGCATTCCTGCTCGGGGCGGGAGCTTCGATGCTCACGGGGTACGCGGGCATGTGGCTCGCCGTGCGGGCCAACGTGCGCACCGCCAACGCAGCGAAGGAGTCGGGTCTGCGCAAGGCGCTCACGATCGCGTTCCGCGCCGGCGGCGTCGCCGGCATGTTCACGGTCGGGCTCGGCCTGTTCGGAGCCACCCTGATCCTGATCATCTTCAAGGGCGACGCCACGAGCGTGCTGGTCGGCTTCGGTTTCGGTGGCGCGTTGCTCGCGATGTTCATGCGGGTGGGCGGCGGCATCTTCACGAAGGCCGCCGACGTGGGTGCCGACCTAGTGGGCAAGATCGAACAAGGCATCCCTGAGGACGACCCGCGCAACGCAGCCACCATCGCCGACAACGTCGGTGACAACGTCGGGGACTGCGCTGGCATGGCCGCCGACCTGTTCGAGAGCTACGAGGTGACGCTCGTCGCCGCCTTGATCCTGGGCGCGGCCGCGTTCGCCGACAGCGAGATCGGGGCGATCGCGGGCGTGATGTTCCCGCTGTTCGTGCGAGCGGTCGGCGTGATCACGTCGATCATCGGCATCATGGCCGTGACGCCTCGCTCCGAGACCGAGCACGGCATGAAGGCGATCAACCGCGGGTTCTTCTTGTCAGCGGTGATCTCGGCGATCCTCGTGCTCGGTATCTCTGTCCTCTACATGGAGAGCTGGCGCCCCGGCATCGCCGTGGCGATCGGACTCGTGCTCGCCTCGGTGATCCAGATCATCACGCAGTACTTCACCGACACGAAGTTCAAGCCGGTGAAGGAGGTCGCCGACTCCACCGTGACCGGCCCGGCCACGACGGTGCTCTCCGGTTTCTCCGTCGGCCTCGAGTCGGCTGTGTGGGCGACCCTCGTGATCGCGGGCGCGATCATGGCCGCGTTCCTGCTCGCCGACCCCAACTCCACGAACCTGTTCGCAGAGCGCCTCTACTTCATCGCCCTCACCGGTATGGGCATGTTGACGACGGTCGGCGTGGTCGTCTCGATGGACACCTACGGTCCGATCAGCGACAACGCGCAGGGCATCGCGGAGATGTCCGGCGAGTTCGAGGGGCGCCCGGCCGAGATCCTCGGTGGGCTCGACGCCGTGGGTAACTCCACCAAGGCGATCACTAAGGGCATGGCGATCGCGACGGCCGTGATCGCGGCGACGTCGCTGTTCGGCTCCTTCGAGGAAGCCCTCAAGGACGCCGGCTTCGCGTTCGAGGGCATCCGCATCGACCGGCCCGACGTGCTCGTCGGGCTGCTGGCCGGCGGCACGATCGCGTTCCTGTTCAGCTCGCTCGCGATCCGCGCCGTGGGGCGCGCCGCCGCCCAGGTCGTGGTCGAGGTGCGCAACCAGTTTCGCGACAACCCGGGCATCATGGACTACTCGGTGAAGCCCGACTACGCGCGCGTCGTCGACATCTGCACCAGGACCTCGCTTCGCGAGCTGCTGACGCCCGGCCTGCTGGCGGTGCTCTCGCCGGTGATCGCCGGCTTCCTGCTGAAGGAAGAAGCGCTCGGCGGGTTCCTCGCCGGCGCCATCGTGACCGGTCTGCTCATGGCCGTGATGTTCTCGAACTCCGGCGGTGCATGGGACAACGCGAAGAAGTACATCGAGGAAGGCAACTTCGGAGGCAAGGGTTCCGACGCGCACAAGGCTGCGGTGATCGGCGACACGGTCGGCGATCCGTTCAAGGACACGGCCGGACCTGCCCTGAATCCGCTGATCAAGGTCATGAACCTCGTGGCGCTGCTGATCGCGCCGCTCGTCGTGCAGTACGCCGACGAGACGGCGATCCGCATCACCATCGGGCTGGTGGCGACCGTGATCCTCGGCGCCGCGATCTACGTCTCGAAGTCTCGCAAGTCCGAGCTCGACGCCGACGCCGAGTACGCCGACAAGTCCGCCGCCACCACCGTCTGAGGTCTGCGAAGGGCGGCGCACTAACGACATGGGCGCCCTCCGTCGCTGGCTCGACAGGCTCACCGAGAGCGACGAGTCACGCCTCGCGGCCGAGATCGAGGACTGGGCGGACTCGGTCGTCGGCTGCGTGCGGCTCGGGAACGCGCCCATGCGACGGCCCGTGAAGATCGCGGGAGTCATCCGGCGCATCACCGTGCTGCCGATGAGCGGACACGAGTCCCTCGAGGCGCTTGTCAGCGACGGCACCGGCGAAGCCGTCGTGGTGTTCATGGGACGCCGGGGTATCGGAGGGTTCTCGCTCGGCACCAAAGTCGTGGTCGAAGGCGTGCTGGGCGAACAGCGCGGCGGCGGACCGCCTCGCATGATCAACCCTCGCCTCGAGTTCAGCGCCTGATCGGGGCCCCCGTCTCGGGAACCTCTGGTGACCGCAGGTGGAACGGCACGCTCGTCACGACCACGTGCGGCTCGAACAGCAAGAGACGCTTGAAATACAGCGCGGTCTGTCCGTGGAGCAGGCTCTGCCACCACCGCAGAGGCACGAGCTCGGGCAATACGACGGTGACGATCGTGTCGCCCCGGTCCGTGAGCTTGTGGATCTCCTTGAGCAACGGAGTGCCGAGGTCGCGGAAGGGCGCTTCCACCATCACGAGTGGCACGTCGAAGCCACGCTCGATCCACGCATCCGCGACACCGCGGATCTCTGCATTGTCGGTCACGAGGAACAGCGCTTCGACGCCAACCGCATGCAACGATTTGGCGTACGCGATCGCCCGGGCGGTCGGATAGCTCACATTGGAGATCGGCACGATGACGACGCTCCGCTCCGGTTCCAGTGGCCTCCCTGACGTGGAGACCTGTTCCCGGGGCAGCAGGGGCACATCGGTCACCACGACCCCAGGCTCGAAGAGCATCGTCGTCTTCAGCAAGAAGAGCCGACGGTTGTGCACGATCTGTTGAACGAGCGATCGGTCGCTCGCGTTCTCCGGCACGATGAGGGTCAGGAACCCATCGGCAGGTCGTGCCCGTCCTCGGACGAAGGACCTGAAGGCCCGCACCAGGTGTCGATCGGCGTCGTGCAGTGGGCGAAGCTCCCCGAGCCTCGGGGCCATCATCGACCACTCCGCGGCAGCGAGCCTGAAGTCGGACGCTGCCCCGATGTGGAGGGCGATAACCGACTCGGGACGGATCGCTCGCAGGTAGGCGATGCCGTCGCGCGTCGCCGGTCCGAGATCGGGCACCATGAAGACGAACTCGCTGTTGGGGGCGGGCGCGTCGGCCGGTGCCACCATGTCGAGGGCCATGGCGACGGCCCGATAGTGATGGGCGACGAGAAGGAACTGAGCGACCACGATCGGCAGGGCCACGATGACCATCCACGCTCCCAGGGAGAAGCGCGTGGCCACGACGATCGCGAATACCACGCCGGTCGTCGTCGCGCCGATCACGTTGATCGCCGCCTTGACTTGCCAGCCCGCGATGCGTCGATGCCACCATCGGCGGACCATGCCGGCTTGCGAGAGGGTCAGGGCGATGAACACACCCACCACGTAGAGCTGGATCAGGCGCGAGAGGTCAGCGTCGAAGGCCCAGACGAGGAGGATGGCAAGCCCGGCCAGGACCACGATGCCGTTGGAGAAGACGAGCCGGTCCCCTCGGTTGCGGAACTGCGAGGGCATGAACCCATCGTGTGCGAGGATCGAGGCGAGCCTCGGGAAGTCCTGGTAGGCCGTGTTGGCGGCGAGGATCAGGATCAGAGCGGTGAACACCTGTAGCACCAGGAACAGGGGGCCGTCGCCGAACACCGTCTCGCCGATCTGCGCGAGCACCGACGTGGAGGCGGCGATGTGCTCGTTCGTGCGCACTTCCAGGGCGGAGGCGAGGACGGAGATCCCGAGGAACATCGGGATGCTCATCAGGCCCATCAGCAAGAGGGTCGAAGCGGCGTTCTTCGATTGCGGCCGACGGAAGGCCTGCACGCCATCGGCGATCGCTTCGACACCGGTGAGCGCGGTCGCACCCGATGAGAAGGCGCGGAGCACGAGCAGCGCCGAGAGCCCAGAAACGGCCTCCAGAGGCAGGTCCGAGGTGGCGGCGCGCGGGCAGCCGCCACTGGCGCAGAGCCACGCTCCCCACACCAGCGTGGCGCCGACCACGACGACGAAGCCGTAGGTCGGTATCGCGAAAAGCCTGCCTGCCTCCTTGGCACCCCGCAGGTTCGCGAGGGTGATCATGCCGATGAACGCGATCGCCATCGGCATCTTGAAGGAAGCAAGCGATGGCACCGCGGATGTCACTGCGATCGCACCAGCCGTCACGCTCACAGCGACCGTCAATACGTACGAGATCTGGATGGCCGCCCCAGCCGTCAGACCGGGGATCAGGCCGAGGTTCTGCCGGGCGACGATGTAGGAGCCGCCTCCTTGCGGGTACTCACGAACTGTTTGGCGATACGACGCGATGACAACAACGAGCAGGGCTCCGACCCCGACCGACAGCGGAGTCAAGAGAGCTTGCCCCGAGGCGCCTGCCAACAAGAGCACGAGCAGCATCTCCTCGGTCGCGTAGGCCACGGACGAAAGCTGGTCCGACGCGAAGACCGGCAGGGCGAGGATCCTCGGGAGGAGCTGGTGCTCGGCCTTGTGCGAAGCGAGGGCGCGGCCGAGCAGCAGACGCTTCGTCCAACCGCCCAAGTCGCGTTCAAGGGCCGTCTCACGGGCGGGGCTCTGACTCACGGGAGCATCCTATGCCGGAGGGGTACCCTCAGCGAGATGACGTCGACCCGTCGCATTCCCGAGCATCCCGAACGGCCTGACCGACACGAAGCCGGCGTCAAGCCCTCGATCAGGCGCAGTCGCCGCAGGATCACACCGGAAGCGAAAGCGGCCTACGTGCTCGCGGTCGTCGTGACCTCGTTGATCGTGGTGAGGGCCGATGCGATCCGGGATGCCGTCGATCCTGTGGCGACGGGGTTCGGATTCCTCGTGCTGGTCGTTGCATGCGTTTCGCTCGGGGGGATCGGGCCCGGTATCGCTGCATCCTTGCTCGGGTTCGGTGTGTTCAATTTCTATTTCCTGCCGCCTTTCGAGACCTTGGCAGTCGCGAAGGCACACGACCTCATCGTCTTATTCGTCTTCCTCGGCCTCTCGGTGCTGATCTCCGTGCTGATCGCGCGGGCCGATGCGCGGACGCGTGCTGCCGAAGGCCGAGCCGAGGAGCTCCGGCGGCAACAGGAGCTCAGCCGCATCCTGGTCGAATCCGACCCCGGGCCACGTCCCTACGACGGCATACTGCGGGTCGTGGTCGCCACGTTCGACTTCCTGGATGGGGCCTTGTATGTGCAGGGTCCCGCCGATCAAGGCCTAGTTGAGCAGGCGACCGCCGGGGGGGAGCCGCGAGCCGTGCCGCCGAGCGGCGGCAGCGGTGTCGAGAGACTTCCCCTCAATGTGGGTCGGCGCAACCTCGGACTGCTCGTGATGCGCGGGATCCGCGAACCGCTGACACCGTCGGAGCGGCGCATCCTGGAGGCCTTCGGCAACCAGCTCGCCCTCTTGCTCGAACGCGATCGCGCCGTGCGTGCCGCAGCGGAGTCGAACGTTCGCCGGCGGCTACTCGACGGCTGAGGCACCGTCGATCGAGTCGCGCGGCACGCCGCCGGGCATGCCCGCACCCACCACGGCGTCACGCAGGGCCTCCTCGACCGGCCCGCTCGCGAGCGCCACGATCTCGTCGCCGGCCGCGAGCACGGTCTCTGGCTGTGGGAGCACCACGTGCCCATCCCGAAGGACGGCCACGATGACCGAGTCACCGGGAAGCCGAAGCTCGTAGATCGCCCGCCCGACCGATGTCGAGCCTTCGGGCAAGGTCATCTCCACGATGGAGACGCGTCCTCCCTCGAGGCGGATCAGGCGCACGAGGTCGCCTACCGTGACGGCTTCCTCGACCATGGCGGTCAGGATGTGGGGCGGCGACACCTCGGCGTCGACGCCCCATTGCTCGGTGAACAGCCACTCGTTCTTGGGGTGGTTCACGCGCGCCAGCACCCGCGGCACGGCGAACTCCGTCTTGGCGAGCAGCGACGTCACGAGATTGTCCTCATCGTCGCCGGTCGCCGCGACGAGCACGTCGGCCCCTGCGGTGTTCGCGCCCTCGAGCACCGACGGCTCGCACGCGTCGCCGAACGCCACGTTCACCCCGGGCGCCAATGCGCGGAGCTTCTCGACCAGCGCGCGGTCTTGCTCGATCAGCGTGACCTCGTGGCCCCGTTGGGTGAGGTCGACCGCCAGATGGCGCCCGACGGCTCCGCCGCCCGTGACCACGACCCTCATGCGCCGTGCTCCCCCGCCGGCTCGAAGACGTCGTCGACCGTATCCATGCCGTCTTTGGTGAGCATCACGACGAGGTAGTCCCCGGCCTGCACGGTGGTCTTTTCGGTCGGCAGGAACCCGCCGCCTCCTCGGGATATCCCGGCGATCAAGATCTTGCCGGGCACGTTGAACGCCGTGGCCGGCTTGCCGACCATGTGCGCAGCGACCGGCATGCGCATGCGGAGCAACTCGCCGCCGCCCAGGGTCTCGCGGATCTCCTGCCGATCGTGGAGCAGCATAAGCTGGATCTGCTTCACGCCCCACCTGGTGGTGGCCACCGTGGGGATGTTGAGCCGTTCGTAGATGTCGGCACGGCGAGGGTCGTAGATGCGAGCCACGACTTTGGGGACGTGGTAGTTCTCGAGCGCCACTCGCGCTGACACGATGTTCGAGTTGTCGCCGCTCGAGACGGCCACGAAGGCGTCGGCGTCCTTGATGCCTGCTTCCTGGAGCACGTCGCGGTCGAACCCGAGCCCGACCACGGTCTTCGCGCCCTCACCCGGTGGGTAGCGGAAGAACGCCTCCGGGTTCTTGTCGATCACCGACACGTCGTGCCCGTCGGCAACAAGCTCGTTCGAAAGCTCGGAACCGACACGGCCGCAGCCCATGATGATCACTCGCATCGCGGGGCATCCTAGACGGACTCGGTTGCCCACGACACGGTGATGGTGCTGTATCGAGGGGAAAACGAGACGGACCCAAGACGGACCCTGGAAAGGACGGGGCCCGGAGGGCGGGCGGGCTGGAGGGCGCCGTCCGGCCTCCGGGCTTGGTTCGGAGGATGTTGCAACCTCTGATGGAAGTGTCGTCCCTGCACCGTGAGGGGTGCGTGAAGGATCGTGGCCTGGGCGTGAAGATCACGTGAAGACGGATCCGTGCCGATAGGCATGACACGATGGATCACTCGATGAGCCTGGCGGACACCGAGAAGGCGGGGCAGCGTTTCCATGGGGTGAGCGGCCGCGGGGTCGTGATCACCCTGATCGCCCCTGCAGCCGCCGGCGCGGCATCGATGTCGCTCGGCCGCAGCGGGCCGGCGGCCGCCATCGCGTTGTTCCTGCTCGCGATCGTGATCGCAGCGGTCGTGGGAGGGCTCTGGTCCGGTCTGGCCGCGGCCATCATCTCGTCGTTCGCGCTGCCTTTCCTGTACCGCGAACCACGGTTCCGGCTGCAGTTCGACGGCACCGAAGAGCTGCTCACTCCAGTCGTGTTCCTGACCGTGGCGTTGGTGGTGGGCATCTTGGTGGGCGGTGCGGCAGAGGAGCGAGCCCGGGCGTCGAGGCGCGAGCGGGAGGCTCGGCTGCTGCGCCACCTTTCCTCGGCGTTCGTGTCGGGTGAGGTGCCCGACCGGGTGCTCGACGACTTCGTTCGCGTGCTGCTGGAGCCCTTCGGTCTCGCGTCGGCGGAGGTCCGTGTCGAGCTCGACGGCACACAGCTCCTTGCCCGAGCCGAACAGGCCGGCGCGACGCCGGGCGGCCCCGATACGGTCGTGCCGCTCGTCGTCGGGCCGGTCTCGTTCGGCACGCTTCGGGTCGAACGTCCTGCGGACCGCCGGTCGCTGGGTCCGCACGATCAGCTGTTGCTGGAGGCGCTCTCGAAGCAGGCCGCAGCCGCGCTCGACCGGGCCCGGCTCGACGCGCGCGCGCGAGTCGCGCAGCTCGACGCCGAGACGAACCAGCTTCGCGCGGCCATGTTCAGCTCGGTGACGCACGACTTCCGCACGCCTCTCGCCTCGATCAAGGCAGGCGTCACGAGTTTGCTCGATCGGAGCGTCGAGCACGATCCCGGCCAGGAGCGGGAGCTGCTCACGACGATCCTCGAGGAGACCGACCGGCTGAACCGGCTCGTGGGCAACATCCTCGACCTCGCTCGCATCAGGGCGGGGGCGCTCACGCCCACGCGTCATGAGGCAGGGCTCGACGAGATCGCTGAGGCCGTGGTGGCCCGGCTTTCTCCCAGCCTCGATCGGGTGCGAGTGGTGCTCGACATCGCCGACGACGTGCCGTCGGTTGCGGTGGACGAGATGCAGCTCGACCAGGTCATGACGAACCTGCTCGAGAACGCGGCTCGTCATTCACCGCACAACGGTGAGATCCGGCTCTCGGTTGCCCCCACCGGTGGCCAGGTGGTCGTGCGGGTCGCCGACCGAGGTCCCGGCATCGCCGAGGAAGACCGCGAGCGCGTCTTCGAGGCGTTCTACCGCGGAGCTTCGAGTCCGGACTCCCCAGGCACGGGCCTGGGCCTCGCTATCGCGAACGCCATCGTCAAGGCGCACGGGGGCCGCATCTGGATCGACGAGACGCCTGACGGCGGCGCATGTCTCGCGTTCGAGATCCCACAGAGCGATCGACAGGCGCAGGAGGTGCAGGCATGACGGTCGTGCTGGTGGTCGACGACGAACCGCAGATCCGTCGTGCCCTGCGCACCAGCCTCGAGGCGCACGGATACGACGTGGCCACGGTCGGTACCGGCGAGGAAGGCGTGGTCGCCGCCGCCGAGCAAGCGCCCGACCTCATGCTCCTCGATCTGGGGTTGCCAGACATCGACGGCACCGAGGTGATCCGCCGGGTCCGCGCGTTCAGCGATGTGCCCGTGATCGTGCTCTCCGTGCGTGAGCTGCAGACCGACAAGGTCGCCGCCCTCGATGCCGGAGCCGACGACTACGTGACCAAGCCGTTCGGCATGGAAGAGCTGCTCGCGCGATCGCGAGCGACCATGCGGCGCACGCAGGCCGACGAATCCGCCGCACCGGTCGTGCGTTTCGAGACCCTGCAGGTGGACCTTCCCAAGCGACTCGTGACGCTCGACGGCGACCAGGTGCGCCTGACGCCGACGGAGTACGGGCTGCTCGAGGCGCTGGTCACGAACCCGGGCAAGCTGCTCACGCACCAGTGGCTCCTGAGGAAGGTCTGGGGCCCGGGCTACGGCACCGAGACGACCTATCTGCGCACGTACATCCGATCGCTGCGGAAGAAGCTGGGTGACGACGCCCAGGCGCCTGCGCTCATCGTGACCGAGCCGGGCGTGGGGTATCGCTGGATCGCGGAACCGACGACGTAGGAGGCCCCTCGGGACGTTCGTTCGTGCGAGGATTGCCGCCGTGCCTGCTGTGCCCGCCGAGACCGATGCCCCGCGCCACATCGCTGGTGGCCCGCTGAAGCGCCTGTTCCTTGGTCGTGCGATCGCCTCGGAGAAGGCTGAGCATCAGCTCCTTCCCAAGTTCCTCGCGCTGCCGGTCTTCTCCTCCGATGCGTTGTCGTCGAACGCGTACGCGACCGAGGAGATGATGCTCGTGCTCGTGGTGGCGGGCGCCGGTGCGCTGGGGCTGCGCCTGCCGATCGCGCTCGCGATCGCCGCCTTGCTCGCGATCGTCGTCACGTCGTACCGCCAGACCGTACGCGCCTATCCCACCGGCGGTGGGTCCTACATCGTCGCCCGCGAGAACCTCGGCATGGTCCCGGGGCTCGTGGCGGCGGCGGCGATCCTGACCGACTATGTGCTGACCGTGGCCGTGAGCATCACCGCCGGCACGACCGCGATCGCGTCGGTGGCGCCCGAGGCCCTCCTTCCTATCCGAGTGCCGATCGCGGTCGCGCTCGTGGGCGTCGTCACGCTTGTGAACCTTCGAGGTGTGAAGGAAGCGAGCTCGCTGTTCGCGGTGCCGACGTACGGGTTCGTGATCATGATCGTCATCACGCTCGCGACGGGCTTCGTGCGATGCCTCGGCGGATGCCCCCTGGCGGAGACATCCGATCTGTCGATCGAGGTCGAGCACACGCTTTCGCTGTTCCTGATCGCGCGAGCGTTCTCGTCGGGGGCCACGGCTCTGACCGGGGTGGAGGCGATCGCCGACGGGGTGCAGGCGTTCCGGCGACCGCAGGCGAAGAACGCGGCCACGACCCTTGCTGTCATGGGAGCCATCTCGATCGTGATGTTCCTCGGCATCACGGCGCTGTCGCAGCTCCTTCACGTGCGCATCAGCGAGGAGATCGCGCCCGAGATGCCGGTGCTCGCGCAGATCGGTGACACGGTGTTCGGCGGTGGCTTCATGTTCCTGGCCCTGCAGGCGTTCACGGCGGGGATCCTGATCCTCGCGGCCAACACGGCGTTCCAGGATTTCCCGAGGCTCGCGTCGATCCTCGCGCGCGACCGATTCATGCCGTCGCAGTTCCGCAACCGGGGCGACCGCCTGGTGTTCTCGAACGGAGTGGTGGTGCTGGCGGGATTGGCCGCCATGCTGGTGTGGCTCTTCGACGCGAACCTCACCCGGTTGATCCAGCTCTACGTGGTCGGCGTGTTCACCGCGTTCACCCTGTCGCAGGCGGGCATGGTGCGCAGGTGGATCCGAACCCGCGAAGGCAACTGGCAAAGGAGCGCCGCGATCAACGGCGTCGGTGCCGCCACTACGGGCATCGTGCTGGTCGTCGTGACGGTCACGAAGTTCGCGAAGGGCGCGTGGATCGTGATCGTGGCGATCCCGTTCATCGTGCTGTTCTTCTGGACCGTGTACCGCCACTACGAACACATGGCGCGCATCCTCAAGGCCCGGCGTCTCACCGGTCGCGACGTGGCGTCCGGCACGATGCTCCTGCTCGTGCCCGACCTCGGGCTCGCCACCCGGGACGCCGTCGCATATCTGCTGGCGGTTCGGCCGGCGTCGTTCACGGCGCTGTACGTCGGGCATCAGGAAGCCTACGCAAGCGTGGCAGCGGAGTGGTCGGTGGTGGCGCCGCGAATGGGTCCGCTCGAGCAGCTCGAGGGTGCCGATAAGCACCTCGTACGGGCAGTGCGTCGCGTCGTGCGGTCGATGCCTCGGCACGAGGGGGATCGGTTCCTCACGGTGGTGATACCGGAACTGTTGCCGCGCAACACGTTCTGGCAATTCTTGAGGCATCGCGACGTCTTCTTGCTGAAGACCGCCCTGCTGTTCGAGCCAAGGGTCGTGGTCACCGATGTGCCATTGGTGCCGGCCGAGGAGCGCCCGAGCTGGCTCGGCGATCGCCCGCTCGAGCCCGAGCGCACCGTCGTGCTCGTGCCGGTCTCGGCCGTGCACGACCCCACGGTGCGCGCCGTCATCTATGGCAAGTCGCTGCACCCGACGGCGATCGAGGCGATCTATCTCGTCACCGATCCCGACGAGGTGGAAGCCGTGGTCGACGAGTGGCACGAACGCCGCCTCGACGTGCCGCTCGTGATGGTGGAGGCGCCCTTCCGTGAGCTCGGACCGCCGCTGCTCAAGGAGATCCGCTCACATACCTCGCGCGGCGACACGGTCGTGACCGTCGTGCTGCCCGAGCTCGTGCCGAGACATTGGTGGGAGCAGCTGCTGCACAACCAGACGGCGCTGTTCTTCAAGCGAGTGTTGTTGTTCGAGCCAGGCGTCGTGGTGACGAGCGTGCCGTTCCATCTCTCTTCGCCCGAGGTCCCACTCGAGGCATCAGGGTCACCCGTGGCCGGGGACCAGCCGGACGGCGGCGGCGAAGCGCCGGCGACGTAGGCTGTCGGCCGGATGGCCAACACCGACGCTCCGATCGCGCCCACCGGCGTGCTCAAGCGCGTCGTGCTGGGCCGTGCCTTCTCGAGCGCAGGGCTCGAGCACACGCTGTTGCCGAAGATCCTGGCGCTGCCGGTCTTCGCCTCCGACGCGTTGTCGTCGGTCGCGTACGCCACCGGTGAGATCTTGATCGCGCTGACCCTGGTGACGATGCGGCCCCAGCCCTATGTGCTGCCGATCGCGGTCGCGATCGGGTCGCTGATGATCATCGTCGTCGCTTCGTACCGCCAGACCGTGAGGGCATACCCGAGCGGCGGCGGCGCCTACATCGTGAGCAGGGAGAACCTCGGCACCGTGCCCGCGCTGATCGCTGCGTCGGCGCTGTTGTTCGACTACATGATGACCGTGGTCGTCTCGATCGTGGCCGGCGTCTTCGCGATCGGATCCGCGCTGCCCTGGGCAAACGAGCACAAGGTGCTGCTGTCGATCGGGTTCGTGATCTTCGTCACGCTCGCCAACCTGCGGGGGTCTCGCGAGTCGGGCACCCTGTTCGCGATCCCCACCTACGGGTTCGTGATCTCCATCGCGATCCTGCTCGCGATCGGCTTGGGCAGGTGCGTCAGCGGGTGTCCTGAGGTCGGCATCGAATCCGAGCCGCTGCACGACGCGGCGACCACGGCAGAGGCGGTCGGCTTGTTCGCCATGCTCAGAGCGTTCTCGCTCGGCGCGACCGCGCTCACCGGGGTCGAGGCGATCTCCAACGGCGTGCCGGCGTTCCGGCGGCCGCAGGCGCACAACGCCGCAACGACCCTTGCGATCATGGGTGGCATCGCGGTCTCGATGTTCCTCGGCATCTCATGGCTCGCGACGCACGTCGAGGGCGTCGTCGCGAGCGAGGAGCGATCGGTGGTCGCGCAGATCGCGATCGCGGTCTTCGGCAACAGCTCGATCGGATTCTTCATCGTGCAGTTCTTCACCGCGACGATCTTGATCCTCGCCGCGAACACCGCGTATCAGGACTTCCCACGGCTGGCGTCGATCCTGGCTCGTGACCGCTTCATGCCGCATCAGTTCGTGAACCGCGGTGACCGCCTGGTGTTCAGCAACGGCGTGATCGTGCTCGGCGCGCTCTCGTGCCTCATGATCTTCCTGTTCGACGCCAGCCTGTCGGTGCTGATCAACTTCTACGTGGTCGGGGTCTTCACCTCGTTCACGCTCTCGCAGAGCGGCATGGTGCGCCACTGGATGCTCGAGGGCCGCAAGGGTTCAGGTGCGAGTCCCGGGTGGCGCCGTTCGATCGTGATCAACGTCGTCGGTGCGGTCACCACGGGGGTCGTGCTCGTCGTGGTCGTGGTCTCGAAGTTCGGGCAAGGGGCCTGGCTCTCGATCCTGATCATGGCCGTCCTGGTGCCTGGCTTCTACTCCATCCACCATCACTACACGAACGTGCGCCGCCAGCTCGGTGCGGGCCGGGTGCGACCGGGTGCGACCGGCGAGAACCATCTCGTGCTGCTCGTGCGCGACTTCGATGTCGCGACCGCTGAGGCGGTCGGATACCTGCGGTCGTTCCGTCCCGAGGACATCCGCCCTGTCTTCCCATCGCGAGGAGGCGAGGTGTCGCCCGATGTGCAGGCGCGGTGGCGCACGTTCGTAGGTCCGGGCATACCCGACCTCATGGCGATCGCGCCGACGAACCTGACGGCGGGCATCCGCAGCGTCGTGGACTCGATCGATCGAGGACCCGACGACTTCGTGACCGTGGTCGTGCCCGAGCTGCTGCGCTCGCAGGGCCTCTTCTCCTATCTGGTGCGCAGCAGCGATCTGGTGCGGCTCAAGGCGAGCATGCTACGCACGCCGAACGTCGTGGTCACCGACGTGCCGGTCGTGTTGGAAGCGGGTTCGCCCTCGGGCGCGGGCGGCAAGCCGTTGATCCCGCAGCGCACCGTGACGTTGGTGCTGCTCTCATCGATCAACGACGTGTCGGTGCGAGCGGTGAACTACGCTCGAACGCTCGACGCCACCGTGACGAGGGCCGTCTATTTCGACCTCGATCCCGAGGCCGCCGTCTCGATCGGCGAGAGCTGGTTCGAGGTCGTCGAAGGCGTGCCCCTCGACATCGTCGAGGCGCCGTTCCGCGACCTTTCGACCCCGATGCTCGCGGAGGTTCGCCGCTACACCGAACGCCCCGGCACGATCGTGAACGTGGTGATCCCCGAGTACATCGTCGCCAGGTGGTGGCAGCTGCCGCTGCACGGACAGACGGCGCTGTTCGTGAAGCGCCTGTTCCTGTTCGAGGAACGCGTGCTGCTCACGAGCGTGGCCTATCAGATCGGCTCGGCCCGCGAGGCGCGCAGGGCCGGCTCCGCCGACGCCGACGCGACCGGCTGAGGTGCTGCCGAGCGACGGCCCCGGTGCGGTACGGTTGACGTCTCGCGACCGCAATCCACCGGGAGGCGAACCACGTGAACATCCGTCCGGCCACGGCAGGCGATGCGGCGTTCCTGAAGACGATGTTGTTCGAGGCCGCTCGCTGGAATCCCGATTGGCCCAGCGAGCCGATCGATGAGGTGCTGGACGATCCCGTGCTGCGCCGGTATCACGAGGGTTGGGGGCGGACCGGCGACGGAGGGGTGATCGCGGAGATCGACGGCGCGCCAGTGGGCGCCGTGTGGTTCCGCCAATTCACCGACACCGAGCCCGGCTACGGTTTCGTCGACGAGAAAACGCCTGAGCTGTCGGTCGCCGTGCAGCCGTTGCATCGTCGCAAGGGCATCGGCGGCACCTTGATGCGCGCCGCGATGGTGCAAGCCCGCGAAGAAGGTTTCCAGGCCGTGTCCCTGTCGGTCGCCGTGCACAACCGCTCGCGAATGATGTACCAGCGGGTGGGGTTCGAGAAGGTCGGCGAGGACGGCGACAGCTGGACGATGCTCCTGAACCTCTAGCGGGGAGCTGGACCGGGGTCAGGCGCCCTGTTCAGGGGCGGCTCGCATGGCCGCAGGTCGGTCAGCAGCATCCTGGCGGGCAGCTTTCCTCAGGACAACAAGGGTCGCCGAACGCGGTCATGGTTCACACCCCCCTCCTATCGACAGCGGTCGATATGTTGACGGGTAGATCGACGGGCGTCAATGTGAACGTGTGAAGCGGATCGGACTCATCACCCAGGAGTGCTGCCCGCAGATGCTTCGTGCTCCTCTCGATGCTGAGGTGGCGCAGGAGATGGCGGCGCACTGAAGGTCATCGCCGACCCGGCGCGGCTGCGACTCGTGTCCCTGTTGGCCACCGCGCAGGACCAGGAGGCCTGCGTGTGTGACCTGACGGCGCCTCTCGGTCTGAGCCAGTCGACGGTGAGCCATCACCTCAAGGTGCTGGCCGGGGCCGGCCTCGTGCAGCGCGAGCAGCGTGGCAAGTGGGCCTTCTTCCGACTCGTCCCCGATCGCCTGGCGATCGTGCAGCGGGCGCTCACCCCGTGATGGTCCACCCAGAGGTTCTGTTCGTGTGTGCCCACAACGCGGGGCGAAGTCAGATGGCTGTCGGTCTCCTCGCCATGCACGCGAAGGGCCGGGTGCGCGTTCGCTCGGCGGGCAGCACGCCCGCAGACGAGATCAACGACGCCGTAGTCCAGGCCATGGCTGAGGTTAGCGTCGATATCTCTGC